>Ga0209417_1000321_pt1 | contig 122151 bp, 100 predicted proteins | sample RifGroF2_FD_184002 | JGI IMG/M metagenome (GOLD analysis project Ga0209417, IMG submission 184002) | Groundwater microbial communities from Rifle, Colorado, USA - Groundwater F2 (SPAdes) (version 2) | ecosystem: Environmental > Aquatic > Deep subsurface > Groundwater | place: Rifle, Colorado... | reverse complement strand
CAAAACCCCCGTCATAAGAGGAAGAAGTAATCCAAGGAAAAGAAAATGGACATTAAAATATCCACCTAATAAGAGAAGAGCTATTTAATGAACAGTAATTATCCTTTTCTTAAGTTGACAGCATTGCCCAGGGGGGCGAGGGGTGTGTTCAAAAATAATACCCGATCGAAAAATAAAAAATAACCTCACCCCAGCTGATGGGATTACCAGGTAAGTTCTTTTTGAAAAGAAAACTTCTTCCAACTGCAAAGTCTGCGGGACCAATTGGGGTATCGAGTGATATCGAGGCACCGATTCCATGCCGCAAATCTTTAAAACGAATTGCGTCTTGAATGGGCCAAATTGAACCCAAATCATATCTAACCATAGCGTAAGTATCAAAGAACAAATCTATAGGTAAATTATAACGGTATTCGAGCGATGCTAAAAATAATTGTCTTCCCCTAAACTCATCTTCTCTCATACCAAAAAAAGAATACTGACCGCCGAGCGAATAATGTTGGCTAAGCGGAAGGGTTTTATCTCCAAAACCTAACGACACGCGCGGTGAAATTGTATGATCCTCTGAAAACGTTAAGTAGTTTCTGTAATCAAAAAATAAATTTGTAAAGCCTATGTCTCCGCCAAGAACAGTCTGCGCTGTCTCATAAAAACCTGAAAAGAGAAATCCATCTTGCGGATATGGATATTTATCTTGGGTGTCGATAGTTGTGCTGATCTTTAAGCTTACGATTTCTAGTTTGTACGGTAAGACGGTTGCGCCTGTTTTATTTTTAATTTGATCTACTTGATATCTGCCTTTAAAAATTAGGTTTCCGAATTTTTCGACTTGTGTTCCAACAGAAAGGGATGTTCCATAAAAAATCTGGCGGTATTCGCCCAGAGCAGAACGAGAAAATCTATTATCGGATTTTGGCAAGTCATCGCCGTAAAGAAATGCATCGTCAAATTGATAATACACATTTGCTTTGTAAGTTAAGTAGGTGTTCCATATTCTATTTGCTTTCAACTCTAGAATATAGCCACGATTCCTCGTCCCGCCATAAAACAGAGCGCCAATTTCGCTTCCGATGCCCAACAAGTTCTCATCTCTAACATCTAAACTGATTTGAGTTTTATTCTCGCTGTCTGCTCTAAATCCAAGTCTCGCAATGCCGGAGACCTTTTCTGATACCTTAAGCTCAACAACATTATCATTGCCTTTCTTTACAACGCTTAAAACAACATCATCAAAAAGATTTGTACTTCTCAGGTTGGTTAAGCCATCTTCAATATTTTGGTATAGAAAATAATCGCCTTCTCTAATCGGAAATTCCCTTGTGATTATTGTTTCAGATGTTCTGTTATTTCCCTCTAAAGTAATTCTTGATATTTTGCCTTCATCAAAAGCAAGTGCAAGATTTCCAGTTTCTCTGTTAAAAGAAATGCTTGTCAAGTCAGCCAATGAATAACCACGAGCTCTATAAAGTTTCAGAATATCAATGATAGCCCCAACTACTTTTCTCTCAACATATGATTTGTTTAGCAGTTTTGTTAAAATTGAATCTGTTTGCGCCTTTTTAAGAATCTCAATTCCTATAATAGAAAAAGATTTAATTGTGGTTTTTTGCTCGCCGAAAATTTCAACTGAATGAGAATTGTCTTTTTTTTCAATCCGAGCTTCTAATTTTTCATACGTGCCCAGCTTATAAACATCATGCAGCGCTCGCTTAATATCTGCTTTGGAAATTGAATCCTCCGGGTTTGTATGAATAGCAAGTGCATCTAGAAATTCTGGAACACCGCTGCTGTTAATTTCCGGATTTATATAAAAGCAATTGTCCTTTTTAAATCTTGATTCTCTCAAAGAATCTAACATAATTTTAATTTCATACACCAGTGGATTGGCTGCATTAAATCCATTGCTAATTATGGAATCTATATTTGTAAAATCATTTGCGGTTATATTTTGCAGCTCCGGTTGAATAACAAAATCAGCCGTACTTAGCTGGGATTCGTTTAGAAGCTTCATTGGAATGCTTACAACCTGATCTGCAACAATCCACGGATACTCAAGTTCTTCTTGGGCGTGCAGCCCGCTTGTAGTATTTACAGCAATAACAAAATCGCCGCCTTCTTCCAGGGCAGTTTTTACAGGAATATTTGCTACCAAACCGCCATCAACCAATGTAAGTGAATCATATTTTGTTGGAGATAAAAAAAAGGACACGCTTGAGCTGGCTCTCATTGCCAGGCTAAGTGACCCCCTGTTAAGTACGATTTTTCCCCCAGAGACTAAATCTGTACAAACTGCTCTGAATTTAAAAAGCAGGTTGTCAAAATCTTCTTTTACATGAATCGGGGCTTGCAGTGCAAGCAGGTTAAGTTGGTTTGATAATCTCTGCCCATCATTTATAGAAGTAGGGATGATCGGTTTTAGTCCTTGCAAACGTAAACTAAGAACGGCTTTATCTTCAGTGATTTTTTGATCAACGAACAAATCGCGTCTGTTTGTATTTCTGTCTAAAGAGATGAGCGATGCCCAATCAATTTGCTTTGCTATAGAATCTAGCTCTCTTGTAGAATAGCCTGCGGCGTAAAGCCCGCCAACTATGCTTCCCATGCTGGTTCCAACAATTACATCAACAGACAGTCCGGCTTCTTCTAAAGCTTTAAGTACGCCAATTTGTGCCAAACTTCTAGCCCCCCCTCCGCTGAGTGCAAGAGCAACAACGGGAGATACTTTTGAGATATTTTCAGAAAGACCGAAGGGCAATTTTCTTGTTACTGTTTCTACCTTAATAATTTCTGCCTGCTGAGCAAATGAAATCGATAGGAAAAAAGTAAAGAATGGAAAAAATATTTTTCTAAGAATATACATTTAAGAAAAAAGTATTTGTGCTTCAGAATAATATTGATTTCTGAAGTATTTACAAACACGGTTTGAGCTTCTTATTTTTTTCTTTTTTGCTGCTGTGCCTTAGCGCTTTGTTCCGCCGTTTCCATCAGACGTTGCATGAAACCTTTTTTCTTTCCCGGTTTTTGTGCGACGGGTTCTAAAACAACATTATCATGCTTCTTATTCACATAAAATTGTTGAATGATGGAGAATAGGTTGAACATAAAATAATAAAGATTAAGTCCTGACGGGAAACTCATAAACATTAGTGTTAACATAACCGGCATAATGTAGACAAGGCTCTGCTGCTTTGGATCTTTTACTGTCATCTTCTGCTGGATAAATGTTGTTATTCCCATTAAAAGTGCAAGTCCGCTTATTTTATCAATCCCGAAAAGGGGAATTTTCATAGGCAAGCTCGCAATAACATCGGGGCGTGAAAGATCATTAATCCAAAACATAAATGGCTGTTGCCGTAATTCAATTGCAACCTGGAACAACCCCCACAGCGCAACGAATATCGGCATTTGTAAAAGGAGCGGTAAACACCCGCCTGCCGGGTTTATTCCATATGTTGAGTAAAGCTTCATAGTTTCTTTGTTCATCTTCTGTGGGTCATCTTTAAGCTTTTCTTTAATCTCGGCGATCTTTGGCTGCAAAAGCTGCATCTTCTTCATCGAGTGCAAGCTGCTCTTAGTTAATGGATAAAGAACAATTTTAATTATCAACGAAAAAACTATAATTACGAAACCATAATTCGGAATGAAAATATGCAAAAAGGTAAAGAGCGGGAGCAATACAAATTCGGCTATTGGTCTAACAATAAATTTTAATCCAAAAAAGCTTCCGAAGTCAACTATCTCTTCTAAATTATTTCCTTCATTCTTTAAGATAGAATAATCGATTGGACCAATGTAAAGAGAGAACTCATGTTTTTCTAAGATTGGATTCTTAATCGGTATAATCAGTCTTGTGGTGTAGAGTTCCTTAATTCCCTGATTACTTAGGGCAATGTTTTCGCCCTTAATATAACCGCCCTCAATATTATTTGGGTTTTTGGGAGACACAATCGCCGCAAAGTATTTGTTCCTAACAGCAATCCAATCTATCCTTCCCGTAAAATCTTTCTCAACAATTTCCCCGGCAGTTGAAGCATCAATAATAACTTGTTCGTCGCCATAAAAAGCGCTTGCATTGGAGTAAGTTGCTTCATCAACTGTGTTTTCTTCCACAAACCTGATTCCATTATTCCAAACAAGATCAATTGCACCATTACTGATTACGCTCCCCATTTCGTTCAGCTCAACTTCCGTATTTAGAACATACCTATCGCCATAAATAGTGAAACGTTTTATAAGCTTTTTGTTCTTGTCAACATTTAAAGAAAAAGATATTGTTAGTGAATCGTCCTTGGATAAATTGTAATAATCCCGGTTTCCCGAATATTTAAAATCCAGCATGCCGGTGTTAATTGCCTTACCATCTGAGGTTACAAAAGATAAATTATAATCTCCGCCTTTAGAATAGTTTATGAGTTGAACTTGCTCATAATAAAAATTCTTTTCCTTTTCTACATCAATTGAATACCAATTTCTAAATTTCTTCAAGTAGTATTTTTTTATATTACCCCCACGGGTTGAGAATTCCATCTTTACTAAATCATTTTCTATTTTAATGATTTTTTCTTCACCTTTTGGCGCCGGAAAAAAAGTGCCGAATTTCAAGCTGTCTACCTGCCGCGAGTTTTCCAGCTTACTTTCTATATCGAGGTTCTGGATTTTCTCTTGAACCGTTTCCCTTATTCGTTCATTCGTTACAATTGTGGAGTCGGATATTTTTCCGTTTTGCGGTGGTGGCTGTGGTGAATTTAAAAATAACCATACTATCAGGATTGCACTGATTAGTACGAAAGCTATTATAGTGTTTCGATCCATATTAATATTCCATTATTCTATTGGGTCGTAACCGCCCTTATTAAACGGGTTACATCTTAAAATTCGCCAAATTGTTTTAGCTCCGCCTTTTATAACTCCATACTTTTCCAAGGCCTGAATTGAATACTCAGAACACGTTGGATAAAAACGACATGACGGCGGAAGCACAGGAGAAATCAATTTTTTGTAACCTCTGAATAAGAGGATAAAAAGTTTTCTCATTTAAATTTTTTCTTCTAGCTTAGCAATAATTTCTTTAATCGGGGGTTCTATATCGCTGAGCCCTATGTATCTATTTTTAATTTGATTAAGAGCTTGCGGTGAAAAGATAATTTCAAGAAGAGCGTTTTTAATCTTGCATTTTTCTACTAACCCGACTTTGTTCCATCGATAAGCTTCTCTAACTAAACGTTTAACCCTGTTTCTCCAAACAGCATTCCCAAGCTTTTTACCCACAGCAACAGCAAACATAACTCTAGATTTATCCGGGGCAATAGTTAATCTGTAATTGGCTCTAATTCTATTGTCTGATGAATATGTTGTATCGCCCCCGATAATAATTTTTTCAAAATCTTTTCTGCTTTTAATTTTTTCTAAAGCAGAAAGGCCATATTTTTTCAAGTTTTATTATTCATCGCTAACAGTTAATTTCTTTCGCCCCTTACCTCGTCGTCTTGCTAAAACACTTCTTCCGTTTTTGGTTTTCATTCTTTCTCTAAAGCCGTGCGTATTTTTTCTTTTCCGATTACTTGGCTGATATGTTCTTTTCATTTTTTCCTATTTCTTATTAAAAAGAGTCCAAAAATATACACAGAAGCCCAAACAAACAAGAAAATAATCTTGGCCAGCAATTTGCAGTCAATAATAAAAAATTTTTCTAAAAAATTAATTTGCTTTGGTGAGCATTCCTTCATATTTTTTCAATTAGAGGGTAATCAAAATTAATGTTGGTTAATTGTGGATAACTTTTCGTTGTGAAAACGTTTCACAAAATTTGCGCAAGAGTTGCACCTTACCAAAATAATATTTTATGTGCGAATTTATTTAAAACACCTCGCAAGTTGTTTGTTTTCAATGGATTGTGTCGTCGTCTTAATGTTAACAACTTGTTGATGAAATATTTTTTACATCATTGATTTTATACGAAACCTCTTAATTTTTAATGGTTTATAAAATTTCTTTTTGTGGATAATTCAAGTATGCTTAACATCGGATTGATTTCTAAAGCACCCCCGAAAAACCTTATTGAAATATGGGGTGACTTTCTAAAGGAGATCAAAGGCAACGTTACACAGATGACTTTTAATACATGGTTCCTTCCCATCAAGCCATTGGAATTAAGCAATTCTACTATAAAGGTTCAGTTACCAAGTCAATTTTTCTGGGAATGGATAGACGAACATTATAAAAGCTTAATCAGCAAAACCATGCAGAATGTTCTTGGCGAGCAAATTTCTCTTACCTATGTAATTTCTGAAGAAGTCGAGCCGAAAAAAACCGAAAAGGAAATTGCCCCACAGGTTATTGAAAACACAAAACCGGTTCCACCAAAACAGGAACATAATGCTTTCCTAAACTATAGATATACCTTTGATAATTTTATTAAGGGTGAAAATAATCAGCTTGCAAGAGCCGCAGCAACAGCAATAAGCGAAAACCCTGGGGGCACTTCGTTCAATCCCTTGTTTTTATATGGCGGCGTTGGGCTTGGAAAAACTCATTTAATGCAGGCTATCGGTAATAAAATCCTTGAAAAGATTCCTGATAAGAGAGTTATTTATCTTCCCTCAGATATTTTCACAGTGCAATTTGTAGAGTCTATCAAATCCGATAAGGTAAATGAATTTTCCGGTTTCTATAGAAGCATGGATGTACTCATAATCGATGATATTCAATTCTTAATCGGTAAAGAGAAAACTCAAGATCTTTTCTTCCACATTTTTAATACTCTTCATCAAGCAAGAAAACAAATAGTTCTATCAAGCGATAAGCCGCCAAAGGATTTGAAGGGTTTGGATGAGCGGCTAATATCAAGATTTCAGTGGGGATTATCTGCCGATATTCAATCCCCAGACCTCGAAACTAGAATAGCCATACTAAAGAAAAAGTCTGAGGATTATGGAATGCTTGTTTCTGATGAAATTCTTGAATACATTGCCAACAGCATCACTTCTAACATAAGGGAGCTGGAAGGTTGCTTAATCAAGCTTCTTGCGAATTCATCGCTAAATTCAAAAGACATAAACCTCGATTTAGCGAAAAGAACCGTTAAGGAAATTGCAACGGATAGAAAGATAAACATCTCAATAGATAATATTACTAAAACAGTCTGCTCAGCATTAAGTGTAGACGAAAACAAATTAAGAGATAAAACTCGTAAAAAAGAAATTGTGCTTGCTCGGCAATTAGCCATGTTCTTTTCCAAGGAGCTGACCAAGTCTTCATTAAAAACCATTGGGTTGCATTTCGGTGGAAGAGATCATTCGACCGTAATACATTCATGTAATTCTATCGAACAAATGCAGCAAGAGGATTCGAGCATTAAAACTCTCGTAGAAAATTTAAGAAGTCAAATCGAATTAGCTTGTTCTTAACCGCAAAATTTTATTAACACATCGTTGTTCAAAACAGATGCAGTAATTGTTAGTAAGTACCGTTTATTAACAATCTTATTTTTGTCTACATTCGAGTTAATATTTACTAACAAAATGTCGTTTGATTTTATTGGGTTTAATCATGTTAATCCAATGAAATTTTCTTTATCAACATGTTAACGCCCTTATTACTACTATTAACAAATTTTAAATATTAATTAATTAAAATAATAATCAGTGATGGTTGTGGATATAACTTAACCCCTAATAAGGTATTCATAAAAACTATTAGAATACTTACGTTGAGCATTGAGATTTGAGCATGTTTTTGTTAATTTTGTACGATTTTTAGGAGAAAAATAAATGGAATTTAAAGTAAACAGCAAAGTGTTGGAGAAACTTCTCTCCAAAATAATTCCAGCTGTCCCAAGCCGCACACCGATGCCAATTTTAGAAAATTTTTTATTTGAAATAAAAGACGGATCTTTGGTTGTAAGCGCAACAGATTTGGAAATATCACTTAAAGCATCGATGAATGTTGCTGCAGAATCAAACATTAAAATGGTTGTTCCTGCTAGATTGCTTTACGATGTAGTTAGAAACCTTGATGAAACACAAATACATTTCGAAAATTCTCCTAACCTAAAACTAAAATTAAAAACCGATTTCGGAACCTATAACATTGGTTATTCTTCCCACGATGATTTTCCAGCAATACCATCTGTAAGCCGGGATAAAGAAATAGTAATTAGCGGAAATGACTTAAAAAGGGCAATTGATCAAACCTCATTTGCCATGAGCAAAGAGGATATGCGACCTGCAATGACGGGAACGCTCTTTGAGTTTTCTACTGATGGTTTAAGATTTGTTACGACGGATGGACACAGACTGGTCAAATATGTTTTTAAGAATATCATAGCGGAAAAGAATGAGCAATATATAATTCCTGAGAGGGCGATTTCGGTATTGTCTAAACTGCTTTCAGAGAGCGATGTTAAAATTTATTTAAGCAAAACACATATATCGTTTCAGATGGGCGAACTTGAGTTTATTACAAGACTTATCGGAGAAAAATATCCCGCGTACGGCAGCGTTATTCCTTTAGAAAACGAAAATATTTTGAAAATTAAGACGCTTGAACTGCTCTCATCTGTAAAGCGTATGTTGTTATTTTCAAGCTCCAATTCCAAGCAAGTTAAATTCACCTTAAAGAAAGATAATCTTGAAGTTTCTGCGGAAGATATCGACAGGGGCTCAAATGCCGTTGAAAATATTTTGTGTGATTATAAAGGTGAGTCGATGGAAATAGGTTTTAATACTGCTTACGTAAATGATGTGTTATCTCACGTTTATAATGAAGAGGTAATATTCAAGCTTCATTCACCCACTAAAGCTTGTATAGTTGAACCCTCCAAAATAAAAGATACCGAAGAACTATTGCTGTTGTTAATGCCGGTGCGATTGAATAATTAAGAATGATTTTGACCTCTGTTAAATTAAAAAATTTTAGATGTCATAAAGATATTTCGCTTAGCTTCTCAGAAAATCTGAATTATATAGTTGGTGGAAACGGACAGGGCAAAACAGCTATACTTGAATCTATTTATTACCTGTGTACAACAAAAAGTCATAACACAAACTCGGATATCGAAGTATTAAAATTTGGCGAAAATGTTTTTGAGATATTCGGAAGCTTCAAAAATTTGGTTAATGACGAAGTGAGAGTAATTTATTCTTCAGAGGAAAACAAAAAGAGGTATTTGCAAAACGGAAAACACAAGCATCGCTTATCAGAAGTTATAGGAAATTATCCAATCGTTTTACTTACGCCTGTAGATCATTCGATTACATTTGGTTATCCGGGCGATCGAAGAAAATTTTTTGATTCGATTTACTGTCAGGCATCTGCTGCATATCTTGGACTTTTAGTTGATTATAACCGGACTATTAGACAAAGGACATCGCTTTTATACAGCATAAGGGAAAACCGAAATAAAAATTTTAGCGAGCTTGATGCCTGGACCCAAAAATTATTGGAGACAGGTGCCGAGCTTATAAATTATAGAAAAAATTTTTTCAGCGAATTCGAATTATTTGTAAAACAGGCACACAGTGAAATATTAAACGGCAATGAAAATCCCGGCTTAACTTACTTTTACCTTAGCGGATATGATGGTAAAGATATTAAAGATCGATTTGCTGAATTGCTGGAAGCCAAAAGAGAAGATGAGCTAAGAAGATGCGCTTGTTTGGTCGGTCCACACAAAGACGATTTTATTTTTGATATCAATGGAATAAATCTTAAAACATTTGGCTCGCAAGGTCAGCACAAAACATTTCAGGTGGCATTAAGGTTCGCCGAGTTTTTTTATTTGAAAGAGAAAACAGGAAAAGCCCCCATTTTTTTATTAGATGATGTTTTTGGTGAGCTTGATACTGCGCGATCGGTTCGTATCAGCGAAAATCTCAGAAGAGTTGGACAAACATTTATCACCCTTACAGATTTTACGGATATTTCTTATTTGCATAAAAGAAGCACAGATACTGTTATTAAGCTTATGGATGGTATTGTTACATATGCATAATGGATTTTTAAGTATTTCTGAAATTATTAATAAAGAACCGGGTTTTGAAAAGTTACGAAAGGTTATCAAGCAGCATGATGTGATAAGCGGTTTTCATAGATTATTTCCAGATTTAAAAAAGATCGCCATACCGGTAAAAATTGAAAAAAAAGTTCTATACATAAAGGTGCAAAACGCAGCGTGGAGAAGCGAACTAAAGTTCAATCAGGAAACAATGATTGAAAAAATAAACAAATTCTATGAAGAAGAAATTATCAAAACGATTAGGCTTCAATCGTAAAACAAAAACAAAAGTTTAATAGAAATAAATTACAACATGACAAACACCAAAGGCCAAAACGTTTACAATGCGAAAAGTATAAATGTACTTAAAGGACTTGAAGCGGTTAGAAAACGACCGGCAATGTACATTGGTGATGTTGGAACCCGCGGACTCCATCATCTTGTGAACGAAGTAGTCGACAACAGTATCGACGAGGCTCTTGTGGGTTTCGCTGATTCGATTGAAATTACAATTCATAATGACGAAACAGTTAGCGTGCAAGATAATGGACGTGGAATACCGGTTGATATTCATCCCGAAGAAAAAAGATCGGCACTCGAAGTAGTTATGACGGTGCTGCATGCAGGCGGAAAATTCGATAAGAACTCATACAAAGTATCTGGCGGATTGCACGGTGTAGGCGTATCGGTAGTTAACGCACTTTCTGAGTGGCTTAAGGTTGAAGTTAAACGAGACGGCAAAATTTATTTTCAGGAATATAAAAGAGGCGTACCTGTAAAGCTGGTAAAAGAAATCGGTACCGTGAAGAAAAACGAAACAGGCACAAAGGTTACATTTAAACCTGACGAGGAAATTTTCAAGACCATAAAATTCAAGTTCGATACTCTTGCCGAGAGGATGCGCGAACTTGCTTATCTTAATAAAAACATCACAATTAAAATAAAAGATGAGAGAAATGGAGGCGAGGAAGAGACTTTTCATTTTAAGGGCGGACTTATAGAGTTTGTTAAGTATCTTGATGAAACAAGGTCTCCCCTGCACAAAACGGTTTACATAGAGGGCGAACGCGATAATACTCCGATAGAAATTGCGTTTCAGTACAGCGAAGATTACCAGGAAAATATTTTCTCTTATGTGAATAACATAAACACACATGAGGGCGGCACCCATCTTGTCGGATTTAAAACTGCGCTAACGAGAACGTTAAATAACTATGCTACAAAAAATGGCCTGATTAAAGATGGCAAAATTCAATTAACAGGCGACGATTTTCGAGAAGGGCTAACCGCAGTGATTTCCGTTAAAGTTGCCGAACCGCAGTTTGAAGGTCAAACAAAAACAAAGTTAGGCAATAGCGAAACAAAATCGGCAGTTGAAACTCTTGTTGGAGAAAAGCTGGCGGAGCATTTAGAAGAAAACCCCGCGATTGGTAAAAAGATAATTGAAAAATGTATGCGTGCAGCAGAGGCACGAGAAGCTGCAAGAAAAGCAAGAGATTTATCAAGAAGAAAAAATGCGTTAGATAACATGAATCTTCCCGGCAAGCTGGCAGATTGTTCAATTACGGATCCGGAACATTGTGAAATATACATCGTTGAGGGAGACTCTGCGGGCGGCTCTGCAAAGCAAGGTAGAGACAGAAGATTTCAAGCAATACTTCCTCTTAAGGGAAAAATACTGAATGTTGAAAAAGCAAAACTCAATAAAATTTTAGAGAATAATGAAATTAAGGCAATCATTTCGGCCATTGGCGCAGGGCTAGGGACGGATTTTGATCACCTTAAGGCAAGATATGGAAAAATAATTTTGATGACAGATGCGGATGTGGATGGAAGTCATATAAGAACATTGCTGCTCACATTTTTATATAGGCACATGAAAGACCTTATTACAGCAGGAAAGGTTTATATTGCACAGCCGCCTCTTTACAAAGTAAAAAAAGGCAAACAAGAGCATTACGCATTTGATGAAAAGGAAAGAGACGATATTATCAAGCGGCTTAAAGGAAATGGAAAAGACACATCGCATGAAAAATCAGAAGAGCTGACAGAAGATGGACATCCCAAAGGATTAGTGATATCACGATACAAAGGACTTGGAGAGATGAATCCCGAACAATTATGGGAAACCACAATGAATCCTGAAACCAGAACAGTTCTTCAAGTTGCTATTGAAAGCGCAGCAGCCGCAGATAAAATATTTGAAACCCTTATGGGGGATGCCGTTGAACCACGCAAAGAGTTTATTGAGAAGCATGCTAAGTATGCTAATTTGGATATTTGATAAAGCATAAGAAAATGGACATAGAAATTACTGTTGAAAAGCTAAAGAGAGAAAAAAGAGATATTGGCCTTAAGTTCAACGTATGCGAAATAGGGCTTTTTGGATCCTATGTTAAGAATGAACAAACAAAAAAAGCGATGTTGATATATTGGTTGATTTCTCAAAACCAATAGGATGGGATGTTGTTGAATTACAAGAACACTTGCAGTCTATTTTAGGAGTTAGGGTCGATTTGGTCTTAAAAAAAGGACTAATGCGAAATAAAAAATTGTGGAAAATTGTTAAGCCAGAAGTTGTTTATGTCTAAACGCGATTATACTCTATTTCTAATTGATATTTTAGAGTGTATAGAAAGAATAGAGAAGTACACCAATAAAATTTTATTAAAATAATTTCTTAAAAATGATCAAGCTATTGATAGTGTTGTCCGAAACTTAGAAATAATTGGCGAAGCCGCGAAGAATATTCCTCGTGATATTCGAAAACAAGCTCCCGGGATTCCTTGGAAAAGATAGTGGGTTTTAGAAATATATTGTTTCACGAATACTATAATGTGGATTTAGACAACACTTGGCACATCATAGACAAGCAACTTCCTGTGCTTAAAAAACAAGTTCACATTCTGTCGAAAGAAATAAAAAGCAAAAAATAAAACAAGCAATAAATTAATGACAACCATATTCGAAAAAGTAGTTCCTGTATCTCTCGAAGAAGAAATGAAATCTTCTTACATAGATTATGCAATGAGCGTAATAGTAGCCCGTGCATTACCCGATGTTAAAGATGGACTTAAACCTGTTCACAGACGGGTTCTTTTTGGCATGCACGAACTTGGTGTTCCGTTCAATAAGCCGTACAAAAAATCAGCAAGAATTGTCGGCGAGGTTCTCGGTAAATATCATCCACATGGCGATACTGCCGTTTATGATTCGATGGTTAGAATGGTGCAGGACTTTTCACTCCGTTATCCATTAGTTGATGGACAGGGAAATTTTGGTTCGATTGATGGTGATTCTCCTGCTGCGATGAGATACACCGAAGCCCGCCTCGCGCGCATGGCAGATGAAATGCTTCGCGATCTTGACAAAAACACAGTGAATTTTGTTCCCAATTTTGATGATTCACTTCAAGAACCTGTTGTGCTTCCTGCATACATGCCAAATTTATTAGTTAACGGATCAAGTGGAATTGCGGTTGGTATGGCAACCAATATTCCGCCCCATAATTTGGGCGAAGTTATAGATGGCTTGGTTGCGTTGATTGATAATCCAAAACTGAGGCCTGAAGATTTAATGAAATATGTTAAAGCACCAGATTTTCCAACAGCCGGAATAATTTATGGTTTTGATGGAGTAAGAGATGCTTACACAACTGGCAGGGGCAGAATAATTCTTAGAGCCAAAGCAAACATTGAGACTCTTAAGAACGAAAGAGAAAATATTGTAATTACCGAGATTCCTTACCAAGTTAACAAGTCCTCAATGATTGAAAGAATAGCAGAACTTGTTCGAGATGGAACCATTGTTGGAATATCAAACATAAGAGACGAATCAGACAGAGATGGTTTGCGTGTTGTAATTGAAATGAAAAGAGACGGGCAGCCAGCAGTGACACTTAACCAGCTATTCAAGCATACACAAATGCAAGTTACTTTTGGTGTAATCATGCTTGCACTTGTAAATGGTTCACCCAAGGTTCTTAATCTTCAGCAGATGATGCAGCCCTTTCTTGATCACAGAATGGATGTGCTGATTCGAAGAACCAAATTCGATCTAGACGCTGCAGAACGGCGCGCTCACATTCTTGAAGGCTATATAATTGCGCTGGATAATATTGATGCGGTAATCGAGACAATTAAAAAATCTAAAGATGTTGAGACTGCCAAAGTCAACTTGATGAAAAAGTTTAAGCTTTCGGAAATTCAGGCGAAAGCAATACTTGATATGCGGTTGCAGCGTCTCACCGGTCTTGAGAGAAAGAAAATAGAGGACGAATACAAAGAGACAATTAAATTAATTGAAAAACTTAAGGGAATTCTTGATAGTGAAAAGAAGAGAAAGCAAATAATAAAAGATGAGCTTCTGATTCTTAGAGAAAAATATGCTGACGAAAGAAGAACCGAAATTATTCGCGACTTCAAAGAGTTTTCTCTTGAGGACACAATTGCAGAAGAAGATGTTGTTGTTACAATTTCTCATCAGGGGTTTATAAAAAGATTTCCCGTAAGCGGTTATAGGAGACAAACACGCGGAGGAAAAGGCGTAACCGGGGCAGGTACGAAAGAGGACGATTTTATTGAACATATGTTTATCGCTTCAACACATCATTACATCATGTTCTTCACCGATAAGGGAAAATGTTATTGGTTAAAAGTTCATGAAATTCCCGAGGGCGGACGAGCCGCAAGAGGAAGATCTGTTGTCAATCTTCTTGAAAAAGATCCTGCCGAAAACATAAACGCATTCGTAACGGTTAAGGAATTTAAAGATGATGCTTACCTAATCATGGCAACAGAGAAAGGAACTGTTAAGAAAACAGTTCTGTCTGCTTATGGTAATGTTAGAAAAGGTGGAATAAATGCCATTAATCTGGTTCCGGGAGACAGTCTTATAGCCGTAAAAATGACAGATGGAAACAACGATATCGTTCTTGGAACAAGAAATGGCTTTGCGGTAAGATTTAATGAAAAAGATGTGCGCGATATGGGAAGAACAGCTACAGGAGTCCGTGGGGTTAGATTAACAAAAGGCGATTATGTTGTTGGTTTGATAGTGATAAAAAGAAACGATACTATATTAGTTGTTACTGAGAAGGGCTATGGTAAACGCTCAGATATTAATGATTACAGAATAACAAGACGCGGTGGCAAAGGAGTCATTACAGTTAAGACGACCGATAAAGTCGGAAAGATGATGTCAATGATGGAAGTGGTTGATGGCGATGAGCTTGTTATCATTTCGTCGCACGGTATGGTTATAAGACAAAGCGTTAAAGACATTCGCGTGATGGGAAGAAACACTCAAGGCGTAAGGGTTATTCGGCTTAACGAGGGCGATCAAATTGCAGACATTGCAAAGGTTGTACCTGAAGACGGAGAAGAAAATATTGGAGAAACACCGGTACTTTAACGAAAGCAATCCCATATAATTAAGTTAAGAGGGGATCGACAATTGTGATCCCTTTTTTAACATTAGATAAATTCTTCACCAGCCTGAACGGGTGAAGAACAATGTAATTGGTTTTGAACCTATTCCACTTTAAATAATTGACTGATGGGCGAAGTTATGGAACCGTATAATTCGAAGTTACATCATACGGCTGGCCTTGGGCACTACCAAGCTTGCCCTCAAATTTAAATGTCCACTGCTGTCCTGAAGTAACGCCTGTATATTCGTCTAAGTCATAAACCGTCCCGCCCTGAAATACAGTTTGCCCATCTCCCTGCAGAACATCATTAAAATTTTGAGCTAGTAAACTAACGGTAATTTGAGTTACAGTAGCTGCGGCGCTTGGTTTGGCTGTAAACATAATTCCCCCCTGGTTTCCCTGTCTTTGACCTATTGAAAAAGTGACGCTGCCCGTACCACCAGTTCCGACGCCTATACTAGTTGGATTGCTGCTATCATCCTTTTTACACGAGGAAAAAGTGACAATTAGAGTTAACAACAAGAGAAAACCGATTACTTTTTTCATCATGCCCCCACAATTATATCAAGCTAAACTTAACAGCAGTTGTTAATTGTATTGTCAAAATTTTTGCTTTAACATCTGATACGATATTTGTCAAACCATATTCAAACGCTAATTGCGGAGTGAGAAAAATTGAACCTAGTTTAATATCATAACCGGATCCAAGCTTAAGAGCAAACCGAACTAACATATCCTTTATTGATCCCGTGGCTTTGGTCGAGCCATCGTTAAAAGTAACTTGGTTATTTTGAGAAGTAATTCTGATATCATACGAACCCTGTATATTAAAACCGAAAGCAGGACCAAACACAAAATAGACAGAGCTGCTTGGTAAAGTAAGTTTGAATAGAGGTTCAATCATAAAATAAGCAAGGCTCCTATCGTCGTTAACTGTGTAAGCAATACCCTGTACACTTCCTTCAGTAGAAGTTCCGCCGCTTCTATTATCGTAAAACTGTAAATTTGTTATCAGTCCAATTGTTGGAGTAAAAGCCATGTCAACGGTACCGCCAATTACCATTCCAATTCCCGTCATGGTTTCGTCTACATCAGAACCCGTGCCAATGTTGTAGTTTAATCCTATATTAGGCCCCAACTTCAACCTAAACTGTGCAAAGCCGGAATTTGAAGCAAGTAAAAATATCATGCTTGTCAAGAAAAGAAATGTGAACAGCTTTCTCATGTGATTCTCCTTTTTATTTGTGATTGAAGATTACGACTAGATGCCAAAAAAGTTACGGACAAACTAAAAAACCCTCACCCTAAAACTAACTTTGTAAAACAAAACAATCAAGAAATTTTTGAAAATATTTTACCAAAGTGCCTTGCATCTTATGCTCTGACAAATAAACCTGCAATTTAATCGGAAATGTTAATAAATCTATTATTTATAGTTAACAATAATGAACAATAGTGGGTTTTTCCAAGCCTTCACCCGAACGAACTAAAATTAGCAAGTAACATAAAACGTATTTGAATTATGCATGCAATAGTTTTAATTTTTGGGAGAGGTTTTTCAATTACACCGATAGGAGAAAAAATGAAAAAACAAATTTTAAGAACCACGTATGCTTATTTACTTTCGGCTCTGTTTGTTATTAACACAAAGGCTCAGTATGAAGTTGAGAAGCATTATCTGGGCCCTTCTATCGGATTATCTTTTCTCGGTTCAACAGCACAATTGGGATTGAATTACGAATATGCTTTTGTAATTAAAGATTTTGGAACAGTCGGTGCCGGGGGAATCTTCCGGTATTGGGGCTACAAGGAAAGCTTTTTTGGCGGAAGCTGGAGCTATACAAACATTTTAATTGGCGGGCAATTTAATTATCACTTTAAAATAGACAACAAAAAAATTGATCCTTGGGTCGGAGCAGTCTTGGCTTATGACGCAGGTTCTGTTGATTTAAAATCTTCTAACAGTATTTATTATACCGAACCATCACACGGCGGAATGTGGCTGGGATTTCATGGCGGCACAAGATATTGGATAACTCCAACAATTGCACTTATGGGAAGAGTCGGCTTCGGAACATTAAGCTACGGCGCACTTGAGCTGGGCGTGGATTTTAAGTTTTGAAATATTTTTCTTCAAGCGTGATTTTATCATGCCGAATTCCTTTCGGTATCCATTTAATTCATGATATTAAAAGGTTCAATTCCGATCACTCCGCCTAAGGCGGACGGAATGACAGCTATGTGAGTATTGTTTAAAAGATTATTCCCCCTCATCATAATTCAAAATAGGCCTGAGCCAGCGCTCTGTTTCGTCGATACTCATACCCTTGCGTTTGTGATAATCGAGCACCTGGTCTTTTCCAATCTTACCAACATTAAAATATTTTGCTTCGGGATGCGCAAAGTATAATCCGCACACAGAGGCGGCGGGATGCATTGCAAGACTTTCGGTTAATGTTATGCCAACATTTTTTTCAACATCAAGCAATTCAAAGATTGTGCGTTTCTCAGTATGATCCGGTTGTGCAGGATAACCCGGTGCTGGCCGTATACCTTGATAAGTTTCCTTGATAAGTTCGTCGCTGGAAAGGTTTTCCTCAGAAGAATATCCCCAATATTTTTTTCTTACCAGCTCGTGCAAATGTTCTGCAAAAGCTTCTGCGAGGCGATCTGCCAATGCTTTCATCATTATACTATTGTAATCATCATAATCTTTTTCAAATTGTTGTACAATTCTTTCAATTCCAATTCCCGCTGTAACCGCAAAAGCGCCAATGTAATCTTTTAATCTACTTTCTTTTGGAGCAATGTAATCTGCAAGAGCAAGATTATGAGAATCCTGAGCTTTTTCTCCCTGGGATCTTAAAGTGTGCAAAACATTGCGAACGCCTTTCCGCGAATCGTCCGAATAAATTTCAATATCATCAATTGCAACGGTATTTGCAGGAAATAATCCGAACGCGCCAGAGGCCGCAATCAAATTTTCATTAATTATTCTATCCAATAATTTGTTGGCATCTTCAAAAAGTCGTGTCGCTTCTTTTCCATATTTATCATTTTTAAAAATTGCGGGATATTTTCCTTTCAATTCCCATGTCAAGAAAAACGGAGTCCAATCAATATACTTACGAAGAGCAGATAGGGAATAATTTTGCAATAGAGTTACACCCAGCTTCTCCGGTTTTTTGATTTGAAGTTTATTCCAATCCGAAGAAAATCTGTTTTGTCTAGCTTGCGATAACGAAACGAAATTTTTTGCCGCCAATTTTTTAGAGTGATTAATGCGAACCTGATCATACTCGGCTTTAACACTTTGCATGAAATCCGATTGAACCTTCGTATCAGGATTTATGAGATTGCTGACAACAGGAACGCTTCGAGATGCGTCCAAAACATGAACCACGGGTGCACCGTAATTTGGAGCAATCTTAACGGCAGTGTGAACGCGGGATGTTGTGGCTCCGCCAATCAAAAGAGGGAGTTTCATGTTAAGCCGTTCCATTTCCTTTGCAACATGAACCATCTCATCAAGAGAAGGTGTGATGAGGCCGCTTAAACCAATTACATCAACACTATGATCAATCGCAGCCTGCAAAATTTTTTCTGAGCTGACCATAACACCAAGATCAATTATCTCATAGTTATTGCAGCCGAGTACAACACCAACAATGTTTTTGCCAATGTCGTGAACATCACCCTTAACGGTTGCCAACAGGATTCTTCCCGCGCCAATCTTTGCGCCTGTATTTTGTTTTTCAACCTCCAAAAAAGGAATGAGATACGCCACCGATTTCTTCATTACTCTTGCACTTTTAACAACTTGAGGTAAAAACATTTTACCGGCACCGAACAAGTCTCCGACCACATTCATTCCCGCCATCAGCGGACCCTCAATTATATTGAGCGGCTTTGGATAATTGTTGCGGGCTTCTTCAGTATCTTTTTCTATAAACTCATCAATGCCTTTTACAAGTGAATGTTTCAGTCGTTCTTCTACACTCCAATTTCGCCACTCCTCAATTTTGGCGACCTCTTTATCTTTTTGCTTCACTGTTTCAGCAAAAGCAACCAACCTCTCAGTAGCTTCCGGATGGCGATTAAGAATTACATCTTCAACAAGAGCTAAAAGATTTTTTGGAATTTCCTCATAGACTTCAAGCTGACCGGCATTAACAATTCCCATATCAAGTCCGGCCTTAATTGAATGATAGAGAAAAGCCGAATGCATTGCCTCTCGAACAACAATGTTTCCTCTGAAAGAAAACGAAACATTGCTTATTCCGCCGCTTACTTTTGTTAAAGGCAGATTTTGTTTTATCCAGCGGACAGCCTCAATAAAATCCACTCCGTAGTTGTTATGTTCTTCAATCCCAGTTGCGAGTGTTAAAACATTTGGATCAAAAATTATATCCTGCGGCGGGAAACCAATTTCCTTCGTAAGAATTTTATATGCACGTTCACAAATCTCAACTCTTCTTTGAAAAGAATCGCCCTGACCTTTTTCATCGAAAGCCATTACAATAATTGCTGCACCATATTGCCGGATTTTTTTTGCATGTTCTTTAAAAGCTTCTTCACCTTCCTTCAAGCTTATTGAATTTACAATGCATTTTCCTTGAATACATTTTAACCCTGCTTCAATCACACTCCATTTTGACGAATCAATCATTATAGGAAGCTTTGCGATATCAGGTTCTGAAGAAAGAAGATTAAGGAATTTAGTCATCGCTTCTTCGGAATCGAGCAAACCTTCATCGAGGTTAACATCTAAGATCTGGGCACCGCCATCAACCTGATTTCTGGCTATTGATAAAGCGCTGTTGTAATTTCCAGCCAAGATGTGTTTTGCAAAATTTTTTGAGCCGGTAATATTTGTTCGTTCGCCCACATTAATGAAATTTGATTCGGGACGAACAATAAGCGGCTCAAGTCCGCTTAACTGTAAGAAAGGTTTACCATCAGGAATTTTTCGTGGTTTAATATTTTTTGCCACTTTAGTTATTGCTTTTATGTGCTCAGGGGTTGTACCGCAGCAGCCGCCAACGATATTGAAGAATCCATTCTCTCCAAAGTCATTTAGTATTTCAGACATGGCTTCAGCAGTTTCATCGTACTCTCCCATTTCATTTGGAAGACCTGCATTAGGATAGATGCTTACAAACACCGGGGCAATTCTTGAAAGCTCTTCGATGAAGGGCCGCATTTGCTTACCACCAAGCGAACAGTTTAATCCAACACAAAGCAGATTTTTTGTGTGTGAAACCGAAATCCAAAATGCTTCGGTGGTTTGCCCTGAAAGAGTTCTGCCGCTTTGATCTACAATTGTTCCAGAGATCATTACCGGGATGTTTATATTATTTTTATTGCAATATTCTTGAATAGCATAAATGGCAGCTTTAGCGTTCAGCGTATCGAAAATTGTTTCTACCAAAAGTATGTCCGTACCGCCATCAATCAACCCCTTTGCTTGTTCGCCATAAGCTTTGGCAAGCTTATCAAATGTGATGGCGCGGTAACCGGGATCATTAACATCAGGAGATAATGATGCGGTTCTGTTTGTTGGACCCAATGCTCCGGCGACAAATCTTGGCTTGCTGGGGTTTTGTGCTGTGAATTCTTGTGCCGCTGCTTTTGCGATTTTAGCTGCCTCGAAATTAATTTCATAGGCGGTGTGTTCAAGCTTATAGTCGGCTTGTGAAATAGAATTTGCGCTGAAGGTGTTTGTTTCGATTATATCGGCACCGGCCTCAAGGTATGCCTTATGAATATTTTTAATAATTTCTGGATGTGTAATATTAAGCAAATCATTGTTGCCCTTAAGGTCATGCGAATGATCTTTAAATCTTTCACCGCGAAAATCTTTCTCCGTTAATTTATGGCGCTGGATCATTGTGCCCATTGCGCCATCTAAAACGAGAATTCTCTTTTGTAAAATATTTTGCAAGCTCTCTAAAGTATAGTTCATCAGCGTATTTTATATTCTATTATTGAATGTCATACTATTTGATACAGAGACAAATATAATTAATTTAGATTCGTTAAAAAATTATTCGAGATATGTATGATTGCAGTTACAGGCGGAGCAGGATTTATTGGAAGCGCAATTATTTGGCGGCTAAATTCTTTAGGCGATGATAATATCGTTATTGTTGATGAGCTTGGACAGGGCGATAAGTGGAAAAACTTAGTCGGATTGCGATTTGTTGATTTCATTAATAAAAATGACTTTATAAATAACCTTGAAAAGGATTTAAAGTATAATTTCAATGCAATCATTCACATGGGGGCAAACTCTTCTACAACAGAAAAGGATGCAGATTACCTCATAAGAAATAATTATGAATACACAAAGAAGCTCGCGCAATTTTCGATTGCCAACAAAGTAAGATTTATTTATGCATCGTCGGGTGCAACTTATGGCGATGGCAGCAAGGGTTTTGACGATGACGAAAATTCTGTCGCGATATTAAATCCGCTTAACATGTACGGATATTCAAAACAACTGTTTGATCTTTGGGCGATTAAACAAAACATGTTGAACTGTATTGTCGGGCTAAAATATTTTAATGTTTATGGGCCTAACGAATATCACAAAGGCGATATGCGGAGTGTTGTTCACAAAGCGTTTGAACAAATTAGAGACGAAGGGTATGTGAGATTATTTAAATCGAAGAATCCAGCATACAAGGACGGCGAGCAAATGCGAGATTTTATTTATGTAAAAGACGCCGTAGACATGACGCTTTGGTTTTTAAAAAACAAGGACAAAAACGGACTTTATAATGTTGGTTCTGGAAAAGCAAGAACATGGAATGATTTGGTAATCGCAATATTCAATGCACTCGATAAGCCTGTAAATATCAATTACATTGAAATGCCTAAACATCTTGAGCATAAATACCAATATTATACAGAAGCAAAAGTGGATAAAATAAGAAAAGCTGGCTACACAAAATCCCCTCAATCTTTGGAAGAAGGCGTAACCGACTATGTTAAGAATTTTCTTTTAAGGGAAAAATATTTTGGTGTATAGCTAACTACTTGTATGTTCTCACGTCTTCGTCTTCAGGTTCTTCATCATCTTCTTCGTCGAAGTCAAAATCTTCTTCGTAACCCTCTTCTTCTATTTCATCTTCATCAAAAAGTTCTTCATCCTCATCCCCGTCTTCATCTTCAAATTCTTCCTCATCTTCGTCATCTAAATCAGAGACAAAAAGAATTTCGGAATTGCGAGCATCCGGAAGAAAAGTATTCCGGGAAATCATCTCTTTAAACTGATCCTCATCCATTCTAGCAGAATCATTCAAAACTTTGCTAACTTCAGTCATCTTGCTTTGGGTCTCCTTTTTTGTTTTTCAATTTTAAGAAAATATATCAATAACTCAAACATAAAAGTAAGAGATTGCAGGACAAATATTTAAAATTATTTAAAAAGCAGGAATTTAAAATTGACTATATTTACATAAATTATTTTAACAATCAGTTAAAACATAAAGCACCAAAATATCAATTACAACACCCATATTTTTAAAAGAAAAATTTATCATGAAGCTTGCAACGCTCTGTTACGTAATGGATAATAACTCTAATAAAACCTTAATGATTCATCGTATTAAAAAAGAGAATGACTATCACGAAGGAAAATGGAATGGACTTGGAGGAAAATTCGATGACGGCGAAAGCCCTGAAGATTGCGTAATTCGCGAAGTGAAAGAAGAGGCCGGATTAACTATAACAAACCCAAGAATGCATGGATTTATATCGTTTCCTTGTTTTGATGGAAAAGAGGATTGGCATGTTTTCATTTTTACAGCAGAGGAATATTCGGGGGAGTTAATTGATTCACACGAAGGAAATCTTGAATGGATTCCAAATGAGAAATTGACAGAATTGAATTTGTGGAATGGAGATAAAATTTTTCTCGAGTGGCTTTTTCAAGACAAGTTTTTCAGCGCAAAGTTTGTTTATGAAAATGGCAAGTACCTTTATCACAGGGTATATTTTTATTAAAAAAATAAGTTTAATCTATGAAAGCAAGAAAAAAATTTCCTCGGTTTATTATGAAAAAAAACGCATCAAGTATCTTAGGCAAGCTAGGAAAAAATACAGGGAAGATGTTGAGTATCGTGAACGCATTAAAAAATATTATAGAGAAAAATATCAAAATGATCCCACCTATCACGAAAAAACCAAAAACGCTGCCAGGGAAAGGTATCATACAGACAGTGTTTATAGAATGAACACTATTAAAAGAGTACTCGAAAGCAGAAAAAAACTTAAAAGTAAAAAATGATGTTATGGAAGAAAAAAATCTTTTTCAAAGAGGCGGAGTATTTGATGATGACGGAACTCCAAAATCGAGAAAACAATAGTCTTTAGCCACAGTATTAGACACAACGAATACTTAAGCGAACTTCTCTTAATTTATTATTAAAAAAATCTAACTTAAATGTTAGTTAAAAATGAAATCATCAAATGGCTTCTTAACGGCGACCCATCATTGCGATGGCAAACGATGCACTATCTTAACGTTTCTTCGCGAAGCAAGATACTTGCAGAAAGAAAAAAGATTTCTTCTCAAGGCTGGGGCGCCAAGCTGCTTTCTTATCAACAACATGATGGTAAGTGGGCTGATTCACTTTACAGTCGCAAATGGATTTCGACAACTTACACAATGCTTCTCCTAAAGAATCTTGGTTTAATTCCTGGTCATAAGCCAGTACTTAAAGCTTGTAAGATTCTATTGGACGAGGGATTTTATGAAGATGGAGGAATAAATTATTTCTCGCAGTATAAACACAGCGAAACGTGTGTTACTGGTATTATTCTTTCTATACTCTCGTATTTCCATTTTGAAGACCCGAGAATAAAAAGTCTGGTTTCTCACTTGCTGCAACAGCAAATGGAAGATGGCGGCTGGAATTGCCGTTCCTATAAAGGGGCAACTCACAGTTCGTTTCACACAACTATAAATGTCCTTGAAGGATTAAAAGAATACCAGAGAAATTATGAACCGGATAACAAAAGAATTTCAAAAAGCATAAGTAAAGGAATAGAGTTTTTGCTGGTTCACAAATTTTTCAGATCGCATCGCACAGGAAATATTGTTGACAGTAAAATGACCAGATTTGCTTTTCCAACCGGTTGGAGATATGATGTGTTAAGAGCGCTCGATTTTTTTCAAGATTTAAATGCATCGAAAGATAACAGAATAAATGAAGCTATCGAGCTTGTGATTAAAAGAAAGGGAGAAGATGGAAAATGGCAATTGCAAAACCGCCATGCGGGAAGATATTTTTTTGAAATGGAAATAGTCGGCGAATCAAGCAGATGGAATACATTGAGAGCATTACGTATTTTAAAGTGGTGGGAGAACAAATTAGATTAATTTTGGATAATTATATTGAGATTGTTAAAACCACAGCAAACAATTTAATATACAGGTATAGATCAATAAATTTTTGTATTTCAACAAAGGAACAAAGGTATGGATGATATATTTCAGAACGGTGGGATATTTGATGATGATGGTACACCCATAAGTCCGCATTCAATTCCCAAACCCGGATTATGCTTGCTTTGCAAATCTGATGATGATACGGATCCAGAGGAGAACATTCTCTGCAATTTAAACCGTTACGATCAACGAAATGAAAAAGAATTTAAATGTGGTGCATTCGAGCCAAAATTAAAAGGATGAAAGCCATGAGCGAGCTTAATTTTATGCACGAAAACATTTCAGGAATTTATAACTATTGCGATCGCTGGTGCGAGAAATGCTCGTACACTAATCGTTGTCTGCTTTTCAAGCAAGAAGCCGAGAGAGAAATAAAGTATATTCTAAAAGGTGAAAACGAAACCGACTCTGAACACTATTCTAAGCTTTTAGCCGATGAATTGAAAGATGCTGAAAAATTGTTTAATAAAAATTCAGACACGGAGGATTTCTTAGATTCATTAGATGATGACGAAGATTTAGAGTTTGATGAAGAAGAGGATGAAGATGACTTTGAAGAATTCCTCGATAAAAATGAACCGAACACGAACGATAAAAAGAAAGAGTTTAATCCGTTAATTCACCTTGCCGAAGAAATGTTCAAAGAGCTTGAGCGCTATTATGATACCGCCAAAAAACATTTTCCCCAAGAAGTCAAAAAATATGATACTGAAAATCCTCTCACTAAAAACTTGCAGGTGCTTAGCTGGTACATTCCCCAAATAAGTGTGAAAATTAGAATGTGTTTCTGGGGAAAGAAGCAAACTGCAAAAGCAAAATCTAAGTTGTCGAAAGAAATAGAAGATGAGATGTTAAACGTTAGTTCCCGGATTGCATATGTAGGAATTCAAAACTGCTTAGCGGCGTTGACTGAAATCCTGGTAAAAAGTAAAGAGCTGGAAAACGAAACCCGGCTATTTCTTTCTACTTTGAAAATGATAAAGAAAATGTTTGTTGAGGAATTCCCAAAAGGACAAACCTACAAGCGCCCGTATTTTGATTGATATTTATATTCTATTAGTAATACTTGAAAGGCAAATTGTAGGCAAACACATATACACAGATTTACGTTCAAATTGTAATCGTTGTTAAAGGCAGGCATTGCCTAATTCCTAAAGACAAGAAAACAATCCTCTATAAATACATAACAGGGATAATTAGAAATAAGAACCATAAGCTTGTCTAAATAAATGGAGTGCCTAATCATATTCATTTTCTCATTGGTTTGAATCCTGCGGAGGCATTATCAACTCTTGTGAAAGAAGTTAAAAGATGTTCAACCAATTTCTTTAATGAACAAAATTGGCCTAGAGGTAAGTTTGGGTGGCAAGGAGGATATGGAGGGTTTTCCTATTCACGATCACAATTAGATAAAGTTAAAAAGTACATTGAGAATCAAGAAAAGTACCATGAGAGGAAAACGTTTAGAGAAGAGTATATAGAAATGTTAAAAAGGTTTGAAGTTGTGTATGATGAAAAATTTATTTTTGAAGACGTGGAATAATAACTTGGATTGATGGTTCAACTCCCAAAGGAGTTGAAGTGTTGTTCTGGTCGAGCATCGGTTACAAATATTCAATCCCTATGAGATTGTAAGACCACTATTTAAAGGGTAAGTGATTAATTAAAAATCCGATTCCCAATTGGGAATAAATATTTGTAACAATGTAATCCCCTGAGCAGTAACAATTCCATAGGAATTGAACTAAAAATTTTTAAATATCTTCCCACACGATTTGCTTATCGTTAAATCACGCTGTCGGTTTATCGTGCATGGGCTGCGGGGTAAAGAAATCTTGATAATATCTCTGCGTATAATTTTCAACCAATGATTTCACTCGCTCATAACTTGGCGAGGAAACAACCATTCCGGCGTGATATTTCAGTTTCATTTTCCAAACAACTTCGGCAGCGTTATAAGATGAGAGATCGGGCCATTCCTGTTTTGCAAGAGAGGTGATTATTCCCGCATAATCTTTTCTAACATTCGGAAGCTCGTATGTTTTCTTTCCTTGACCGATTTCGATTTTAGCCCACTCGGCCCAAAGATTTATTCCTGATGCAGCTTCAATAAGCTCTGCCAAATTTGCACCGCCAACGCGGTCTGAAGTTTCAAGGAAATAAAATTTTCCATCTGCGTTAGCTTTAATGAATTCCGTATGAGATACTCCACGCAGTAAACCCAACGCGTGAAGAATTTTTTTGTTTAGGTCCAGCAGCGATTTTTCATCAATCGAACCATACTTAATTGTAGTACTTGTGAAAACTCTTCCTTCATGTGCGACTTCCATTGGCGGCTTACCGTACTGACTCGCAATTGCAAACACAACTTCATTTTCAGAAATAATTGAATCAACATGATAAATCGTTCCGGGAACGAAGCGTTCAATCAAAAAGAAAGATTGTTCATCTCCAAGCGCATCCAGCTTTTTCCAAAGCTCTTCTTCCTTGTGAACTTTATTTATTCCATGTGCTCCCGCTTGAAGCCGAGGTTTTACAACATAGGGAAAAGGCACACGCTTTATATAATCTTTTATTCTTTGATAGTTTAAAACGTGAATAAATTCAGGAACGGGAATTCCCACTTCATACGCTCGTGTTCTCATTGCCAGCTTATCCCTGAAATATCTTGCAGTTGTATCTCCCATGCCGGGGCAGCGCAAGTGTTCTCTTAGTGCCGCTGCTTTCTCAACATCATAATCATCCAGAGCAACAATTCGATCAATGGTTTCTGTTCTTGAAAGAAAACTGACACCGTAAATCACGTCTCGCATATTCCATTCTTTATTTACATCGGGAATGTAAAAGATTTCATCAATGCTTTCTTTTGGCCAATCAGCATTCTCAAGACTTTTAGAAGTAAGAAGAATCACCCGGCACCCATCTCGCTTGCATTGCCGCATGAACTCTTGTCCCTTTTCATAACTCGACATGCAAAGAATTGTCATTGCAGAATTATCTTTCATAAAATCCTCTTGATGATTGATGCTTTAGTTTAGTGCTAAAATTGATAATAAGCAATAAGGTGCAATATGAATTTTTAATGGCACACGGATGGAACAGATCAAACTGATAAGAACGGATTAATCATTTTTAATCCGTAAAATCTGTTAAATCTGTGTTTCATTAAAGTTAGCTATTGGGCGAATGAGTTTTTATTCTCACATCAACTGTGTGAAATGAATTGTCTTTGGAAACTACCAGCGGATTAAAATCAAACTCAACTATGTTTGGATGATCAAGCATCATCTGAGCGGAGGAAAGAATAATCTTTTTCAGCGCATTAAGATCAAACGACATTTCGCCGCGAGCGCCTTTCAAGATTTTGCCGATTTTTGTCGAGTCAATCATTTCATCAACATCTTCTTCAGACAAGAAAGCAGATTTCATGCATGTATCTTGGAAAACCTCAACATACTTTCCGCCTGACCCAAACATTATCATTGGTCCAAACGAATTATCACGAAATCCGCCGATTAATATCTCATACTTTGCAGAAATAAACGGCTGAATCAAAAATTCTTCAAGCTCGATATTATTTTCCTGGAAGCTGTTTAGTATTTCCAGCTCTGCCTGCAATAGTTCTTCTTTATTTTTAAGATTGAGCTTTACCGCATTTAATTCAGATTTATGAACCACTTTCTTCGATAATCCTTTAAGAACTAAAGGACAATTTGGCAACTCGCTTTTGTTGATCATGTTTTTCTTTACGATCAACGATTTAATCAAAGGAATGTTGTAAGCAGAACAAAGCATCTCTATTTTGGCTTGATCGATAAAGCCTGATGAATTGCTTAAATCTATTTTAGGTATTTTGCTTGCCGAATATTTTCTTTGGTCTTTTCTCTTTGAATAAAACAAAATGTTTGATATAATTTTTGCCGGGTCTTCGGGATTTCTAAATAAAGGTTTCTTGGTTAAGGAATCTTTCCTATACTTTTCCCATGATTCCGGTAACGGCATAATAACTTGAAATATTGGTTTGTCAGAAGCGAGGCTATTTATTCCTTCTATAACTTCAAAAGCAGGAACCATAATTGGCTCAACGAAAATTGAAATAATCACATCAACATTTTCGTCTTGAGCGACAATATTATTTACAGATTTGAATTGTTGGGCAGTTCCACCGGGAAGAAGATCAATTGGATTTTGAACGCTTCCTTCGGGATGAACAATTCCTCTCAATTTATTTTTTGTTTCTTGACTTAACTCTGAAAGTACGAGTCCTTCTTTTTCTAATGAATCAACTGCCAGAATTGCGGGTCCGCCTGCATTTGTAATTACAACAACCCGATTACCTTTCAGGGCAGGAAAATTTTCAAATCCCTTTGCAGTATTAAACAGCTCGCTTAAGTTATCAACACGAATCATTCCAAATTGTTTAAGTATTGCTTCAACAACTTTATCATTTGCAGCCATTGCTCCTGTGTGAGAAGATGCAGCTTTTATTCCGGCCCGAGTTCTCCCTCCTTTAAGAATAATTACCGGTTTATTAATTCCTTTTTCGTGAATGAATTGTTTAATAAATCCTTCGCCATCAGAAAAACTCTCTAAATAAAAGGTTATTGTTTTTATTCTTTCGTCATCGTTCCAAAATCGCAAAATATCGTTTTCAGAAATATCTGCTTTGTTTCCAACACTTATCATGTGACCGAAGCGGATATTAGTTTCTCTAAGCGAATTCAGTACTGCGGCAGCAATCGCACCGCTCTGTGAACAAAATCCCGTTGCTCCAATTTCCGGTTTTTCGGCAACAAAGGTTGCGTTTAGGCTTACATCGGCAAAGGTGCAAATAACTCCCATGCAGTTAGGACCAACTAACCTTGCCCCGGCATCAGTGACTTTTTGTAATATTCTTTTTTCCATCTCCTCACCTTCTTTGCCGACTTCTTTAAATCCCGCCGTAATCAAGATTATTGATTTTACAGCCTTCGAAAGAAGTTCGTCGATGGTTTGTTCTGCAAAAGCTTTTGGAACCATAACTATCGCCAGGTCAATCACATCCGCAATATCGCTTATAGTATGATAACATTTGCAGCCCAATACAGAATCTGCTTTCGGGTCTACCGGGAAAAGCTTTCCTTGGTAACCATAATTCTTAATTGATTTTAATAGTTCGTATCCAATGCTTTTCTCTTTTGTGGATGCGCCAACAATACAAATTGTTTTTGGGTAGAAAATTTTTTGAATGGCTTCATCCATAGAGGTAATTCCGCAGTTAAAAAAGTTAAAGTTCTGATTTTATGTTGTAAAACTAATTATTTTTGTCATATCATGTGTCGTGCTTAAAGGAAAAGTGGATTTATCTCGCAGTACCACTTTGATTGTTTTAACTATATACCCAAATTGAATTCTAATTAACAATAAGATTATATTGATCGCAAATATTTTTCAGATAATTGATTATGTCCAAAGATTATATAGAATTAAATAGAAAATTTGTTGAGTTAGCAGAAGAGGAAATAAAAGCATCTGTTGATTATTCAAGATTTTTACGTAGTAGAAGCGACTATTCATGGCCAGAATTACTTCAAGAGTATCAATACGTAGTAGTTTTAGGTGAAGCTGGAACAGGCAAAACAAAAGAACTAGAAAATAGATGCAGAATCCTCCGCGAACATGGAGAGAGCGCATTTTTCAGTAGCATCGAAATTTTAGCATCTGAGGATAATGTTAGAAACTCATTAAGAAATTCAGACCAAAATGTATTTGATGATTGGTTGGGTGGCGATAGTCCCGGTTATTTTTTTCTTGATTCAATTGATGAAGCAAAACTTCGAGAAAAAAGTTTTGAAACAGCATTGCGTCATCTAGAGAAGTCTTTGACCACGAGAAACATGTTGCGCTCAAAAATTATTGTTTCATGCAGAGTTAGCGATTGGAGATTTCGTTTTGATAAAGAAACATTCGAGAAATTTATTTCCATCGAAAAAACCAAAAGCATCACTAGAGATGACAATCAGAACTTATCTGGGATTGATAAGAACATATCGGAACCAACATCAACTAGTCAAACAGACCAATTAAAAGTCAATATTTTCTCAATATCACCACTAGATAAAAATCAGGTTAAAATCCTCGCAGAGTTTTATGGTGTTGAAAATTATAAAGAATTCATCTCGGCAATTGATGAAAATGATTATTGGCATTTATCCGAGCGACCCCAAGATGTTGAATGGCTTTCAAGTTATTGGAAAAGTAATAATAAACTAGGTAGATATGCTGAGCTAATAGAAAATAATATTGATAAAAAATTAGAAGAGGTAAATGTTAATAGACCCCGAATCGGGGAGATGACCAAGGATAAATTACGTGAAGGAGTTGAAATCCTGGCAACCGCCATTACACTTTCAAAGAAATCTTTTATTTCTCTTCCTGATGATTATAAGAACAAAACCGTATTACTAGATTCAATAAACCCCGAAGAAGTATTATTTGATTGGACACCAAACGACATTGAAAATTTATTAAGGAGAGGGATTTTTGATGAAGCCACATATGGCAGGGTAAAATTTCATCATCGTGCCGTAATAGAATACTTAATTGCTCTGTGGATTAAAAGACTTATTGATAACAAGTGTCCTCAACACCAAATAAATAATATTTTATTTGGAACCACATTTGGTTTTGAAGTAATAAAACACTCATTGCAGCCAACCATTGCATGGTTATCTTTATTTAATGATGAAATTAGTCAAAGGGTCGTCAAATATTATCCAGAAATACTCATAAGTTTTGGTGATCCAGCCTTACTCAATGGAGATATAAAGAAAAGAATTCTTATAAATTTTTGTGAAAAATATGAGAACAACCAAAAAATAGGGATCGAATTCGAGAGAATTTCTATAAAAAGGTTTGTGGATATAAGTCTTGAGGGGACCGTCTTACATCTTATCGTTAAATATAAGGAAGTTCGTCACATTAAACTCTTACTAATTAGATTATGCAGAGAAGGAAAGTTTAAAAAATTCTGTTACTCTACTGTTAAATATTCTGAAGGACAATAAGGGAGAGGTAGCTATCAGAGGATCGGCGTTAACTGCTATTATAGGAATGGAGGATTCCCTTGCATTAGAAAAAGCAAAAGAATATATAATAACCAATACTGAGAACTTACCGTATAACCTTGCAGGTGATTTTGTTGAGCTATGTTATCCTAATTATCTAGACAAAGATGAGCTAATCAAGTTTGTTAAAAAGTCAGAAAGTAACTGGAATGAATCTTGGAGGAGCATTCCCCAAGTTCTATATGATATTGCCGAACATAACTGGTTTAACATTTCGGGCGATAAACTAGAAGACTTACTTGAAGTACTTGTAATAATAGTCAAAGATAAACTTCAGAGTTCTAATAAGGATGAACGATTTAGAACGATAAATATACATTATAGAGAAATTAGTGGGGCAATATCTTCGTTATTAAGAAGAGAACTAAGTTCAAAAATTGAAATACAACTTAGGATTGATGTTCTTGCTGATGCAGTAAAAATATTGAGAGTTTACCATAAGCATTTTGGCGATTATCTTTTAGAAAAAGTAAAAGTAAAAGAACTAATCTCGAAATTTTCTACTCTGAAAAGAGAACTTTTTTATAGGAGAATTCAACATGAGAAGAGCAAAGGATTAGAAGTCAAATATTTATATAACCTCCAATACTTTTTCGACGATTTCTGGTATTTAGGTAAAAATGATATTAACTGGTTAATTGGGGACCTGATACAGGCGACAGACTTATCGAATAAACATGTACTACTTGATTCTATTTTACATCTTCTTCGTGATGAAAATGCTTCCATCGAAAGATATGAAGAAATTAAATCAATAATTGATACCGATGAAGACTTAACAAAGCATTATATAGATTTCATGAGTCCCCCAAAACCTAGACCAGACAAGTTCATGGCAAAAATCGAGCGGGATGAAAAAAAATTAAAGCATCAACAAGAAATTCAATTAGACGAGAACAAAAAGTATTTATTAGACCACTTAGATTCGCTACGCAAGGGGAAGGAATTAAACACATTACACTATTTAGTTGAAAAGATGGCTGCCAAAGGTTCAAGAAATTCGTGGGGCCAGAATAACCTTAAAGCTATTGAGGATATGTTTGGTATTGAAGTGAAACATGCAGCTAAGGAGGGTTTTAAAGTATTCTGGAGATCATGGTCGCCCCCATTGCCTCATGAAATAGAAGATAGAAATAAAACTGAATATGGAGTTATTATTGGTCTTTCTGGAATTGCAATAGAGATTTCAGATAAATTTGATGTGACTGCTTTTTCAGAGGTAGATGCTGAATTGGCAACCCGATATGCCACAAGGGAAATAAATAATTTTCCCTCATGGTTAAAAGATATTGCTGTCGTTTTTCCAGATGCTGTTAAGAAAATCTTAAACGTGTGTATAGAATCGGAATTTAACACCCCCAAAGAAAAACCAATTCCACATGAGGTTTTGGCAACTTTAGTACACGCAGAAATTCTTCTAAAAGAATTGGCTAGTCAGAAAATTTATGATCTTATCAAAACCGAAACACCCGATCATTTAATCAATGTGAGTTATGCCCTATCGATTTTACTTAATTCGTCACTAAAAGACTCGGGAAAAGTAAATAAACTGATCGGTAACAAAACGAACAATATTAAAAATGATGTCGATGCTTTTATCGTTTGGTTTGATGCATGGTTAAATCTTGACTTTACAAACGCGGTAAATTATTTAGAAAAAAAACTAAAGAAATTGAATGCCAAAGAATCCTATGATTTGATGGTCAACCTTTGCGGTGAATTATCGAGGTCGAGACATTATTCATATTTCATATCTTTTGATCTTGGCAAAATTAATGAGATTAAGTCGTTGGTTAAATTTCTGCGATTGGTATATAAGCACATAAAACAGGAGAATGATAGTGTTTATTTCGGTGGATATACTCCCGATGTAAGAGATGATGCTCAACACTTTAGAGGAAGATTATTAGATCGGTTACTTTCTATTCCTGGCAAAGAATCTTATAATGCACTTATTAGCCTATCTAAAGAATCGGACTTAGTTTCATCAAGAGATGTATTTCAGTACTTAGCAAAAGGAAAAGCCGAAAAAGAGTTGGAATCTGAGGTATGGCGGCCTCAAGATGTGGCTCAGTTCTATTCAAAATTTACCAAAGAAATAATAAGTGACGAAGAATTGTTTTATTATACCCTTGAAAAAATTGACGAGATTAAAGATCATATTGAGAAAGGTGATGTTAGCACCAGGGGACTTTTTAATTCTAAAACGAAAGAATCAGAATTTCAAAAGTGGATTGCGGACAGACTGAGATTAATCGGGACAGGCAATTACTCAGTTACACGTGAAGAGGAAGTCGATGATCTCAAAAAGCCAGATTTAAGAATTCGTAAAAATAATTTTATTGTTGGAATAGAAATTAAAATAGCAAATGAATATAGTGTACAAGAATTATCAAGGGCTATAAGCAATCAATTGATTAATTCTTATTTGAAGGATATCAACTCTAAGTATGGGATTTTTCTCTTAATTAATGTCGCAGATAAAAAGTGGAGTCATCCTAAAACCAGCAAAAGACTGGATATAAACCAAGTGACAAAATATTTGAGCGATTATGCAGACAAGCTCAATTCTAAAAATCAGAAGGGCAAAAAGGTTCAAGTAATAAATATAAACTTTGTAAATATGGTATGAATTCTAATAACAAATCAAAATCAAACGTATTTGGCGATATGCCGGCAGAAGAATTTAAAGAGCACGGATATAAAATGATTGATTGGATAGCCGAATATCTCACAGACATTGAGAAGTTTCCTGTTATACCAGACATCAAACCGGGCGACATAAAAAATAAATTGCCGAAAAATCCACCAAGAACATCGGATAGTTTTGAAAAAATATTAGCGGATATTGATGAGAAAATTATTCCCGGTGTTACTCATTGGAATCACCCAAACTTCATGGCATATTTTAATTCAACATCAAGCGGGCCTGGAATTTTAGCCGAAATGCTTAGCGCCGCTTTGAACACAAACGGAATGCTTTGGAAAACCTCTCCATCTACAACAGAGCTTGAGCGAGTTACAGTTGATTGGATGCGGCAAATGCTCGGACTATCGGAATCGTTTTGGGGAATTATTTATGATACTGCATCTGTCAGCTCAATGCATGCAATTGCTGCAGCAAGAGAAGAAGTGACGGAATATAGCTTTCGTCAAAAGGGATTATCTGGCGGAGAAAAAATCCCGAAGTTGAGATTGTATGCTTCTGAACATGCTCATTCCTCAATTGAAAAGGTAGCTATTCTGCTTGGAATTGGTATTGATGGTGTGAGAAAAATTCCTGTCGATAATGAGTTTAAAATGATTCCCGAAAAACTATCTGAGGCGATCATTGAAGATAGGAAAAACGGATGGCGTCCATTTTGCGCTGTTGCTACAGTTGGAACAACATCTACAACTAGTATTGATCCTGTTGATAAAATTGCAGACATATGTGAGAAGGAAAGGCTTTGGCTTCATGTGGATGCAGCTCATGCCGGTGTAACTGCAATGCTTCCTGAAATGAAATACATTTTTAAAGGAGTTGATCGCGCGGACTCGCTTGTTGTTAATCCACACAAATGGATGTTTACGCCAATTGATCTTAGTTTGTTTTATATACGAAAACCAGATGTTCTTAAGCGTACTTTCAGTCTTGTGCCGGAATATCTAAAAACAGCAGAAGACAATTCCGTAGAAAATTTAATGGATTACGGAATTCAGCTCGGCAGAAGATTTCGGGCATTAAAGCTTTGGTTCATCATAAGATATTTCGGAGTCAACGGCATCATCGAGCGACTAAGAGAACATATCCGGCTTGGACAATTGTTTGCCTCATGGATAGACAAACATCCAGACTTTGAGAGAATGGCTCTGACACCTTTCAGCACAATTTGTTTTCGTGCTCATCCTGCTAAAATTAATTCTGAGGCGGAAATTGATAAGTTGAATGAAAATCTATTGCAGCGAATAAATGAAACTGGTAAGCTCTTCATCTCGCATACAAAACTTAACGGAAAACATGTTTTGAGATTATCTGTTTCAGGAATTAGAACAGAAGAACGGCATGTTAGGGAAGCATGGGAGTTGATTCAGATTAAGCTAAAAGAATTGTTTATGCAGTTTTCATGCTGAGGATCGAATGATTTTTGTCGTTGATAGTGTATTTTTGTGCCTTCGAGTCTTTGTGGCGAATGTTACTTCTCAGAAGACAAAGATAATTTGCCACCAAGACACAAAGACTCTAAGAAGTACAAAGGAAGTTTATTGCTGAGCGTAATCACGATTTACTTTTACTAAAGCGGTAAAGGAGAACAGCAACCAGCAAGCTAACGGCTGATGATAAATAAAACGGAACATGGGAGCCGAAGATATCCCACAAATATCCTGCAAGAATGGAACCCAGCATAACAGCAATGCTTGATGACATTGTTATCAAACCTATTGCCGATCCTCTGTTTTGATCTGGAACCAAATCGCTTACCCATGCCTTTAATACTCCCTCTGTTGATGATGCATAAATTCCGTAGAAAGCAAATAAAATCCAGATGAATACGAAGCTGGTTAGTGACGCAAATCCAAAGTAAACCACAGAAAAGATTAACAATCCAATGATGAATACTTTTTTCTTGCCAATCTTATCAGAGAGAATTCCGAGCGGGTATGATGATGCGGCATAAACGATATTGTAAAAAATGTATCCTGCTATTGCTAAAGTATCGGAGCCGGAAATGTTTTTAGATTTCAAAATCAGGAAAACATCGCTGCTGTTTACCAGAGAGAAAATTGTTATCAAAATGAAGAGAGTTTTGTATTGAGAGGGTGAGCTTTTCCAGAAAGCAGGAAGATTAGTTTTAAGCTGTAAACTTTTTTCTAATTTCTTATCTTTAATTAAAAAAGTAAAAAGAACAGCGATCAAAGATGGTATAAACGCAATTATAAAAATAATTTGATAGTTAAACTTGAAGAAATTCAACATTAATAATGCTAACAGCGGACCAATGACAGCTCCAAGCGTATCCATTGCACGATGAAAGCCAAACACTGCCCCCGTATTATTTTCAGCATAGCTTGCAAGCAAAGCATCACGCGGAGCAGTACGAACTCCTTTTCCGATTCTATCTGTAATCCTTGAGAATAGGACTGCTAATGTGTTTGGAAAAACACCAGGCAATGGTTTTGAAATTGCAGAGAGGGCATATCCAAATACGACAAAGATTGATCTCTTACCAAGCTTATCGGATAATACACCGAAATATCCTTTAAGTAATCCAGCGGTTACTTCTGCCAATCCTTCTATCATACCAACTACAGCCATTGATGCACCAAGCACCGATGTTAGGAAGATCGGAGTGATCGGATAAAGCATTTCGCTTGCCATATCCGTAAAAAGGCTGATTAAGCTGAGAAGGATAACTTGCTTGGGAAGACGTTTCATAGACTGTTATTTGTTTGGTTGAGTAAATCTAGCCTCTATCGCACATTACGCAAAATGACAAACCTCCGAGGTTTCAATGAATGGTTTTATAAAAATATTTTCAATTAAGAACCAAAAGATAACTTTAAGAATATACTAATTACAAAACCTCGGAGGTTTTACACTCACTTGCATGAGGTGAGTTCTAAATTAAAAAAATGAAAGCGATTGGAACAATAAAAAACCCCGAAAACATCTTGCATCCGGGGTTTTGTTGAGTTAATAATAGGTTTCTAATTAAGGAATTACGTTCCCATCCGCATCGGCATAAAAGAGGTCGTACCCTAATGTTTTTAATCCCTCTTCTATTTTTGCTTTATCGCCAACCACTACCCAAATTAAATTTTCAGGTTTCAGAGTCTTTGCAGCAGCATTGTTCATATCGTCCAAGCTCAAACCCTTTACTTTTTCAGGATAAGTCTCATAATAATTTTCGGGAAGACTGAACATTATAATGTTTCCGATCGAGCTAAGAACTGCAGAATTAGTTTCCCAAGAACCCGGCAGCCTTAAAACCCGATTTTGTTTTATTTTATTCAGTTCATCTTCGGTAACAGGTCGCGAACCTAAAATCTCGCTAAACTCTTTGTAAACTTCTTGTATTGATTCGGTTGTCTTATCGGTTTGTACTAAAGCATACGACATTATCGGGCGGGGACCTTTCAATCCGAACAAGAAACTTCCTGATCCGTATGACCAATGTTTATCTTCTCGCAAATTCATGTTAATTCTTGATGTGAAGGACCCGCCAAGCACATGATTCATTGATTCAATTGCAATATCATCTGGATCTGATTTTAGCGGAGCAATGTTTCCCGCAAATATTATTGATTGAGCCGCGCCTGGTTTGTCTATGAGGTAAATAATAGGTTTCTTTGCTTCTTCAACAGAGCCAATATTTTTGTTCGGCACTTCCCCAGATTTCCAATCCTTGAATAACTTTTCGAGCTTAGGTTTTATTTCATTTAGCGTAATATCGCCAACAATTATCAGGCTGGAATTATTCGGTTTGAACCATGTTTTATGAAAATCGATGAGTTCCTTAGTTGTTAATTTTGAAACAGTTTCTTCATATCCGGATCCGGTTAAAGGATTGCCGTAAGCATGATCTTTGCCGTATAAAAACTTGGGAAATACTCTTTGCCCCATTATCACCGGGGTTAACTTTTCTCTTTTAATTTGTGCAATTCTTTCCTTTTTTAATCTGTCAAGCTCTTTCTCGGGAAAAGAAGGATTAAGGATAACATCCGCAAACAAATCTAGAGATTTATCAAGATTAGATTTTAAGCTTGAAAGATAAACCGACGACACATCCATTCCTGAGTTAGTGCTAAGCTGAGCACCAAGCATTTCAAGCTCTTCACTTATTTGTAAAGCATTTCTTGTTTTAGTTCCTTCGTCCATCATGTTGGACATTAAGCTCGCTGTTCCTGCAAGTACGGATTGATCTGCAGCAAATCCTGCATCAACGTACAGGTTCATGTTAACCACCGGGATGGAAGATCTGGTTGCAAGATAAACCTTTAATCCGTTTGAGAGAGTTGTCTTTTCCACTTTAGGGAATTTCGCATCCGGAGGAGTTTGTGTCTCCGGAAGCTTTGATCTGTCAACATCTGATGCTAAAGTTTTAAAGGATGGATACGGATGAATTTCAAGAATGTTTTGTCCATCGGATAACCAGTCGATGGCAGCTTGCTTTAAATCTTTTACTGTCGCTTCATTAACAAACTTAAGATATGTTTTATAATAATCCGGACTTCCACCATAGACCTGGCTTTGTGCAAGAATATCAGACTTGCCTCCAAAGCCGCCGATTCGTTCTATTCCCCTAACGAAACCCGCAATGTGTTGTGTTTTTACTCGCTGTAGTTCTTTTTCCGTTGGACCATCTTTAAGAAATTTCGTGAGTTCTTCGTCAATTGCTTTTTCAACTTTCGTAAGATCATCGCCAGGTTTTGCAGTAGCAGTAATTTGGAATTGGCTGCCAATTTCACCGGGCGAATAATAAGCGCTAACATCGGTAGCAATTTGATTCTCGTAAACAAGCCGTTTATATAATCGTGAAGTTTTACCTTGAGCAAGTACGTCGCTGACCAGATCAAGAAAAGCTAGTTCTTTAGAACCCCACTCGGAAACGTTCCATGTTTTATAAATTCTTGATTGAGGAACTCGGTCTTGAGCCACTTGGCGTTTTGTCCCTGTCATTTTAGCAACCCACGTTTGATGCTTTGTAACCGGTGGTCCCGGTGGTATATCGCCAAAATATTTTTCAACTTTTTGTTTAACTTCATCTGCATTCACATCCCCCGCAATTACAAGCACGGCGTTAGCAGAGCCGTAATATTTATTGAACCATTCATGAACATCTTCAAGCGAAGCAGCGCTCAAATCTTCCATGAAACCAATAACTGTCCATGAATATGGATGGCCCTTCGGATAAGTATTTGTGGTAATAATCTCGGAGCTTATCGCATAAGGATTGTTCTCACCCTGTCGTTTTTCATTTTGCACAACTCCGCGTTGTTCATCTAATCTTTCCTGTGTAATAACACCGAGCAAATGCCCCATTCTATCGGATTCCATCCACAACACAAGATCGAAAGCCGAGGTTGGCACATTCTGAAAATAATTTGTTCTGTCTTTATTGGTTGTGCCGTTAAGGTCGGTTGCACCGACTCTTTCAAGTACTTGAAAGTAATCGTCGTTAAAGTTTTCACTTCCGTTAAACATCAAATGTTCAAACAGATGCGCAAAACCAGTTTTTCCTTGCTTTTCATTTTTTGATCCGACATGATACCAAACATTAACTGCAACAATCGGCGCCTTGTGATCTTCATGAACAATTAATGTAAGTCCATTATCAAGCACAAATTTTTGATAAGGAATGTTAATGTCATCCACTTTCTGTGCCGGAGTTTTCCAGAACGCAAAAAGAAGGATTAAGAGTGCGAAAAGAATTTTTTGTTTGTACATGTTGTATCTCCCATTTAGTTTAAAAATTGAACTTTAATTTATAATAAATTAAAAATCTCTTAACAAAGCATTTGATAAACGGTTTTATAATTTGATTAGTGGCCCGTCTATGATTTTAAACTGAACCCCAACTTTCATTCCAGTACTTTTTACACGGGATAAAATGGTTGCATTTGCAATTCAAAAAATAGTAAAATCAAATATCTCAATCGTCAATTAAACCTATAAATAAAAATACTTATTTTTACAATTGGATTTTGAGGAAACAGTATGTCGCTAAAAAGTCTGCGGGCAATCTTAAAAAAGCAAGCTAATCCTGAACAAGCAAAAGTCTACTTGCGCTTTTTCAAAACTGGAAAAGGCGAATATGGTGAAAGTGATGAATTTCTAGGAATAAAAGTTCCTGTTTCAAGAAAGATTGCCAAGGAATTTAAAGACTTAGCATTGCCCGAAATCCAAGAGCTTCTTTATTCAAAGATGCATGAAGAGCGGCTGATTGCCCTTTTCATTTTGACAGAGCAATACAGTAAAGGTGATGAAGAGAAGAAAAAAGTCATTTATGATTTTTATCTTAAAAACTTAAAACGAGTAAATAACTGGGACCTGGTTGATCTCTCCGCTGAAAAAATTATTGGTGCCTATCTTTTAGAAAAAGATAAGCAAATACTTTTTAAATTTACACGATCAAAAAACCTTTGGAAGAGACGAATCGCCATTATGTCAACTTTTCATTTTATAAAGAACGGTTTATATGATACGACTTTTGAAATTGCCGATGTTCTGTTAAAAGATGAACACGATTTAATTCACAAAGCAGTTGGCTGGATGCTGAGGGAAATTGGTAATCGAGATGTGAAAATAGAAGAAGCGTTTCTGAAAAAACAGTACAAAAACATGCCGAGAACAATGCTTCGATATGCAATTGAAAAATTCCCCGAGAAAAAGAGACAATCTTATTTGAAAGGAGAAATTTGAAATGAAACAATTATTTGTTTTGATTTTTGGCGTTACTGCACTTTCATTTTTATTAAAAGAAGATAACACTATGACAAAAGAAAAAAATGATTTTGTTCCCCAGTGGGCAAAGAAAGTTGTCTGGTATCAAATCTTTCCCGAAAGATTTCGAAACGGAGATTTAAGTAATGATCCAACAGTAAAAGATATTGAGGGCGCATATCCGCACGATGATAATTCTCCTTGGCAAATTCATCCGTGGACATCGGATTGGTATCAACTTCAGCCATATGAGAAACAGAACGGAAAAGATATCTGGTTTAATCTTCAGCGAAGAAGATACGGCGGTGATTTGCAGGGCATAATTGATAAGCTCGATTATTTGCAAGATTTGGGAATAACGGCGCTTTATCTTAACCCAATCTTCGAAGCACCATCTCTTCATAAGTATGATGGGACAACTTATCATCATGTTGATCCGAATTTTGGACCCAACCCTAATGGTGACAGAGAATTGATTGCAAAAGAAATTCCGGATGATCCATCAACTTGGATCTGGACTTCGGCAGATAAATTATTTCTTGAATTGGTTAGGCAAGTTCACCAAAGAAAAATGTACATTATAATTGATGGCGTGTTCAACCACATGGGATTGAATAGCTGGGCATTTAAAGATGTTGTGAAGAATCAGCAAAATTCTAATTACAAAGATTGGTTCACAATAAAATCCTGGGATGATCCTAAGATGGGAAAGAAGTTCGAATATGAAGGTTGGTTTGGCGTGAAGGAACTTCCTGAACTCAGAGAGGATGAAAATGGAATTGTTGAGGCACCGAAGAAATATATTTTCGATATAACTAGAAGATGGATGGATCCTAATAACGATGGCAATCCTGAAGACGGAATTGACGGATGGCGGCTTGATGTTGCATTTTGTATTAAGCATCCTTTCTGGAAAGATTGGAGAAAGCAAGTAAAGTCAATTAATCCCCAGGCATATTTGACAGCAGAAGTCATCGATTCGATAAAAGTAATCAAGCCCTATCTTAAAGGAGATGAGTTCGATGCTGTGATGAACTACAATTTTGCGTTTACCTGCTCAGAATATTTTGTAAGCGATAAATCAAGAATTAAAACAAGCAAGTTCGATAGAATACTCCGAGAATTGAGAGAGGCTTTCCCTGGTGGAGTTGAATATGTTCAGCAAAATTTATTCGACAGCCACGACACAAATAGATTGCTATCCCACATAGTTAACCGAGATTTAGGAAGTTTCAGAGATTGGGCTAAATACTATGATGTGTCGAAAGGAAGTAATCCTAAGTATGACACAAGAAAACCGAATGATTATGAATTGAGCATAGCAAAACTGTTTGTAATTTTTCAAATGACGTATGTTGGTACCCCGATGGTTTATTATGGAGATGAGGCTGGGATGTGGGGTGCAAACGATCCCGATTGTCGCAAGCCAATGGTTTGGGATGATGTGAAATATGATGATGAGAGGCACCTGCCAAATCAAACGATTAAAAAGCAATATGACAAAGTTGAAGTAAACAATGAGCTTTTAGAATTCTACAAGAAGCTCATCCGCATAAGAAATGAAAGCATTGCGCTTCAGCTTGGCAGCTTTGAAACAGTCTTGATAGATAATAAAAGAGAGCTTTATGCGTTCTCGCGTAATTACAATGATGAAAAAATTATTGTTGTGCTTAACAACAGCAATAAAATACATCAAGCTGAAATAAAAACTCCCGCTAACTCAAAGTGGATTGATTTGTTGAATGATAAGGCAGAATATCAAAGCATCAACTTAAAAATAAAAATTAACATTCCGGCTAAGTGGGGAGCGGTATTGCGTTTACAATAAAAAATTTTCTTTTTTAAACTTGTGTGCCACAGCACAGCGAGGCAATTATTGTTTGGTTCACATCTGTTCTTTTCTAATCTTAACACACAGTTAATTCACATCTTAAATAATATTCTATTAGGAGAATAAAATGCAAAAACTATTTGGTGGTTTTTTCTTCGTTCTTTTTCTTTTCTTCTTTGTTTCAAACTCTCCAGCACAACAATGGTCAGATGCTCAAAAGGAAGTTTGGACTGCAGTTGATGCTTACTGGGCAGTCGGCTTATCGGATAGACCAATGGATTTTCTATCTGTCTTTGATGAATCTTACTATGGTTGGTCTTATGAGAACGAAGCACCCGGCACGAAAGCCGATGTTAAAAAATCTTTTGGTTATTGGACAGCAAAAGGTAAGGTAATGTATTATACAATTACACCCGCAAGAATTTGGGTGAACGGAGATTTTGCCTACGTACATTATTATTTTACACAAGTTACAGAAGGTGTCGATGGTAAACCCAATACCGAAAGAGGACGCTGGACTGACATCTTGATGAAAAAGGCCGGTAAATGGATGCTTGTCGGTGATCATGGCGGCGAAATTAAAAAGTGAGCTGAGCTACGGGTATCGAAACGATTAGAAGGGCGAGTATTTCGTGCCCTTTTTGATTTTAAAAAGTAGAACCGATAGTTCTAAGTACTGTACTCCTGTTTAAAGGAAACCATTTTTATATGATCAAACGAACCAGGGATAAAACTTTCTGTAGAAATATTGGACCAAAACCATATCTGTCCAAATAAATTTCAGATTGGTTTAATTTTAAAGTTCTGTTACACAATGTATCCCAAAGAAAGAAGGTGATAAGGTCGTATTTTAATAGGTTAGTTGTTTTACTAAGGTTTCAGAAAACAGGTATTAACTTGTTGATTAAATGTCTGAAATCAGTAACCCTAATAACCCAATAAGGTCGTCCTCTTTAACCCTCTCAGCTTATTTTTACAAATTGTAGTATAACTTGTTTTTGAAAAGCCTTTCCGGCAAAGGCAATATTTCTCTTTCAAACGGAGGAGTAATCAATTAGGAAAGCAATTGAATTCAGTGATAATCAAAATCGGTCTAATACGGATAATTAAGAAGGCTTTTTTACTGCTTCATATTTATTTTTGACCGCAGTGGCTTACACAATTCCTTTTCTTAAAAATCATTTTGTTCTGCACTAATGTGATAATATCTTAACCACTAAGAAAATAAATAATTATTAAAAGGAAATTATATGGACGAAAAAACCAAGCTTCAGCATTGCTTAAACTGCAATCGGTCTGAAAATGAAATACCCCTAGTAACCTTAAGCTATTCCGGTAAGCCCCCATTTATTTGCTCACATTGCTTACCGATGTTAACACATCATCCGGAAATGCTAATAGGTAAGATTGAAGGTGCAGAAAATATTCCTCCAGCAGAACATCACGACTAAAGCGAAATTTCTTTGAAAAATTCCGGACTTAATTAAATTCGTACCGCAATAATTTTTTATTAATCCTTTAGGAGAAAAATTATGTCAGATCTAATTAGTTCTATACCCATGCTGAGAACGACGATCACCAGATTAACTTCCGATATGAGATTCGTCGGCATATTTTATATAATTGTCGGAGCGCTTTATTCTATTACAATAATCGGCGCGATTTTAGGAATCCCGCTAATCATTTCCGGTTTACGATTAAGAGAATCCTCAGATTCTTTTTTATCTTTCATGCTTTCGAGCGACAACAACATGCTTGAGCGTGCACTCGAAAGACAAAGCCGGTTCTTCTTCATACAGAAGATTTTTATAATAATTACGTTAGTGTTTATGGTGCTTTACATTATAGCCATAATTGTATTGATAATTACTGTTTTGCCGTACCTTGATAGCAGTATGTATTACAGCACGTAGTAATATTAAATTAGCACATTGAATCTTAATTGAAAAAGCATTAGGTTTTGCTAAGCATAACTTAGCGCTTGGGAAAAATATTTTAGTAGGAGTTAGCATGTACACCAGATACGTTCTCTCCGCATTTATTCTTTCAATATTCTTTTTTATTGAGATTAACCCGCAGGACAACTCTCTCGGCTTCCCTGACGAAAAATTTGCTTTAATAAATTCAAACGACGTAACAATTATTTTTTATAATACCGGCTCTTTTTCTCGGCCTATATATTTTCTCCGCCAGGCAACGTTGCTGATTTAGTTTGGAAAAAATTAGGATATATGTTTGAGTTTGGACCTTTAGCTGCGGGTCAAGTTTTAAGCGATAATGGTGATACCATAATAATTGTCGATGATTCATTTGTCCTCACTTCTCAAGGAGGTTATTCTCCTGATGGATCAGAAAAGTGGGGTTGGCTTCCTGATAGCGGATATGCCAATCCTAATCAAAATGAGTTAGAAACAAGTCTCAATTCATTGAGTTGGCCAACTAGCTGGACAGAGTGGCCAGGTGAATTTGGAATTGACAGCGTGCTATCACTTAATGAAGCTTACTACGTAATGGATGACTATTCAAATAGATCAAAATACGTTTCATTCGGAAACCCAGACACTAATTATTATCCTTTCCCAAGCGACACTTCTAAAAGAGGCTTGGGATTAAGAGCTGAAGTAAGAGTTTATCAATTCGGTGGGGAATTAAAAGATGTCTTAATTGTAAAATATAAGTTAAAGAACGAAAGCCCCAAGGACTTACCCAAGTTGTATTTTGGTTTTCATGGTGATCCACATATTGGGGGATATACAGATTATGCGGACGATAAAATTCAATTCATTAGACCAGGAAGGCCTATTTGGGATTCGAGTCTCTATTGGGCAAAAAACTCTATTTATTGCTGGGATGATGATTGGATGGGAATGGGTGGAGCAAAAACAGGGATATTGGGATTTAAGTTTTTAGAGACACCAAATAATAATGATCTTACTTCATTTCATGCTGCAGCATATACTAACAGTTTTTCAAATGTTCCCAAAAATATTCCTCTTATGTGGGAATGGCTATCGGCGACATCAATTGATACAAATCAGACATACTTTAATGATCCTGGTGATTATGTGATAAATTTTGGAACCGGACCCTTTTCCTTAGTTGCTGGTGAAAGTAAAGAAATTGCTTTAGCAATTTTTTTCTCAAACGACTTTAAGGATTTGATTTATGATGCTGCAAATATTAACTTCATCTATTATTGGCCCAATATAAGCAATAACATAGCTTATCATGGAGGAAATAATAATTATGAAATTCAATTAACATCACCTAATGACGGAATAATTAACGGAGAAACTCCAATTACGTGGCAGTATTCGGGTGCCGATCCGAATGCAAAGGTATTTATCCAATGCTCTTCGGATTTGGGAAAAACATGGCTCCCATTAGTTGCGGATTTATCAGTGACATCAGCCTTTATCTGGAACACAAACAATTTTAAAGATGGCGTGAATTATGTATTAAGAATTGTTGCTTATGACCCAAATGATAAACGAAAAAATTATTACGATGTTGTAGATAATAGATTTAAAATTAATAATCTTGTCAACGCCCAACCCGAATTAAATTTGGATCTCAACTTCGAAGGAGCGGTGGTTAATTATTCTCCTCTCCAAATTGGCTGGCTTGCAGAAGATGCGGATAATTCTCAATTGAATATAAAGATTGAGTATTCTTTAGACTCATTAGGTACATATGCTGAAATATTTAACAATTCTCTTCCAGTTGGGGGTGAAATTCATTTCTGGGATGTTACTAATATCCCAAACTCGCCAACTTATTACTTAAAAATTACCGCATCTGATGGAAATTCTGATACAACAATCATAAGTAAATCGTTTGGAATTAACTATGAAACGACCTCATACGTCAGCAATTATTTTTATCATCGTCAGGGAAATGCAACACCCGAATTTTTAGTGCAAATAATTGATACCTCTCAAGTTATTGATGATATTTACGAATTAACATTTTCAGTCAACAACGATACAACCAAGTTAATGGACATTACAAATCTCAATTCGGGTTTTATTGTCTTAAATGATTATTTACTTCAGAGGGGAGTATCAACTCCTGTTTTTGACGGAATCAAAATTTTAGTAACAGACTATGAAACAAATCTTAATTATTCGTTATCGAAGTTTAATAGAGATGAACTGAATCAAACGGACACAATATTCTTTCCGCCACAAGTAGGAAATCCGAAAGTGAGAGTTCCAAATGATTGGGTCGTGGTTTTTAATAATCTTGATACAAGTTCTAATGGAAGCTATCTTTATCCTAGTGATACTGTACGCACAAATTTTACGAATGTAAAAGTTGTCACTCCATTTAAGATTCACAATATGACAGAGAAACAGGTAGCTACATATATAGCTTTTGTTACTATGGAAACCCAGAATCTTTCACGTTGGAAGTATAGCCAACCAATTATTTTACAACCGCAAGGGGCAACTGATGCCACCACTACCTATCAAATAAAATTTGATTTTAGCTTCGGTATTCAACCGCACAATGGTGATACATTAAAAATCATCACTTATAAAGAAATTACCACGGATGATATTTTCCAATTTGCTGTTGATACAACAATCATAGTTTCTTCCGTTGAAGAAGAAATTAATGAGTTTGATTTTGCTTTGTTTAATAATTATCCTAATCCATTCAATCCAACCACGAGAATTAATTGGCAGTCACCAGTCGGCAGTTGGCAAACATTGAAAGTGTATGATGTATTAGGAAGAGAGGTAGCAACACTTTTAAACGAATGGAAAGAAGCAGGTAGATATTCGATTGTATTTGATGCAAGTAAACTGGCAAGCGGTGTTTACATCTACCAGTTACGTGTTAATGATTTTGTTGCATCAAAGAAGTTTTTGATGATAAAATGATGAAATCATTTTATTAGAAATCCTTATGGGGGTACTACTCAAATAGTATTTTGACTGATTAAAGATGCTTACAAACCCAATTTCTTTAAGCGTTACATTGGCTTTAAGAGAAATTGGGTTTGTTCTTTCTTACTTCAATGTTCAACATTCTTTATTCGATATTCATTATTGAACATTTTTTAAGCATCTTAATCAGCCAGCCTGCCCCCATGTACAATGGATGCCAGGGAGGCTGACAGGTCTTAATCTTTATCTTCATCTTAATCTTAATCTCCACCGAAAGGAACGAGATACCATCCCGCGCGCCCTAATAAGTATATCTCACTTTAAACTTCAGCACAGTTTCACTATCAGCTTTAATCGGTACCTTGAAGATTATATTTTGCGAATCTTTCTTCTCGTAACCGATGGATGAGCTTAAAATTTCCCAATAAAATCCAAGATATCTCTCAACCTCAACAACAATGTCTTCTTTCTTTCTGTTCTTAAAAGTGATTTCATAAGCTTGTTCGTAAACTCTATCGGTAATCTTTTTGTTTTCAGTTTGTACTTCTTCGGCAACAATATCAAAAGCATCGCCAATTCTAAGCTTAACCTTTTCTTTATTCGGAGTATGATCAATCATATCTTCACCGATGAATTCGATTGTTTCTCCGTCAGATTTATAAACACGCACTTTACCTTTCGGCATTGGAACACCGAGGTTATATTCTTCCTTATTTTCAAACTCAACAATTACCGCGACTTTTCCCGAACTTGACGTAGTGCCGTAATAATAGGGACGATATCCGCCGCTTTTGTAATAAAACTTTTTAGTTGCTTTAACATCCCCGGCTTCGAATAGAGAAATTTGTTTTGTTTCGTTTTGTGCAAGCGTTGCGGGTCTTTGCAGATTGTAAATGTGATACTCAAAGAATTCTTTTTCTTGAAATTGCTGAGGGGCTACACCCTTATCCATCCTCATCTCTTCAGTGTATGCAAAAGGTTGAGTTCTGCCAGGGGTTATTAAATTTACGTCGCCTGCAACCAGTTTTAAGACAGCGTTTTTGTAAGCTGCACCGGAATGGTTCTCCACACTTACCCAAGAGTTGAGATCTAACTTTGTGTCGTTTTGATTTAACACTGCAACATACTCTGCATGCCAGTTCATACCCGATGTTTGATAAGAAATTTCAACATCTTGTTTTCCGGAAGATTTTGAGCTTACCAACCAAACCAAAGTTGGTTTTGTTATCAATCCTTCGGGCAGTGATCCGACGGAGAAACGATATTTTGCTGTATTGGGAATCATCATTAGTCCGCCTTCCTTTTTCTCGATTACAATTTGTCCGGCAAAGCTTGAGAGTAATTTCCCTTCAATGAATTCATTATTCTCGCCGATAAGCTGAATTTCCTTATCAACATATTTCTGTAAAATTTTATCAAGACTCACAAGGTCATACTGATAATTTTGCTCGATGACTTCGCCGTTAATTTTTATATGAACACTTGTTGGATCAATGAATTGCGCAACATCTGTAAGGAAAATTTTTGATGTGCCTGATTTGATGTCCAATTCCCGCAAATCTTTTACAACGCCTAGATTAGCATTGTAGACTGTAACTGCAATTGATTTCTGATCGGGATTTTGGCTGAATGATGAAATGGTGAGCATAAACAGAACAAGAAAAAGAACTTTTATTATGTGTGTCATGATCTTCTTTGCTCCTAATAAATTTTAATAACGTTTATGATACTTATCTTAAATGATTTTGTTCCTTTAAAATAAGGGTAATTTTTTGAACAATCTTTTTCTTAATAGAGATTTCAATCAATTTAGTTCAAATTTATGTTAGTTTTAGTTAAGATTTCCAAGAACGTTTTAACAAACACAGGCAAAATTTTATGAGATCTTTATCGCTGCATTTAATTACAACAATTCTTTTTTTGATTTTTGGCTGCTCATCTACTAAAGAAACATCTCAAGAAGAGATTAAGGGCCTGCCCTATGATCCTCCCGGTTCAACAGTTACTACGAACAAAACAATTTACTCCCAGCACAAAAGAACTTTCTTATTTAGCGGCAGTAAGCTCTATGTAAGCAACGAATTTCCCGGTTCGAGGCTAAATGATTTTTATCAAGAGGATGATTCCACATTCATTGCCGTAATTGAACCGGAAAATTCACCCATTAACAATTCCGCATGGTATTCATTTAAAATTTGGAGCGAGATGGACAGAGAAATAAATCTTAAAATTCTTTACAAAGATGGTTCACACAGATATATACCGAAGCTAAGTTATGATGGAAATAATTGGAGACCGATTGATACCAATTATTATTTTAACGATACGTCTAAAGGAATTGCAAATTTAAAATTGAAGATAAAACCAACCTCACTTTGGGTTTCTGCTCAGGAATTGTTTCTATCTGATGATTATGAAAGCTGGATTGATGAACTCATGACTAAATCCTTCTTGAAGAAGAGTGTAATCGGCGAATCAGCGAAGGGAAGAGCAATTAATAAAATAGAAATTAATGAGGAAAATAAAGACCCTGATTTGGTTTTTATTATCGGGAGACAGCACCCCCCAGAAGTGACAGGAGCGTTTGCATTAAAATCCTTTGTTGAAAAACTAATAGACGATTCTGAATTATCAAAAAATTTTAGAAAGAGATTTCGTGTTATTGTAATTCCTCTTGTCAATCCCGATGGTGTAGATGAGGGACATTGGCGGCACAATTCAAATGGCGTGGACTTAAACCGCGATTGGTTTGCTTTTAATCAACCCGAAACAAGATTGGTAAGAGATGAACTTCTGAAAACTGCCGGGCAATCACAAAGTAAAGTAAAATTCTTTGTTGATTTTCATTCAACACAGCAAGATGTTTTTTACATAATAGCGAAGGACAGCTCATTGGATTTTGACCCAACTTATGAAACAACGAAAAGCTGGTTGAACAGAACACACGAAATATTTCCGGATTACAAACTTAATGTTGATGAATCGTTGAATGATTACAACGCCCCAACTTCCGATGACTGGGCTTATAATGTTTTTAACGCACCAGCTCTTACCTATGAGATTGGTGATGAAACCGATAGGGCTTTGATTAGAAAAATTTGTTCGGGAGCTGCTGAAGCAATGATGGAAATTCTGCTTAAAGCTAAAAAATAACCCCTCTTTCTGTTGCGGGTGTAAACTCATAAGTTTTAACCGATAAAAATTGTTAGGAGTTCTTCAAAACGAAAACTCGATTTTTCCTGAGAGATAGTATAGGCTTTTGCGGGAATTATTCTCAGTGCTCTGATTCTTCAGCATCAAGTTAAAATAATTTGAGATTATCACAATTTTATTCATGTTTTTATCGGTTATCGTCATGAGTTTCTTTCGATAATAATCCTTATAGGATTCTATTAAAATCTTTAATTGGAACTAACGAATGAATTTTGAAATATTACTTACCATTTTAATGGGTATAGGACTAAGTGCTGCAAGCGGCTTTAGAATTTTTATTCCATTTCTTGTGATAAGTATTGCCTCGTTAACTGGAAATTTAACACTTGCAAATTCATTTGGTTGGATAGGAACTTATCCCGCCCTGATTACTTTCAGCATAGCAACGGTTTTAGAGATAGCCGGTTATTACATTCCGTGGGTTGATAATATTCTAGACACAATTGCATCACCCATTGCTGTGGTTGCGGGCATTATTTTAATGGCATCGGTTGTTACAGGAATGTCCCCGCTTCTTAACTGGACGCTGGCCATAATTGCCGGCGGTGGGGTTGCGGGAACAATCCAAGCGCTGACAGGGGTAACGAGAATTACATCATCAATTACAACAGGTGGTTTAGGCAATTCCGTGCTTTCTACAGTTGAATCCGGTAGTTCCTTAACATTGGCTGCATTTGCAATTTTTATTCCTGTATTTGCGGGTATTGTTGTTATTGCATTGCTGGTTTGGGCAACTAAAACTTTAGCTAATAGATTTACTGCAAAAAGTAAAACATCATCATAACACATTAATCATCAACAAAAGAGGCAAAGCATGTCAATTCTTTGGACAATAATAATTGGATTTGTTGCCGGTGCACTGGCGAAATTTATTATGCCCGGTAAAGATCCAGGAGGCATTATTATCACAATACTTATTGGTATTGCTGGTTCTATTGTTTTTACATATTTGGGGCAGTTTTTAGGGATTTATGAACCAGGTCAAACTGCTGGATTTATTGGGGCAACAATCGGAGCAATAATTCTGTTAGCTATCTATCGACTCATTAAAAGGAAAGCGGCTTAATATCAGAATATTTAATTGAGCCGCCTCAATTGGGGTTGCTTTTTTTTATTTTTACTCCCCAAGATCCAAGCCCCCAAATAATTTCTATTTTCTCTTGCACATTTTTACAAAACTCCGCTTGAATATTTAGAAGTTGGTTGCATCACATCATATTTGAAATTTTAATGACACAAACACGTCAATATTATCTAAATTAAAAACAAATTTATAGAGTTAGCTGCATCACAAATTTAGATTGCTTTTTCCCGACTTAGTTTTTACGTTTGTAGTAAAGAAAGTAGGAAAGGAAAAAATATGTCGATCAAAAACCTTTTCAATGGTTTACTTTTATTTGTATTCCCTGTTGTGGTGTTTCTGCAGATTCAATGTGGTTCACCGCAGGAAAAGGTAATGACTAAAGATGAAATGATTAAAAGAGGAGCATATCTTGTTAACTTTGGAGGCTGTAACGATTGTCATTCCCCTAAAGTTTTTACTGATATGGGACCTGTACCAGACACAACAAAATTGCTATCCGGTCATCAGCAAGGATTAGTTATTCCAAGAGTCGATACATCATTAATTGGCCCCGGCAAATGGTATTTAAGTAACGGTGATCTAACTTCATGGGTTGGTCCATGGGGAATATCTTTCGCTGCCAACCTCACACCAGATGTCCAAACAGGGATTGGTGCGTGGACCGAAGAGATATTTATTAGAGCAATGAGAAACGGATTGCATCTCGGAGCCGGCAGGCCAATTCTTCCGCCAATGCCTTTTATGGGGCTTGCAGGATTAAGTGATGCGGATTTAAAATCGGTATTTGCATATTTAAAGAGCATTAAACCAATAAGTAATAAAGTTCCCGATCCGGTTCCGCCGAATGAAGTTGCTGCAAGATACGGCAAGTAAACCTTAAATAACCCTATCGGTTTTTATGCGGCATTGAATTTATTTATGCCGCATTTTTATTTTAAAGATAAATAGTACAGAAAACGAAAAATGTTAATAGGAATGTGTGATAAGATCTATAAGGGTTTTTAATCCAATAAAGATTAACAAAATAACGATATTTGGATTAGTTGCACCAAATGCGCCCCCAATTAATACAAATCCAGCGAGAATAATTGTGAGATGCATTGGGATAATTCTTTTATAAGGCGCCATCATTAATCTTGGTAAGCTTGGAACTGTTGTTTGTTCGCGTTTGAATGTAAAAATAAATTCTCCCAAGTAGTTAACAAAAAAAATCAGTGCTGTAAGAAGAATAAAAATACTATCAATCCCGCCTATTAAAATCCCGCCCATAGAAAAAAATGAAAATAAAAACATTGCATAGACGAAATGAAAAAAGCCATAGTGAAACAGAAAAAATGTTGCCACAGTTACCTTTGCAGCCTTTGTTTGTTTTAGCGGCTTGTTGTTCATCTTCAAACCATCAACTGCAAATTCTTTAAGAGACAAAATTCTAAAGAAATTGAACACACCGATTATTACACTTTGAAACCAATAAACCCAAAGCATGTTAAGAACGCTTTGTTTTTCTATTATTGTGAATAAAGCAATAAGTAAGTTCGAAATGAGAAGCGACCAAGCAGAAAAGCTTTTAAACATTTGTTTACTTGGCATTTGTGTGCCAAAAACTCCAATGAAATTTTTTGAATCTTTTGATGCTATTTTATCTTGAGAATTCATTTGTCATATAATTTCAAAATATATGCCTAAAGAAAATTTCGGTTTTCTTCCGAATTGTACATTAAATCGGAGGTAAAATTTCATTGTAGTAAAAATCGATTTCTAATTTAGCCGGCAACTTAAGTAAATTTGGTAAAGTTAAATTAGCGTTCACAAGAAGTCATTTGGTTAATCAGAAAACTAAAGTATATCGTTGTGGATAACATCTGAATGTGCTTAAAAGAAAAAATCGTGACATTCAAAAATTTTATCACGGATTATTCATCCCGTGAGTTAAAGATTTTAGTCAACCTCTTCATTTTAGTAACAGCCGTACTGGTTTTTGCCCTCGTTGCAAAAGAAGTAGTGCAAGGTGAAACTCAAAAATTTGACGAGCTTGTACTTAATTCTCTGCGAAGCGGTGAAACAGAAAAACTGCCAATTGGACCAGCATGGCTTACGGGCATAATAACAGATGTAACTGCTTTAGGTGGAGCGACAGTAATATTTCTGATAACTGCCGCCGTATTCTTCTATTTGCTTATTCAAAGGAAATATGAGTTCATGTGGCTGATTTTGATTGCAACCATTGGAGGTGCATTGCTATCATTTGGTTTGAAAGAACTATTCGCACGAGAAAGACCACCATTAGTTTATCATTTGCTAACAGTAAAATCTATGAGTTTTCCTAGCGGGCATGCAATGATCTCCTCAATTGTTTATTTAACTCAAGGAGCATTGCTTGCGAAAGCCCAATCGAACAAAAACTTAAAAGTATATATTCTAACTATTGCGGTATTTCTGGTTTTTTTAATCGGCGTCAGCAGAATTTATTTAGGAGTTCACTATCCTACTGATGTCTTAGCCGGTTGGTCTGTGGGACTTGCATGGGCGTCCCTTTGCTGGCTTGCAGCAAAATATTTACAGAAAGCAAAAGAAAGGTAATATTGAATCTCAAAAGCAAATACTAGAATGACGGCGGAAAAGAAAAAATTATTTCAAAGCTTATTTTACCCCATAGCATTTGTAATACTTTTATGGTTGGTCAAAATTGCCGAAATAACTTTTGGAATCAACCTAGCTTATCTGGGGATTTTTCCACGAAAAATTTCTGGTTTAATAGGAATAATTACTGCTCCGTTCATTCATGCGGATTTTAATCACTTGATTTCTAATTCAATTCCCCTGCTTCTGCTTGGCTTAGGAATTTCATATTCTTACCCAACCTCATCAAGAAAATTATTTTTGGCAGTTTATGTCTTGCATGGGTTGTTGGTTTGGATAATTGCAAGGCAAGCATATCATATTGGTGCAAGCGGATTGGTTTATGGTTTTGTTTCCTTTTTATTCTTCAGCGGAATTATTCGACGGGACAATCGCTCAATTGCACTTGCTCTGATTGTAACTTTCCTTTATGGCGGATTAACCTGGGGCATCCTTCCAATTAAAGCAGAGACTTCTTGGGAATCACATCTCTTTGGTTCAATAATTGGAATAATGTTCGCATTCATTTTTAGAAAAGCAGATCCGGCACCCAAATATGACTGGGAAGATGAGGAAGAAGCCAATCCCAGGGGGTGACCAAAAAGTATTTTCTCTTGGTGTTTCTTAGAGTCTGTCCATTGACGGATTGTGTCTTAGTGGCAAATAAATACTATAGTTGCATGAAAAAATTGAACATTAGCCACAAAGTCTCAAAGGCACTAAGTTTCACAAAGAACTTTTTAGTTACCATCGCAATTTTAATTTTGTTATAGGATAATTTTTCAAATGATTTTGAGTTCATAGATGTGTTTTGCAAGAGTAAACAAACTTAACCGATTAATATTTTTGAGGTAATATGAAAAAGATCTCTCGAAGAAATTTTATTCATGGCTCATCAGTATTGGGAGCGTCGTTATTTTTATTCAAAGATGTAAAAGCCGGCAGAATATTTTTATCTGCCCGTGGATTTGATGTTATCATTAAAAGCGGGCATGTTATTGATGGTACCGGCAAAAAAGAATTTATTGCTGATGTTGGAATAAAAAATGGTAAAATTATTGAGATCGGAAACCTGAATTCTTCTGATGCTGAAATATTAATTGATGCAAAAGGATTAAAAGTAACTCCAGGCTTTATTGATATTCATTCACACACAGACTCTGATCTGATACTAAATCAAAAAGCCGAAAGTAAAATTCGCCAAGGGGTTACAACCGAAATTACTGGTCAAGATGGATTTTCTTGGGGACCTTTGGGTGGACAAGAATTGGAGCGCACATTAACCAATTTTAAAGAGGAATACGGTGAGGAAATTACCTGGCGTACTCTTGGCGAATTTCTCGATAACTTTTCCTCACGGAAATTTTCTGTGAATATTGCTTCGATGGTTGGTCTTGGAACAATAAGAGAATTTGTGGTTGGTTTTGATGATAGACCGGCAACCGTCAACGAAATGAATTCGATGAGACAAGAAGTTCTGAATGCATTGAATGATGGTGCGGTGGGAATATCAACAGGATTGGAATATACTCCCGGAAGTTTTGCTTCGACAGAAGAATTAATTGAACTTTGTAAAGCAGTACCATTGCACTCTCGGCTTTATTCCACTCACATTAGGAACGAAGACAATACCGTCCTAGAAGCAATTGATGAAGCTATCAGAATTGCGAAAGAATCTTCTTCGCGGCTTCTAATTTCTCATCTTAAAGTTTCCGGAAAATCAAATTGGCATAAAGCAGAAGCAGTATTAGAAAAAATAGATAATGCAATTAAGGATGGACTGGAAGTTCATGCTGATAGATACACTTACGTTGCTTATCACACAGAGTTATCTGCCCTCTTTCCATTGTGGGCGCGTGACGGCGGAACAGAAAAATTCATAGAGAGATTCAACAACAGAGAACTGCTTAAAAAAATGAGAGAACATTCTGAGAAAAAAGTTTCTAACCTTGATGGCGAATGGAATGGTGTTTTAATTTCAAGTGTTGGCAATCAAGATTTTAAGGATTATCAGGGCCAAACAATAAAACGCATTGCTGATGAATCCGGTCAAGATTATTTTGATACCGCTGTAAAGATCATACTTGATTCTGAAAACAGAGCGATGATGGTGGGATTTGGTATGGAGGAAAGTTCAACCGAGAAAATCTTGGCTCATCCTAGAGTAATGATTTCTTCTGATGCAGGTTCACATGCACCATATCCTCCGATGAATAAAAGCATTGCTCATCCAAGGGCATACGGAACATTTCCAAGAGCAATAGCAAAGTATGTTCAAGAAAGAAAAATTTGTTCCCTCGAAGAAATGATTAAGAAAATGACTTCTATGCCGGCGGATAAATTAGGATACGGGGAAAGAGGAAGGTTAGCAGTGGGAAAAGCTGCGGATGTTGTTGTTTTTAATTATGATGCAATACAAGATAAAGCGACTTTTACCGCCCCACACCAATATCCTGAAGGAATTCCTTATGTAATTGTTAATGGCGAACTTGTAATTAATAACGATAAACACACAGGCGCTATGCCTGGAAAAGTTCTAAGGGGGTAAAAAGCTCAATTAAATTTTATTTATTGATAAGCTTTTTGCTCAGCAATTCAATCTTAGAATCAACCTCTGCTTTGTTTTTTTCGCTCATTCCATAATCCTTGAATGAATTGAACTCGGCATAAGCTTCTTCGAACAATCCTTTTTCATAAAGAAGATTCGCAAAATAAATTCTTTGAGAAATTATTTTTTTAGTTTCGGGATATTTCCGATAAGTTTCCTTTGCAGCTACAATAGCCGATTCTTCAAACCCATTATCTCCTAATTGCTTTGCACCGTTAAGGCGCATCAATCCAAATTCATCATTACTAACCCCGGGGGTCTTGTCGTTTTTATTCTGATCTCCATAAACTTGCGTACTTTTCGATTTATTCTTATCCTTTTTTCTTGGTGCGTTCATCATATCTTCCATTGCAAGAGCTAGCAAAAGATCGTCTGTAGACATCTTCTTAATGTGGTTAACTGTGACCGCCGCAGATTCCTTCAAAGTGAATTTAGTGTTTCCTTTTACCAAAACAACCGATGAATTTTTACTTGTTGAGATTGTACTGTATGGTGGAAGCTCTGCGCCTTCACCAACTTCCATCCATTTTTCGCTTGATCCGATTTGTGCTTTTGCTGTTCCGGTTACGCTTTCCACATAGCATTTTTGTGCGAATGTGATTCCAGCACTTATAATCAGAACAACCAATATGTTTTTCATTTTATTTTCCTATAGATTTTTAATGGTCGAATTAATAAACATCTATTATTTCAACTTTACCTGCAGCTAAACCAAAGTTTTTGATAGCTTCATCAAAAAATTTATCGGCACCAAATTCCCATGCAGAATTGAAATCAGTTAGAGAAGTTGTCTCAACGGGAATCCAAATTTCGTCCTCTCCATTTTCATCTTTTCGAATAAAATACTTTGTATCGTTTTCCGTAATGAGCTTAGCATCATCCGGTGTTAATTTTGTGTTGAAAAGAATATTTACATGCCTAATGGCATCGGTGTTTTTATAATCAACAAGAGCTGTTTCAATTCCAACACTTTCCAGTAACGAGCTGTAACAAACGCTAAGATCATCGCAATCGCCGCCACGGAGTTTAATTGTTTCATGAGGAAATTGAACATACTCAGTTGTTGCTCTCGGATCGGAGGTATAAACAAGTTCTTTCACAAAATCATTAAAAATATATTTTGCCTTATAAAACGATGAGAGCGAATAAACAATTGTATCCAATAAATTTTTCTTGCCGCTTAGAATGTTTTTAGAATAGCCCATAGAATATTCGATTCCCTTTTTAATAAAGTATCGCAAATTTCTCACCCGCCCATCCCAGCTATTAACACCATTAATTAAAATTGGTGCTTGAATTTTATCATCGGCTTCCTCACCCGAAGTTGTAAGCATAAAGTATGCTTGAGAAATTTCGGTTTTCTGCTTATTGTAATAATCCAAAGGCATTGTGAAAAACGGAACAATTGCAGTGTCTTTCGGCTGAATTGTAACAACGGGAGACTGGATGTAATTATTATTTATTCCCTCTATCATTCCCAATGGTTTAACCGAAACTGATTTATCCGTGAGATTAACAACTCGTCCGTATGCAAATGGACTATCAATATATGCCTCAAAAAATGTTGGATAAATTTCTTTGGCAATATCAACTGATAAAAATTCAACCAGTCTTTCTTGTATTGTATTTAAAGTAAAGCTGAAGGTAAGAACCGCCTTATTAAAACTGTACTTATTGTTCATCAGATTATTTATTCCCACTTCTTTAAACTCTGAAAAGGAATAACTTTTATTTCGATTTTGAAAATACTTAACGCCCGAGAGCGTGATACCCAAAAAATCATTTGAATAAGTTAATCCCGCCAATAATCCGTTTATGAACGGTAATTGATATTTGTCATGTAGTGCTGCAATGCTCAATCCAATTTCAGAATCATAAATATTAAAGATTTTGTTCATTCCTAATTGAAATGAATTGTTGGTTTCGTATAAAAAATTTAAACTCGTTTGAGAAAAAGGGATAAATGATAATCTTAAGGAAGCTGCTTTATCTGTTCTTATTTCATATTGTTCATTTTCTTCACCAATGCTCTGCTCGCCGAAATTCAAAAGATTTATCGATGCGATGGAAAGTGAAAGCCAATCATTTAAAAAGTAACTAAAACCAATGTCGCCTTTCCAGAAGTTCGTGGTTTCAATTAAGTTTTCTCGCTCAAGAAAAAATAAAGTATCCCCTACTGAGACCGGCTTAAAAGTCTCATTGTTAAATTCCTGAGTAAAATATCTTAACGAAAATCCGACACTAAACTTTGGTGAAAATTTATATGCATAACCGAATCCAAGAAGTTCGTTATATGTGAATCTTGAATTCAGAGATTGGAAAGAAGAATCCTCTAAAATAATAGAGCTTCCATTACTAAAGAGAAATTCTTTTTCATAACCAGGAGTGTATCTCGCAGTTAAAGTATGATTCCCAAATCTTTTCGAAAGCGATATCAAATAAATATTTGATGCCACCGGCTTTGAAAACTCTCCGCCGTAAGAGAAGCTAAGCCCCCAATCCCTTAGCAAAATATAGTTTGATGGATTATTATCAAGACTATTAAGTAATGCCGTTGATTTGTCCGCTAAATTCCAAAGCCCATTCAGACCAAAAGAACTCTGCGCCCATATGTTTATTGAGCAAAACATTGTTAGTACAAATGTTAATTGTAAAATCACTCTCAAGGAATATCGACCGAAATACTGTTTATACTTTGAGAAACCACAAATAGCTCTTTAGTGCCATTGCTTTGCTGCTTTTCAAATTTTCGCGTAAGCGTAAAAGCGATCTTATCAAACCTAGCCGAAAGCTCTTCTAAAAGTTTTTTGGGCATTTTAAATTTTCCGTCATCGACGGTTTTAATTTTATACAATGGGAAAACTATATTTCTTTGCTCATCAATAATGCTTAACAAGATTTCAAAATTCTTAATAAAACCCGCATTCCACTCTAATAAAAGATTCAGGTTCTTATTCGCCTTTGCACCTGATAGTCTATAATTAAGGAATATTTCGGGCGGCGTTGCAATATCAAAACTAACAGCAGAAGAAATATCTGGAACGTATCTAAAATTTATTTTAGAATTAAAATCAAAATCAAAAGGATCGCCGAAACCGGCCCTTTTATGCAATATGTAGCGTAAGCCAAGCAGCGTATCTTTATTTACACGATATCTCACACTAAATGGACGAAGCTTAGCCTCTTCATTATTAAAGAAAATTGTTCCAGGCGTCAATGTGGAATATCCAATAAGCTTGCCACTCAATCCAAACACAGGTTTTGTTTTATCGAAAAATGCAGCTTGTGCAAACGATGTCTTAAGTGAAATACCTTTAAAAGTTTGCTTAATGCCTGCGACAGTTATAACATTTGTAAATCGTACGGGATTCTCGCTCAGTCCGGTTGAATCCACTCCAAAGGTTGTGGGTTCTGAAGGATTTTTTGTTATTACTTCTATCTCTATTGGATCTTCATCTTCAACAAGGGCTGTTGGCTGCGGATTGTTGCAACCGAAGATTGATCCCAGAAGAACTAAAAGCAGTAAATATTTAATTGGTGATTTCATTATTGGTTAATTTACAATTGATGTTCTATAAATTCAATTTATTCTTTGTGCATATAAAATAAGAAAGGGATACCGCAATTGCGGCATCCCGATAGTTCTATTTCTGCTAATTTATGGTCTTACAAAATAAGGTACGCCCCATGATTCTGATTCAACGAGAGTAGCATCATCAAATATAACTTGCTTTGGAAATGCATTGACGATTGCATGATAATGTCCTACGAATTGATGAGCGGTATAGGATTGCTCATACACTTTTGCAAATCCACTTCCTGATGGAACAGAAGAGATCATGACAAATTTTCTTTTAGCTCTGTGAAATCCTTTTTTATCTGCACCATAAGTAAGTGTTACAAAATCAGTATCGGCATAAGCGCTGTAAACTTCGAGTCTAAGTGAAACCGTCTGACCTGTTCCAATAATAGGCAGCTGTCTCCACCAACCTTGTCCTCTTGATAAGAAATAGCTGTTTGGAGAATTGATAATTAGAGTATCACCGTTTGGTAAGAATGCTGTTAACTTTTGAATGTCAATGTTTGCACTTAGTACACCGCCTTCGGGCAGAGATATTGCGGCAATTCTCCAGTTTCTAAAAGGGAATTGTGTATTTGCAACTTTAACAAAAATAATTTTCTTAGTAATTATAGAGGTGAATGGTTTCCGGATAACAGTATCTGGTGACGTTGCTCCTGAATTATAAGAAGCGGCAATTATTAATGTTCCTTCAAACGTTTTAGCTAGTGTTCCGTAAGCGGTATCGCCTACAACATTAACATCTAAGTTTCTGTTGACTAAACGTACTTTGTGCCCAACCCTGAAAGGATAAATTTCGGTTTCTGTTTTACCTAAGAAAGTCATCGCATCTTCTTCATTATAGTTGGGTTCGAAAGATGAGACAACAGAATCTTCATCTGCTAATTTGAGCATTGCTTCTTTATCTGTTGTTGGTTCTGTGCTAAGAGGTTCAACTACAGATTCTTTACAGCCGAAAAACATTACCATCATTGATAGTATTATTATTGAAAAAGGCTGTGCGAGAAGAGATCGTTGTTTGTTCATTGTGTACTCCTTTTATTTTGTGAATAATGTTAATTGAATTAGAATTTCAAATTCATTCTTTATGGGAATATCAGAACAATCGTGCCAATTGCTAATTAATTTCAAAGCCGCCAATTCATTAACTATTTGAGGTATAGTTTAATAATCAGGTGCCTGAAAAGAATGAAGAGCCGCCTGAAAGCCATGTTTACAGGCGTATTTATTCGGATTTTTAAGCAGGGTTTGTAAAGTAGGGTAGAATTGTTTTATTTCTTTAGATCTTTAACTTCCAGCGCCGTTAGCTCCCGGATTTCTCCAGATTTCAAATCACCAAGAGATAAATTTTTTATTCTTGTTCTGATTAATCTTAAAGTAGGATGACCAATTGCCGCGGTCATTTTTCTAACTTGTCTGTTTCTTCCTTCTGTAAGAACTATTTTTAACCAGCACACAGGAACATTCATTCGATTTTTTATTGGAGGAACACGGTCGGAAATATTAAGTGGAGTAACTATTTCAATCTTTGCGGGCAAAGTTTTTCTATTTTCAATAAGTAATCCGTTGCTAAATAAAATCATCTCATCTTCAGTGGGAATTCCTTCTACCCGGACAAGATATTCCTTCTCATGTGAATTTTGAGGATTGAGAAGATAATCAACCAATAATTTATCGCTTGATAGAAGAAGTAAACCCTCACTATCCATATCCAATCTGCCGACAGGATAAATATCCTTCGGAACATTTTTAAGATTGGAAAGAGTTTTTCGGTTTAGCTTATCAGTAAATTGCGAGAGGTAACCGTAAGGTTTATGGAGGATGAAGTATTTAGATTTATCTTCGTTCATGGTATAAAAATAAATAAATAAACGCACATCTCTTCGCTAGAGTTTGTAGACTAAATCTACTATTTACAAACACAGCTCCATAACATTCTATACTTCGATCCAGAGGAACCTTATTAGTATAAAAACAAGACTTGTAGCCGCAATTTTACCAGTCCTTCGTCAAGAGAACGGAGGAGGTACATCCTTTCATGAACCAATTCTTACCTATTGGAGTTGTAGTTTCATTAATTGGCTTTGCATTAAGGAACAAATTATCCCGCAATTCGTCATAGTCTTTGTTTGGTTTTTTCTTAAAGATTAGTTTCAGTAATTTGCGAAACAAAAAAATAGATTAACAGTAATTAATTACATAAAAACGGAGGCCTATGTCGTACCGTGATCAGGTAAAATATCTGGAATTTCTGAGAAAATGTGAGCATAAGTTTGATCGAAAAGAAGCTGAGGATTTCAAAATGTTTCTTAAAATGCAGAAGGACGAAGAAGAATTTGACTCCGTTACAATGAAAAAACTAAAATCTCTTTACGATAAATTTAATGTTCCTGTCGATCGCTCAAAATATGATGCTTTCTTCAAGAAAAAGGAAACCGAACAAAATTAACAACTCACGAAAATTTTATTTGACCATTCTTAGAGGTAATGATGAATTATAAGCTCTTGCGCAACATTATTGGTGCGTTTGTATTTTTAATTTCTTTAGTCGTTTTACTTATGACTGTTCAGCCGAGCGTTTCTTTTTGGGATTGCGGTGAATTCATTGCAGCAAGCTTTTACTTACAAGTTCCGCATCCACCGGGAACACCATTCTTTCTTTTACTCGGACGAATTTTTGCAATGATACCGTTTGTAGAAAATATAGGGCTAAGAGTTAACTATATATCGGTCTTGTCAAGCGCAGCATCCATACTTTTTTTATACTTAATTGCGGTCAAGCTCATAGAAAATTATAGAGGCAAAAAACCAGAAAATCTTTTAGATGGATTAGGCACATACCTTGCCGCCGCAATAGGAGCATTATCATTTGCATTCAGCGATACTTTTTGGTTTAACGGTGTTGAAGCTGAAGTTTATGCATTTAGTACTTTACTTGCAGCATTTGTAACCTGGCTTATGATTCGCTGGCACGAAAGAGCCGATGAAAAGGATAATGAAAAATATATTTTAATGATTGCTTATTTAATAGGGCTTTCAACAGGTGTACATTTGATGAGCGTGCTTGCTATCGTACCGGTCGCAATGGTTATACTGTTTAGAAAATATTTAGCAGATGAAGAACAGCTTAAAAAAACTGCGATTCTATTTTTAATTCATGCAGGAATTCTTATTCTAATTTCTTTAGCGATGTGGAGTGCACAGAAAACCGCAACTCCTCCGGGTCCTGAAGAATATCAAGCTTATGACTCCAGATTCAAAATGATTGCTGCAGGTATCAGCATAATTTTCATTGGTATTTTTTGGAAGAAGATCTTCACAAGAAATTCATTTTATATGCCGCTTTTCATTGGTGGGGCAGCATTGTTCATAACATATCCTGGTATTGTAAAATTTCTTCCTGCATTAATGACAGAAGTTGCCGGCGATAGTATTACAATTGAAATTTTATTCCTTGTGGTATTATTCGGTTTACTTGGTTATGCTGTTCACTTTTCGATCAAAGAGAAAAAACCCACCATACATCTTGTCGCCATGTCTTTCATCTTTGCTTTGATCGGCTTCACAACTTTCGCAATGGTTATTATCCGATCTAATCAAAATCCACCAATGAATGAAAACGAACCCAATACATTTACTGAATTGGTTTCATACTTAAACAGAGAGCAGTACGGAGATTTCCCCGTCTTCAAAAGGAGATTTGCAACCGAACCGCATCAGCAAGTTGTTTACACCGGCTATACCAGCGATCTCGATTTCTTCTGGCGATATCAAATGAATCATATGATGACCCGCTATTGGTTATGGAATTATGCGGGTAGAGAAGGATGGAATCAGGATGATGGCGCAAACATTGCTCCGCTAAATCAAGTTGGAAATTTATTCGGTAAAATATTTAACATTCGTTTTAATGGAAGCGCTAAAGATTCCTTGTTTGCAATTCCTCTAATACTTGGTTTGCTTGGAATTTATTTTCACTTTAAAAAAGATTGGAAGATGGCATCGGTATTTATGATAATGTTCATTCTCCTCGGATACCTAACCGCATTTTATCAGAATCAGCAGCAGCCGCAGCCGAGAGAAAGAGATTATTTTTATGTCGGTGGTTTCTTCGTGTTTTCAATTTGGATTGCAATTGCCATAAGAGCGCTTGTGGATATTGCTCAGGCAAAAGCTAAAAGCGAAGCTTTAAAAAAAGTTGCAGTTATTGGAGTTCTAACGCTCGGAATTGTATTTGTCCCGATTAAAATGTTTGCTGCAAATTATTACACACACGACAGATCGAAAAATTATATCCCGTGGGATTATTCTTACAATCTGCTTCAAAGCTGTGCACCGAACGGAGTGCTTTTTACCAATGGCGACAATGACACTTTCCCGGTTTGGTATCTTCAGGATGTTGAAGGTGTTAGAAGAGATGTGAAGGTTGTTAATCTAAGTTTGCTTAACACACCTTGGTATATCAAACAAATGAAGGATAATGATCCTTATAACGTTGGCACTTTGAAGATCAGATATTCTGATACACAAATTCAAGACATAAGACCAATTGCCTGGGAATCAAGATCGGTTTCTATTCCTATCCCACAAAATTTTAAGGAAGGTTTGCCGCAGGATTTGTTCAACACTTATAATGTATCGGATTCATCGGTGCTTAGGCAAGGAGCCATCACATTCCAATTGAAGCCGACTTTAAATTTTGGAAATGTGAAGGCAATCCGTGTTCAGGATATTATGGTTAAAGAAATTGTTGAGTCAAACATTTGGGAACGACCAATTTATTTTGCTGTTACTTGTTCGGAAGACAGCAAAATTGGTCTTGATGAATATCTTATGATGGAGGGAATGTCGTACAGAGTTGTTCCTGAAAAGAGAAGGGCAGGTGTTGAGTTTATTAACGTGGATATAATGAAAAAGCAATTGTTTTCCGATGCCCCAAACTTCAGCAAAGATTATAAACCCGGGTTTAATTACAGAGGGTTAAACGATTCAACCATTTTTTTGGATGAAAATCATAAAAGAATGACTCAAAATTATCGCAACTCGTTCATTCGGCTTGCGCTGCATTATCTAAACACAAACAGAAAAGATTTGACGGTTGAAACTCTTGATAAGATGGATGAAAAAATTCCAAGGAAAGTTACCGGTATGGAGATGGGATTGCTGTATGAGATCGGAAATCTATATTTTAATTCAGGAGGAGAGAAACAGTTTAGAGAATATTCTGCTGAAGTTGAAAAACAAGCTTTGAGGCTGCTGGAAGAAAATCCATCTGATGTTCAATCATATTATAATCCGTATAGAATTTTAATTGACACGTATGAGAATCAAAAAGAGTATGCTAAGCTTGCGGACATTTGGCAGAGACTTCAAGCTATTTATCCCAACGATCAGAATGTTCAAAGCAATGTTGAAAAATACAGAAACCTTGCAAAGCAGAGTGTCTCCGCTGAAGGAAGGGTAGATACAATCAGGTAGAAAATCTTATACGAAAAGATGACATCTTTTACGCATTTGCCCTTGCCGAAAAAGATGTCATCTTTGAAAAATGAAAATGAAAATATTAGTCAATGCTCTCTCCGGAATAGGCGATGCGTTAATGTTCACTCCATCCTTAAAGCTGCTAAAGGAAGCATATCCCGATTCTGAAATTCACGCACTTGTAATGTTCAAAGCAGTTAAAGATTTTTATGAGAGAAATCTAAACATAAGCAAAGTATATTATTTCGATTTTCTTACCGAGGGATTTATCAAGTCACTTAAATTCGTTTTTTCACTTCGCAGCAAGTATGACATTTCCATCAATGTATATCCCTCCAACAGAAAAGAATACAACGTTATCAACTTCCTTATTGGAGCTAAGCAACGGGCAGGTGTTAAGTATTTACGAAAGGATTTTCAAAATTTTGGCTGGCTGAATAATTTACGAATTCTCGAAGATGATTCATTTCATAATGTTCAAACCAATTTGAAGCTTTGCGAAAAGTTGTCTGATCATAAATTGAAGGACGAACCACCTCTCGATTTTCCATTAATTAAAACCGATTATGATTTTTCAAGCTCATTCCAAAAAGAAAAAAACATTAGTAATGAAGATTTAGTAATTGGATTTCACCCCGGTTCAGCGATTCTAAAAAATCAAGCGAAAAGAAGATGGGAGCCGCAAAAGTTTGCTGAGCTGGGAAGTAAATTAATTGAAAATAATAAAGCAAAGATTTTGCTTTTCGGTGGTCCAAATGAAGATGAATTGAAAGAAAGTATTGTTAAACAGATTACTTTACCTAATGCATACACAGTATCATCGCATAATTTAACCGAGAGTGCGGCAGTAATGAAGCGCTGCAATGTTTTTGTAACTAATGACTCCAGCTTAATGCATATTGCTTCAGCACTTCAATTGAAGATTGTGGCAATTATTGGTCCCACAAATCCGGCCTATATTCACCCCTGGAAAAGCGAGCACAAAATTGTTTCGCTAAACCTGGATTGTGCACCATGTTTCGTCTATTCACCGCGCCCGCTGATTTGTTCGAGAGATGACGTGAAGTTTAAGTGTATAAAAGAATTGGACGTTGAGCGAGTTTATAAGGTAGTAGAAGAGTTCATAAATTCCAATCAACAATTACCAAAATCTAAATAATACCTAATATCTAAATTCCAAATACAAATTTTGGTTATTGAATATTGATGCTTGAAGTTTGTTTGTTATTTGCTATTTGATCTGCCTGAGGCGGATTGTTATTTCAAGGTCTAATTAGTTTTTCTGAAAGGTAATCCACCATATCTTCAACAGAATTAAAACATTTTACCAAATCTGTCATTCGATTTTCTTTCCTAAGCTGATCATTCAAAACACTTACAACCTCTTTCCACATGCTTGAGTGACAGGCAATTGGTTTTACAGTTAACAGATCTTTGTTCATCAATTCCCACACAGCGGCAAGTTCCAATAATGTCCCGGTCCCTCCTTGAAGTACCACATAGCCATCACCATATTGAATTAACTTTGTAATTCTATCAAACAAAGATGTACAAATAATTTCTTCAGTTAGATATTTATTTGAAGTAAATCCCACCGAGTCGAGAGTAATGCCGATTGCATTTGCATTGTTGCGAACAGCACCTTTTGAAACCGCCTCCATAACTCCAAGATTGCCGCCGGAACAAACGTTAAATCCCCTTAATGCTAAAAGTTCACCGAGCTTCTCAGCAGCGGTGTATTGTTCATCTCCATGCTGCGGTATTGAGCTGCCAAAAATTGTAATAGTTTTTTGCATAAAAGTAAATTGTTTTTGCAAAGATAAGACAATTTATAATTAGCAGGACAAATAAGTTGAAATTCTTTGTGGACTTTGTGAATTTCTTTGTGCTCTTTGTGGTTTAATGTCCTAATCGCAAGGTTCGAGAAGAGTAAGTCCAGAAAAATCTTTTCACTTCTAAAATATTTATGTGCTAATTTTAATTAGTCAATTTTGAATTTAATTTGATATGCAAATGCCGCAACAGAAAACTTACGATGCTGTAATTATCGGCGGGGGAATAATCGGAACCGCTACTGCAATGGCGCTTCAAGAAATCGGAATTCACTCTGTTCTTGTTTTGGAAGCTGAAAATAAATTAGCTGCGCATCAAACCGGAAATAACAGCGGAGTAATTCACTCGGGACTGTATTACAAACCCGGCTCACTCAAAGCAAAGAATTGTGTTGAAGGACGCGAGCTAATGTACAAGTTTTGTGAACAGCACAACATAAAACATGAAAAATGCGGAAAGCTCGTTGTTGCAACACTGAGAGAAGAAATTCCACAGCTTAAAAATCTTGAAGAACGAGGGAAAGCAAATGGGCTTACCGGAATCAAAAGACTAAGTTCGGAAGAACTGAAAGAATATGAACCGCATGTCAAAGGATTAGCGGGATTATTCATTGCCGAAACCGGAATTGTTGATTATAACCAGGTTACGGAAACGTATGCAAAAATAATTCTGGAAAACGGAGGAAAAGTAAAAACAAACAGCAAGTTTCTTGCGCTAAGCAGAGACAATAATTCGCTGGTTTTAGAAACAAAATCTGGTGAATATAAAGCTAGGTTACTAGTGAACTGTGCGGGATTATATTCCGACAGAGTTGCAAAAATTTGCGGAGTAAATCCTGGTTTGCAAATTATTCCATTCCGTGGTGAGTACTACAAATTAAAAAAAGAAAAGGAACATTTAGTAAGAAATTTAATTTATCCTGTTCCCGATCCGCAGTTTCCATTTCTCGGAGTTCATTTTACCCGGATGATTAAAGGCGGGGTAGAAGCCGGTCCAAATGCCGTGCTTGCTTTTAAGCGGGAGGGATACTCTCACAAAGAATTTTCGCCAACGGATATTCTTGAAATGGCAGTTTACTCCGGCTTTTGGAAAATGGCGGCGAAGTACTACAAAATGGGAATTGGAGAATTCTATCGTTCTTTAAATAAAAATGCATTTGTTAAAGCGCTGCAAAAACTGATACCCGAAATTCGGCACGATGATTTAACCCAAGGTGGAGCAGGAGTGCGTGCTCAGGCAGTTGATCCAAATGGTAATCTTGTTGATGATTTTAGAATTGTCGAAGCAGAAAAGATGATTCACGTTCTCAATGCTCCATCACCCGCAGCAACTGCATCAATAAGCATTGGTAAAACAATCGCGGGTTTGGCTAAGAAAAATTTTGGGAGATAATTACTAAATTTTTATCTGTGCACCGGGTTTTGGATAGAGAGAAGAGACAGAATTAATTCCATCCCTTCTTGAAAGAAGAACGACTTGCAAAATTATTTGATCAACATTATTTTTTTTGAGTCTGTAAAATTACCTGCCCCGCTGTTTACAGGATAAACCCACAATCTGTAAAAGTAAATTCCGCTTGAAAGTTTCGATGCATCAAAATTGTATTTATAAATACCGGCATCTTTTTCTTCGCTCATAAGATTAGCAACTTCTCTTCCGACAACATCATAAACTTTTAGTGTTACAAACGCTGCTTAGGGCATTGAAAATGAAATAGAAGTTGTTGGATTAAATGGATCAGGGTAATCGCCCCAGACGAATAACTCCTCATCAAAAAATTGAACAATCCCTGTTACTCTTTTATTATCTGTTATACAGAATCTGCCATCATCTATTTCCAAGGTTTTAAAAACCTTTATTTTTATAAAATTTTTAATTTCATTTAAACTCAACTATGCTTTTAATAGGTACTTTTACCAATCCTTTTTCTGTTACTATCTCTATTTCTAGAATTATTTGACCTTTTCCTGTTTTTGGATCTGCTCGATATACACCAAGTAATGTATCTTTGCTAACGGAAGTAGGATTAGAAGAGCGACCTCCTATACGGACTACAGTCCCACCTGCTTCGGTATAAGATACAGAGAATGGTGACTCTGGCGCATTAATACCCGTTTCCACAACGTCTAAATCATTTAACGGAGTTTCCTCTTGTGAACAATTAATAATTACTACTTTATTACTATTCTTATGTACACCTTGCTCATCAATTAAACCTATTTCTTCACCGTTAGTTAAATAGTAACTGGCGTTATAAACTACTTTCTTTGGATCTTTTTCCGAAGGTGATTTTTTTGTTTCTTCTTTTTGTACAATGAGACCATTAATGGTTCCTTCTAATACCTTACCGTTTTTTAATTTTACTTGTGTGGCAAAGGTTGCATTTTGTATCAACAAATAAATTAATAAAATAGATGGTATACTCTTTAGACTTTTCATATTTGCTCCTTCTGTCTTTTTATGAGATTTATGTAAAAATATTTCTATTTACTTTTTTAAGCGATCAGTCGCTTAGTTTTAATTTAGCAGAATTTAGTTTTTATTCTTTTTTTTGTTAAGTTTTTTTGTTGGTTCAACTATCCCGTCAATATGGACTAAAACAACTCCCTTTTCAGTAGTTATTGTTATATTCGACAAAATTTGTACTCCGTCCTCCTCTTTTTTCAATTCTCCAATCAACCTATCTGTTAAATGGCTACCCATCATGCTTTTAATGCTTAGAGTGCCGTCATCGAGGTTTACATTAAAACCAACGGTAGAATTTAAGGCGAATTCGAGAAAAAAATGGGCGATCCCAAGTAATCTTGTATCACTGGGGGGAGTTTCATAAGAATAGTAATAGAAGACTACTGGGAACTCAACACTATCAATTACTGTTACGCCTTTCTCATCAATGGTCTGAATATCTTTACCATTTAGAACAATATAACCAATTCTATATTTGTATCGTCCCTCTTCGTTTGATATCACATTTGCTTTTAGTACAATTTTTCCAGCAATATCGCCCTTTATTATTTCTCCTTTTTTTGTTTTAACAGTAGCACCGAAGAGAGAGCTCGTGATTGTGATATAAACTAGAATTGCTAACCAAGTATGTAACTTCATATCAGCCTCCTAAATTTTTAATCTGAGTAAATTGTTAAACTACAAGTTATACTAAATAATAATTAGCTTGTTTTATATTTCACTAAACGAAATTATTTTTTGATTATGTAATTCACTTACACAAATACAAAACCTACCAACTCAACTATAACCTACTTCAAAGAGCAACTAACTTTTATAACGCCACTTCATAATTATACAATTACAGCAATGAAAAACACCGTTGGTGTCAAGTAGATCTGTAGAAATAAATTCCGCTTGGTAAATTACTTGCATCAAAATTTACCTCTTCCCACAATCTACCTCTCCTCTTTGGGCAAAAAATTTTCCATTACCCAGATTCCTGAATTTTCACCAGTAGAAGAGGGAGATGAGAACACGATATGTCGCCCGTCGGGATGAATACTTGCCACAATATAAGACTCCGATTCTAATTCAAGTTTCTGGTGTTCTCCGCCCTCCATTGGAATTCGCCATAAGCTGAAATTCTTTTCTGCGGATTGAAATTTTTCAAAGAGAATGTACTTTCCATCGGTAGTCCATATTAATTTTTGGTAATAAATTTGAGCGTTATCTGACTTAAACCTATAGAGATCTCGATATTCTCCTCCGGCAGCCGGCATGATACTCAAAACATATTCCTTAATTCCCATTCTCAAAAAAGCTAGCCATTTGCCATCCGGTGAACAGGATAATTTGAATCCTCTAGAATTGGATTCCTCATGATAGAGCTCCCTTTCTGTACCATTTTCTATCTCTCTTAACATAATAGAACGGGACATATTGCCAAAAAATCGCTCCAGAAAAATAGATTTCCCGTCACGGGACCATTCGTGTTGTCCCAAAAAACTCTCGGAGACCAATTTAGCGGGCGGCGCCACAAGTGTAGAGACTCCCGATTGGGTATCAATGCGATATATCCCCTTTTTCCCTTTCCAATCCCAGCCCCCGACAAGAATGGAGCGGCCATCCGGAGACCAACGGGGAGTATTAACTCTAGACATGAGTTTAGATGGGAATTCTTGAATCTTTCCGGTTTCGAGGGATTGAATACTGAGAGCGGAATGACCGCGCGACACAGAAATATAGGCAATGTATTTCCCGTCCGGTGAGTATTCAGGTTGAGTGAGGGACCCCTCAAAACGTGCACTCAGCTTTTTCGGCGGATCGATTATTTTGCCTGTCTCTGGATCGAGTTCCGCAAAATTAATATCCATCGCATTGTCATATATATAGTAGTAGAAAGAACCCTTCTGAGTAAATCCCATCGGATTTGCTTGTCCAATATTTGATGAGATCAGTTTGGGTGATCCCTGAACTTTTCCTTGAGAGAATTCAATAATCCAGGCATCCGAGCTATTCCTGCGGTCGCTGGCAAAAAGGATATTTTTTCCATCAGGTGCCCAGCCTAGCACATAATCATTTGCAGGATGTTCAACCAGCGGAATTTCACGGCCTCCATCAGTTGACAGAATGGAGATGTCACTTTCCGGAGAATCTTCTTTTTGTTGAAAGTGATACACGATATAGCGCCCGTCCGGTGAAAAGTTCAGATGATCAAAGCCTAGTTCCAGTGTTTTGAGAACCCGTACATCCCCATCCTCAATGGATATGAGGACGATCTGGTTTTGACCGTTTTCTTTAAACAAGCTTGCCAGAATTTGTTTTCCGTCAGGGGACCAACCATACGTTTGAGACCACACTACTTCCTTATTGCTATAGAGAATTCGGGGTTGCGAGCTATCAAGTCCGACAATACGCAATTCCATTAAACTTTCCATCGTGTACCAATCATAGGCAATCTGCTTGCCGTCGGGCGACCACCTGGAAAAATATGCGAATTCATCTGATTTATCCCAGGAACCCTTGTTCGTAAGATGGCGCCTATTTCCGGTTGCAATTTCATAAATGGCGAGGTCGCCGGATTCCCAGTCTACATATGAGAAATACCTGCCGTCCGGTGAAACCGCTCCTTCAAAACCCACATCTGTCCCTTCTATTACTCTTCTAATAATGAATTCCTTATTTTCTTTTCCGGTAATTAAGTCGAGCCGCGCCCGGGCTTCAGCCACGACTTCATGTTGATCTGTATAGTCCTTAATCACTCGTTCGTATGCTTTTTGAGCCTCACGGTTTCCGAGTTTTTCTTGACACATACCGACATGCAACAATGCTTTCGCTGCAACAGATTTCTCTTTGGGAAACTGCGCTACAACCTGATTGAACATGTCGATCGCTTTGGCATAGTTCCCCCTTCCTTCCATTTCATACAATGCCTGTTGGTACATCTGTTCAGCCTTGTTTTGCTGTGCAGTAGCGATTGATGTTAGAACACAAAGCTCCAATGCAAGCAGAAAAATTCCTGTGATTTTTTTCATGGCATATCTCCTTTAATGGTTTGTTTGCAGTGAATTAATTTCACTACAATATACTTTCTTGTTTATCTGCCATTGTTGGATCGATGTAAATGTTTGTTAGTCTTTTGTCAAAAGATGTCCAGAAGAATTACTGTTCATACAAAGAAAAGGACACAATCTTACTTATCCGTCTCACTTTCAATTCCTTATTATCCTACAAATTTATATCCCAATCCGTGGACTGTGAGGATATATTCCGGCTTATCCGGATTGTCTTCGAGCTTCTGACGTAAGTTGAGAACATGGTTGTCCACTGAACGGGAACTCGGATACGAATCATAACCCCATACTTCATTCAGAATTTTTTCACGCGGGACGACCTCATTCCGATGTTTGATTAGGACTTTCATGAGAGAATATTCTGTGGAGGTTAAATCAATCTGCTTTTTGTTTTTAAAAGCTTTGAATGTAGTTAAATCCAGTGTGACGTTTCCAAATTCGTAATGCTCGAATGATAAAACTTTCTCTGTTGTCCGTCGCAGATGCGCTTTTACGCGCGCCAACAATTCTCGTGTGCTGAATGGTTTGGTGACATAGTCATCCGCACCGATTTCGAGTCCGACTACTTTATCAATTTCTTCCGCGCGAGCAGTGAGCATAATAATAGGTATTGTCACACCGCGTTTACGCAGAGTACGGCAAACGTTAAAACCATCAGTCCGTGGCAGCATCACGTCAAGTATGATACTATCCGGTGAATTTATTTCAGCTATTTGCAGGCCGCTTTCGCCGTCCATAGCCGTTAATACATCAAAGCCATTGTGTTCAAAAGCGTCTTGCAAACTTTTGAGCATTACTTCGTCGTCTTCAACAATGAGAATTGTGGACATAACTTTCCTCCTCGCGTATTTATTTTATTTATCCATCAGACATTTTCGTATTATCTTTTGAAATTGGGAAAGAAAGTATAAATGTACTTCCCTTGCCGATTTTGCTTTCAACTTTTATTGTTCCCCCATGTGCCTCAATGATCTCCTTCACCAGAGTTAAACCTATTCCACTCCCCGGTATTTTTCTCCCATCCGGTATCGGACTACGGTAAAACTTCTCAAAAATCTTTTCGCTATCCTTCTTGCTTATTCCTATGCCATGGTCAGCCACTGCAACGATAATTGAATCATCTTCAAGTCGGGCAGAAATCTCAATGACCTTTTCCTCACGTGAATACTTAACAGCATTATCCAGCAGATTTAACAACGCCTGTTCATACGCCTCCGCATCAAGCATGAGCAATGGTAAATCGTTTTCGATATTTTCTTTTATGAGAACTCCATCTACATCAACCAGCAAACGGAAACGCTCAATTACTTTCTTCGTTGAATCAGCCATAGAGGTGGCTTCTATTCGATAGGTTTTCTTTGCTTTTTCGATTCGCGAGAAGTCGAGAATATTCTCAACCAAGTGAGTAAGTCTCTTGGCTTCACGTTCAATCAAGAAAAAGTATTCTCGCTGTTTTTCCTGACCCGTGACCCAACCTTCATTCAGGTTCTCCGCAAGTGCTCTGATTGTAGCGATTGGAGTTTTTACCTCGTGAGAAACGTTAGCGATAAATTCAGATTTCATCACTGCAATCCTCTCCTCTCGTGAAATGTCCCGAAGAATGAAGACTATGCCAAACGCAATTAACACAATGACCGATCCGAGAAGGATATAATAGATGATCAAGCTTTTTGATGAGATTGTTTCAAGAGGATTCTCTCCAATTGCAACCAATGCCAACTTGGTTCCTGAAGCAAGTTCTTCAAATCGAGAGAATGGCTTTATGAGCACGACTGTCGCCGCAGATAATCCGTCAGGAACGAGAGTACGCTCCGCCGTATCAAGCAAGGCGATGCGAACTTCTTCACTTGGTTGAGACTCTTTGAGTACTGTCCGGACCGCATCGGGAAGTGCATTCCTTCGTATCCTGACACCGATAAATTTAATTGGAGATTTCAAGTCATCGTTCACGCGCATTCCAATTGTCCAGGCAATACTATCAGATTGTTCCGATAGATATTGAATGTCTTTTCTTTCAGCAGAATTATTAAATCGAGAATCTCTCAACTTTGAGTTGATCTCTTGCTTAATTTCAGGAAGAATATTTATTTGAAGGAAGTCCCGAAAAACATGCTCATCCTTAATCTCTTTCTCGAGCCTCACTATGGAATCCAGTGTGGCTCGCTGATATTGGGACAGAAATTGCTGTTGATGCTGCAGCCGTGATTGAACCTGATCAAGACAGAAACTGTATTGCGCCTGTTCAAGTTTATCCGATTGCTCAACGAGCAATCTATAGAAGTTAAGCAGTTGACTGCGCACATCTAAGGATAGCCTTTTTGTTTCTGCTATCTCGATAAGTTGAAGATGTGCTACCAGAACGTAAGGCATTCCCTCACCATAGAACTGATTCTTATCCTCATCGATAATCATCTGATATGTTCTTCGGGCATTCTCATAGTCGCCCTTCTTGAACTGACATCGAGCAATTCGTGAGAGTAACGCTGCATGAACAGATTTGGACAGTGTGGAAGAAAAACCTTTTTGATATTCAACTAGGGCTTCTTCGAGTTTCCCCAAAACCTCAAGATGTTCCCCGGCATGAAGATGCTCGTTTTCCTGCGGACGTAAAGTATTCAGATTTTTTATTTGAGAACCCTCTTCGTTTCGAAAAGTCTTCGGAAAAACGAGGCGCAATTCTTTGTCGAATAAGAAAACATCATGCACAAGAGAAGATTGCGTTTTCAAGTTTCTGAGAGAATTGATGTAAGCTTCAGTCAAATTGGAGGGTGGCGATATTTGGCGAAGCGAAGCGCGAATCTGATCGTCTAATTTCGATTCAATTTGATCGATTGTAAGCGAAAGAGATCTTTCGAGATTTTCTCGCACAAGCTGTTGCTGCCACTGTTTTTCTTGCTTGATGGACTTCAGTCCCAAGTAGCCAAGATACAGACAGGGAAACAAAACAGCAATGACGAATATCGCCACGACTCGCTTCCTCAGTCTTGGTTTCGTTATTCTACCAATCATGCAAGGAATCTTAATTTAGTCATGGATAAGATAACAAATTCATTGGATTGAAATGTCAGAAAATCATCTAAATTTGTTTGGAATTGTTGAGATTGTTCTGTGTCTGTTCAAAACCTCATTCAAATAACAATCAATTTATACTTAAGTGTCTCTGAGAATATAAATTAAGGCGAGAGATGCAAAAGATTGCAAAAACGGAAAGATTGTTTTATAGCCAGCATTCCTAAAAAAATAATTTTAATTTTTTAACTTCATAAATTGGTTTTAGCTAGTTGATTCAGAAGATTAAGAATCAATTTAATTTAAGCTGAATTCTTCATTTGAATATTCCCCCATCATAACTAAATTTTGAACTACAAATTCATTTCGTACTAATATTTTCTGGAGATGTAAATGAACAACCTGACTAAGCTGATTGATTATGGTCAGAGTTATTGGTTAGATAATTTAACACGTAGCATGATAAAATCTGGTGAACTTAAAAAACGTATTACCAAAGAAGGTTTAAGAGGACAAACCTCTAATCCCGCAATTTTTTATAAAGCAATTTCTGAAAGTTCCGATTACAATAAGCAAATTGAAAAACTTGCAAAAGAAGGCAAATCTGTTCTTGAAATTTACGATACGCTTACAATTAAAGATGTTCAAGATGCTTGCGATCTTTTTAAAGATGTTTATAAAAGTTCTAACGGTGTTGATGGATATGTAAGTTTGGAAGTTTCTCCGTATCTCGCTCACGACACCGAAGAAACATTAAGTGAAGCAAGAAGATTGTTTTCGGAAGTTAAAAGACCAAATTGCCATATAAAAATTCCTGGAACCCAAGCCGGATTAGCCGCCATCGAACTGGCTTTGTATGAAGGAATTAATGTTAACGCAACACTTCTCTTTTCAATTAAAGCTTATGAAGATGTTGCACATGCCTATATAAACGCTCTTGATCGTAGACTTGCTGAAGGAAAACCAGTGGATAAGGTTGCTTCTGTTGCATCCTTCTTCCTCAGTCGAATTGATGTGCTTGCAGATCAATTACTTGGACATTCAATTAATCCGACAAAAGATTTTGGAGATTTACCCCGACCGGAACATCTCCTTGGCAAATCTGCAATTGCAAGTGCAAAGCTTGCCTATAAAAGTTTCTTAAAAATTTTCAGCGGTGAAAGATGGGAAAAGTTAGCATCTGCGGGTGCAAAAGTTCAGCGTCCTCTGTGGGCAAGCACAAGCACAAAAGACCCATTATACATCGATACAAAATATGTGGAACCGCTCATTGGTTACAACACAGTAAACACTCTTCCCGAAGTTACCATTGCTGCGTTCAGTAATCATGGAAAGGTAGAAGAAAGCACAATTCTTATAAATGTTGATGAAGCTCATCAAGTTCTTGTAAATTTGAAAAAGTTGGGAATTGATATCGATTTGATTACATCTCAACTTACAAACGAAGGAGTTCAGAAGTTTATTGAGCCGTTCGATAAGCTGATCAGAAAATTAGCTCAAGAAAGATTAAAAATTCTTGAAGATAAAATCGGCACACAAAACTTCTTTTATGGTAAATCTGAATCTTCTATTAAAGCCGCATTAACTTCCTTAAATGATAAGCAATTCACCCGCAGACTTTTTGCAAAAGATTCTTACCTATGGAAAAATGATCCAAAACTTTCAGTTACCATAAAAAATCGTCTCGGCTGGCTTGGAGTAGAAGAGTTTATGAATCGAGTTGATGAAATAAATGATTTTGTAAAAAATGTTCGAGCTGATAAATACAGCTATGCAGTTTTACTTGGAATGGGAGGAAGTAGTCTCTGTCCTGAAGTTGCTCTTCAAACATTTGGAACGAAGAAAGGGTACTTAAAGCTTTTTGTGCTTGATAATACGAGTCCCGAAGCAGTACATCATGTTGAATCGCAAATTGATCTTAACAAGACCCTGTTCATGGTTGCAAGCAAATCCGGTTCAACGATTGAATCAAACAGTTTCTACAAATATTTCTACAATCTTTACGAAGTAAATAAGATTGGAAATCCAGGAAATCATTTTATTGCTATAACTGATCCTAAAACATCGTTAGAATCAGAAGCGAGAAGCAAAAACTTCCGATATGTTTTTACAAATCCGGAAGATTACGGTGGAAGATACTCGGCTTTATCATTCTTCGGATTAGTACCAATGGCGCTCATTGGAATTAATATTAAAGAAATTCTGAAAAGCGCTTACCGAATGAAACAAAGCTGCAGCCCATTCATTCCATCGGATGTTAATCCCGGAGTAAGTCTTGGGGCATTTCTCGGCATCAATCAAAAACTTGGGCGAGACAAAGCAACTTTTATTCTCTCACCATCAATCAAATCATTCGGTCTTTGGGTTGAACAGCTAATTGCAGAAAGTACAGGAAAAGAAGGATTTGGTATTCTTCCTGTTGAAGGAGAATTACTCGGATCAAAAGAGCAATACGGAAAAGACAGGGTATTTGTTTACATGTTCATTAAAAAGGAAAAAGATGCAGCATCAGAGAAAAAGCTCGCTTCACTTGAATCAGCCGGATTTCCTGTTGTGCGAATTATGCTTCCTGATATTCATGGTTTAGGCGGAGAATTTTTAAGATGGGAAATTGCAACTGCGACAGCTTGTGTAGTTGTTGGAGTCAATCCTTTTGATGAACCGAATGTATCAGAAAGTAAGAAGAATACAAATGATTTATTAGCTGAATGGAAACATAGCGGAAGTTTTGCCGAAACGATACCTCTTGTAAAAACGGATTCGATTTCTGTTTACGCCGATCAATCTTTAAATTTAACTGGCAGAGCGGTTAAGGATATTCTCAATAAATTTTTTAAGCTTGCTAATCCATCGGATTACATTTCGTTCCTTGCATATTTTCTTCAGACCTCGGATAGAGAAAAACAGCTGCAAGCCATAAGAAATCAACTTAGTAAGAAGTATAAGACGGCAACGACAATTGGTTATGGTCCACGATATTTACATTCAACGGGGCAGCTGCACAAGGGTGGTCCAAACAAAGGACTTTATGTTTTATTGACAGCAGATACAGAACTTAAAATTGAACTTCCCGGTTCGGGATACGATTTTGCGACACTTCAGCATGCACAAACTTTGGGTGATTTTAGAGCATTAACCAACAAGAATCGGAGAATTGTGAGAGTGCGTATCAGTGGTGATTTGAATAAAGGACTAAAAACGCTTAGTACAATATTAAAATGATAAGCTCTAGATTTTAATTGTCTTTTGCTTCGGAATACAGTTCGAGCGGGTCAGGCGCCGGAAATATTTCTTAAAATCAGTATAACTTTTTATTTGACTGCAAGCAATTTAGAGTTTATATTCAACACAAAATTTGAATTATAGTTTCATAAATGTTTCTGAAAGGATAAAGCATGAAAACAGCCCGTGAAATGCTTCTCAAAAAAGGAAATACAATTTATTCAATCTCTCCCGATCAAAAAATATTTGAAGCCCTTCAGCTAATGGCAGAAAAAGAAGTGGGCGCCCTTTTAGTTTTGGATAGTGGAAGCCTGATCGGTATAATTTCGGAGAGAGATTATGCTCGTAAAGTTGCACTTGAAGGTAAATCCTCTAAAGAAAGTCTTGTAAGTGAAATTATGTCGCCAAACGTAATTTATGTAGAGCTTGATACTTCAACGGATGAGTGCATGGCATTGATGATAAATAAAAAAGTAAGGCATTTGCCTGTGTATGATCAAGGAAAATTAGCCGGTGTAATCTCAATCGGCGATGTTGTAAATGCTATTATTGATGAGAAGGAGTTCGAGATTGATCAATTGGTGAGATATATTACTGACAGCAGGAGATAAACGCAAAATTAAGATTAAGATAAAGAAAAAAAATGGATCTGAAGACTTATCTTTTTCTGCTATACTTACCCATCAATTGACCGCTTGCAACAACATGTCCTTCCATAACCTTTAGCAGCTTGTATTTGCTTAATCCCGCTTCGGCATTATGAAGAACAGTATCCAATCCGTAAATCTTAAAATAGTATCGATGAGTTCCTGAAGGAGGACACGGTCCGCCGTAACCTATTTTCCCAAAATCATTCTTTCCTATCGTAAACATTTCGGGAATGTTTTTGGAAGAAGTAACATTTTCTGGAAATTCAATAATGCTGTCTGGGATATTATAAACAATCCAATGAACAAAATCACCGCTTGGAGCATCCGGGTCATCAACAATTAAGGCAAATGATTTAATTTTATCATTGGGCTTGTTCCATTTTAGATCAGGGGAAACATTTATGCCATCGCAGGTGTACTTTGAGGGAATTAGTTCACCGTCTTTGAATGCATTGCTTGTAATTTTTATTTCCACTTTGTCTAATGGTTTATTTTGTAATGATTGTAATTGACTGCAGATCAAGACAGAAAACAAGAAAATCTTATTCATGCAGTTTGATTTAAATAATTATATCCATAATGTTTGGATAAGATTACTTAAATATTTATACTTTAGCAACTTAAAATAAAAAGGAGTTACAACATGCCGAAAGCCTTTCTACAAATGTTCGCTTTATTTTTTCTATTCTCTTGTGTTTTGTTTTCTCAAATTCCAAATGCCGGATTTGAAAATTGGACAGGCGGCGAACCTGATGGCTGGATTACCGGTAATTTTCCACCATTTATGACTAATGTAACGCAATCACCAGAAAGTTATTCTGGTTCATCAGCAATTAAGCTCTCCATTGAAAGCTATTTAGGATTCCCTTTTTTTGCTTATGCTACAAGCGGCGATGTACAAAACAATTGGGCTGGATTTCCAGTTTCTCAGCGCTATGGAAGTTTAAGGGGTTACTACAAGCTTGTCCCTTCACCAAATAAAATATTAGAAATAATTGTATTTCTTACTAAGGGGGAAAACGCAATTGGAAGTGGATTTGAAGTTTTAAGTGGCGATGCTCCTAATTATAATGAATTTGTCCTACCCATTAGTTACGGTACAGATGAAATCCCGGATACGGCAACAATATATATTTCGTATATCGATACTTCTGAAAACTGGACAGCTGGGGGCGGCGCGTACGTCGATGACCTCAGTTTTGGAGGCTTTGTTGATGTAAAAGAAATTGCGAACAGCCAAACACCAACCTCGTATGAGCTATTGCAGAACTATCCCAATCCTTTCAATCCATCAACAAAAATCGAGTACTCTATTCCCGAAGAATCTTTTGTTGAATTGAAAGTTTATAACTTGATTGGACAGGAAATAGCAACATTGGTGAATAAACATCAAAAAGCTGGAACGTATAATGCTGATTTTAACGCAGAGGGTATGCAAAGTGGAATTTACATAGCGAAGCTGAATGCAAATGGCCATACGCAAAGCGTGAAGATGACGTTACTGAAATGAGCGAAGTCAGTATTGTATGGGTGAAAATAGAGTGCGACATACAACATCTCCGGGGTGTTAGTGATGACACGGTCAGAAAGAAAGTTCAGGAACTTGGGAAGTCTTCGACTGACAAGAAGACACTCTCTATAAGGCAACGAAGTGAGAGTGAGCAGTAAAGGTGGCGGATGAGATCGTAGTACTGAAGTCCCGACAAATAGAAGTTGGGATAGAATGGTAATGCAGCAAAACATTACATTAGGGAAGGGTCTCGACTGAATAATAGTGTATGAAGAGATGATGGAGTATGTATTGCGAAAGCTACCAAACATATAAGCTCAGAAATCTTGGAGTAAGCAATCTCGCAAGACGGGATAAGTATTCAGGAAAGCCGTATGAGGGAAAACCTCACGTACGGTTTGATGAGGGGGCAAGGGAAACAGTCCCGCAAGAGGGAACTGCGCCCTTGTCCTACTCTACAACTCACGTTATGCTAGGCAATGATGAAAATTCGCAGACAAACCCAGTTCTTTTGATTTTTAGGAATATGCGTTAGGAACTGGGTTTGTATTCTTCACTCTTGCGTAAGGTGACTAGATAACTTTCAATTCATAGTTTGATAATTACAAATATGGCGATCATTTGGTCGCCATTTCTTTATTTGGTTCATCACAATAATGCATGCCTGGTTTCGTCTAAGGTATTAATTTTCAGCTTAAAGAAATAGTTATCCCTGTAGCCGTATGCTTTTCTTCTTAGCACTTTAAATTTGTTATTAAAACCCTCCAATGGTCTGGGAATTATACGATATTTGTACCAATTGAATATACCTGTGCTATGACTGAGCAGCATATTTGCTCCTACCTCCGTTTCGTAGACAAAAGGAAAAGCAACAATATTTATAAAAATTATGGGAGCTAACATGCTAGAAAAAAGAAAAACATGGGATAAAGAATTCAAGCTATCAGCAGTAAAAATGATAGTTGAGGTAGGAATAAGTATAAATCGTATCTCGAAAGACCATGGGGTAAATGAGAACTCACTTTATAATTGGAAGAGAGCTTATCTTGAAGATCAGCAGAATGCATTTCCGGGAAAAGGAAAATGAAGCCTGAAGAGGAAGAGTTAATGCATCTGAAAAAAGAATTGACGATAGTAAAAATGGAGAGAGCCATTTTATGACACAGTCACCCCTATGGGGAAAAAAGCCATAGCATTCTTCGCAAAGGAAAAGTAGTAAAATATAGGTTTATGAAAGAGCACAGGAAGCAATATCCGATGTGGCTGATGAGTAAGCTATTAGAAGTAAGCCGTGCAGACTATTACCACCGGTAATGTTTCAGCAAGATTATCTGTTCTAAGATTAGAACTTTCCAATTTCTATATACCATCTCATTCCAATGCTATTTTTGTTTGATTATGAATGACTTCATGACAGTATAAGAAACGCTTTTACTTATTTGAAGTTTCCTCAGCTTTACTTTTTCCAGTTTTCTGATCTTTACTAACTTCATCAACATAGTTAAGCTTTAAATCTTTAATTACTTCGGTTAAAAATTTCTCTTCATACTCCGATAGATTGCCTTTTGTTTTAACTGCAATCATATCGAGTGTATCAATAGACATTTTAGCAAATTCGAGATTGCGATCAATCTTATCACTCACGGGATTTTTGAGCTTTCCCATCGACATCATTGCTAATTGCTGGTTTTGTAAAACTAATTGCATAAATAAAAGTTCGTTGGAATTATTTTTATCCATTTTTAATCAATCCTTATTTTTTAGCTCCCAAAATTTACAATATTTTGTAAAAACATATGCCGATGAAAATACCGCAAGTATAAATCCTTGAATACCATCCAGGAACCCTAGTTTTAGAAAATACATTTTTATAAAAATTCCAACTGGGCGAAGAAGATCGATTATAGAAAATGACCTTCCTTTTTTAACCATTTCTTCCGCCGCTAACGTTGTATAGCGATTAAACTTTTGGAAATAGTGGTAAATGTTTGGATCTGTGAAGTGCTCAAGATCAGAATTTAGTTTTCCGATTTCACCTTCAACAACAAGATGTTCATGAACATCATTTTCACTGAATCTAACTCTATGTCTATTAAAAAGGCGTGTAACTCTACCTGGATACCAGCCGCTGTGCTTTATCCATCTTCCAAGAAAAAACGCTTTGCGTGGAATTGAATACGCGGAAAACCTTGGCGATGTTGTTTTAAATCCAATTAGTTCTTTTGATAATCCATTCGTAACAACTTCATCCGCATCAATCCAAAAAATCCAGTCGTTTGAACAAAGTGAAACTCCATATTGCTTTGTCTTAGCATAACCCATCCATTTAAGCACTTCACATTTCACATTTGGATACGATTTCACAGCGTCTAAAGTTTTATCCTGTGATTCCTCGTCAACAAGTACAATTATTTCATCGACACATTCGTGTAAGCTTTCAATACATTTTTCAATGTTGGTTTCTTCGTTTTTGGCTATGGTGATGGAGGAGATTTTCATTGTTTTGAAAAATCCTCTAACTTGTAAACATTGTGTGTCCCTATGATCTTTCTTTTAAGATAAGACAAAGGAGTTTTCCAATTGTAAACCTGCTCCTCAGTTCCGTGCGGATCGATCTGTGGATTTATCTTAACGATTTTCTGTTTAATTTCATCGAGTTCTTTAAGGTATGGCCTGTAGAAATATTCCTTGGCACTTTCCGAAATAATTCTTGCACCTAATTGCAATTTTCCGTTTGTGTAGTATCTTATATAATGAAAGTGGTAGAATACAACATCAAATCGTAATCCAGATTTTTTTTCTAGTCCATAGAAATCGTCATTCACTTTGTAAAATTTGTATTGAGAAATATTCCATCCTGCTAATCCACAGCCAAGATGCTGAAGTACGTGAACTTTTTTAAATCGCGTTGTCCAATCATCTAAATACTTCTGATCTCCAAACTTTCCGTTCTCAATTCTGTTATAGCACCAATTAATACATTGATTCTTCCACCAAATTAATGCTCCCAAACCATATTCATCATTCTTAAAAGTTATGAACTGAACGCAGTACCTGCCGTTAAGTTTTTCTTCTTTTCTGTATTCACGTGAGAATCGATGCTCTGTTATCAAGATTGAATTATCTCCTAGTTCATCAAAAATAATCTTAGGAGATAAATAAAAGTAAATATCGGCATCAATGTAAGTACAACTTTCCACATCAAAATTCTTAATCACATAATAAATTGTAGCAGGTGTGGCAGTCCAGCAGTACTCAGTAATAGTTCTACCAGATTTAACACTGAGAAGATCTTTATCTTCAAACTGACTGAGAGAAATTATAGTAGTATCAGGTAATTGTAATTTATTGAGTATAGCATAAGTTTGATCATCAAAAGCAAAAATGTAAAGATGAAAATCATTACATACGTTTTTCAGCGAATGATATAAAGCTAAACCTCGCGACAAATATTTGGTGTTAAACAGCGTGCAGAAGTTGTACATAAAATAATTTTAGAGTCACTCCAAATGTTTCTTAATTATAGATAGAAATTCCGGGACACGATGTTCATATAAATGAGAGGCAAAAGTTCTTTGCTGTCCTTTCTTAGCAATAATTCCCCGCTCTTTACTATTTGCTAAAAGCCATTTGGCTTTCTGCACACATTCTTCTGGACTTCGGTAAGTAACAATCTCTTCATCTTCTTCAAATAGCTGATTAATATTTTCTTTCCAATCAGTCAGAAGGCAACTGCCAACTCCTGTTGTTTCAAATAATTTCATGTTAAAGGCGAATTGTGGAGATGAATCTGCATGGATATTCAAAACATCTTTGGAACTCCTGATAACATCGTACATTTTTTTTTCATACCCCGCTGGATGCAAAGACTTTTTAAATTTCAATGAATATGGAAAAAATGGGTATTCCCTTGCCTTTTCTAACTTTATCGAATATTTATTTGAAAATTTATCCGATATAAAATAAAATGGTAGTGGTAAAGTCAGAGCCGATTTTTTAACTAAATGATAAAGAAAATCAGAAAACCCTAATTCATAGGAGGGGGAAAAAACATTTATTTCCATTTCTTTAACAATTTGTTTAAGCATCCTGTCGCGATCCGTATGAAAACCGATTGCACGATAAATCTGCCCAATAAATATTAATTCGAATTCTTTATTTGCTTGTAACTGCCCGTTTAAAATATTCTTATTAAAAGCATGATGGAGATGTTCGATTTTGAAACCCATTCCTCGAAGACTTTTAACTTCCTCCGGTGCACAAGAAATAGTTAGATCAACTTTTTTAAATATCTCCATATTAACAGGCGGACTTCCCTTCCACAGTACGACCATCTTTATTGTGTTGAGGTTGGCTTTTATCTGGTCAAACAAATCGTCATAATGAAGATCATATAAAAAAATATCAGGCAAAAACTTTTTTAACATTTCTACAATGATTTGATTTTTCTCTGTATGTTTTGAACCGTTTTCCTCGGCCCACTTTCTTAAGAAATATGGCATATTAGTAGGAATCGTCATCACTGAAATTTTTTGCTCTTCCAAAGCACTTTCCCAACCCGAAGCCCAAATTCAGATATTATTATCAATGATTTTTTTTGATCTAGATAATTTAATTTGTTAAGATTTGGAAACAATTCATAAACATAACTGATCATTTCATTGTATAGATAGGTTAAAATTGCAATTCGCATAAGATTTTTCCTTATATCAAATATTCAAACAGTTTAATTTTCTGTAAAATATTGATGTAGACTTTTGGTACATAATCCCAGCAGCTATTCCATAAAAGTCTAACCGTTTGAATCCTTTACGACTTAAAAATTCAATCCCGTCCGTATATTCTTTTCTTTCAGAATCATCTAAGATAATAACACCATCCTCGGTAAGACTATCACAGCAATTTTTAATGCAATTAACTCTTTCTTCTGCGTCAATGATCACAATATTAAATTTTTCATTGGTAGATTTTATTGTGCGACTATAATCTCCATCTCTATCTTCATCAACTTCCTTGAAAATAATTTCCGCATTCTTATTTAATCGATTTTTTATCTTATCAAACCATTCTTTATTATGTTCAACAGCAATTACTTTTTTTACCCTAAGCGAGTAATAAATAGTTGAATTGCCACTGCCATATTCAAATAATGAAATATCATTATTTATACTTAATCTATCAGACAAAAAAGAAATCGCCGGATAAGTAAGCCAGGGAATTGGTTTACCATTTTTATCCAATGGTTCTTTAGAAACAAACGAATTATTCCAACCTGTATCAACTAGATACCCATTATGCCTTGCAAAAAGCAATGCTCTTAAAAGTCTGGGTTCGAAAATAAGCTTTATTAATGTTTTTATTTTATCTAGAGAGCTCCTTTCTATTTTTCCAATAATCAATAATCGAAATTAAAAAGACTGCTTTGATCATCATGATTATTTGCTTATATGTATCTTTCCATAAAACCAAAGAAAATGTTGCTGCTGAATAAGATATCAACGTAGCAATTGCAGAACCAATAATTCCAATTCTGGGTATCAGAATAAAATTCAGGACAACATTAGTGATCATTCCAATCAGAGTTCGATAGAATGATATTTTTGTAAAATTTTCTGCAATTAAAAATTGACTGCTCGCTACTCCCAAAAAGGTTGCAACGGTAGACCAAATGTATATTTGAAGAACCGGAGAGGCCGAAATAAATTTTTCTCCATAAAGCGAGGTGATAATTTGCGGAGCAAAAATCGTAATCGGAATAGTTATTCCGATTGAAATCCACGTAACCGAATTATATAGCTGCTGTAACCGAATTTTATAGAATTTTTCACCTTTTTTTTTCGCATTTATTATTGCAGGAAAAACCGAATTAGTTAAAGCCATCGGAATGAAGTAAAACGATTCACAAACTTTCACTGCCGACGCATAAAATCCAAGCTCGCTATCAGTTAGCATTTTTTTTATCATAATTTGATCAATCTTCATATAAACGGCAATTACTATACTACTTAAAATTAATGGAAAAGAATCTTTGAGCAATTTTTTAGACACCTCGTAGCTAAACTGCCAGTTTAATTTGCCGAAATTATATTTTTTATAAATGAAATATAAACCTAATGCAAGCAATATGGATTCCAAAGTAATAGTAATTGCGAAGTAAATCAGGTTTGCTTTGTAATAAATCAAAAGAATTTTTACAACAGATGCAATGATCAAACTAACAAATTGAGAATACACTACATATTTGGATTGTACCATTGCTTGGAAGTAATAATCGATAACATTAAAACTCTGAAAAATTACTGAAGATGAAATGGATATAATTAAAATGGATGTTAAGAAATCCTCTCCGGTAACTAATATGGCTATCATTACCAATAGGATTGTTGCAGAAGCCGCTATTAATCTTAAGTAAATGCTCGTTCCAAGCAGCAGGTTTTTTTTGTCAGCATCCGAAACCAATTCTCTAACAAGAATATTGTCCAACCCTAATGACGCAAAGCTGGAAAAGATACTAAAATAGCTTATTGCGTAGCTTAAAAGCCCAAACTTTTGAGGACCTAAATATCTAACAAGATAAATGGTGATGAAAAGATTAATGCTAATGCGAATTATTCTCTCGGCAAGTAACCAATAAGTGTTTTCGGTATACTTATTTGTACTAAGATAACTCAGTTTTAAAAATATTTTATTAAAAATATTTTTCGACAATGACATTTGGATTAAACTGCATTTGTTTCTTTTGGAGACTTTTTAGAATTTTTAAAGAGTTAAGGATAATCATATTCTATAAAGCGTACTTAGTAAACCAAATAATTGTCTTAATATTTTAATTAGAAGACTAATTTTTCCATTTAAATTTCCGCCAAATTTTTACTATAACTTGAAGCCCTAATACATTAAAAAACATTTTAAACTTTGCCCTTAGTTTCCTTGAATAATAAAACTTTTTTCCTTGATAATTCCAAAAACCATTCAGCTTAAGTGCTTTCTTTTCTTCTTCTATACTTAAAAATTCGTTCCTCCACGATATTCCCCCGGCAAACATTTTCACAAGAGGTTTTTCACTAATATAAACTGATATTTTCTCGGGGTCATAATTATTAGCTATCCTACAGTAAAATTCATAATCCATTGATTGTAGAAAATCAGTGTTATACAATCCCACGCTATTATATAATTCCTTCTTAATAAACATTGTTTGGTGATTATATTGATAACTCCTCATAATTTTAGTGGGTAAAGGATGTCTGATATTAGAACCAAATCGTGGATCAACAAAATAAATATTACCGTGTGCAAAAAGCTTTTCATCAACTTGTAATATATTTATAATCCGAGAAAAAACATTTTCATCATAATAAGAATCATCGCTATTAAGAATAGCAATTATATCTCCTGTTGAAGCTTTAATTCCTTTATTAAATGCATCGGAAATACCAAAATCTTTTTCGCTTATAACTCTTAGCCTGGAAGATAATACCTCTTTTTCATAAATATTTTTTATTAGTTGGACAGTATTGTCCTCACTTAAATTATCTATAATGATGTGTTCAAATTCTTTGTACGTTTGGCTGATAATGGACTCAGCATTCCGGATAATAGTATTCCCGGAATTATTGGTTGGGGTTATTATTGAGAATTTCATTGTTTAATTTTTGAATAACATTCGACTAACGGAATTACGATACAAAACCGATGTGGTATTTAAATATGTTAGTGTATATTTTTGAGTGCAATGTTAACACTGTAAAAATAATTGTACATTATCTTCAGTAAATATAATTCATTCTAAAGGAAATCTAATTTATTTTGGGAACTGAGAAATTCGATATAACGTTAGATGCAAGAATGATTAACCATTCGGGAATTGGCACTAACATAAAGAACATGATCCCGAGCCTCGTTGAGCATTATAAGCTAACATTACTTGGAAACGCTGAAATTCTAGACTCCTTTCCCTGGTCAAACGAAACAAGCATTATTGATATGAAAAGCCCGATATATTCACTAAAGGAGCAGTTAGAGCTGCCGACGAAAATTCCCAAATGCGATCTCTTCGTTTCACCTCATTATAACATTCCCATTTTAAAGATAAAAGCTTCCAAAAGAGCCGTAATAATTAATGATGTAAACCATCTGGTTTTTGCCGATCAGCTTTCTCTTCCGAAAGTTATTTATGCCAAATACATGATCAATGCGGCTATCAAAAAGTCTGACAAAGTTATAACTATATCACAATTTTCAAAAAATGAAATAATCAAATACACTCATGTTAAAGAAAAAGAGATAAGAATAGTCTATTGTGGCATTGATAACGAAATATTAAGAAATACATTACAGGAAAAATCATTTGAAAAAATAAGGGCGACTTACAAATTACCCGAGGATTATTTCCTTTATGTGGGCAGCATAAAACCGCATAAAAATCTTAAAACCGCTCTTTTAGCCTTCAATATTTGGTTGAGGAAACATCCTGCTGCTAAGAAGTTAGTCGTCATAGGTTTAAAGCAGGAGGATCTTAGCAAGGACACTGAAATTTCAAAACTATGCGATCAAAACGACAATATAATTATTCCTGGATTCGTGAAAGATTATGATTTACCTTTAATTTATAGTAATGCCGCATGTTTAATCTTTCCATCTATGTACGAAGGATTCGGATTACCGCCCTTAGAAGCTATGGTTTGTGGGTGTCCTGTAATAGCTAGTAATTCAGCATCCATTCCGGAAATTTGCGGAGATGCTGCATTGTATTTTGAGCCGCTTAATTTCGAAGCGCTTGCCGAAAAAATGACGATGTTGACAAATGATAAAAGTTTACGCGCTGAATTAATTGATAAAGGATATATAAACATTTTGAGGTTTAACCGGGATAGATTTGCTGAAAATCTTAAGCTTGAATTTGACGATGTTATTACAAACTAAAATAATTTTGATAGGTTATGATTAATCAAAATCTAAAAACCGCTATAGTACACGATTGGCTTACAACATATGCCGGTTCCGAAAGGTGCGTAGAATCCTTTACAAACATTTGGAATAATGCAGATATCTATTCTCTTGTTGATTTTTTAAATGAGAAGGATCGGCAAACAATTCTAAAAGGTAAAAATGCAAAAACATCTTTTGTTCAGAAATTACCGCTCGCAAATAAGTATCATCGCCACTATTTCCCGCTTTTCCCGCTCGCGATAGAACAATTTGATTTGTCCGGTTACGACTTAGTAATATCAAGCTCACATGCATTTGCCAAGGGAGCATTAACCAACTCGAACCAACTGCATATTTGTTATTGTTATACACCTATAAGATATGCGTGGGATCTTACCCATCAATATTTTGATAAGGAAAGCTTTGTTGGCAGGATTCAGAAACTAATTTTACAGCCGGCTCTACACAACATAAGAACATGGGATGTGGTTTCTGCTAATCGTGTGGATTACTTTGTAGCCATTTCAAATTACATTGCCAGGAGAATTAAAAAGATATACAGAAGGGATGCAGAGGTTATTTATCCGCCGGTTGATACCGCAAAATTCAGTTGTGAATCTCATAAAGAAGATTTTTATTTAACAGCATCGCGATTCGTTCCATATAAAAAAATCGATCTTATTGCCGAATCGTTTTCAAAAATGCCCGATAAAAAATTAATTATCATTGGAGAAGGATCAGACAAAGAAAAAATTAAAGCTAAGTCAGCTAAAAATGTTAAGATGATCAACTACAAGGAAGTTGATGACTTTGCAGAATATATGAAACGAGCCCGGGCATTTGTTTTTGCGGCTGAAGAAGATTTTGGAATTTCAGTTATTGAAGCTCTAAGCTGCGGAACGCCCGTAATTGCATTAAATAAAGGCGGAACTGCTGAAACAATAGTTGATGGGAAGTATGGCATTCACTTTTCAGATCAAACCCCAGATGATATTGTGAATGCAGTTGCGAGATTTGAAAAAAGTGAAAATACTTTTGACCCACAAATTCTGAGTAATTATGCGAAGCAATTTGACAGAAGTATTTTTGAGGAGAAGATCAAATCTTTTATAAAAATTAAGAGTGAAGAGTTTTTTAAGAAATGATAGCTAATCAGAGATCAAACTATTATTTTCGACTTTTTCTAGATCTATTATTATTAAACATAATTTTTACAGCATCAGCTATTCTCGCACAATCTTTTCAAACTTTGATGGCGCGAAATCACATGTTTATCCTGCTCGCCGCACTAAATTTTCTATGGTATTTTACCTCTAACGTAAATGGTTTTTATGAGGATAATAATCTTCGTTCGTTTTCTTTCCAGTTCAACAATATACTTAAAAACACCTTTGTTCAAATCATAGCTGCAATCTTATTCATTTTTATAGCTAAAGAAGATCTTTTTACAAGAAATTTTATTCTCATCTATGCTTTTGTGCTGATTTTTTTCATCAGCATTAGGATTCAACTCCTCAAAATGCTCATAGGCAAATTAAGCCTCAGAGAAAATAAAATTCAGAACATCGTGATTGTTGGCTCAGGGGAAGTTGCTAGAAATTTTTATAATTCAACAATAAAGAAGCAGTCATTTTCCTACAAATTCGCCGGCTATTTAGATGATGTAACAGCAGAGCCGACTCGAACCGCGCTAATTGGTAAAATAGATGATTTAGAGAAAGTCATCCTATCAAAAAATATTAACGAAGTAATTGTTGCGCTGCCAATTCAAGAATTTGCCAGGCTTGATCAAATAATCAAGGTTTGCAATCGTCATGCAGTACGGGTTCATATCATACCCGATTATTTTAGATTTATCTCCAAAAAATTCCGCATTACCATGTTTGAAAATTTTCCGATCATCACTATCCGTGATGAACCTTTGGCAGAGGCACATTGGAGATTTACCAAACGATTAATTGACATTTTATTCTCACTGTTCATAATCATATTATTTCTGAGCTGGCTTATTCCACTAATAGTAATTTTTATCAAATTATTTTCAAGAGGTACAGTCTTTTTTGTGCAGAAAAGAATAGGGATGAAAAATAAGGCATTTAATTTTTACAAGTTCAGAACACTTATCACTAGCGCAAATTCTGAAAACCAATCCTTCTCGCCAGTTATTGCAGGTGATTCTCGAATTACAAAGATTGGCAGCATTTTAAGACGAACTAACCTTGACGAACTTCCTCAATTCTTTAACATTCTTAAGGGTGATATGTCAATTGTTGGGCCGAGACCACACTTTCTTCCCTACAACGAAGTCTATTCTGAAATTGTAGATGAAATAAAACTAAGAAGCCGTGTTAGACCGGGCTTAACGGGCTGGGCTCAAGTTCATGGATTGCGAGGCGACTCCACCGATCCAATTGAAAATGAAAGACGAACCCGTAAAAGAATTGAATATGATATTTGGTACATCGAGAATTGGTCAATTTGGCTTGATATACAGATTATAATTCTTACAATTTGGCAAATGATTAAGGGCGAAACGAGAGCAGTATGAAAATATTTAAGGCGGTCTTCGAACCGCTTTATTACTAAGTGGAGCGACATGCAAAATTAACTCAATTGTCATAGCATCATTCAAACCTACACTCGTACTAATCTTACATGATTCAATTGTAAACCTTAGATAACTCCCTCCGCAAAAAATTACGCAAAAACTCGGTAAATCTTACTTTTTTAATAAAAAATTAACAAAATGAGACAAAAACCCATTCTTTATCTTAGGTATAGAAGTTGAGCAAACTCAGGAACTGATGAACTACTGAATCATTCATTTGAACCGAAAAAAATTCTCTTACAAATAACTATTAATAATTATTTGGAATAATATTATGTCAATTACATCTCTTAAAAAACATTTAGCAGGAATAATACTTCTGCTCACCTTCTCAGTCATTGTTAATAGCTGTGAGTCGGACACTCAGGTTACCGGTGGCGGAGATGAGCAGCAAACACAGCAAACAATAAAATTAAGCGGACAAGTTATCAGCAAATTAACAGGCACTCCGATTGATAGCGCACAAATAACAGTTAGTGGATTAAATGGACAACTTGTCTTCTATACAGATAATCAAGGGAAGTTTAACCGGGATATAACCGTAACAACAAGCGTAAACTTATCTCTTGTTGCAGCAAAACCAGGATATGTTACTGACAGTTTAAATGTTTTTGTTAGCGGCAACTCGGATGTAACGGTACCAATAATTGAATTAGAATATAAAAGTTCAAGCTCCGTTCCTTCCGGCGATCCTGTGAGCATTTTTCTTCTATCGCAAAGTACAAACAGCATTGGTGTTAAGGAAAGCGGAGCTGAAGAAACCGCAAAGATTACTTTTGTGGTTCAAGATTCGGCAGGAATACCGATTGACCTTGCTCATTCAATTGATGTTAATTTTAAATTCGGCGCTGGTCCTGGAGGCGGTGAGGTGCTCAGCCCAGCAGTTGTAAAGACAAATAACAACGGTCAGGCGGCTGTTAATCTTACAAGTGGTACCAAAGCAGGTGTCGTCCAAATTATTGCAGAAATAACTTTGGGTTCTAAAAAAATTACCTCGCTGCCTGTCGCAATTTCAATCCATGGCGGATTACCTGATTTTGATCATTTTAGCATCGCTCCGGAAAAATCAAATTTTGCAGGATATAACATCTTTGGATTGCAGGATCCTATCACTGCTTACGTTGGTGATAAATACGCAAACCCTGTAAGACCACTTACTTCTGTTTATTTTACTACAACAGGCGGTATAATTGAGGGGTCTATTCAAACCAACTCATTAGGAATAGGAACGGTGAATTTAATTTCAGCTCTTCCTAGACCAAATCATCCTATATTTGGACCGGGTTTTGCATCCGTAACTGCCACTACAGCAGATCAAAACTCAGTAAATATTAGTCGCGATATCGTGGTTCTTTTCTCCGGTGTTCCACAGATAACGGCTTCGCCAACTTCATTTTCCATTCCTGAAGGTGGTATCCAAGCATTTACTTATACATTATCAGATCAAAATTCTAATCCTCTTGCAGGTGGAACTTCTATTAAAGTTACCGTTGATGGTGAAGATGTTAAGTCTCAAGGTGATGTTGATATAATTCTTCCAGATACACAAAGCAGAAGCTGGACTCAATTCAATTTTGTGGTTTGGGATGCCCTAGTTGATACATTAGTAAATCAATATACTCCTGTAGTAATATCAATTAAAGCTGAGGGACCTAACGGTAAAGCTTCGGTGATTCTTAGTGGCAATAAAGACTAAACTATAACTAACTCTTTATATGGCTGCCTTAATTTTGGCAGCCATTTTTATTTTAAACACTCAAGTTGACCGCTTAACTAAGCTACCAACAACAAATTTTTAATATTTTTTACTAACGTGTTCTTTGATTTATTGATATTCTGCTCAAGACAATATTCGATTGAATCACTCATTGCTATTTGCCTAAAGTGGTCTCTCATAGATAAAACTGAAAACTGAGCAAGATTTTTTTCGGTTAATCTTTTACCTTGTGCACGTTTTTCTTCTATGAAAACGTGGGTCAGGAGGTTATATGATATCAAAGATAATCTTACGGCTGATTCAACAGCTTTAAGATTTCTGTTTTGATATGATCTTAAACCTAAATATTGCTTGCTCATTTTAAAGAAGACCTCAATAGACCATCGCTTCTGATAGGCCGTAAGTATTGATTCAATAGGAAGAGCAGCATTAGTCGTAAAGATAACCTTCACAGTGCTATGTGAAGTGTTCCTTGTACAAACTAATTTTACTGCTCCTCCAGACTTTAATACTGCCTTTTGAGAATATACTCGATATTTATTTAAACCAATTCTTATTATTCTGTTTTTATTTCTTCTGTTAAAATAACGCTTTGTATATTGCTTAACATTCATTTGCTTAGCTGTCCCGCTTGCGGGATTGTCTAAATACAATACTCTGTTTGTCTTGAGCATCGAGACGAAGTTATACTTCCTTTGTCGACATAATGTAAATATCGGTGGGCAAGCATAGTAAGTGTCTGCAACTACAAATACTCCGCCTTCAGCGGATTGTTTTTCATCTGCTTCAAATTCCATTAATATTTCAGAAGCTATTATAGTTTTCTTCTTAAATGTCCGAATGTCCCGAAGGGATGGATTCCCAGACTCCTTTGGAGAATTTCCTATTGTCTTTACGCTTTCTTTAGGAACATATATTTCTATAGCAAATGGAATTACGATTTCTCTATATTCTATAACAGCGCATACTAACTGCTGACCCCATATGTATTGTTTACTTGTATGTTCAAAAAGATTGAAAGCAGCAATTATATGTTTACCTCTTTTTTTATTTGTTGTGTCATCAATTATAAAGTAAATGGCTTCGTCAGATTTTTTCAGTAGTTGGAGTATCAGCATAGCATAAAGTTTTAACACTTTACTTAAAATAATAGAACAATCGTTAAGAAATTCGTTGTGTTTACTTCTGTGGCTTCCAAAGGAAAGTATTTTTACCATTCCACTTAGAGTAGCTCTATATGGGGTTACTAACAACGCCAATAAAATACTCTTAAAGTGAAGCCATTGATAATCGTTAAAGAACTGTTGGAATACAATGAGTAAAAGCTCAACTTGGACGGGAACTCTTTTAAGCTTAAACATTTAGTTCCTTATAAAATTGTTATTTTCATCCAAAAATAAATATTTTTTGAGTTAGTTAATTCAAGCGGTCAACTTGAGTAATTAATAAACATGGAGATGTTGAATCAGCGAAAGTACTTGAGGGCAGTGGGGATGAATTATGGGATTCACTTACTTCTATTTCTCTTCTCGAATGGAAATTTTCACCGGCATTCGTGAACGGTTTGCCAATCAAGTCAATAATTCGAAGAAAATTCATTGTGATGTTTGAAAAACCTTTCTTAATGTCTTTAGCCGAAATCCAGGTGAAAGATCTTGCATCGGCAGACTCCATTTATAAAGCACTTGTCAACGGGGCTGATTTTTCTGAAATGGCTGTAAAACATTCTTTAAGTTCATCTCGTGAGTTGAAGGGATACTTGGGAAAAATAGATGTTAATCACTATTCAAAGCATATCTTTGATATCCTCAAAAAACTGGATGCGGGAGAATTTACTGAGCCTTTAAGCTACGGTGATAATTTTATCATCTTTATGAGATTAGTTGAATAGCTCACCTTGCGCAAAATATGCCTAACACCTTAGGCCCTTGATGATTTATTTGAGGGTAATCAAAAAGTTCGTTGTGATCCGCCTTCGGTGGATTGTGTCCGTCTATTAACCGATAGCAGTTAATCTTTTTTATTCGCCTGCTAATAATTTTTTTGCCACAGTTACAAAGAATCACTAGCTCATCTCACGTCAAAGTGAAGAATACAAACCCAGTTCCGAACACATCGTCCTAAAAATCAATGGAACCGGGTTTGTTTGCGAATTTTCAACATTACTTTGTGTAACATGAATCGCTAAGATATTTTAATTATTGTTCACTCTCATGAGTGAAAATTAGTTGGGGTGATAAATCTAATTTTCTTTTTTAGACCACATTGGTGTTACACCGTTCATACGCGCATACGCTATCAATTGTCCGAGATGCTCTTGGTTATGACCTACCATCTTAACAAGCAATTGCCGTGTCGTTATTTTATTTCCAAAAAAGTCTACTATCTTCTCCAAATCTTTATCCTTCATTGCCATGATTTTATCGCGAGCATAAGCATATGTTTTTGTAATAAACTCCATTATTACTTTTTTATCAGTTACATTCTTTTCACTGTCCTCAGTCATTCCTTCAGGCATTTTAAGACCAGTAAAAGAAAGAAAAAAATAATTGCCCCCGGCAATATGCATTAAAACTTCGCTGACCGATCGAACTCCCTCTTCAGGTCGCCATGGATATTTTGCTTCTGGAATATCCTTGCCTAAAGAACTTATTTTTTCTTCAGCGTCATTTAACTCTTGAATAATCTCAGCCCTGATTCCCTTATCGGGTGATACAGATTTATCAGCCGGAAATATTCGAGCTGTAAATAAAAGTGCAAGTAAGAGGAAAAGGGACATCTTTAACAATTTCATAGAACCTCCAAATATTATTATTAACTGAAATATAGTACCCTTGAACCAGTACTCATAGAATAATTTTTAAGGATGTTATCTACATCACACAATCAGGATAAAGCCGACTGAAGCCAACAATGAATAATAAACAAATCATTACCAAATCTGTCCAAATAAATTTCAGTTTGGTTTAATTTTAATGTTGTATTGCAAACTATATCCAAAAGAGAGAAGGTGATAAGGTTTTATTTAATTAGGTTATTGGTTTTACTAAGGTCTAAGAAAAATATTTATCCAAATGCTGATTATATGTCTAAAAATTTTAACCTTAATAACATAACAAGATAAGTACCTTCAACCTTATCACTTTCTATTTATAATTTGAGAATAATCTTTCATTAAGAATTCTTACTACAACTAAGAAGATTATGCTTTTGAAAAGAAGAGAAAAGAAATAAGCGAGGGATTGTATCCGGAGATAATTCGGATCATTAGGATTCAGATAATTAGAGCACCCTTTTTTATGTTTCATAATTATCCTGGACAGTCGTGATCTATACATTGAATTTTGAAACAGGATGTATTAGTTTATCCCTAGTTAAATAAAGAAGAGTGAAATGAAGATTAAATTTACCAGCTTTTTTGTTTTAGCATTTTTATTTATGTGCATTGGTCCAGCAAAAAATGTACAAGCTCAGAATGAAGTGGAAATGAAACCTCTTCCTGAGAGAATTGATGCTGTGACAAAGAAATTACAGTTAAAATTAATTCTAAGTGCAGAACAATCAAGTAAGATCGATTCCATCTTAATTGGGTCTATTCCTAAAAACATTTCCAAAGAGAACAGAGAAGAAATTATTAAATTAGTAAACGCGAAGATTGAAACTGTGCTAACTAAGAAACAACAATCCAAATTTGCTATTTTGAAATCAAAATGGTTAGATGAAATTCTTGGCGGTTCAGAATAATTTTTTAAGTTTCTATTAAAAAAAATTCATTTCAGCTTTATCATTTAAATATTTGCTGCCAAATTTTTTTCCCAAGCATAATCTCACCTAATTCACCCCTTAAAAAATCACCATTTTTGAACATTTTTAATCTTTTTAAAGAAATATTTTGACAGGATAAGACAGATTTATTAAGTTACTTATGCAAAATCTAAATTATGAAAAATTGAGGGTGGTCAAATTTTTCAACTGAAATTCTTGAATGTTTTTTCACTTAAGTAAAGATTAAGAAATTATTAATTCTTATTCTATTCACGGAGAAATATTGCAATCCAAGTTTAAAATTACAATCTTTGATCTACGGAAAATTACGCAGCAAAATTATTTTCTTAATCCACATATTATTCACAAAAAATTAAAGAGGTGCTTCTATGAGAAAAACAATTACTCTTTTCTCTCTCTTGTTCTTTGCAGTAATTAGTTTGTTCATAAATAATCTCAGCTATTCGCAAGGAGTAACAACTTCTGCTGTAAATGGTGTGATTGTTGACGATCAAAACAACCCCCTCCCGTCTGCAAATATTATTGCAGTACATGTTCCCTCAGGTACCACTTATGGCACATCATCCGGAACTACCGGTAGATATTCTATTCCCGGAATGAGAGTCGGTGGTCCTTACACTGTTACAGTTTCCTATGTTGGTTTCGAGAAACAATCAAAAAGTAATATCTTTTTAAATTTAGGTGTTGCAACAGACGTTGATTTCGTTTTACTAACCCAAGGAATCCAGACAGAAGAAGTGACTGTAGTTGGAAAGCGTGATGCAATTTTTAGTTCTGATAGAACAGGTGCTGCTACTTCTATTGATTTAGGAACCATTCAAGCAATCCCTACCATTTCAAGAAGAATTCAGGATTTAATACGATTAAGTCCTTTTTCAACTGGTAGTTCTTTTGCGGGTCAAGATAACCGCCTTAATAACTTCACAGTTGATGGTTCTTATTTTAATAACTCTTTTGGATTAGCTGGATCTCCTGGAGACAGAACCGGTGTTTCACCAATTTCTCTTGATGCTATAGAACAGGTACAAATAAACATTGCACCTTACGACGTGCGTCAAGGTAATTTTGTCGGAGCAGGTATTAACACAGTAACAAAAAGCGGTAATAACGATATTTCCGGTTCAGTCTATTATAATTACCGTCATCAGGGTTTAGTTGGTCTAGAAGCCGGAGATTTAACATACAACCCCGGAACTTTTAAATATAATTTAATCGGAGTCCGCTTAGGTGGTCCGATTATCAAAAATAAATTGTTCTTTTTCGGCAGTTTTGAAGATGATAAACAAACCTCACCCGGAACAACCTTTAGAGCAAATAACGGTGGTGAAGCAGCCGTTGGAAGTGTTACCAGAGTTTTGGCTTCTGATCTAAACGGTCTTAGCAGCTATTTGAAAAGTAATTTTGGATACGAAACCGGACCATATCAAGGATATGACTTTGAGATTCCATCCACCAGATTTTTGGCTAGATTGGATTACAATCTAAATGACAATAATAAGTTGAGCTTACGCTACACACATTTGGACTCGCAGACTGATCAACTGGTATCAAACTCTTCTTCGTTAGGTGTTGGAAGCAGAAGAGGCAGTAATAATTCACTGAACTTCCAGAATTCAAATTATATCATACTCGAAAATATTCGGTCGATAATTGGTGAATGGAATTCAAGGCTTACAGATAACCTAGCAAACAATCTTATTCTTGGTTACACATATAATGATGAGAGCCGTGAGTCAAGAGGGACACTATTCCCATTGGTCGAAATTCTCGATGGTGATATCGGTGCCGGTACTATTAATTATACTACATTTGGTTTTGAACCATTTACTCCCAACAACGAGCTTAGATACAAGACTTTTCAGCTTCAAAATAACCTGACATGGTACTTAACAAACCACTACATTACATTTGGTATTAGCGGCGAGAAATACGAATCTGAGAATGTATTCTTCCCGGGTTCTCAAAGTGCTTATGTATATCGGTCACTATCCGATTTTTATGCTGACGCAAATGCTTCGCTGCAAAATCCAAATAGAGATTCTTCAAATATAAATTTACGCCGTTTTCAGGTTCGCTGGTCCAATATTCCTGGGCAGGATAAACCTGTACAACCATTAAAGGTGTTTTATGCAGGTGCTTATGCCCAAGATGAGTGGCAGGTAAATAGGAAATTGAAATTGACATTAGGATTAAGAATTGATATTCCATTTTTCGAAGCAACCGGATATAAAAATGCAAATGCAGATGCTCTTTCGTTCAGAGATGAAGAGGGAAATTCAGTTAAATATGAAACTGAGAAACTACCTGACGCAAATCCTCTATTTTCACCACGTGTTGGCTTCAATTGGGATGTTTGGGGTGATAGAAGTACCCAGGTACGAGGCGGCAGCGGCATTTTTACGGGTAAACCAGCTTACGTATGGATTTCAAATCAAATAGGTAATACCGGCGTACTAACCGGTTTTTTACAAGCAGATAATACTAATAAATATCCGTTTAGCCCAGATCCTAATCATTATAAACCTAGTAATGTAACTGGTGCACCTGCTTCCAGTTACGAATTAGCCCTTACAGATCCTGATTTTAAGTTTCCGCAGTTGTGGAGAACTAATATTGCTGTGGATCAGCTACTTCCTATGGGATTAGTTGGTACTTTCGAGTTTCTTTATAGCCGTGATGTAAACGGAATATCCTATATAAATGCTAACTTACCTGCAGCACAATCAAGCTTCAGTGGCGTTGATAATCGACCTAGATGGACAAGTAATAGAATTAACTCAAATGTATCAAATGCGACGGTGTTGAAAAACCAAAACGAAGGTTATTCCTATAATATTGCTGCAACAGTAGAAAAAACTTTTGATCAAGGTTGGTATGCAAAATTTGGTTACAGCTATGGTGTTTCTAAAAATACGGTTGATCCTGGATCAATCGCTTTCGGTTCGTGGTCAGGTAATCAAATTTCCGGTGATCCCAACAATCCTTCGGTTGCATATTCAAATGCTTTCGGTGGTGGAACACCAGGAGATAAAGTGTTCTTAGGGGTATCCTATCGCGCAGAATATTTCAACTTCGGGGCTACTACTATTTCATTGTACTGGGGAGGTGTAAAGAATAGTATATTTGGTTATAGCAATTACAGCTATACGTTTAGCGGCGATTTGAATGGCGATGGTAGTACCAATAATGATTTGATTTATATTCCCAGAGACCCATCCGAAATGAACTTTGAACAATATACATCTTCAGGTAGAACATTCACCGTTGCAGACCAAATTACTGCCTGGAATGCTTATATAGAAAATGACGAATATCTAAGAAGGAATAGAGGTGAATATGCTGAACGAGGTGCAGCTTCGTTGCCAATGGTATTCAGGGCAGATCTGAGTATTATTCAAGAAGTATTTGCTAATTTCTTAGGAAAACGTAATTCTTTGCAGTTTAGAGCTGATGTTATCAATTTTGGCAATTTATTAAATAAGGATTGGGGCGTTGGCGAGCGTTTTACTTGGGGCAGTAATAATAATGTACAACCTTTGGTTTCGCGGGGAGCAGATGCTAACGGGAAAGCTCTCTATAGATTTAGAAACACCGGTAGCGAATTAAAAACTAATCCTCTATCGCCAAGCAACTTCATTGAAGATGTTTTTCAAGTGCAATTTAGTGCACGGTATAACTTTAACTAATATTGAATTTTCATTATAGCCCTCAGATTTTCTGAGGGCTTCTTCGAACATATGATTTAGATCATATTTGAGAAAATATACTGATAAAAAGTATTGACTTATTTATTAAGTCAATATATCTTTACACAGAAATTATTTTTGATCCTTTCAAAGGGTTCTCCCCTGCCCTTTGATATAAAAAAAGGATCGCACCCAGTGTTTCCCCAACACTGGGTTGTTTTTTTAAACCAAAAATTTCGATACTAAATCCCCGAAAGGAAAGTACTTAGCTAACCGACACAAAGTAACTAAGCTGAGTATTTGGACCCTCTATTTTATTCTTAATCTTTTTTAAGAGAGTTTTTGCCTATTCCCCAGGCTATCCCAAATAATAAGAATGTTTGAGTGATTTGAATCCAAGTTGCGGGTTGTATGATAATTTTTATTTCGAGAAAACGACCGATAAATCCTAATAGAATTGAAATACCCGCAACCAGAATAAAAAGCAGCACTATTTTATCTTTCATATTTCTACTCCAATAAATAATGTAAAAAGATTGTTGATTAAATGTGCCCGAACTGTAAAATTTTTTAGTCACTCGATAGAATCTAATAAATAACAAATTAGAAGTAAATAATAATTATGAGATGTTCGTTTATAATACAACCAAATATTGTATAATTATGTTTAATAAAAAATCTCTCATTTGACTATCGAAACTTTTAGAAATATAGTAAGAATATTAACAGGATAATTTTTTTAAGGATTAATGAAGTTTATGAAAACTTATACTCTTATAACCGAAGAATTGCTGTTGAGCTGTTGAATCAATCGCTTTTTAGCGCCCTATAATAATTCCACGAGTAATTTTGCTTTATTGAATTTGTTTCTGCAGATATATTTTGATACCAATTTGTTGAATTATTTTGATCCCCATTCCAAAACCTCAATCTTTACTTCTGCAATGCCGCTTGAGATCATCCTAATTTCATGGGCAGCTTTTAATGAAAGATCAATTGCTCTACCGTTTGTGTCAGGCTTTCTATCATTAATTCTGACCAAAACTGTTCTGTCGTTGGAAAGATTTGTAACTCTGACGATAGTATCAAATGGATAATTTATATGCGCTGCCGTATAATCATACATACTAAAGATTTCACCATTAGCAGTTTTCTTCCCATGAAAATCATCTGAATAATATGAAGCAACTTCAGTTTTTGTTTCTAAAGTTTTATAATCATTATAAAACGCTTCAAGGTTGGAATATGATTTGTTCTTGAAGGATTTATTTTCGGAGTAGTCTTTGGTTGTGTATCTGACTGAACTTGAACAGGAGATAATAATGAATGATAACCCAATTATAATCGAAGAAATGATATGACGAGAACTTAAAAGCTTATACTCCTTCAATTTTAACAAATTAGTATACACTAAAATCTTAAACCTTATATGCCTTCTTACTTGGAAGAATTGATTGTTCAAAAATAAGCTGACGGAAACTAAAACTTAAACTGTAAGGAAAATAAGTTGGCGCTGCCTAATCCAAGCGAAAATGGAAGGAATGCATAATCAAAGCCGAGATTTCCCCATCGTAAACCTAAACCACAGGTTAATCCACGAGATTCATATCCAGTTTGATATCCAACTCGTAAAGCTATAAGCCTATCATAAAAAATTTCAGCACCTAAATTGAAATGAACATCATCAGTCTCTAAATATTTCTGTAATTCAAGAGCCGATATAACATCAAACTTATTGTCCCCCAGATCAAAATTATATGCACTGCCTATTCTAAATTCTGAGGGCAGCTTTGTTTTTTCATTTCTCAGTTCATTCAGCGAACCAAGATTTTTAACGACGGCTGACGCTGATAAATTTTCAATTGGTGTGATATAATGGACTCCAAAGTCCAACCCAAAACCGGTTGCTTCATCGGAAAGCAAACCTTCGTACAAATATTTGCCTGTAATTCCGGCCAAAATATCATTACTGAATTTAAATGCTGTGGATATACTTCCGAAGAAATAATTTGCATCAAATGTTGATTCCGGCTCCCCCGGTTTAGTTCTTATTTCAATATCACTGACGTTTGTAACGTTAAAACCAAAGGCGAAAGGAACTCCAAATAAAAAGGATTTGACACCCAGCATTTCGCTTCGTACACCCTGAATCCATTCATTGTGCATGAAAATAATTTCGTTGTGATCATTCAATGTAAGTTTTGCAGGATTATAATACAGCGCCGTCAAATCGTTTGATGCAGCTGTTCCGGCATCTGCTAATGCAATGTTTCGTGCACCAAATCCAAATTTTAAGAATGACAAGCCTGAATTACCTGCGGATTGACCGTATGTAAGATTGCTAACGAATAAAATAACGATCAACAATTTCATATTCATGATTATGTTTAATTTTTTAATAGAAAAATTGGAATTATTAGCTTTAAATAATGTGGCTGAAGCCAAATTACTTCTTCTAATGTTATACCGTTCACTAAAGTGAACGGTAACTTATTATTGTTACCGTCAGATTTATCTGACGGGTTTAACGTACCGAATTGTTAAGTGGTTTCAACCACATTTGAAATAATTTTAATTAAAAATTGGCAGTTATGCCGACAATATGCCTATCATAAGGAGAATATTGTTCAATCGTAAAAGCATAATCCACTCCAAAAGTCACGCTTCCAAATTCTTCAAAGTAGGAAAAACCAAAAGCCGGTTTGGGAGGAAAATCACTATTGCTAAGATTAAACTGATCTATTCCTCCTCGAATAAATAATTTCTCGATCAAATTATATTCTGCACCGAATCTTAAAATATTCGTTTCGGCATTACTGTTTTCAAATTCAGCAGAAGCAATTAATCCTAAGACTTGATTTTTATAACTAACTCCAATTTTTTTCAGCGTTGGGAATTTATCCTCTGTTGTTGATCCTTGCAATCCATATACCGGTTGTGTATCCCACTTATATTTGCTATTGATATCAGCAATCATCAAAGATACATTCCATTGATCGTTGACTCTGTATAAAGCCCCCAGATCAAATCCAACTGAATTAGTAGTAATTTCTTCATAAAGCTTGTAGTAATAAAATTTGACGGCGATACCTATAGAAAATTTATCGGAGAATCGATTTGCAAGTCCCAGGAAAAACTGATTTTCAGAAGTTGATAAATCACCGGTTTTTATTCCCTGGTTGTCACGTCCATCAATTTTACTTACACCGGCATTGATAATTCCAACAGATATACCGGCAGTAGCTCTTGGTTTTGGATTTTCAATCAGAGAATCTTTCTTCGAATAAAACTCGAATCTTTCGTTTTTGTTCAAAAAGTTTAACGATCTATCTAATGACAAAAACGAATAGGAAGTTTGAAAGGAATTGTTTTCCTGATAAACAATTAATGCCGGATTATAGTAGGAAACCAAATTTCCTTCAGTGATGGCAGACATTGAATTTCCCATACCGATTCCTCTCGCACCAAAGCCCATTCGGGTGAATGCGCCGGGCATACTTGAAATCTTGCTGAATTTTGGTTGAGCAATAAGAATTATGGAAAGCAAAAGCGAGAGCATCAATATTTCGAGAATATTATTTTTCATTTTACTGCATCACAATGATTTTACCGTAAAGAGGATCTCGATCACCTATTTCTATTCGATAAAAATATACTCCGTTCGGAACAATACTGCCTTCATCATCCCTTCCATCCCAGGCAACTCTTTCAATGTCAGTTGAAATATTTCGCGGTGCATTTTGGATAACGGTTCGAATATAGTTCATCGCAAAATCATAAATGCGAATTGTTACATTAGAAGTACTTCCTTCTGTTGTGTATTTGAATTTCAATCCTTCATCGTTTTTTGGTGAGAATGGATTTGGAAAAACATAAGCTTCATCCTTTGATCCCAATGGGATGGATGCAAAATAAACTTTCCACTTCCCTTCCCAAACTGTTCCCGGAATTTCAGTAATCTTGGTCAAACCATCCGAAGAACCCAACCAAACATCATTGCCTTGTGATGCAGCAGAATAAAAAACATTAGTAGTCAACGCCAACTTAGATTGCTCATCTATGATTGAGTTGGGAAGTGTCCAGGTTAATCCTTTGTTCCTTGTTCTGAATGCTCCATTATCAGATGGAGTAATAACATTGTCAAATTTAAATCCGAAATTATGCGCTTTCTCATCAGCTAAAAATGTTTGCCAGGACTCTCCGCCGTCGGATGAAGAGCTTACACCATAGAATTCAGTTGCACCTTGCGCTTTCCAAGTTGCTCCCCAAACAGTATTGTCATAGTTGTTATAGCCGAGAGCGACAATAAAATTTCCGCTGATTGGGAATGATTGATTTGTACGAGTGAATTTCCTCCAGCTAATTCCATTATCGGTAGATTTATTTATTCCTCCTGCTGTACCAACATAAAGAGTTGAGTCATTCGAAGAGATGACTGAAAAAACTCTATGATTCAAATTATCTTCAGAGCAAAATTTTCCTGCAACCGGCTGAAGACAAAAATTTAATGTATCGGTTGGACTGATTGAGTTCAGGTAATCAGGTGGAAGAACAACTCTCTGCCATTTATAATTTTGATTTACAATTAAGCTGTCCATTCTAGCTTTGCGTAAACCACTGGCAAAAGTAGCTATCCAAATTGTATTTGGAGTGAAAGCGATATCATAAACTAAATTTTGTACTGCCACAGTTACAGGTAAAGCGCGAATAGAATTATTTCCATAAACTTCAATGGTATCATTCTGATTGTCCAAGGGTTGAGAAATAACTTTCCAATTTTGCCCACCGTCTGTCGTAAACCTCAATCCGCTTCCTTCAGGAAGCGATTGGCCGTCTTTATCAATCGAGTGAGCAGTAGCCGCCCAAAATGTACTAGAAGATTTGTCGAAGCCAATTGCGGAGATGCTTTCATTTCCAAATGCCGGTGTCTGATAAAAATTTGTCCATGATAATCCCCTATTAGTTGATAAGCTTACACCTCTGCTTGTGCCAAGCCAAACAGTATCGCCAAGAGTTATAATATCACTTATACTATTGCTCGCTGGATTGTCGTCTGAAACCTTGTATAAGTTATTTTCATTTCCTATTTGATAATTCTCCGGTCTATATTGCGCTAGAGAAGAATCATTTATTACCCAAAACAATAAGAATAGAAAGAAGAACTTAAGCATTAATAAATTACAATACTGTGAATAATTTTATTACTTAATTTCTTACCGCGGTCTCTAGCTTGGAATTCCCAGCGGTAAGTTCCCTTGACTACAACAACGGGAGGTGGAGGTAATTCAACAATTAACGAATAAATTCCATCACCTGATGCTTGATCTCCATTTGTTCCATCATCATACATAATAAAGGGATTATTTGAAGATGGGTTCCCAATTGGAGGAATGAATGAGTTGAAGAATACTGATTCAATATCATTTTGTCCATTTTGATCTTCAGCATCAACTGAGAGAAAAATCAAAGTTTTTATCGTATCAAGTTTTGCAGAATCAGGAGCAGCCAAGTTTGAAAGTATCGGAGCAATATTGGCTTGCCCATTATCGTATTTAAAATTTTGTATTGCGACTTGCTTTACAGAATTATTTTTATCCTCTGCATAATATTTAATTATATACGTGCCATTAGGATAGAATTGGCTAAGCGGAAATTTATTCGAATACGTATTATCACCTGCAACAAAATCACCATTCGCCGCTTTGCCGTTATCTAATAAATTAAAAGAATTTTGATTCAGCTTACTTCCATCAGATGCGTAAATATCCGTGAAGACACTCCGCAAATCAGTTGACTGATTAAATGTAATGGTTATTAGTACCAGCGAATCGTTAGGAATATATCTAACAGAATCAATTGTCCTTACACCTGTAACTTGATAAAGTGCAAGATTTTGATCTACCAAAGAATCGAAACCTTTTTCACATCCCCAGAAGGTTATAAAAATATAAATCAGAAAACCCGGAATTGATTTTTTCATTGGCATTAAAATCGGATTGTCATAAGCATAACTCAAGGGAAAAAAAATTATCCTATTGCACTTATTATTATGGGATTTGGTGAAAATGAAAGCAGCAAGATGAAAAAGCTGATGTAACCCAAAGTCACTCTTTTAGTATCAAGTGGTTCATCATCCGCAATTGGTGGATGCTTAAGCCGAATAACAAAATAGAGAATCAAAGACCAAAATAACCAGCCGCTCCATCCAATATTTAGGTTCAATTCAAGAACCGAATCAACAAAACCGCTGATGCCAAAAATAAATAGAAACACAAACGCTATAACTGCAATCTTAAAATGATTCTTATCACCGAACATTGTGTAGGCAATATGTCCGCCATCTAACTGTCCAACAGGCATCATGTTCATGGCAGTGATCAGCAAGCCAAACCATCCTACACACAAAAACGGATAATGATAAATTTCAGACATTGGCGGAAAGAACGCTGCATTGTCTGCAAATAAATATTTAAAGAATGAGAAAAGAATTGTATCACCAAAAACTAATTTTAATCCGCTTGCACCATACTCGGGTGAAAAATAATCCGGATGAATTGATAAGATGTATGCTTCTCCAGGAACATTTTGAAAACCATAAATTAAAATGAATACGGAAGCAATGAAACCCGCAATCGGACCTGCAATTCCAATATCAAACATTGCCTTTTTAGTTTTTACCGGTGAAACAGTTTTGATAACTGCTCCCATCGTTCCAAAATTGATAAAGCCGACTATCGGCGGAAAGGGAATGTAATAAGGGAGTGTTGCATCAACATTGTGATATTTAGCTGCAAAATAATGACCAAACTCATGGCAGGTAAGTATAAAAAGTATCGCAAACGAATAAGGTAAACCTCTAAGTAAGGTTTCAAATGTATAGGGTCCGAGTGTGCCGATAGTCCATTCAACTCCGGCAATTGTCGTTGTGATAAATGTGAAAATGAACAAGCTTATGTGAAGCCAGTATCGTTTCTTTTTTTGTAAATTAATTATTTTCGCGAACGGCGAGGTGTAATCAGTTGAGTAATTATCGGGCATTTTACAGTTCTAAATTAAATCCTATTGAGCTATATTTTTCTCTGATATTGTAGTATTCACCATGAATACTCTTACCCGAAAGATAAGAAAATCTGATGCTAAAACCTTTGGATTCGTAGTGCCCAAATTTAATTCCAAGCATAAAAGAATTGTTACCGAAGAATTTTTCAATTTTACTTAGCTTGAAATCATACGCAATGAAAGGACTGAAGATACCGAAGCCGGCATTGTGCATGTAATAATCAAATCCTGCTTGATAAATTTCTTTACCAAGATTATCCGGCGTAACATTGAAGAGGTATGTGAATCCGGAATAAAATCTTAATGACCCGAACTTAATAAAAGGAAAAATCTCTATGAATTCTCTGCTGTAAACTTGTGGTGATCTTCCGTTACGCCATGAGTTTATACTGTAATCAAAATGACCATCAACAAAGTGTGCACTGATGTGACTGACACGAAGCCTAAATCCGTACTCCTTATCTTCATCTTTAGTTTTGTAACCTGCATTTAATCCGAATAGATAGTCAATCGCATCAACCGGAAAATGAAAATCGCTCTCACTTCTTAATAAAGAATAAGTAAAGAAATCCACACCGAATGACAAAGTGGAATTTTCATCTGATACTTTGTAAAAATCTCTTGAGGTTCCAGCATTTAATCTGATTTCACTTTTTGCAAGCAGAAACTCAAAGCCGGCTTTAGCTTCAATTACATTTGCTGTGAATGGTTGAATGTTCAGATCATCAGGAAACCAAACTTTTTGGCTTTGCGGAAAAAGCTTAATTGTAATAATTAAAATTATGGCAGCAAATTGCGTAAATGTTTTTATCATTTAACTATTTATGTTTCTAGAAAATAATTTTTTTTGAAGTTTTTGTTTTATCAATTTATTGTAGCCGTATTTTAGCTTTGAATCCAAGCTTAATAAAGAATGAACATTCGATGGAAAAGCGAATGATGGTTCAAAATAACAATTCACAGTGCAGCCCTGGCAGAAATCAAATCTTCCTTCATTCTGTTTATAGTATTTTACTTTTGCAGATTTTCGAATCTCTTTAATGGATCTGTCAATCGGTATGGTTTCCTTTCCAAAATGAAAACAAGGAAGAATAATTTCATTTGAAGGTGTAATTACAATTACTCGTGTAACAGCTTTGCACAATGGATTCTTAATATCGTTGCCGCCATCTCGTCTCAGCTTCAGAAAGCCGCGGTTCATATAAATATTAATTTTTCCTTCGATATACTCTTCAATAAAATCGATTGCCTCTAAACACAAGCCAGGATTTCCAAAATATGAAAACACAGGATTGACAAGCAGAACTAAACCATGCTTAGATGCTATCTTATGCATCTGAGGAAGCTTTTTGTAAGTATCGTTAGTAACTGTAAAAATAATATCGGGAAATTCTCCGAGCGACTTTGCTATTTCGATGCTCTTGAAAATACTTTTGTAGCAATCAACTTTTCTGATCTTGTTATGCTCTCCTTCATCGGGAGAATCTAAAGAAAAATGTAGAAGATTAACATTGTCTGCTAAACTCTCAGCAAACTTCGGGTAAAGCAAAGTATTTGTTGTGATGCTTGTTTGCATTCCAAGATTGCGTGCAAACTCTGCCATGTGATGAATATCTTTATTTAACAAAGGTTCACCGCCAGTCAGATCAACGAACTTAACTCCTAACTTAACAAGTTGACTAACATTTGATTTGAAGTCATCCAGCTTTGCAAATGGAGTTTGATTGAAATTCTCGTGAATACCAAAATGACAAAATTCACAGTATGCATTACAGCGATAAGTCACATAATAATTGCAGAGAAGAAGCATTAATACTCTCTTCCCTTCCAATGGACTTTTCTTCCTGTGGTGGAAACAATCAATGGAAGCAGAGTTACGTAGATGAGATAATAAATTTCAAATGTGATAAAGTATTTCAAATCCTTTATCAATCCAAGCTTTTTGTATGCCGGAAATAATAATAAGAAATCTGTTGCAAGCTTAAACAGAACGAGGTACATCCAAATTTTTGAAATGAAAAACGGAGTCAATAACATTAAAACATTTGTTAGATAACCAAAAATAAAAATTACATAACCTTGCCAGGGAGCTTTTAATCCTCCAACAGACCATCTCTTTTTTTGATGATAGAGTGACTTTATATCCTTGCATGCTGTGGAAGTTACGAGAGCATTTTTATCTAAAGGATAAATTATCTTGTACTTTTTCAGTTTGTTTATCGCCTTCAGCAAATTGAAATCTTCGGTAATGCTGAACGGAAGATTTTCGTAACCGCCAACTTCAAAATATGCTTTCTTACGATAAGACATGTTATTTCCGATGCAGCTAATAGGTGTCTTAAGATTTATTGTTCCGGCAGCAACGATTAAAAGATAAATGAAGTCGATTGCTTGCATGCCGCTAAAGTTACTATTTGCAGTTTGTGTGGTAAAACCGTTTACCATTGCAACATCATCTTGATAATACGAAATAGTAGTTTTCACCCAAGTTGGAACCATAACACAGTCTGCATCGGTCGTTAGAATGATTTCACCAGTCGCAATCTCTACTGCATTAGCCAAAGCATTTGTCTTACCTTTAAGTCTGCCTATTTCCTTTTTAGTAACAATTTTAGTGAATTTGGGTTTATTGATAATGAAGTTTTCGATAATATTTTCAGTTTTATCTGTTGATCTATCGTCAACTAGAATTATTTGCAGCTTATCTTCCGGATATTCAAGCTTATCCAGGAATTTTAAGCAGCGAAGAATATTCTCTTCTTCATTACGTGCTGCAACTATCACAGATACGTCGGGTAAATTATTTTCTCCAGTCTTTGGGAATTTTTTCGAACAGCCGATAACGAATAAAACCGATTGAATGAAATATCCGGCAAGCGCAATTAGGAAAATTATCTCTATCACTAAAATAATTCTCCAGATTAGGAAGATTTAAGATTTATATGGTTATTCTTTGTCATATTTAAAATTTCGGAAGGTAATTTAATAAGATTGGAATGAATTTTATAATAGAAGCCCCCTAGATCCCCCGAAGCAGGACTTTAAGTACACATATAAATTTATTGACATAATTTTATGAAGTGTATGGGTACTCGTCGAAAAATATTTCTTCATTCATAATTCCTTGTTCGAAATTCAATATTCGAAAAACGATTTTTTGCCCAAGGAAATTTAAAGCGTGAAATAAACGGATTTTTATCCAAAGCAAATATTTATCCCTTAATCACACCAATTGGTTTTAACTTTGCAACTTTTTTTGTTATTCCTTCTTCATGCATTACATTCACAACTTCCGAAACATCTTTGTATGCATCAGGCATTTCCTCTGCTATTGTTTTATAGCCGCTTGCTTGAATTACTACCCCCTTCGTGTGTAATTCCTCAAGAAGATTTCTGCCTTTTGCATCTTTCATAGCTTTTGTGCGACTTAAATTTCTTCCGGCACCATGACAAGAACTTCCAAAAGTTTCCTGCATCGCTTTTTCAGTTCCAACAGCAACAAAAGAATATCTACCCATATCACCAGGAATCAAAACGGGCTGCCCAACATCACGATATTTTGCTGGAATCATTTTACTGCCAGGAGGAAATGCCCTGGTTGCACCTTTTCTATGAACACAAACCTTTTTTGTTTCATCACCAATTTTGTGCTCTTCAATCTTTGCAATGTTATGGCAGACATCGTAAACTAAATTAAATCCCAATTCAGATTCAGTCATCTTAAATGTTTGTAAGAAACTTTGCTTTGCTAAGTGCATGATCACTTGTCTATTGTTCCACGCAAAATTTGCGGCAGCTTGCATCGCAATCAAATAATCTTTTCCCTCTTTTGATTTAATTGGTGCACAAGCCAATTGTTTATCTGGAAGATTATATCCATAAGCATTGCTTGCATTCATAATAGTTTTCAGATAATCATCACAAATCTGATAACCAAGACCTCGTGAACCTGTATGAATCTGCACAACAATATGATCTTTGACCAAACCAAAAACATTAGCAGTTTTCTCATCAAAAATTTCTTCGACAACGTCAACTTCACAGAAGTGATTTCCCGAACCCAAAGTACCGACTTGATCAACTCCTCTTTCAATTGCGCGCTGACTAACAGAATCCGGATCGGCATTTTTTAGTGTTCCGCTTTCTTCTGTAAAATCAATATCAGATGAGTTACCAAGTTCATTTTCAATCGCCCAGGCAGAACCTTTGATAAGAACTTTCTTCATTTCTTGGGGAGAAAGTTTTTTTATTGCTCCATGAGAACCGACTCCGGTTGGGATATTTTGGAATAGATTCGAAATAAGAGATTCAATTTTGTCTTTCACAAAATCATACTCCAACAACGTCGTTGCAAGTCTAACACCGCAATTTATATCGTATCCAACTCCACCCGGAGAAATTACCCCTTCATCTAAATCTGTCGCGGCTACACCGCCAATTGGAAAACCATATCCCCAATGAATATCGGGCATTGCTAAGCTGTATTTTTGTATTCCCGGAAGATGTGCTACGTTAATCACCTGCTTCAATGCTTGATCATTCTGGAGTGATTTCTCTGCCATCTTTTGTGAGATGTAAATCCTGCCGGGTACTCGCATTTCGCCTGATTTAGGAATTTCCCAAAGATTTTCACTGAGTTTTTTTAATTCGATGCCGTCAATGATCATTTATTTTTCCTTATTTTTATTTCAGAAAGTGACCAAAAAAAGTTTTTCCAGGTTGTTCTTAGAGTCCGTCAATTGACGGATTGTGACTTAGTGGCAAATAAAAGCTCAATTATTAATTCATTAAAAAATAATAGCCACAAAGGCACAAAGAAACTCAAAGAACTTTCTGATCACATTTACTGCTAAAACTATCCCTCTAAATTTTGACTAGTTATCTTTTTAAATGTCAAAAACAATTCTTGTTGAAAATCTTCCTTGCTGTTCTTTTATTTCCATCTGATGATAGGTTATTGCTTTTATTTCAGTTTTTAAATTCATTTCTTTTCGATTAAAACTTTGGCCTAAAATTTCAGCATTTAAATTCCACGAATCGTTCTTTTCAGTAATTATTAAAGAGTTGACCTTATCCATCATCCAACTCTCAGATTGATAAAGAAAATTCAATTCACTTAAAAATGAAACAAGCAAAACTTCGAGATTATTCTCTGACAAGTCTAACAAATGCTTTTCGCTTGAGAATGAATTATCATCATCAGAAATATAATCGCGCCATGAATATGCGGATGCCATGAATAACTCATCCAATGTATCTGCTTTAATATCAACGGCAATATCAGCAGTGTGATCTAAAAAATTATATTCCCAACTCATTGAAATTTTATTTAAACTTTTTCAAACTCAACCTTATTTTGCTAAACAATTCTTAAATTTCCAATACATAAAAGACGATTATTAAAATGCAAAACTTAGCTGATCATAAAAAAGGTATTCTTGCTGTTGTTCTTGCGGCAATTCTTTGGAGCACCGGTGGAATATTTATAAAGCTAATTTCATTAAATGCTTTTCAACTCTCCTGTCTAAGATCGGTTTTTGCCGCATTAGTATTTGTTATTCTTTTTAAGAAAAAACTGTTGGAAGTAAACGGATTCACATTTGTTAATGCAGGATTTTATGCGGGTATATTAATCCTTTTTGTAATGGCAACTAAAATGACAACTGCAGCTAACGCAATTTTTCTTCAGTACACTGCACCGATTTACGTTTTAGTCCTCGAACCGCTTATTAATAAAACCAAATATCAGCTAACCAATGTCGTAACGATTGTCTTTTGTTTTGGTGGAATGGTTTTGTTTTTTGTTGGCGAACTTTCTCCCGGTCATATGGAGGGTAACATTATTGCTCTGTTATCCGGGATTGCATTTGCAGCTTTTCTAATCGGTATGAGAAAGAATCGCTCTGAGTTTCAATTCAGTTCTATCTTTTACGGTAATGTGTTGATTGCTCTGATTTGTCTTCCATCACTTTTTTTTGTTGAACATTTTACTCTTCCGGATTTTGGAATGATAGCTTTCCTCGGAATTTTCCAAATTGGAATTGCTTATGCTATTTTCAGCTATGGCTTAAAACGGGTTTATGCAATTGAAGCATCACTAATTTCCATGATTGAACCAGTGCTTAATCCCGTGTGGGTTTTTATAGGTTATGGAGAAGTACCGGCATTTATGTCAATCGTTGGAGGAATTATAATCGTTAGCGCAATTTCAATTAGAGCATTTATTTTAGAATCAACTTCGATAAAAACAAATTGAGGTTGTGAAACGTGTATTAGATATGCCCTCCGCCCAAGTCGAATGGCATATCATGCCCATAGAATTCTGGCATATCTAAGCAAACAACTGCCGTTTCTCTTGTTCCATTAAATTGCTATTTTTATGCTAAATAAAAGGAGTACAAATGAGAAAAGTAATTCAAATATCAATCTATAAGGGCGAACAATATTTTATCGCCGAAGGAGTGAATGTACCAATTGTAACTCAGGGGAAAACATACGATGAATTATTCAACAATTTAAGGGAAGCATTATCATTGTTCCTTGAAGATGAAGATTTATCTAAATACGATATTCAGGCAAACCCAGCCATCATAGCAAATCTAGAACTCACCAATCTACTTTATGCCTAAGCTAAAAGTTTTATCTGGAAATGACCTCATAAAAATATTCAACCAGTTTGGTTTCGCAGTTCAATCTCAAAAAGGTAGTCATGTTAAACTATCCAGAGTAACATCGAATCGGAAACATGTTCTTGTTATACCTAATCACAAAGAAATTGACATTGGTACTCTAAAAGCTATTTACAGACAAGCAAACAAATATATCAGCGAAAAGGAATTGTTTCCTTATTTCTACAACGAATGAATTAATTAGATATGCCATTCACCTAAGGCCGATGGCATGTCTAAGCAAATAGCGGAACAACCAGGAGGTTATTTAGATATGCCAGATTTTCAGGCACTATAACAGCATTGGAAATCTAGCATATCTATTTAGAATTTAGGACGATAGTCGTTCTATCCTCCATTTTCCTTTTTCAAGTGAATAGCATATCCGATCATGTAAACGGCTTTCTCTTCCCTGCCAAAATTCAATTCTCTTCGGAATAACTCTATAACCTCCCCAAAATGGCGGTAAGGGAATTTCTTTATTCTCAAATCGCTTTTTCATTTCTTCAAATTGCCTTTCGAGGACTTCGCGACTCGCAATAACACTGCTCTGCTTTGATGCCCACGCTCCTAATTGACTTTCACGCGGTCTTGATATAAAATACTCTTCAGAATCTGCTTGAGAAACTTTTTCAACTTTTCCCGAGATCCCCACTTGTCTTTCCAATTCAATCCAAAGAAAAAGTAAAGCTGCATTAGGATTTTCATCCAAATCTTTTGCTTTTGTGCTTTCATAGTTCGTGTAGAACACAAATCCCCTTTCATCAAAACCTTTTAACAGAACTGTTCTTGCAGAAGGAATTCCTTCTTTACTAGCTGTCGCCAATGTCATGGCATTTGGATCAAGAAGATTTGATTTAATTGCTTCATTCATCCAAACAGAAAATTGATTGACTGGATCAGCCAAAACTGTATTCTCACTCAATTCTTTTAATGACTGTGTTCGCCTAAGCTTTGAGATGTAATTATTATTTATCATAATTTAAATCTAAAATGATGATTGCTTTATCTCCCATAGAAAATTTTCTCGGAGGAAAAATTGCTAACTTACTAAGTATACTTTAGCATTTTATTGTTTGCACATAACGAGGGTGACCACCGAACTTAGGGCTTTTCCAAAGGAATCCTTCGGATAGCCCAATAATGACCGGTTTTCATGGTTCAAGCCTTCATTTGTGATGTTAAGCAACAAAGCAAGATTAATACATTGTATGCCGAATATTTTCTTTTATAAATTTACAAATAATAACATATAAACATCTACAAGAAAAAAAACATGAAGAAGAGTGAGCTGACACAAAGACAAAAAGAAGAAATTGAGAAATTTGGTGCCAACACTTGGTTTGTTGAGTCTCTTTTCAAGCAATACCAAGAGGATCCTTCAACTGTTCCCGAATATTGGAAAAATTTTTTTAGTAATGTTACTGAAGGAACTAAAGATAACGGCAGTAAAAATCAAAAAGTAATTAGTCCCCTTTCTTATATTAATTTCGAAATACCTAAACCTGATCCCGATGATGATACTCAAGTTATTGCCGGAAGTTTTGCCCGTATTCTTGATAATATGAATAACAGTCTCACAATTCCAGTCGCAACCTCACAGAGAACAATTCCTGTAAAATTGTTAGAAGAAAATAGAACGGTAATTAATCGTCATCTTAAAAAAATCAATCAAGGGAAAATTTCCTTCACCCACCTAATTAGCTGGGCTATACTTAAGGCAATCACAGCAATGCCTGTAATGAATACTGCATTTTCAATTATTGATGGTAAACCAACAGTAATAAAACGAAACAAAGTTAATCTTGGAATCGCAATTGATATTGAGAAAAAAGATGGCTCGCACTCTTTAATTGTTCCCAATATCAAAAATGCAGATAAGAAGAGTTTCAATCAGTTTTTGATGACTTACGAAGATTTAGTTTCCAGATCAAGAAAAGGATTAATTGATCCTTCAGAATTTTTAGGATCAACGATTACGCTGACAAATCCCGGAACAATAGGAACAGTAACTTCAATACCAAGATTAATGGTTGGTCAAGGAGTAATAATCGCTACAGGTGCGATTCAATATCCTGCTGAGTATCAGGCTATGTCGCCTGAAACAATTTCAACTCTTGGCATAAGCAAAGTGATGAATGTTACCAGCACATATGATCATAGAATAATTCAAGGCGCTGAATCCGGATTGTTCCTTAAAGAAATCAATGATTTGCTTTTAGGTGAACATGATTTTTACGAGGAGATTTTTAAAGATCTGAAAATTCCACTTCAGCCATTAAAATGGATGACTGATTATCAGCCTGGATCGTTTACCAAATCGTCTAACACTGAAAAGATTGAAAAGCAAGCGCGTGTTTTACAATTAATAAATATGTACCGTGTTCGCGGACATCTTGTTGCCGACCTCGATCCATTAGGAGCACAAAACATTTATTTCCCCGATCTCGATCCCGCTGTTTACAAACTAACATTTTGGGATTATGATCGTGAATTTATAACTGGCAGCTTAATGCCGGGAATTAAGACTGCAACTCTCAGAGAGATTTTGGACATTCTTCAAAAAACTTATTGTGAGAAAATCGGTATCGAGTACATGCATATTCAAAACTCGGAGGAAAAAACCTGGCTTCAAAATAAAATGGAACCCGTGAAGAATAAGCCTGAGTTCAGTAAAGAAGTAAAGCTTAGAATTCTTGAAAAGTTAGTGAAAGCAGAATTATTTGAACACTTCCTTCACAATCGATTTATCGGCCATAAAAGATTTTCCATCGAAGGATCTGAAACTTTAATTCCGGTTCTTGATTTAATTTTAAACGAAGTCGGAGATACAGAAATTGAAGAAGTTGTAATTGGAATGGCTCATAGAGGAAGAATAAATGTACTGGCAAATATCATTGGCAAATCACATGAATCTATTCTTTCTGAATTTGAAGATATTATTGATCCTAATTCCATAGAAGGATCAGGAGATGTTAAGTATCATCTTGGTGCAACAGGAAAATATAAAACTACATCCGGAAATGAAATCACTGTAACTCTTGCTTCCAATCCGAGCCATCTAGAATGGGTAAATCCCGTTGTCGAGGGAATTGTTCGAGCAAAACAAACCAGAAGGGGCGACAGCAAAGAACATAAAAAAGTAATGCCGTTGTTAATTCATGGCGACGCTGCATTTGCGGGTCAAGGTGTCGTAGCGGAAACACTAAATCTATCGCAGCTAAGCGGTTATAGAACGGGCGGAACCATTCACTTAATTGTTAATAATCAAATTGGATTCACAACTACTCCTGAGGATGCCCGCTCCTCTGTTTACGCGACTGATGTTGCAAAGATGATTCAAGCACCAATCTTCCATGTTAATGGCGATGATCCCGAAGCCTCGGTTTGGGCTGCAAGCCTTGCTTTTGAGTTCAGTCAAAAATTCATGAAGGATGTCGTTATAGATTTATTCGGTTATAGAAGACACGGTCATAATGAAGGTGACGAACCTGGATTTACTCAACCTCTGCTTTATGATAAAATTAAAACTCATCCTTCGGTCAAAGCGATCTATGGGAATAATTTATTGAAGACGGGAGTAATAAGTCAAACCGAGCTATCAGAGGTAGAACAAAAAATTAATGATCAATTGAGCGATGCTTTTGACAGAATAAAGAAAAAAAGCAGCGCAATGAAGAATAATGTGATTTTATCTAATTCAAAAGAAAAAATTTCATCGCCTAAAAAACTTGAAGCCACAAGCATTTCGGAAGAAACATTAAAAACCATTGTTGATTCTATTACCACTCTCCCCGTTAATTTTTCAATCCATCCTAAACTCAAAAAATTTATGGAGAAAAGAAAAGGATTGATTGATGGAACCATTGAAGCAGATTGGGCATTTGCCGAAACACTTGCCTTCGGAAGCTTATTACTTGAAGGAACACCTGTTAGATTGAGCGGACAGGATAGTGTTCGCGGCACATTTAGTCAAAGACATTTAGCTTTTACTGATGTAAGAACTGGTGAGGATTATTTTTTCTTGAATTACATTTCACCAAAACAGGCGAAGCTTGAAGCGTTGGACAGTTTGCTCTCCGAAGCCGCTGTTTTAGGTTTTGAATATGGTTACAGTGTCGCAGATCCTCAAGCACTCGTTTTATGGGAAGCCCAGTTTGGAGATTTTACAAATGGCGCTCAAATTATAATTGATAATTTTATTGTTGCGTCTTATGAAAAATGGAAAGTCCACAACAGTCTTGTTCTGCTGCTGCCTCATGGATATGAAGGACAAGGTCCCGAACATTCCAGTGCAAGATTAGAAAGATTCCTCGCTTTATGTGCGGAAGAAAATATGCATGTTTGCAATGTTACGACACCAGCTCAGTACTTTCTTGTTCTGCGAAGACAGATCAAGCATTCAACACAAAAACCTCTGGTAATAATGACGCCAAAGAGTTTACTGCGATTGCCTGATGCTAAATCACCAAGAGAAGATTTTGTGAGCGGAAAGTTTCATGAAATACTTGATGATAACTTGATTAGTGAAAAAAGCAAAGTTGATAGAATAATTTTAACCAGCGGGAAAGTGTATTATGAACTTGTCAAGTTTAGAAAAGATAATAGCATTAATAATAGCGCTATCATTAGAGTTGAACAGTATTATCCGTTTAAAGGTGAATTGCTGGAAAAAATTATAAGTTCCTATCCAAAAGTGAAAAAGATAATTTGGGTTCAAGAAGAACCAAAAAATATGGGAGCATGGAATTTTATTTCTCAAAGGATTTTCGAAGTGCTTTCTTCAGGTAAAAAGCTATATTATGCTGGAAGACCGGAAAGTGCAAGTCCTGCGGCTGGTTCAGCGAGAATCTCTGCACAGCAGCAAAAAGATTTAGTTGAACAGGCATTTAATATTTAAATTATTTCTATGCAAAGTATGGCTCAGATTTTTCTTATTAGCAAATAATTATTTCTCATTTCATTCAAAAGTAAGAAGGTAATAAGGTTATTTTGCATTAGAGTGTACTTTTTTACTAAGGTTCAGTCAAAAACTTCTATTCACATAGCTAAGAGCTATAATCAGAAACCTTAGTAACATTTGCAAAGACAGGTATTTTTAACCTTATTACCTGTTATGTAAAAAATCAAGGCCGTAAGCGATATCCTTTCCCTTAATAATTTGGAAGAAAGAGGCGATAGATCAGACAATCAGTCTCACCGTTCTCGACCTTTTTCTTCCTTGCTT
>Ga0209417_1000319_pt1 | contig 122438 bp, 112 predicted proteins | sample RifGroF2_FD_184002 | JGI IMG/M metagenome (GOLD analysis project Ga0209417, IMG submission 184002) | Groundwater microbial communities from Rifle, Colorado, USA - Groundwater F2 (SPAdes) (version 2) | ecosystem: Environmental > Aquatic > Deep subsurface > Groundwater | place: Rifle, Colorado... | reverse complement strand
CCATCAGCGCTGCCCGCGCCACCTTTTTCGGAGATTTAGTAGTATTGCTCATCCTCGATTGTATATAGCAAACGAGGGCTTGGCGCAAGTTAAAATAGGAAAAATTTCAGAGCTTTTCTACAGAGCTAAACATTGAACGTTCAATTCAGGAATTCTTGCTTTTGTATAAATACATTGAAATACAATGAGCGGAAATGAGAGTCATTTTATAAGGAGAAGATTATGAATAAGATAGCATTAAGTATTATAATGATTTTATTTGTTTATCCAATGCAGAGTAATGCTGCGGATGCGAATTCAGCAGCGGAAATCAAATCTATCGAACTTCCCAAACCAGTTATGGAAGGCGGGAAGCCATTGATGGAGGCACTCAAAGATAGAAAATCTTCACGTGAGTTCAGCGATGAAAAATTGTCTTTGCAGGTTCTTTCAAATATGCTCTGGGCGGCAAATGGAATCAGCAGGCCGGACGGCAAGAGAACCGCACCATCTGCAAGAAATAAGCAAGAAATAGATATTTATGTCGCAATGGAAGACGGTCTTTATCTTTACGATGCAAAGGAAAATAAACTGGTTGGTATCGTAACCGAAGATATTCGTGAAGCGACAGGGATGCAGCCGTTTGTAAAGGTTGCACCGGTCAATCTCGTTTATGTTGCTGATTATGATAAAATGGGTGATGGGGCAAGTGAACAGAAAGATTTTTATGCGGCGATAGATACAGGTTACATCAGCCAAAATATTTATCTATTCTGCTCATCAGAAGGATTGGCGACAGTCGTTCGCGGAATGGTTGACAGGGATAAGTGCAAAAATGCAATGAAGCTTAAAGATAATAAGAAAATTATTCTTGCGCAAACGGTTGGCTATCCGAAAAAATGATTTGCCACAGAGCACGTGGCAAGGCATAGGGCAACCGCACGAATTAACGCGAATCAACACACATTTTTAAAGGTTACGTCTAAAAACGGCTGCGGTGTCGAAGCCCGTTACGGTTGCGACAAAACGTTAATCGTCTCCAATATGCAACCAAAGGACGATAAACGAAACAAGCAGGTAACCGAAACCGAATTACAAAAAATAAAGCAGTCCGAAGGACTCTGCGAGAAAAAACAAGAAGCTTATAGATGGTACCGAGATATAGAGATTATATATCAGGAGAAGATTTCGTCTGAGTATTCCTGTCCGAGCTGTTTTCATAATCTGCATAGCCTTTTGGCCGGTCTGCGGTAAATGAAAACAAATGGTAAGCACGAAAACTCCACTAAGGATATATATTGTCGTAAGTACTTTAAAATCCGATATTTGCAGAACAAATCACTTCTTTTTTCGTATTTGGGGCATACAGACCCTTGCAATGAACTTAAAACTATATATAATACTGTGCTTTAGATTTATTAAGGTGAAAAGATGAAAAAAGACATACATCCGAAATACCAGGTTGCCAAAGTAAAATGCGGTTGCGGAAATACGTTCGAAACCCGCAGTACTGCAAAGGACATTCACGCTGACATTTGCTCAATGTGCCATCCCTTCTACACCGGCAAGCAGAAATTCCTCGATACAGCCGGCCGAATCGAAAGATTCCAGAAGAAATATGGCCAGAGCTATATGACACAAAAGGACGAAAAGGCACCAAAAAAAGAAAAATAGTTTTTCTGAATGACAATTTACGCTGTTGGACTTAATCAAACAGATTATGTACCGGCAGCGTATTTTTTTTGTACAAACACGGATATGACACGGACTCCCGAAGGGATGCCTTCGGCAGAGAACGCTAACTTACACGGACTTTTAACATGAGTGACACAAACACAACAGTAATAAAAAAGCTCGATGAAATAGACGGCCGATATACGCAGCTTCAGGAACAGCTCAATGATCAGACTGTAGCATCAGATCATTCGAAACTTATGCCGATTGCGAAAGAAATGGGCAAAATTAAGGCGGTGGTAACAAACTATCGCGAGTATAAAAAACTTCTTTCGGAAATTGAACAGACGCAAACAATTTTAAATGATGCTGCTGCGGATGAGGAATTCAAGCAGCTCGCCGCTGAAGATTTGAAGAGTCTTGAAGAGAAAAAGCAGACGCTTTTCGAGCAGATAAAAGATTCGCTCGTAATGTCCGATGATGCGGCGATAGGTTCGATCATCATGGAAATTCGCGCCGGTACCGGCGGCGATGAGGCGGCACTGTTTGCGCGTGATTTATATAATATGTATATTCATTACGCGGAAAAGCAAAAATGGAAAGTCGAGCTGATGGATTTCAGCACAAACGAGCTTGGGGGTTTCCGTGAAGTGATTTTCAATATAAAAGGCCCCGGCGTTTGGGCGCATTTCGGATACGAAGGCGGCGGGCATCGCGTGCAGCGTGTGCCTGAAACCGAAACGCAGGGAAGAGTTCATACATCCGCGGTTACTGTCGCAGCTTTGCCGGAAGCTGAAGAAGTTGATATGCAGATAAATCCTGCCGATGTCAATGAGTTTGTCAGCAGAGCGGGCGGGCCCGGCGGCCAGGCGGTTAATAAAATAAACAGTGCGGTGAAACTTGAGCATAAACCAACAGGCATAACCGTAAATATGCGTGAGGACAGAAGTCAGCATAAAAACAGGGCTAAGGCGTGGCGGCTGCTGAGAAGCAGAGTTTATGAACATTACCGCAGTATCGAAAATGCAAAACGCGAGAAGACCCGGAAGACAATGATCGGCTCCGGCGACCGCAGCGAAAAAATCAGGACTTATAATTATCCGCAGAACCGTATTACCGACCACAGAATTAATTTATCGCTTTATAATCTTGATAAAGTTATGGATGGCGATATGGAAGCCCTTATCGCAGGACTTGTCGAATACGACAAAAAATTAAGACTTGAAAATCTGTAATTTGCCACAGAAAGGGACGATTATTTTTAGCCACAGAGAACACAGAGGACACAGAGAGATAAACTGTCGTCTGGTTTTTAAAACTGTTCAATCGCCTATCAGGTTACCAAATTTAGTTCAGTATTACTCATCACTCAAAAATTCATCAATTCTCGGCGGGGGGGAATTTAATTCCAAGAGAAATCGTTATAGTTATTTTGCGGCTGAGCCTTTAGAGATTTTTGAGTTTTTCAGCAATGACAAAAACCCTTTTGAGAAGTTAAAAGCAGTTCTAAGTAAGTATAAACTGGAGAATAGAGATTGCCACGACTTGCTGCGCAAGTCTCGCAATGATAATAACCAGCCTTTTACGGGTGGATGGATTGGTTTTTTCAGCTATGACCTTAATCGATTTATTGAGGATATTCCACAGGTGCCGGATGATGTGAACCTGCCTTTAATTCGATTATGTTTTTATGACAAGGTAATTTGCTTTGACCATCTTGAAAAATGTATTCATCTTTTTGCGTTAGAATTGCCGAGCGAAAAAAAATGTGGGCAAGAAAAGATAATAGAAATTGAAAATTATTTGTCAGCCGCCGCAAGCGTCGGCATAACCCCCAGCATGAAGCTGGGGGCTAACCCAGCAGATAATGGTTTTCAATCTAATATGACAAAGGAATATTACCTTGAAACAATTGCGAAAACAAAAAAAAATATTTATGATGGCGATGTTTATCAGATAAATTTTTCACAGAGGTTCAATTCCGATTTCAACTCCCAGCCTAATAAACTTTTCCTTTGGCAGAATAAATTTAACCCCAGTCCGTACGCAGCATATATCGATTCAGGCGATTACCAAATTGTGAGTGCATCGCCGGAGTTGTTTATAAATATTAATAATAGGACAATTACGACTTGTCCGATTAAAGGCACAAGACCGAGAACGGGAGATGAAATTACTGATGGGAAAAATTTAAATGAGCTTGTCGATAACGAAAAGGAAAAAGCAGAGCTTGATATGATAATCGACCTTGAGCGAAATGATCTTGGCAGGATTTGCTGCCCCGGTTCAATCAAAGTTACCGAAAGAAGAGCAATAGAATCTTTTGCGACGGTCTTTCACGCGGTCTCGACCATTGAAGGTAAGTTAAAAGATGATGTAGATTTTGCCGATTGCTTAAAGGCGATTTTTCCCGGGGGCTCGATTATCGGCGCTCCGAAAATCAGCGCGATGAAGATAATAAATAAACTTGAACCTACCGCAAGGGGCCTTTATACAGGTTCTATAGGGTGGATAGATTTGTGCGGCAATGCGTGCTTGAATATCGCGATAAGAACCATTATCATAAAGGAAAATAAGGCTTACACACAGACCGGAGGCGGAATCGTGGCAGACTCCGATCCGGCATCTGAGTGGAATGAAACTCTTGTGAAAGCAAAGGCTCTATTGGCAGGAATTAAAGCTGTAGAAGGAAAATAATGGCAAAAGTTTTTTTGAATAAAGAAATAATCGATTCGTCGCAGGCATTTGTAAGCTGCGGAGACGGCGGGTTTTTGTATGGTGCGGGACTGTTTGAAACAATGCGGGCTTCGAACGGTGTAGTATTTGCTCTCGATGAGCATCTCGACAGGCTTTTCACAAGTGCAGAGAAATTAAAAATCAATATGCGCGGCGATCGAAAGTTTGTCGCTGATGCAGTTTATGAAACTTTAAATGCAAATGAATTAAAGGAAAGCCGAATTCGACTGACCGCGACAAGCGGAATAATTGCAAGTGAGAATCCCGAGCCGACATTGCTTGTAACGGCTGTTAGTTTTGGAGCTTATCCGAAAGAATATTATGAAAAGGGAATACTTGTTGTTTTAAATTCATATCGGCAGAATCCTGTGGATGTTCTCAGCGGGCATAAAACGACGAGTTATTTTTCAAGGGTATCAGCGCTGGCGGCAGCAATTCAAAAACGCGCGGCTGAGGCTATATGGTTCACGGTTGACAACAGGCTTGCCGAGGGATGTGTCAGTAATGTGTTTCTTGTAAAAGATTCAATTCTTTATACTCCTTCGCTAAAAGCCGTTGTATTGCCGGGGATTGCCAGGAAGACGGTTTTGAAGCTTGCGGCTGAAAATTCAATTAAATATGAAGAAAAAGATTTAAGCATCGAAGACCTGCTCGGAGCAGACGAAGTTTTCATAACGAATGTTATTATGCAGGTTCTGCCGGTAGTTGCGATTGAAGCGCACAATGTGGGAAATTCAAAGCCGGGTACAATCACAAAAAAGATAATGGTTCTTTATACCGACTATTTCAATAAAGAGGTTCAAAATGTTAAAAGTTAAAGATTGCATAAAGCAAATTGAAAAAATTGCGCCGCCGAAACTTGCGCAAAGCTGGGATAATACAGGTTTGCTTGTCGGCGACATAAATTCTGTAGTGAAAAAAATTCTGCTGACGATTGATATTACAAAAGATGTTATCAAAGAAGCGAAACAGGCAAAGTGCAATTTTATAATTAGTTATCATCCGGTTATCTGGGATGGTTTGAAAACGGTTGAAAAAGATTCTGTTGTTTATGAGCTTGTGCAGAGCAATATTAATGTTTATTCGATACATACGGCTCTTGATGCGGTTGCCGGCGGAGTAAACGATGGACTTGCTGAAATCGTAGGAATAAAAAATGCCAGACCCGTTGGAGATTTTGTCGAAGGCGGGCAGGAAAATTATAAACTTGTAATTTTTGTTCCTGTCAAATCACTTCAGAAAGTTGCCGATGCCGTTTTTAAAGCAGGTGCAGGCTGGATAGGAAATTACAGCCATTGCAGTTTTAACTCCACAGGTCTTGGGACATTTGTTCCGCTTGAAGGAGCTAAACCTGCTATCGGCAATATAGGGGAAATTGAAAACGTAGAAGAAATAAAATTCGAAACGATTGTTCCGATGGGAAAAATAAATGATGTTGTCAAAGCGATCTATACGGCACATCCTTATGAAGTGCCGGCGTTCGATGTTATAAATTTAAATGAGGTAAACGATAAAATCGGGCTTGGCAGAATCGGTCTTCTTGAAAAGCCAATGCAGTTAAGCTCAATACTCAAGAAAATAAGGCGGGTTACAGGTGCTAAAGCAGCGGGCATTGTCGGACCTAATAAAAGACTGGTCAGGAAGGCTGCTGTTTGCGCAGGTTCGTGCGGGAAATTAATTATGAATGTAATCGCTGAAAAATGCGATTTATATTTAACAGGAGAAATCAAGCATCATCAGGCGCTTGCGGCTCAGGAAGCTGGAGTTACGGTTGTTTGCCTGAGTCATACGGTTTCGGAAAGATTTATACTTAAAAAAGTTGCAAAAGAACTGCAAAAAGGTATAAAACCTGTTAAAATTATTATCAGTAAAAAAGATAAAGACCCATTTGATTGGACAAAAATATGACGGAAGATTTAAACCAGCAGGAAGCGGAACAGGCAGAAAACTTATCTAAAGAAGAATCTGTCGAAGGTGAATTGAACGAGAATACGGAGCAAACAGAACAGCAGCCTGCTGAAGAGCATATAGAATCGGAGCCGACTGAAGAAGCTCAAATACCATCACAGGACATAACCACAGAATCTGTAATTGAAGCGATACTTTTCGCTACTGATGAACCGTTGTCTGCTGACAGGCTTGTGAATATCGCGCAATTCAACGGCGGGGTTAAGCAGGTTAAGAAGTGTATTGAAACGCTGAATCAGCAGTACGCCGAAACGAAAAGGGCATTCAGAATCGAGGAAATTGCCGGCGGTTTTCAGATGATGACGCTGCCGGAATATAATAATTGGCTGAAAAATATGCTCAAACAGCGAGCGGATAATAAATTAAGCCCGGCCGCTCTTGAAACGCTTGCAATCATAGCGTACAAACAGCCCATTATCCGCGCGGATATCGAAGCAATTCGCGGAGTTGCCTGCGGAGAGGTTGTCCGAACGCTTATGTATAAAGGCCTGGTGAAAATTGCAGGTAAGGCGGAAATTCTCGGCAGGCCTCTATTATATGGCACTACTAAAAAATTCCTGCAAGTTTTTGGTTTAAGCGACTTAAAAGATCTTCCCAAAGCCGAAGAATTAAAACAGCCAGGCCAATAAAGTTCCATATCCAATAGGGATATTTCTCTAAAAATAGAATTTGCTTATATTACTTAAATTTCCCAAGTTAAATAGCTCCTGACCCTTTTTTGTTATTTTGACTATTTTAACACCAATTCGTTGATTTATATCTCTTATTTAGTATACTTTCAATTGGATGGTGGAAGGATTATATACAAATAAACAATGTCCTATAATATTGCTGCTGGCAATGCTGTACAGCAATATTTATGCATTGCAGGGTTCAATTGCAGAAAACGGCTCTAATACCCAGGCTCTTCATGCCATAGGAATTACCGGTTTGGGTGTGAATGTCGGGCTGATTAGTGCTCGCAATGTCAGAAATACTCACCAGACATTTATCGATATTAGCGGTTCTCATGTCTTCAATTACGATTACACCGGCGATGGAGTCAATTATTCACTTGGTCCGATTGCCGGGCATGATACCTGGGTTGCAGGCATTATTGCAGGCAGAGGCTGGACAGGTCATACCAATGATATCGGCGCAGCACCCGGATGCGATGTTTATTCAGCAAGAGTTTTGACGGACTCATGCAGCATATCCTTAGATTATATTGAAGATGCTTTCATTGATTTGATTAATGAGCACGATTGCCGAGTATTTGTTCTTCCTTTGCAGTTGTCAGGAACCGCAGACGGCTCGAGCAATTACAGTATGATGGTCGATTATTTTGCATATACAAATAATGTCATTCTTGCTCTGGCAAGCGGAAATGAGGCGACATCGATTACTATTTTCGGAGATGCACACAATGGCATTACCACAGCGGCTCTGATTGACGAACCTAACGGATTTTATTTGAAAGTCGGTTCAAAATCAAATCCCGGCCCTACAGTAGATGGCAGGAGAAAACCCGAAATATCCAGTCCCGGCAGCAGTCAGATAACTCCATCTATCGGCAGCGACACTTCTTTTTATACCACTGCAAAAGACGGAGCAACAAGTTTTGCTATTCCGCAAACTGCCGGAGTTGCGGCATTGCTGCTGCAATACGCGGATCAGACTCCAGATGCTGATGACGGCAGAAATGTGGTTATAAAGGCGGCAATCGTCAATTCCGCTTTTCCAAATATAAAAAATAAAACAGGAAATCCTACTTATCCTGCTAATCCCGCAAATGTCTGGCATTCGCAAAGAGGCTATGGAAGAATCGATGCGTTTAGGGCTTATCAGATACTTTCTACCCCAAGAGTGAGCAAAGGTTCAACAGTCATTACATCTGTAAAAGGCTGGGCATACGATAGTATGGATTCCGGCGCAACACATTCATATTTAATTGCAGGTGAAAAAAATGAAAGACTGATTTTAACCGTTACATGGAATCGCCTGGTCAATAAAGGTAAATTTACTTATAATGTAGATTCGCCTTTATTCGAACTGGATTTAGTTGTAAAGAATTCGGCAAATGAAACCATTTTTTACAAAGAGGGCGATTTGAACAACCTTGAAAAAATTGATTTAATATTGCCTGCTGATGGGAATTATACAGTCTCGCTGATTAATACCACTTCAAAAACACGTGCATACGGTTTGGCTTTTGAGATTCTCGAGCCTCTGACCGGAGACTTCAATTTGGACTATATTGTGAACAAAAAGGATTTAGGGCGGTTAGCTCTTGACTGGCTCAGTGACGATGGAGAACTTGAAACTAATATATTTGCTGATGAGATTATAAATAATAAGGATTTCGGGATATTTGCTGAATATTGGATGCAAACTGACGGGCGATATTATAATCCATAATATTGGCTGTTTTCTCAAGTTTATTTGAACCAATAACATAGAGCTAATGCGGGAAAAGAGGTGTTTTAGCGGGTAAAAAGTTTTTTTTAAATATCCATTGATATAATGAGCCTGTGTCGGTAGTATTACGTATGGAAAAGGGTGCTTGCGTAATAGGCCGATTAATGAGAAGTTAAGATTGAAACAAATCTATTCGAACATGTCATTGTCACCATTATTTATTTCGCGGAATTTAAAAGGTTATAATGTAAACTTAGTAGTATCTAATGCTGCACGTGCAGCTTATTTTTATTTTTTTTGATTTGAGGAATTTCAAATGAACATTTATGTAGGAAATTTGTCAAGAGATGTAACTGAAGATCAGTTGAAACAGTCTTTTGAAGCTTATGGTGAAGTAAAGTCCGTTGCTATTATAAAGGACAAACTCACCGGCGAACCGAGGGGATTCGGCTTTGTAGAAATGCCTTCCCGTGAACAGGCTACAGCAGCAATGCAGGAACTTGATGGAAAAGATCTCGGCGGCAGAGCATTAAAGGTTAACGAAGCTCGTGAACGCGCAGCCGGCGGCGGTGGCGGAAGTAGGGGCGGCAGCAGAGGCGGCGGTGGTAGAGGCGGCTTCGGCGGCGGCGGCGGTCGTGGTGGATATGGCGGCGGCGGCAATAGAGGTGGCGGCGGCAGAGGCGAAGGCGGCTATCGCGGCGGCGGCTCACGCTAATAAGCTGGTTTAATAGTTATTCTTAACAGCCCGTATTTTTTATGATATGGGCTGTTTTTTTTATATCCGGCCATAAGAACTTTGCTTTTTATGCGAATTACTGTAGGTTTTTGCTCTTGACAAAAACCTTAAAATTGTAATAATTGCTGGTTTATAATTTTCCCCGATAGCTCAATCGGTAGAGCGAGCGGCTGTTAACCGCTAGGTCCTAGGTTCAAATCCTAGTCGGGGAGTTTTGTAAGTCCGGCTGAATTAAAGACTTATAAATACCCGCCATGTCGGCGGCGCGGCCGTAACCTTCTTGTAAAAGAGTAGTACTACTCTTTTTTTGAAAGGAAAACGCCATGACCGCTGTTCAAACCATCAAATCTTTTGTGCCCAAACTCCGTTTTCACAAAGCAACCCGGCAAGCATACGCTGTATTTAACGGAAAAGCCGTATATTTCGGAAGATCCGATGATCCGCAGAGTAGCCAGAAGTATCACCAGTTTGTTGCTGAATGGATAACAAGCGGCAACACGCCGCACGCTCTACCAGATGAGATTACAGTTGCCGAGTTGATAGCACAATTCTGGATATATGCCCAAAGTTACTATGTGCATGCCGATGGCAGCCATACAAATGAACCGACTAATATCAGATTAGCTATGCGGCCATTAAATATGGTTTATGGCCATACAAAAGTTACATTTTTTGGTCCGCGAGCACTGATGACGGTTCGACAAAAAATGATTGAGCAGGGAATATGCCGAAGCAGTGTTAATAAAAGAATTAATAGAATAAGACTGATGTTTAAATGGGGAGTGGCAAATGAGCTTGTGCCGGGAAATATTTTCCCTGCCTTGCAGGCTGTAGCGGGACTGAGAAGAGGAAGGAGTCCTGCAAAAGAAACTGATCCTGTTAGACCAGTGCCGCAGGAACATATAGATGTGATCCAGCCTTATGTTTCCAAGCAGGTATGGGCATTAATACAGTTGCAATTACTTACAGCGGCAAGAAGCGGGGAGCTTGTAATAATGCGTCCATGCGATATAGATATGTCAGGCAAAATCTGGATTTACAAACCTTACCATCATAAGACACAGCATCATGGTCATGACAGGAACATTTATATTGGTCCAAGAGGTCAGGAAATTTTAAGACCTTTTCTTTTTAGACCGGCAGATTCTTATTGTTTTTCACCCCAGGAATCTATCGCAAATATGAGATTGGAGCGGGCGAAAAATCGTAAAACCCCGAAAAAATACGGCAATCTGCCTGGCACAAATATCAAATTAGATCCCAAAAGGCAAGCTGGCAAACATTACACCCCAACAGGTTTAGGTCATTCTGTGTTAAAGGGAATCAAGAGGGCATTCAGACCTAAAGGAATGAGCGACGAGGAATTTAAAACATGGAAACCGCCGCAACATTGGCATCCGCATCAATTAAGGCATAATGCGGCTACGTTTCTGCGGAAAGAGTTTGGATTGGAAACGGCGAGGGTTATTTTAGGTCATCGTTCAGCGGCAATAACGGAAGTTTATGCCGAGCTGGATCAACAAAAAGCGATGGAGGCGGTGGTGAGAGTTGGCTAAAAACATCTGCCTGTCGATCCAAGGTTGAGGTTTGAGCCCCTTGGGCTAACCATTTAATCTTGGTGTTTTGTCTGCTTTTAAAGCCACGAACATTACACTTGCTATAACCGCAAACACAGCCAGTGCGACTCCAATTACTTCCATCGAACCAGGACTTATTTGCGAATGTTGAAACATCAAGCTGTTACCCGGCATATTAAACATTCCATAATTCAATCCGCTACCTGTCCAAAAATTCATTGCAATCTCCAGAAATTAATCTTTTAGTTAAATGTTTATTGTTAGTAATGTTTTCGTTTTTGTTAAATATTAAGAAATAATTTAAGGTGTGCTGAAGTTATTTTTTAAGAAAATTGCATGGTCTCATAATATCGAAAACAATGAAGCAAATAGAAGTAATTTTCATTTGAAAAATTTTTAAGTTTGAAAATACTTGTGATCCTTGATGGCTCGCCAGGTGGACTTAAATGTAATAATGAAACGAAAAAAGCATGCCGAAAACTCCTAAAAAGGAAAAAACTGAATTAAAAAACAAGTTATAAACAATATTGTTGGTACCCTCATCAATTAAGGCATAATGCTGTGACGTTCCTACGTAAAGAGTTTGGGATTGAAACTGCCAGGATTATTTTTGGGCACCGTTCTGCCGCTATAACCGAAGTATATGCTGAAATGGATCAAGCGAAGGCCATGGAGGCGGTGGTGAGGGTTGGGTAAAGATTTAATTGATGACTTGATTAAGCGACAATTTTGATGTATTATACATGTTCTGAGCAATTCTATCAGAATAATTGCTTAAATTGATAAAACAGGATGAATTTAACACTGGGATGTGTATGACTAAAGAAGAATTGAAGAAACTTGAAGCAACTCTGTGGCAAACTGCCGATACCCTTCGTGCTAACTCTGACTTGAAATCCTCGGAATACTCAACGCCAGTGCTTGGTCTTATCTTTTTGCGTTTCGCGGATAATAAATATAGTTCATTTGAAGCTGAAATCAATGCTGAATATGAAAAACTAAAAGGCAAACGCCATGAACGGCCAATCCATGAAATCGCAATTGAAAAATGCGGCTTTTATCTCCCGCCGGAGGCGCGTTATGAATATCTGCTGAATCTCCCCGAAAAAGAAGATATTGCGAAGGCCATCAAAAAGGCTATGCAATTGATTGAAAAATACAAGCCGGAACTGCAAAGCACTCTTCCGCTTGATGAATATTTTCGGTTAGTAAGGAAGCCTGAATTTAAAACCATCCCTAAACAACTTTTGAAGAATTTCGCCGACATTCCCAAAGACGCTACCGGTGATATGTTTGGGCAGATTTATGAATACTTTCTTGGTAATTTCGCTATGGCCGAAGGTCAGGGCGGAGGTGAGTTTTTTACTCCTCGTTCAGTGGTTCGTCTTATGGTAGAAATTATCGAGCCGCATAAAGGCACAGTTTTTGATCCTGCCTGCGGTTCGGGTGGAATGTTTGTTCAATCCGCAAAGTTTATAGATGAAAGAAAATCTAAATCCGAAGATACCAGTCTTTTTGTATATGGACAGGAAAAGACGCTGGAAACTGTAAAGCTGGCCAAGATGAACATTGCCGTAAATGGATTGCGAGGAGAAATAAAACAGGCAAATACATATTACGAAGACCCATGTGGCAGTTTCGGCAAGTTCGATTATGTCCTTACGAATCCACCTTTTAATGTGGACGATGTAAATCTTGCTAAAGTGGAAGGCGACAAACGATTTAATACTTACGGCATTCCTCGTAATAAGGGTGATGCCAAGAAAAAGGACAAAGGCGCAGTTACTGTTCCAAATGCCAATTACTTGTGGATCAATCTATTTGCTACGTCGCTTAAACCTAAAGGCCGTGCCGCTCTTGTTATGGCAAATTCGGCTTCTGATGCACGGCACAGTGAAGCGGATATTCGCAAAACCTTAGTTGATAAGAATCTGATTTATGGAATGCTCACACTGCCATCGAATATGTTTTACACAGTAACGCTTCCTGCTACACTGTGGTTTTTCGATAAAGGCAAGCAGGATGATAAAATCCTGTTCATCGATGCCCGCAATATTTTTACACAGATTGACCGCGCACATCGTGAATTTACAGATGAGCAAATACAAGACATTGCTATCATCAGCCGTTTGCACCGAGGAAATCGAAAAGCTTTTATAGAATTGGTTCATAGCTATTTCATTGAAGGATTCAAACGGCTTACTGAAAACCGTCCCAAACTTGCACAGGCTGCCAAAAGTGTTATGGATTTTCTAAAAGCTAATAATGGCAAAGATCTGCCTGATTTCAGCAAAGTACTCTCCAGTTCAACTACTCTGGAAAAATCATATCAGGCATACTTAAAAGAGATAAAACCAGCTGAGGTAGAAAACGCCAACAAGAAACAGCAAAAATTATATATAACCATTGAGCCTTTCTTTATCGCATTGCATGAACTTTTGAAGGAGGTGGATAAGAAAGTTCGCCATATCGAGAAAGAACAGGGCGACAGCAAAGATCTCAAAACCCTCAAGGCTGAACTGGAAATGCTGCACAAAGAAGTCAAAGAAATTGAATATTTCTTTGGTCATATTGGCTTTCTTGAGGAACGTTTCCCAGAAGCAAAATATGAGGATGTTACAGGCTTGTGCAAACTGGCAAGCCCAGATGAAGTCCGAGAGCAGGAATATTCTCTCAATCCCGGTCGCTATGTCGGCGTTGTGATTGAAGAAGATGGCAAGACCGAAGCAGAGTTTATTGAAGAAATGCTTTCGATGAATGCTGACTTGGAAAAGCTTAACGCTGAAGCCCGCAAACTAGAAAAAGTCATCTCGCATAATATCCAACAGATTGCGGGGGAGGAATGAAAATCAATTCCTATAGTTTTTCTGAACTTATTGAAACCACCCTTGATGGTGAATGGGGTGAAGGTGAGGCAAGGACTGGTTATGAAGCTTGTTATATTATTAGAGGTACAGACTTTTCAAAATTAAATCGTTTTGATTATGAGTTACCGATTCGCTGGATAAAACAATCTGCTATCGATAGAAAAAAACTTTCTTATGGTGATTTAGTTTTAGAGACCGCCGGTGGGACGTCAACGCAGTCAACTGGTCGTTCTGTATTGATTGGAAAATCGTTTATTGGAACACACAAGAACAAACCTGTATTGTGTTCAAGCTTTGCTCGTCATTTGCGGATTAATAAAAATGTAGTTAATCCAACATTTTTGTTTTATTTGATGCAATCGCTCTATAAAGCAGGATACATGGGAGTGTTTAACATACAACATACTGGCATCTCTCGCTTCCAATTTACAACTTTTAAGAATAAGACCAAACTTTCAATTCCTTCTCTTGTAATTCAGAAGAAAATAGCTGCGGTGCTTTCAGCCTATGATGATCTGATTGAAAACAACAACCGCCGGATTGCTATTTTGGAAAAGATGGCTGAAGAGCTTTATTGTGAATGGTTTGTGCGTTTGCGTTTTCCTGGACATGAGAAGACAAAGATTGTCAAAGGTGTACCGGAAGGCTGGGATGTAAAGAGGATTGGAGACATTATAAGATTTGAGAAAGGTAAAAATCCAGTTGCATTGTTTGATGAAATATCAGAAGAAACTGATATTTATTTGAATGTGGATGCGATAGAAAATAGATATTACAAATATGCTCAGAAGTTGAAGTCGATATCGTGTAAAGAAGATGAAACACTAATGCTTATGGATGGAGCAAGGTCATCAGTTGTATTTAACGGAAAAAAAGGTATTGTAAGTTCGACCTTTGCGGTAATCAGGACAGATGCACAAAATCGACCAATGCTTCATGAATATTTTAAAGCAAATTTGGAAGCAATGGTTTCAAATAACACTGGTTCTGCAATACCGCATGCAAATAAAGAATTCATTATTAGAATGTGCATCAAATTGCCTCTAAACAATGATTTAATCAAAAAGTTTAATGAACAATATCAGACAATATTTTCTCAGTTAAGAAATTTGCAGCATAAAAAGAGTATTCTTACAATCTCCCGCGACAGACTATTATCCCATTTGATGAGCGGCAAGATTGATTTAGGGAAAATGGATATTAAATTTCCGGCTTCGATGATGGAGGATGCAGCCTGTGCCTAATTTTATTTCTGAAGACCAGATTGAGAAAGCAGCGGTTAAACTTCTAAAAGAAAAGTACGGCTATAGAACTCTAAATTGCTTTACAAATGACGTAGAAGACCTGAAGGATAAATCCAATAGAGACAACAAGCAGGAAGTTGTTTTTCTCGATGTTCTCAAAGAATATGCGATTAAATTAAATTCAAAAATTCCATTGCCGGTTATTGAACAAGCTATTGAAAAGCTGACTTCGCGACGCTATGCGATGTCACCTGTTTTAGCAAATAAAGAAGTGTATGGACTTATACGCGATGGTATTCCTGTTGAGTATGAAGGCAAAAACGGTAAGATCGAGCGAGACAAAGTAAGGGTAATTGATTTTGAGCATCCTGAAAGAAATGATTTCTGCGATGTAACCCAGCTTTGGATTAAAGGTGAAAGCTATCCAAGGCGGCCTGACATCCTCATTTACATTAACGGTTTGCCGCTGGTGTACATTGAACTTAAAAATTCCAATATAAAAGTACGTAACGCCTATGATGACAATCTAACCAATTGCAAGAAGGATATTCCATTATTGTTTCAATATAATGCCTTCTGTGTGCTCTCCAATGCTATTGCAACCAAAGTGGGGAGCTTTACGGCAGGGTGGGAGTTTTTCTTCAATTGGCTGCGTGCTGAAGATGAAAAGGAAAAAATTGATAAAAAGGCGATAGAAAACGAAGGTACAAGCCTTGAAAGGCTAATTCACGGTATCTTCAGAAAGGATCGTCTATTAAATTATATAGAAAACTTCATTCTCTATTACAAGAATACTGATAAAATTGTGGCACAAAACCATCAGTTCCTCGGTGTGAATAAAGCCATAGATTCATTTAAAGAGAGAGACAAAAAGAAAGGTAAGCTCGGCGTTTTCTGGCATACACAAGGTTCGGGAAAGAGCTTTTCGATGATTTTTCTTGCACGAAAGGTTTTTGATAAGTTCGCCGGCAATTACACTTTTGTTATTGTTACTGACCGAGATCAGCTTGAAGGACAGATTTACCGCAACTTTCTGGAAACTGGTACAGTAACTAAAAACGAAGCAGCACAGCCCAAGGACTCTGCTGAAATGCGTGACTTTCTTGGGCGTAACAAACGCATCGTTTTTACGCTTATACAGAAATTTCGATGGGACAAAGGCAATGAATATCCGCTTCTTTCAGATCGTAATGATATTATTGTTATTGTGGACGAAGCACATAGGACTCAATATCAGTCGCTTGCGGAGAACATGCGAAAAGGTTTACCAAAAGCACAATATTTTGCTTTTACTGGTACGCCGCTATTAGGCAAAGAGCGCAAGACCAATGCGTGGTTTGGAGATTATGTTAGTGAATATAACTTCGTGCAATCCATTGATGATGAAGCTACTGTGCCATTGTTTTATCAAAAGCGAGTACCTGAAGTTTTGATTCAGAACGAAAATCTTAGTGATGAATTTTACCAGATACTTGAAGATGAAAACCTTGATGAACAGGCCCAGGAAAAACTGGAGAATGAATTCAGCAAAGAGCTGGAAATCATCAAGCGAGATGACCGGTTAAATACGATAGCTAAAGACATTGTGTATCATTTCCCAAGGCGAGGCTATCTCGGAAAAGGAATGGTTGTTTCCGTTGATAAATTTACCTGCGTTAAGATGTTCGACAAGGTTCAAAGCTATTGGAAGGAAGAAATCAAAAGTCTTGTTGGTGAAATAAGAAAAACGAATGATGATTTACAAAAGCGCAAACTTCAGAAGATTTTAGATTATATGCGTTCTGTCGAAATGGCGGTTGTTGTCAGTGAAGATGGGGATGAAGAAAAAAAGTTTCAAAAACAGAACCTTGACATTAAACCTCATCGGCAAAAAATGAATACAATGGACGAAAACGGCCATGATTTAGAATACCGTTACAAAGAGCCAACTGATAAACTCCAGCTTGTGTTTGTGTGTGCGATGTGGTTGACGGGTTTTGATGCGCCGACTATTTCGACATTGTATCTTGATAAGCCGATGAAAGACCATACGCTTATGCAGACAATTGCAAGGGCTAATAGAGTTACTTCGTATGCTATTAATGATATCCCAAAGAAAAACGGTGAGCTTGTTGATTATTATAATGTTTTCCGCAACCTGAAAAAGGCATTGAGGAATTATGCAACAGGCAATGAAAAGGATCAACCTGTCCAGGATAAATCTAATCTTTTTACATTATTGGACGATGCGCTTCAACAGGGAACTGCCTTTTGCGAATCCATTGAAATTAAGTTAAACGAGGCTATCGACGCAAGAGGGGCATTCAGCAAAGTGGGAATTTTCAAATCCTTTGCTGATAAGCTACTTGAAAAAGATAATAACTGGCAGGAGTTTAAGGTGTATGAAAATACGATTTCATCTTTGTACGAAGCATGTAAGCCTGAAATACTTGAAAGTCATTATCGGCCAATGATTGCTGTTTTCCAGTACTTGCGGGGTGTAGTGGATGGCATTATTAATCAAACGAACATTGATGGGATTAAACTGCGGATTGGTGATTTACTCGACCAGAGTATTGTTACGGCAAATGATGGTTTATTCGGCAAAGAGTCACAAGCCGAATTTCAAATAGTGAAGAAGGGCAAACTCCTGGACTTGAGTAAAATAAATTTTGATAAGCTCAAGGAAGAGTTTAAGGAAACTGAATTTAAAAATATTGAGATAACAGTGCTTCGTGAGTTTATAGCGAAAAAACTGGGTGATATGTTGAAAGAAAACAGCACTCGGACGAATTTTGCTGAAAGACTACAGGAAATAATTAATAGATACAACTCCGGCGGAATGGCAACGGAAAATTATTATAAAGAGCTTGTAGAATATACAGAAGCTTTGAAGGATGAGGATGAGCGTTATATTAAAGAAGGACTAAGCAAAGATGAACTTGAACTGTTTGATATATTAAAGAAGGACAAAATGTCCAAGGCTGAAGAAATCAGCGTGAAAAATGCAGCAAAGCATTTAATGCATCGTTTGATGGAAGAACAGCCAAAAGTGTTAATCCAAGATTGGTTTAAAGATACTCAAAGTCAGATTCGGGTTAAAACAGCTATTCAGACTGTATTGGATGCTGATTTGCCTTCGTCGTATGATAAACCGTTGTTCCAAAAGAAAGCCAAGGAATTATTTGATTTGATATTCAAATATGCATCCCAGGGCCAGAAGTGGGCAGCTTAAGGTATAGATAATGAAACACACTAAATCTAAAGAATATAATTGTCTGAAAGATTTTCAAGGAATGCCCAAAGAAATAACAAAACTCCTCAAATCTGAATCAGATCGTGGTTGTATTCTAATCTTAACTGCTTACTTAGAAGAAATATTAGGGCTTATTGTAAGAGGAGCGTGTGTTTCCGATGATGATGCCGAAATGCTCCTCCAACTCAGATGTCCTGGAGGGGATTTTAATTCTAAAATATTGTTATGCTCAGCATTCGGGTTAATTCATCACGAAGAAGCTCAGGCTTTAAAGTGTATACAGAGAATTCGGAATAAAGCAGCTCATTTTGACCGAAAAGGTCAAGGTTTTCAGGTATTATTTGACTCATCTGAAACTATAGATCAAGTTGCGAATTTTGCAAAAGCAATGAATATCAAGCTGCTTTCACATGACATTGGAAAAGTACGTAGTTGCTTTATTGCACTTGCTAGATTACTGGCCACCAAATTATATTTACGTTTGGCTGAGGTAAGACCCCGCACTGCTCCAAAAACGGTTAAAGAAATTGCTAATGAGGTACGTAATATTATGGTGAATACGCCTCTTGAAAAATGCCTAAAAAAAACTGAAATTGAAGCTGGAAAAGGAAATTTACAACCAATGCGAAAGCTTCTATCAGAAATGGAGGATGCTATAAAATTAGCATTGATAGAAAAACAAAAATCAGGACAGGAATATGCTGACGATAAGTAAAACGAAATACCATAGTTTGTTGAAAAAAAGTAAGGATTACAAAGTTAAGATGTCTGCTTCGAAGTTCACATAGTTTCTTACTTGTTTAATAAAACAACATTTTCATATGCAGGTAGTGCTTTACAGAACGGTTAATGTCATATTTACATTCAAAGAAAAGTAGGCATAAAAATGATAATAGTAATATTTTTAAAAAGATGTATAATCTATAAAGTTTTGTAAGGATGCTATGAATAACAATTCACGTTTTACGATTAATAAGAGTATTGGTTATCCGGATACCCCAATTGGTATTATATTATGCTTTTCTGGTGGGCGAGATTCTTCTTGTTCAGCATTAAAGCTTATAACCTCACAAAGAAATCCTTTGCTTTTAACTGTTATTGATTCAAAACTACAAAATGATGAAAAAACTGAAAAGAGAGTTAAAGAGTTTTGTGAAAAAGGCCAACCATTTTCTTGGATTTCAGTTACTGCTCAGGATTTCTATAACCATATTTTAAATATTCATCTCGTTACATCGCCCTCTTGCTTTGGATGCTTTATGGTAAAGTTGTCTTTGGCAATAATTATTGCTAAAAAATGTTCTATAAATACCGTGGCAGCTGGCTTTACCTCTTACCAAGGCAGTTGGATTGAACAAAGTCCGACGGCAATTGAATTAATCAAAGATTTCTTATTAAGGTATGATTTGGAATTAGAGTTGCCGGTGTGGGATTTTAAGAGTAAACAAGAGGCTTCCGAATTGCTAATTAGATACGGTGTTTCTTCAGAATCCTTAGAACCTCTTTGTCATTGTGCAGAATGTAAAACAAACGAAAATGCTGCTCCGGCGGACATACATTCAGATTTTTCTTTATTAAGTACTCCTTGTCATGATTTTATTAGGCTATGTATGAGGGATAAAAAATGAACATGTCTGTACTAATATGTAGTAGCTTAATTTTAAACATTATTAAAGGTTATAATTTATTGTTACAAACGACATGGTTGATACCATATCTTGGAGACTTATTAAAATTTTATGGCTTAAACGCAGGATTCGTACTCACTCTTTATGCGTTGTATACTAAAGACATTGAACTTCGGCAAAATAGACGAGAGCTTAATCGTGTATTAATTTATGTACTTTTTGCATTTATTCTTCAATGTTTTGCTTGGGTACTATTTAAGGTTTTAATATTTAATGTACACGTAATTAATATCATCATATTATTTGCAATTGGTGTTTATACATGTGCATTACTGTACTTCTTCTCTAGAGTTATTATGCTTGCGTATCTAAGAGTCGAAAAATTTAAAGAAAGATCCTTTTGGCAATCTATAAAACATTTTCCTTTAATACGAATTTATGTAAAAAAAAAGGATTTAAAGGAATCCAAACATTATGAAAAAGACCCCCAAGAAAGAATAGCATTAAATCATTATCCAACTTTAACCAAATTAATTGGCGAAAGTGGTTGGGAACATGAGGGTGCTGGGTTTTCTTTTTTAATAGCATATAAAGATTCTTTGAATTGGATAAAATTAATTGCTGCTATAGTTAAAGAACATATCGATAATGGGGAAACTATAACCTTGGTAACATGTCGCCATCATCCTTCTCATATAATACGTTACCTGGAAAGCGCATGGAAAGATTCTGATCAAAAAAAATTGCGGAACTTTATGGTAATTATTGATGGATTTACTAAATCTTTTGGAGGAGATGATGAAATATTTCCCAAATCTCTACAAGAAAATATTGATGATGGATATGCCATTTTTTCGGCTTCATCTATTCCCAGCATACATTCTGGATGTGCACAAGCATTTAAGTATTTTAAGAAAACAATAAAAGGAAAAAGACTTCCTGGGACTGTTATATACGATGGTTTATTAATTTATAGACATAGTGAAGCAGAAGAGTTTATCAATAGATTTCTAGTTCATATGGTTGAAGCAGAACGTACATATTCAATGGCAACCATAATTGGGGAACCATATGTAGATATTAATACTACTGTATTTAAATCCATTTTTTCTTTAGTAGATTATTCACGTATTTGTGAAAAAACAGATAGCTTTAAACAGCTAACTTATAAGGATTGTTAATGAATTTGAAAAGATTTATTTTACCCGTTATTGGTGAAATAATGGTGCCTGACATTATTTATAAAATCTCAAATTTGCCTGAGATTCAGAGATTACGTCACATATCTCTTTCAAATGTAGATTCATGTACATTAGCTGCAATTGGGGGAGTATCAAGGTACGAACATAGCTTGGGAACAGCAATATTAGCATGGAAACTTTCAGAGAAATTGGGATTAGATCAAGATTTCCAGTCAGAGTTAATTTTAGCAGCAGGTCTCCACGACGTTGCTGCACCTGGGCTGGGCCATTTATTTGAAGAAGGTTGTTATCTTGCAGATCTAAGTTTTAACCATGAAAAACGTCTTAAAGAAATATTCTTTGAAGAAAATAGTCCTTATTACCAAACATTTTTGGGAAAAGAATTAGGTTGCAGAAAATTAATGTGTGATCTAAAAGTATCATTTAAATCTGTTTTTGATACAATTGCAGGTTATGATACTAGATGTAAAAATGCGATAAATGGCTCTATTGATCTTGATAATATTGATAATGTTGCAAGAATGTTGTCAAGGCTTGGGATAGCTGTTCCTCTTGAAAGTCTTTTAGAATTCCTAGATATTTTTGAGGTAAAAAACAGCAAAATAGTTTTACATCAAGTTGCCAGAGTTTCATTTGATGAATGGCTTTTACTGCGAAAGAAATTATATAATATTTTAATGCTTGAACCTTCTGATTTTGTTGCTAAAACTATGACGAAACAGGCTATTTTTCTTGGATTAAGAAATAATATCATTAAAGAATATGATTGGTGCCTAACTGATCATGAAATGTATCAAAAATTAATTAATCATGAAATAACAAAGGAGTTGATAGAAAGGCTTTTACTTGCAAATTATTATAGGCTAATTGGTTTGTATTGGATAGAAGGAAAAGAAAGCATTGATATTTTAAAGAATAAAATCAAGCGAGAGGTATTACATGAATCAATTAACAAGAGAATTGGAAAGGGAATCTTAATTGATTATATACCTGATAAACGAGAACGAAAAATAGATGGATCGTCCTCGGATCGCGCTCTTGTTGGTATTATAAGCAAATATGCCACGCCTGGCAAGTTCGAGCAGGAGTTATGTGAGGAATTTATAAAGGAAAATTTCACGTTTATAGGAAAAGCGTCTTTAACTGGTCAATATCTACAAATTAATAAAACAGATGATAAGAGGCAATCTTTTTTGCCATTTATGGATAAGTAAAAAAATGACGAATGAATTGCTTTACAAGTTGACTTCTATTGATTGGGATTTCAAAGATGCATGGACACAAGAAGGTATACATTCGTTACATTGGTATCCAGGAACATTTGTCCCTCAAATAGCTAATAATTTAATACGTATTCTAACAGCAAAAGGAGATACTATACTTGATCCTTTTTGTGGTTGTGGGACATCATTAGTAGAATCAATTAAACTTAATAGAAATGCAATTGGTTTAGATTGTAATCCGATAGGAATATTAATCTCTAAAGTAAAATGTTCAAAACTATCTCCGAGATCACTTAATCATAAACTTGCATCTATATATGAAATGGCTGCCGATAGTTTATTTCAAAAAACTCAATCCAGCATCGATTATAAAACAAATTCACCCCTTCTAAACTGGTTTGCTCCTAATACTTTAAGATATTTATTTAAGCTTTGGGACGCCATTAACAAATTGACAAAAGAAGAAGAAAAAGATTTCTTTCAAGTATGTTTATCACACGTGTTAAAAACAAATTCTTCGCAAGATAAACATTGGGGATGGGTGGCCGACAATGTTACACCTAAAAAGTTAAAAGAAAAAGATATAATTAAAAGCTTTGATCAGCATAGTTCCAAAATGATCGAATCCTTTAATTTATTTTATAAACAAGTCAATGTTTCAAGCAAAAGTGTTGTTTCTACACATAATTGTTGCTTGCCTATAAATATAAGGCAAAAGGTAGATGCTGTTATAACTTCGCCACCTTATCCATCAGTAATAGATTACACCAAAGCACATAGACTTTCTTATTATCTTTTTGAATGGGATATTGAAAAGGATCGACAAATTGAAATAGGGGCAAGATGGAAACGAACAAGAAAAGAACAGATTGAGGAATACAAAAAAGACATTCTTACAGCATTCGAGAATATTAATAACGTTCTGAAGAGAAATGGCTTACTTGGCATTGTTATGGATGCAACGAAAAGAAAACGAACGGTCTTGGCGGATGCTACTTATATAGATGTTGCAGAATTACTTGTAAAGCAATTTGGGTATAAAAATATAAGTGGTTATCTAAAAAGGCAGCTTTCTGATCAAAGACTTCTTGATGGTCACGGAAGGAAAAATTCGGAATATATAGTAGTTTTACAAAAAAACTAAGCGGTTTTTCTGAAAACTAAAATACTTTCAGAACCTATAGTACTTGTTGTATTATTTTTATTAGCACTTCTCTTGTTAAGTATTTTACGTTTAAGATTTGCGATCAACTTTGCTCCTTTTTCTGTTAATAATTCAGATAGGATGGTATCAAGTGGAATGTTTTTATTGGCGATCCTCCGATTCCCAAGAATCCATATCATATAAGAGTTGGGTTTCAAAGAATCAGTTATAACCTTAATAGAAGAATCTATGTCTGTGCAGAAAGACGCTAGTCTTGCTTGGCAATCCAATGGATCATTTTCGAGTTTATTCATTGCTCTTTCAAAAGTTGATGATACGTTACAAAGATACCGACTTTTGCTGATGGCATCCTTCTGAATACCTCCTAAACTTTGCCGATCGATTTCGCTGGTAGTCTTAAGGTATGTTGCAGCAAGTTTTGGCGTAATATCGCACGATGGAATCCATTGTAAAGGTAAATAAGAATATTGCCCATACGGGACTGTTGTCCTATTGTCTCCATATGGAGGGGAAGTAATTAAGAGATCGCTTTCTTCTCCGTTTATGATTTCTGCTGCTGTGTTTCCAATGTTTAAATCGATCTGTCTTTTATAATGTCCATTGCGAAGCAATTTTTTTTGGCAAAGAAGTTCATAAATTTTTGAAAATCGATCAATATTTCGGTAAAGAATATCCTTGAAGGTGTTCTTTGCTGATATATTTCTTTTTTCAATTTCTTCTTTGGGTCTTATATGAAGTTTAAATGTAGACGTTCGGCAATTACTAGTCAATCGAATTGTTTCAGCCAGAGCAATCCAAAAAAATCTACGTGCCCAAGTAGAAGATTCATTTTTAATGGCCTTTTTGATTTGTGAAAGTTCAATTGAGACATTTGGCTGAAACCATTTATTAAGTCCAGCGAAATTTGCCTCAATTTTTAAGCTCTTATATCTGTCTATTCTTTCATTTATTAATTGAACCTTTGAATCTATTTTGTTAATAAAAAAAGGGCCACTTTTAACTTTACATAATAAATAAGCAAATGGATTCACATCTTGGCCTACAAAATCAAAATCTTGTAACATGGCTTCTGTCATACTTGTGCCGGATCCCACAAACGGATCCAGCACCTTTTTGATATTTGGAACAACCTCTTTCATAATGCTCATCAATTGCCCTTGCATTTGTGGTACCATCATAGCAGGATATTGAAAGTATGCATGAGCATGTTCTCTCGCAGCTTTACCACGAAATGACCAATAATCCTTATCATCTTTGATATATGATTCAAGACGGGTTTGCAAAATTTTATCGTATTTATCTGACATTGTAATAAATTACTTTATCTTATGATTTTGGATTTCCCTGTTTTCATAATATTTATCTTCTCCTTATCCCAACCAACGATGATATTCTTTTTAGGATATAGACTTGGGATGTAAGGTTTTATATCCAATACTGGGGTGCCATCAGCCATATCAATTCCAGAAATATAAAGTTTATTTTTTCGAATCTTATTAAGCTTAACAATAGAAATACCAATCGGATTTGGACGATAAGGTGAGCATGTTGAAAAAATACCAAGTTTTTTATCCCATGGTGGATGGGACACAAGTTCTTTAGAAGTAACTAAATGCAAATGAAATATCACCATAATGTGGCTAAATTTATCTAAATCCATAAGGCCTTTTGTATATTTCTTAAAGAGCAGGATATGTCCTGAAATATCAAATGCACTAGTAGATTGCCGGGGTATCTCATTGTCATCTGCAAATGGCGTATGAATTATTCCTATAGATTTGTATTTAATTGATCCCACGTTATTTCTCGATAAACAATGGTTATCTAAGTAGTTAACTCAATAATATTTTTTAGTTCTTTATTTAAATCAATAATAAATTATAGGGTTTTAGAAGTCAAGATACATTAAAAAGAAAAGATTGTGATTGAAAAGTTTAGACAATTGATAATTACGTCATTTGGTCATCTTTCCGCAATTCCTGCAATCAATTGATAACTGATTTTGAGCTTACGCTATCTTGGCACTATTTGATTGTGACGCTGTAAACTTCGGCAAGGCGTTGATATCACCAGCAACATCTAAAGTGCGTCTTTTTAGATGTTTATCGTTAATAATCATGCTGGCACACTCATTCTTCCACAATTCCTACAATCAACAGTTATTGAAGAAAGATGATTATTGACCAATCCTCTTGCCCATACACCTGTTGGTGAAGAGCAGATTTGATAATAATCATTTATCCGATCAGGAAAGAAGCTTATTTCGGCAAGTCCTGAAGCATCTTCGATAGTAGCAAAGCCCATGGTTCGGCCATCCTCGGTACGAGCAGTTCGAGCTGTAGCGACAAAGCCGGCTACAGTTACTTCCCGCTGAACATATTTATAAAGTTCGGTAGAAAGCACATGTTCGGTGTCAAGATAAACAGCAGGGTGGGCGATAAACGGAATACCCGTCATATCTATTTCAGCTTTTAATTTCGCTACTCTGTCATAATCAAGCAGCGGTTCTTTTGAATGTTTATATAGATCAAATAAAAGTAGTTGCCCCTTCTCGGCAGGATTTGATTTAAGCTGCATAAGCATCATAGGCCGAGTTGCGCCAAGGCTGTCACAAGCGCCAAGATGAATAAGATTCTGCAATTCAGGTTTGCTGAATTTCACTCGTGTTCTTAAATCATCAATATCAGTGAAGGCTCTTTTTTTTCTCTGCTCAATAATAGTATTAATTGTTTTAATGCTTAGTTCCCGTACAATTCCCAAACCTGCTCTTATAGCTTTACCTTCTTTTGTCCATTCAAGGGCGCTGTAATTTACGTGAGGCGATAATATTTTTACACCTGATCGTATAGCATCCCAAACATATATTCGCAGTGGATACATGCCGTGATGATTATTAAATAAAGATGTATAGAATTCCTGCGGGTAATGAGCTTTGAGGTAAGCTGTCTGCCAGGCTATATTGGCATATACCGTCGCATGTGCCTTGCAATAAGAATAAGCAGCAAATTTGAGACATTGCTCCCATATGGTTTCGGCAGTATCTCTATCAATGCCGGCTTCATTGGCCTTTATATAAACAAAATCATTGTATTGCTTTTGGAGCTTTACAGATGATACTTTTTTGGAAACATCTGTTCTAAACTGATTTGCTTCCGAAAGAGTATAACCTGCAACCTCAACGGCGATCTTCATAACATCTTCCTGGAATAATAAAAGGCCATAGGTATCTTTGAGCATCTTCTCAAGTTTGGGATGAAGATAGGTGAAAGGTTTTTTATTTACATATCTTTCAATAAATTCTTTTTTCATACCGCCTGATGCAGGACCCGGCCGAATAAGCGACAATGCAATCATCACATCTTTTTGGCTTTTGACCTGCAATCCTCTGCAAAGTTGGCTCATACCCGGCGATTCGCATTGAAATACCCCCATAGTCCTGCCTTCTGTTAGCAGTTTTGCTGTTTTGCGGTCAGTCTGGCTGATTTTGTTTATATCAAGAACATGCTTTTCTTTTGCGAAATTTACTGCTTCATTAACCGTTGATAACGCTCTATTGCCAAGTAAATCTATTTTAATTAAACCAAGAGCCTGGGCACCGTCCTTTCCATATTGAGTGACGATTACACCTTTATTTGTATATTGAAGCGGGGCAAGCTCTCTGACAGGGCAGGATGTGATGATAATACCGCCGCAATGGATACCGACATGGCGGGGAACACCAACAATCTTTTTTGCAAGATCATAAATCGCGGAAGCGTCATTACTGCGCCTATTTTCAACAAGTTCGTTTATTTGAGAAGGCTGCAGTGTCAAATATCTGCCTACATCTCTGATTGCGCCTCTGTAACGATAGGTATTCATTGTTGATATCATTGCTACATGGTCATGGCCACAATGTTCATAACAGAACTTAATAACTTCATCCCTGCCTCGCCAGCACAGGTCAATATCGATATCAGGACAATCTTTCCTGCCGGAATTCATGAATCGTTCAAAATATAAATTATTTTCAACAGGGCATACCTGGGTAAATCCAAGTACGTGAGCTACCAAAGATCCAGCGGCAGAACCGCGTATCTCTACAGGAATATCTTTGCTTTTGGCAAAAGAAACAATCTCATGAACAACTAAAAAATAATCTGAGAAATTATTACCTTTGATAACATCGAGTTCATTCTCGAGCCTTTTTATAATTTGGTGACTTATAGGAGTATATTTTGCAGGAAGAAGTCTATGGCATAGTTTAGCGAGTCTTATATCGGAATTCTTTTCGGTACCAATATCTACTTTGGGAAGATAATACTTGCCTGTGAAAAGAGCAAAATTGCATCTATTTACAATCTGCTCTGAATTAGTAATCGCTTTGGGATATTTTTTAAATTGCTCTCTAATCAGCTGCTCAGCCGGCAAAGATACAAGGCCGCAGTGATCTTCGGCTCCCGATCCTTCAACGCTGAGTTTGCGTATTCTATTTAGGATCTTATTTCTAATAACATCATCATTATCAATGATTGTATAAGCATCAGCGGCAATAGATTCAATTTTATTGTCCTTTGCCCATTGAGCATCGTCCTCATTCTTGCAGCCGAAAAACAATCTTTCCTTCGGCAAGATAAGTTTTAATTGCTTTGTTAGCTCTGGCTGAAAGCAGATGCAAATAAGTCCAACCGAGCTTTTATCAAGTTCTTTTATCAGGCAAAATTGTTTATTGAGATTAAGTGATGAAATAATTCGGCAAAGATTTCTATAGCCTTGTTCTTCTTCAATAAGAAGTATGGCTCTTTGGTTATCAGTAAGGATTTCAGCGCCAAGGATAGGCTTAATGCCTGCTTGCTGGGCAGCGTTATAAAATTCTACAATTCCATAGAGGGCGTTTGTATCGGTAAGAGCTATTGCACCATAGCCAAGTGTCTTGCAGTTTCTGCCCATCTTTGAGGAGAGACCGCTCCCCTTAATAGGCTGAAATAACTTCTGCATGTTAATGCTGCTGCCCGCATACTATTTGCCTGGACTTAAAAGAGGTTAGTCTTTCCAGCAATCCGTGCTAATTGGGGATATTGTTTTATTAGACCATCAGGAACGATCTGCTTGGCACCTGTCAAAATCCATTTAAGTTCAAGTGCATTTGCTAGTTCACCACCACGATAGTGGTTATTAGCAATAACCGTCAGCCTTTGGAATTCAGTTGAAAGCTTTTCGATTCTTTGTTTGATTTCATCGAGTTCTTTTTCATTATAGTAATAATTATAGACTTCATCTCGGCCGGCATCTTTGGAAAACCATTTTTCTGCATTTCTGCCATGAAGTCTAAAATAACCATGCTTACCAACAATGCATGTTTTGTCAAATGCTGTTGAAGAAGGAGGATAATCGAGATTGCAGACTGAAACTTGCAAATCATCCAGGAACTTCAAAGCTTCACTTTGCTGCCAGCTGCTGTGCCTAACTTCGACAGCGATATCAAAACTTTTTCCGAAATTATGTATAATCTTCTGTAAATGACTTCGATTATCTGCGGTATCATCAAAATCGTACCTGAATTGGGCAAGAAGCTGCTTAAGTTTGCCTGTCTCAAGCATAGGTTCAAAGCCATAATGAAACTGTTTGACCATTTCCTGATCAAGCTTACCTTCATGGGTAAAATCTTTATGAAGTTTAGCTGTAAAAAAGAAATCAGGAAAACCGGCAACTTTTGAAAGCCAGGATTTACAGATGCGTGCTTCGGGAGGGCGATAAAAAGTATTATTTATTTCAATTACATCTACAAAGCGAGCAACATATTCAAGCTGGTCAATATTGCTCTTGGTATATACAATTCCTTTCCAGTCAGGATAAGACCATCCAGCTATTCCGATATATACAGGGTTGTTCATAACTAAATTCTTCTAAAACAGCCAATGACTATCCCTATAATACGAACATTTTCATCATCTCGTTTATAAACTATGTCTTTATATTTTGAGTTAGAGGGTTTCAATACCACTTTGCCAGCCTTTACAAAAATTCTTTTTACGGTTGCTTCATCTTCGATAGCAGCAACACCAATCTGACCATTTTCAATAGTGCTCTGTGGTTTTACAACGACATAATCACCATTCAATATGCCATCATTAATCATGCTGTCTCCGACGATTTGCAGAATAAATGCATCCTTATGCTGTTTTTTAACAAGGTCGCCAACATCCATATAGTCAGTAATATTCTCTTCGGCCAGAATTGGCGCACCAGCCGCAACTCTACCAACCAGAGGCAAACCAATGGGTTTTTCTTTTAGAGCTAGATATTCTTTAGATAACCGTAAACCTCTATGAAGGCTACAATCCTCCAAATATCCTTTTTCCTTTAGATAGCAAAGAAACTGATAAACCGAATTTTGAGCTATTGCGAAATGGTCGGCTATTTCCTGCTGGCTGGGTAAAATATTATTTGCAAGTTTCCGCTCGATAAAATCGAGTATTTTCCGTTGTTTTTTGGTTAATGATTCCATATCGTAAAATATATTGTTATTTAACAATATATGCAATTGAAATCTTCTAATCAACTCAAAACTATCGCAAATGTCGTTCAAAAGGACTAGAGAATCCAATAATGCAAAAAATATTTTTCTTACTTATCATGATATAATATCTTAACTTACAAAATTAAAGATGAATGCATAGAGTTTGCGGCACTTGCAAGTTTTGCGTTTTGTGCTAAATTCTTTTTATTACCGGGGCCAAGACCAAAACAAAAGCTTGTCATGCCAGAAACCGTTGGCGAGGGTAAACAACCTAATTATGAAAGAAGGTTGAACATGTCACAGTTTTCACTTAATACGTTCCTCAGAAAAAGTCCGTACTCACTAATTCAAAGTTATTTCAAATCTAAGAAATTCCTGGATGGTTACGATTGGGGCCATGAATTAGATATTGATTCGCTTACATCAGCAATACTGGCTGATGATTGCACCGAAGCAGTATTATGCGATTTTGAAAATATCCATAATATGGCAAATGAATATGGAATAAATTCTATTATTGAATCGTCCTGTAAACCCGAATTAAAAATGCATATTGTAGACCAGCTTACCGGAACGAGAGGGTATCATGAACAATCAATGCTCATATTTCTTAAGTATCCACAAGTGTTCCAATTGGGATCTGAGTTGGCGTATGTTGATTCTATACGGTCATCCAGCTGGAAAACATGTTTTACTGGCAGATATGTATATATCGATACTGAGGAGAAGAGTGCCAAACTGAGCAAGGCCATTTCTGAATATTATCAAAGTCAGGGCCGAGGTAAGCATTGTGTAGTTGATTGGTTTATCAGAGAGTCCACTAAAGAATATTGCTTTTTCGCATATCCAGAAAACTATGCCAAGGAAGACTTGGCCTATGAAAATGGCAATAAATTAACCAGCAGAATTCGCAAACCCGTTATGGAAATTCTATTCGTATATAATTATGGCAACGCCATGTTACAGATTTATTCAAAAGGAAATAGGGCTGACAAAGTACTTCAGGAAATATTTTGCAGAGAGGTGCTTGATCTTGATGGAATACCTGATGAGAATACAATTGTATATGATTTATCTAAGTTAAAAGATACAAACTTTAGATTTATTACTAAGCCTGAAGATAAAATTGAATCTGTAATACTCAAGTCTTTGGAAATACATCTGCCGGAGAAAAAGGTCGTGGTTAGTGCAAATCCAAGCATTGTCGATGAAAGATTAGTTTTTGACATGATGCACCAGGTTGCTCAAGGATTAAAATATGATCTTAAGTGTATTGATATCAAAAAGGCAAAAATAACAGTTAAATTTCGTCGAACTGTTGCAGCCAGATCCAAAACTGTGACCTTTACTGTTACATCTCCTAATGGATGCAGTCTAAGCGATATACCGCATCATAATACAATTAAGGAATATTTACACGAATGGGGATTTGTTAGTAACCTCATAGCCAAAGAGGATGCAGCATGATGAACATTGAAGAACATTTGCGCCTTCTTGCCCGGATAATTACAAGGGCTGGTGGAAATATCATAGGTTATGATTGGGTAAGTCGCTGGCCAAAAGGCAGGCTCAAAGAGCTTGTGGAACTTGGTGTTGTCATTGAGGCTCAGCCTGGAACTGAGATTGTATGCCATGAATGTGATGAGGATTGTTCACTGGAACCACCCATACGTACTTATCCGGATGGCAGAACTATTGGTTTTTTTATATGTGCTCACGGAGGCAAAGTTGAAGTACCCATGGAACACTTTAAAAGATGGGAAGTTTTGTCAGATAAACTCCATGAACTTGGATATGTGCAACCGATTTCTGATGAAGAAGTAACTAATGAGCAAGCTGCCGTAATATTAGGTGGTGGTATTTCCGCTGCAACGATAAGTAAATGGGTAAAATCTGGATTAATAAGTGATAACCACCGAAGTGGCCGCCAGCACCGGGTACTTAAATCGAGTATTCTGCTTTTTAAATATCAACGTGATCAAGAAAAACAATTAGAGCGAGCCAAGGATATGATTAACCTAGAGGCTGCTATGAAAAAGTAAGTTACGCAATTTATTTAAAAGACCCTGAATTTATTTGGGGTCTTTTTTTATGCGCATTTTTCAATATTTCAAGTCCAAGTCGAGTCCTGGGAAAATTATTTCCAAAATTCTTCAAACAAAAAACCTTATTTTCAAACCAAAACCGCCGATCAGACAAATATTTTGCGTTTTTATTAAAAAAGTTTAAGTCCAACTCAAAGCCTGAAAGTCTGCCCATCTAAAATTGGCTGCATGAATGAATTTACTAAAAAATCAATTACATCAGCAAAGCTGGAAAACCAGACCCAGGCAGATTTGCTGGCAGAACAGGCTCGCATAGTTGCTCGCCTTGCTGAAATAACGGCAATTTTATCTTCTGACAATCCTATAGTTTCCCAAAATACACCTCCAAAACAATTATACCCAAAAGAATTTGACCGTAAAGCTTATGCAGTAGGTCTAATTTGGCTTAATCCATCAATATCAACCCAGGAGCTTGCAAAAAAAGTGGGTGTTAACCGGACCACATTATATTTACCCAGCTGGTCAGATGTCGCAAAAGTGCTGCGAGCCCGCATGAATCTCTCGATCAAGGAACATAAGGATTATCACCTAGATGAAGACATGGAGGACAACAATGAACTCGACAGCTAACTCGACAGGCTATATGCCAAACTTCTGCATTTTTGAGCAGATACAAATGATTTACAAAAATTTACTCAACACCCATGCCTTATTACGGAGGCACTTAATTATGAGTATAGATTTAAAAACAGAAAAGTTAATAACGCTGACGCAGGCAACAAAGGTTCTGCCCCAAGTTGATGGAAAGCGAATTCATATTTCTACATTGTGGCGATGGTGCAAAAAAGGTCTGAGAGGAATAAATCTGGAATATCTCCGGGCAGGTTCAAAAATAATGACAAGCCAGGAAGCAATGCAGAGATTCTTCGATGCACTTACCGGATTGGATGAGGCAGGGCTTCAGCAATCAAACTATAGACCTGCGTGTATGAAAAAACCACACTCGGAAAAATCACGTCAGCTCGAAGTCGAAAATGCAAACAAGATTTTAGTCAATGCAAAAATCATTCAATAAGGAATTTTCAAATGGAAGAACAGACAAAATTAAAAGAAAAGAAATCCGAAAAAAGGCATGCACAAGAGGCAGAAAAAATGCGCAAGGCCAGAATACTACTTCGCAAGGTCGACTGTATTCTTAAAAGCAAAGGCATTGAAACTGCTTTAAAATCGCTTATGAAGGCAAGACTTCAAATGCCGGATAATTCTACCGTTTGCAAATGGTTTGAAGCTTATCGGGATATGCTCGACGCCTGGCAGTATCGAATGATGCCGGATGTTGTAGCTGAGTTTCAAAAATTCGGCTTTCGTCGGGCACGCACAATAGCATCCGGGTATGTCGTCACTGGTAAAAACAGAAATAAGCTCCACTTTTACACGATGTGCCAGCGAACATTGGATGAGATGGCTGAGCGAAGCAGACTTGCTATAACCGACCAGGAGGGCGAGATGACGGAAACACCCCCAACCGAAGTTTCGCTTAATGAAATAAACCAAGCGCAAATCGAACAAGGAACAAAAATCTAATTATTTTCATCTACGAAAGGAAAAGTATGTCAGTATTAGAACAAATCAGAACAGGCAAACAACCATCGCCTCCGCGACTATTGCTTTACGGTACAGAAGGAATAGGCAAATCAACATTTGCAGCTCAGGCTCCGAATCCAATCTTTATACCAACTGAAGATGGCTTAAATGAAATAAACTGTGCAAGTTTTCCTAAGGCTAAAAAATACAACGATGTGGAAAGTTATCTATCAGCGTTAGCTATAGAACAACATGACTACCAGACAGTTGTTATTGATTCATGCGATTGGCTCGAGCAGCTTATCTGGGACGAGTTGTGCCATTTGTCGGGTGCAAGCTCAATTGAACGGGTCAGTGGGGGTTATGGAAAAGGTTACACCGAGGCGCTTGGCTTCTGGCGACAGATTGTAGATGCTCTTGATGCTTTGCGTACCGAGCGGCATATGGCTGTGATTTTAGTTTCACATTCCCGCGTGGAACGATTTGAAGATCCAGAATCCAATGCCTACGATAGATACACACCACGCACGCATAAGCACGCAACGGCACTTTTAACCGAATGGGCAGATGCTGTTTTATTTGCAACTCGCAGATTCAGAACCCAAAGTGAAGATGGAGGTTTTGGCAAAACGAGAAATATAGCTGTTGGAATTGGTGAATCTGGTGGCGAGCGGTTAATTCGAACTGTTGGCGGTCCATCTTGTATTGCCAAGAACCGCTACAATCTTCCATATGAAATTCCTCTATCATGGGATGCGTTCATTAATGCACTTAATAATAACAATCAACCTCAAACTATAGGAGATGTAAACAATGGCTAATCTAAATAATTTCAACGCAAACAATGTCGAACCAGCAGATGATTTTGAACCAATCCCTGGAGGTGAATATACCGCTGTAATAGTAAACAGCGAAATGAAACCAACTAAAGATGGCAAGGGCAATTATCTCGAACTTCAATTCGAAATTATTGATGGTGAGTATAAAGGCAGGCTTCTTTGGTCAAGACTGTGTCTCGAAAATCATAATGACACAGCTGTTAAAATTGCCAAAAGTCAGCTGGCTGATATTTGCAAAGCAATTGGTGTTCTGACTCCTCGTGATAGCATCGAACTGCATAATTTGCCTATAAGAATAAAAGTTGCAGTTAAAAAACGCAGCGATAATGGTGAGCTAACTAATGAAGTAAAAAAATACGGTAAACGCGAAACTGCTGTAACTCAGAATCCTGCAGCAGCGAAAGGTGTCGCTCCCTGGAAACGCTGACAATAGAGCTGCCATAGCCGCCAAGTGTTAATCATTATTTTAAGCGGCGAGGTAAACAAACCTTTATAGGGGCTGATGGCATTATGTTTCGCAGAAAAGTTTGCTTAGCTCTTATGGCAGCCAGGGTAAGTCCGATGGCGGGTATGCTTGCAATGAAGGTAAGGGCGTACCCGCCGGATAGGCGAAAGCGTGATATCGACAATATTCAAAAGCCGCTTCTTGATGCATTAGAAAAAGGCAGGGCATTTTTTAACGATTGCCAGATTAAACACCTGACAACGGTTATGAGAGAGCCAATCAGCGGTGGAAAGACAATAGTAACAATAAGGACAATCAGTGATAGAACTTCGACCATATCAAAAACAAGCTGTTGATGCATGTTACGATTACATGCGGAAAAGTACAGGCAATGGCTGTATCGTTCTGCCAACAGGATCAGGAAAAAGTGTTGTCCTTGCCCAAATGTGCAGCGATGCAGTTTCACTTTGGGATGGCAGAGCACTTGTTCTTGCACACGTCCAGGAGCTTATCGAGCAAAATGCAGGAAAAATAAAACATTTTCTTGGTGATAATTTTGTTGGCATTTATTCTGCCGGATTAAAGCAGAAAGATATGCACCAGCCTGTAATCGCGGCATCGATTCAGTCTATTTATAAAAAGGCATTTGAGTTTGAGCCATTCGATCTTGTGATAATAGATGAATCGCATCTTATCGCCACAAGCGGTGAAGGAATGTATTTATCATTTCTGCGAGATGCAAAGATTGTAAATCCTAATATTCGAGTTGTTGGCTGCACTGCGACGCCATATCGAACCGGCACAGGCATGATTTGCGGGCCGGATAATATTCTCAACGAAATCTGCTATGAAGTAGGCATTAAAGAGCTTATTCGAGATGGTTATCTCTGTCCTTTACGCAGCAAAGCATCAAAAACACGCATTGATACCACTGGCCTCCATGTTCGCGGTGGCGAATTTATCGCCAACGAGCTTGAGGATTTGATGGATACTGACACTCGCGTCAAGGCTGCATGTGCTGAAATACTCGAATATACGCAGGATAGACATGCGGTTCTCATTTTTGCAGCCGGTGTTGATCATGGAAAGCACATTCAAAAAATATTCCAGGAAAACCACAATGTCGAATGCGGATTTGTCTCCGGTGATAGTCCAGACGGTTGGCGAAAGAAGATGATTGATGATTTTAGAAGCGGCAAACTCAAATATCTGTGCAATGTGAATGTTCTAACCACAGGTTTTGATGCACCCAATATTGATTGTATAGCAATGCTTCGTCCGACGATGTCGCCGGGCCTTTTTTATCAAATGACTGGAAGGGGATTTAGACTTCATGAAAATAAAACAGACTGTCTCGTGTTGGATTTTGGTGGAAATATTCTTCGTCATGGTCCCGTCGATTGCCTGCGGGTCAGTGATGCAGTTGTCAAGCGAAACGGAGATGCACCAGCAAAGGAATGCCCAGAATGCTGTGAGATCATTCACGCTGCCTATGCAAGATGTCCTTCTTGTGGATACGAGTTTCCGCCGCCGGAGAAGACAAAGCATGATTCGACTGCAAGCTCGGAAGGAATACTATCCGACCAGGCAAGTGTTAATGAATACGAGGTTCAGGAAGTTCTCTACAACGTTCACACCAAGAAAGGTGCTAAAACCGAATCGCCTCGAACCATGCGAGTGCAATATAAAATAGGTTTTGCTTCATATATTTCCGAATGGATATGCTTTGAGCATACGGGCTTTGCTCGCCAAAAAGCTGAAATCTGGTGGAAACAGAGATCTGATAGTCCTGTGCCGGATGATTCTGAAATGGCAGTCTTTTTTGCCACAAATGGAAGGCTCAAAGAACCTGTAAAAATAACTGTAAAAAGTATTTCTGGTCAGAAATTCGACCAGATAACCGGTTATCAATTCGAAGATACAGAAGTTTCAGACTGGCAGTTCAACAAGTCTTTGCCAGAGTTTGTTCCAGTTGACGACGAAATTCCTTTTTAATCCAAAGAAAAAAAATATGCCAAACATTAAAGAAATATCTTTCTCATATTTACATGCAGGTCTTTCAGTACTACCTGCCAATGTGCAGCTTAAGTTCGCCGCTTTATCAGGGTGGAAACAGTATCAGCAGCGATTGCCTTACGATTCTGAATTACAAGCTTGGTTCAGCAATGGTCAAACAGGTCTGTGCATTGTTACAGGCAAGGTTTCTGGAAATCTTGAAATGATAGATTTTGACCTGCAAGCCCAGGCATATTCGAGATGGTTCGATATTGTGGAAAATCAATCACCGGGCCTGCCTGAAAAGCTTGTAATTGAAAGATCTCAATCAGGCGGTATGCATGTAATCTACCGCTCTCAAAATGAAATCAACGGCAATATGAAACTTGCCCAACAAAAAATTATTTTACCTACTGGTGATGAGGCCGAAGTTTGCGGTAAGAAATATAAACCTCGCAAGGATAAAGATGGTAATTGGTTTATCGTTCTTACTTTAATAGAAACACGTGGTGAAGGGGGGCTATTTTTATGTGCGCCATCACCAGGTTATGAATTAATCCAAGGTGATTTTACATCAATACCTGTTTTAACGTCAGAACAGCGGGATATCTTACTTGAAGCTGCCTGGTCTCTGAACGAGTTTATCCCCGAACCAACACCCGAACCTGCGATATCAAATACCGGCAATTCATTTCGTCCCGGTGATGATTACAATGTTCGCGGCGATTTTAAATCTGTTCTCATTTCACATGGCTGGAGTTTAGCCCAGGCAGGTGAAAGCGAGCGTTGGCGCAGACCAGGTAAAGAGATTGGCTGGTCAGCCAGTTTAAAAGATAGAGTCTTTTATTGTTTTTCACGAAATGCTTATCCGTTCGAAGGTGACAGGGCATATTCATCATTCAGCGTTTACACCCTTTTAGAACATAACGGTGATTACAGCAAAGCTGCACAGGCACTTTCCAGACAGGGGTTTGGCAAAGCAGAGGATGTCAGTACAGTAGATATCTCTCATATCATAACGAACGAACCTGACGATGAGGATGAACGCAAGGTATCTGACCCCGGCCAATTGCCTATTGAATTATTAAATGTTCCCGGGTTTGTAAATGAACTTCGTGAGCATATGCTAGAAACTGCACCTCACCCGGAACCGATATTATCATTTTTTGGTGCTCTCTGTGAACAGGCACATCTGGCCGGCAGAAAAGTCCGCGACGATCATGATAACCGCACGAATTTATACGTCCTTGCCCTGGCATTTCCAGGCTGTGGTAAAGACCATCCCCGCAAAGTGAACAGCAGATTATTGCAGGCAGCAGGTCTTGAAGGTGTAACTGCAGATGGTTTTGCAAGCGGCGAAGGTATTGAAGATAAATTATTCATGCACCCGGCATCGTTATTCCAAACAGATGAGATTGATTCGCTCATCACGTCAACCTCCAAGGGGAAAGATGCCCGAATTGATATGATTATGAATATTTTATTAAAAATGTTTTCTGCTTCAAATTCTATATATAGCACGAGACTAAAGGCAGGCAAAAAGGATGGAGGAAGTATTGACCAGCCATCACTGACGATATATGGCACCGCTGTCCCGGAAAATTATTACGAGGCTCTTTCAAGCAAGATGCTTACTAATGGTTTTTTTGCAAGAATGATAATTGTTGAATCCGGACCGCGAGCGCCTGAACATGATGCAGTATTCCGCGAAATTCCAGAATCACTTATAAGAACGGCCAATTACTGGGTGAATTTCAATCCGGGTAATGGCAATCTCTCAAATTTCCATCCCGTTCCGATTTGTGTACCTCATACAGATGCAGCTAAGGCCTTGCAGCGAGAGTACGGCAGACTTGCCGACAGCATATATGACAAGGCGCAGGAGCTTGGCGATCTGGTAACCATGGCCGTATGGAGCAGGGCAGCTGAAAAAGCAAGGAGATTAGCTTTAATTTATGCCTGCAGCGAGAATGCAGTCAATCCCGTCATTACAGAAGCAGCGGTTAAATGGGCAACAGGTCTTGTTACATACACCACTAAACGTATGCTTTTTATGGCTTCACAATATGTAAGTGAAAGTGATTTCCATGCCAACTGTCAGAAATTGCTTCGAATATTGCGCGAATGGCAGAAAAAGAAACGCGATGCGTGGATGCCATATTGGATGATCACCAGAAAACTTCCCTGGGCACAACGCGACCATGAGGAGGTACGAACGGCATTATTGAATCAAAGAAAAATCGAGTACGTCGAAGAAACCACGGGTGGTCCGACAAAAAAACTTTACAGGATAATAGGAAGATGAAGCTTATTGATTTTTATAAAAAACTCATTGTGTCAATAAGTTTGGAAATTTCAAACCTATTGCAACTCATTGACAACTCATTGCGCTATGTTTTGCGCAATGAGTTGAAAATACAAATCTTTAATATATATATACTTATATATAATACTACTACTTATTGTATATACTATATATATCCCTCTCTTATAAAGCATTTTTTAGCCTTTTTGCGTGTGTGTGTACGCGTGTGCGAGGCAATGAGTTTTAAAATTAAACTGTCCCCATCGTTACAAAAGCAATCTGGTGAAAAATATTTCCTGACATTCTACGCACATTATTGCCTCGATTGCCAGATGATGTATTTCGGAAAGCATCTTAATGAAATCAAACCTTGTATCCGGTGTGGCAGCACAAATGTTATCAATGGTCCCTTGATGAATTCAAAAGAAAAATCGGCAAACGTTGCCGAAATTAAATAAAACTTTTTTTAAGGAGTATGGAAAATGAAATCTTTAAAACAATTTAGTAAATGGGATGTGGCGATTGCAGTAATTATTATCGTCACTGGTCTGGCACTTGCACTTGGCGGATGTCAAATGCCGAACATCCAGCCCGATCAGCTTCAGAGTTTAGCTGTCCAGACAGAAGAGTTAAGCGGAAAGATCGATCTGTTCCAGGAGCAGACAAAAGCGACGCTTGAGTCGTTGAAGCAAAATGGCACGCTTGATTCAAATGCTATTGCCACTGTTGAAAAACTTCAACGCAGTATCGACTCAGTGCAAAACAAAACAGCGGCAATTGCTAGTGCTGTTAAAAACGCACAGTACACAAATCCGCAAGATGGTTTGACCACAGTGCTGGAAGGTGCGAGAGCAGCGAATGCAGCAAGTGCTCCATTTAATCCTTATGCACCGCTAATTGAAATTGGCCTTGGCCTTGCAGCAGCAACAGCCGCAGCACTAGCAAAAAGAAACGCACAGAAGGCAACAGAGGCACAGGCCAAGTACGATGCACATAAGCAGGGTGTTGAGTTGACAATGAAGCAGGTATCGCAATCAGCAGTTCCTGAAGTTAAAGCAATTGAAACACAGTTGTATGAAAATATTGGCGAAGCAAGAAAGACAGTTGGATCGTCATCGTAAGTTGGCAATGTTTGATCCACGATCGCACGGGTTGCGTTGTTTAAAAATAAGTGGGGGTGTACTTGAAAATAAAAACGATGCAACCTGTGGCGACGTGGAGAAGATTTGGGTCCTCCCTGTGCGAAAATGTTCGTATGGCCCAGGGGAACAGTCGCGCTATAAAAGACATTCGGTCGGAGTTGAACATATTTTTTAAAGGAAGTTTTAGCTATGAAAATTGAATTAAAAAACATCAGTGATATTCGCCCATATGAGAATAATCCGCGTGATAACAGCGGGGCAGTCGATGCTGTGGCGGCCAGTTTAAAAGAGTTCGGTTTTCGCCAGCCGATTGTGGTTGATAAAGATGGCGTTATTATCGTCGGCCATACCCGCTACAAGGCGGCCCAGAAACTTGGGTTAGAAAAGATTCCTGTCCATGTGGCTACGGATTTAACCGAGGCACAGATAAAAGCATATCGAATCGCCGACAATCAAACTGCCACCATCGCGGAATGGAACTATGAACTGCTGCCTATCGAATTAAAAGATTTGCAGACAATGGACTTCAATCTCGAGTTGCTGGGTTTTGACAGCGACCAGCTTGCCAAGATACTTGATCCCGGCATACAGGAGGGGCTCACCGATCCTGATGATGTACCCGAGCCCCCGGCGGAACCTATATCCAAACCGGGTGATCTTTGGCTTTTAGGTGAGCATCGACTTTTGTGTGGTGACAGTACCAATCGCGACGATGTTGTCTATTTAATGAAAGGCGATAAGGCGGGTCTGATTTTCACAGATCCACCTTACAACGTCAATTATGGAATATCAAAAAACCCGCGCCATAAAATACGCTCCATCGAAAATGATTCCATGTCCACCGATGAATGGAGCATATTCTGTCATAAGATGTATGAGATATTTCAGGAATTCAACACTGGCGATATTTACATGTGGGGAGCGTCCGGCCCGGAAGGAATGAGAATGAGACTGTGGCTTACAGAGATGGGCTGCCACTGGTCAGCAACAATTATATGGAAAAAGCAGCAGCTTGTTTTAAGTCCGGCAAAGTATCAGCGGATGTATGAGCCATGTTTTTTCGGCTGGTTCGGAAAAAGCAGCTTTGGTGATGACAGAACACAAACAGAAGTTTGGGAAATAAATCGTCCGCTCAATTCTAAACTTCATCCGACAATGAAACCAGTGGAGTTATGCGTAAAAGGTATAACCAACAGTTCAGTACCGGGGACAATTGTTTTTGATGGCTTCCTAGGTAGCGGAAGTACGCTGATCGCATGCGAGCAGACGGGACGCAAATGCTATGGTTTGGAAATTGATCCGGCATATTGTGATGTGATAAAAAACAGATGGGAGCAGTTTACAGGTAAGAAAGCTGTTCTGGCTAATGAGAAAACCCCGGCAGAGGCCAGGGTTGAGGAGATGAAGTAATGAGCTTGTTATTTGGCGACAGTGAATTTGCCTCTCTCTGTTTTGACAAAGCGGGATTCAGCTGCTTTTTCTTTGATCTCGCGGATAATCGCAGAATAGATCGTAGCGGCAGGAGTTTTTCCACCGGTTTTCCACATGCCCTGATCGATCATTCGTTTAACAATCTCCTGGCAATCAAGCGGCTGGCCGGCGTCAGCGAGGACCATAAAGGCTGCGAGAAGTCCGCCAAGTTTTTTGACCTTTGTCGGATTTGGATCTTTGGTCGGTTCGATTTGGGCAGGCTTAGTATTTTCTTTTTTGACTTGATAGAGCCCCAGGAGTCTGTCGGCAGATCTGATGATAAGCTCTTTGTTGGTATTGATGTTAACACCAACCCAGCCGCCATCTTCATGTTCACTCATAATACGCACACCTGCGGTATTCTTGCCGACTTTCATTGTGTAGACTTTGCTGATTTTAATTTCTTCTTTATTCATTGTGATTTCCCTTTCAAAGATAAGTTTTATTTATCTACTTTGAACTATTGTTATTTGAAATTCACTGCCATCAATTGTTCGGACTACAAGTCCGCTGTTGCGTGTGAGCATTCCAGCTTCCTGGAAGTTTACTACCATCGCGACCTCATCTTCATCAGCCAATCCGATAGCAATAAATTTTTCCATTATTTCTTCTGTGATTTTGACCATTGTCAAATCTCCTTAATCTGCAAAAAGTTCTATGAATCTGAAATAACTATGTATCATCGAGTTGGTTCCCCGGCACCCATCGAGTTGATATTGGATGCACTGGCTCATGCTATATTGATCGTCCCGATCATCGGGGGATACAAGATGGATGTTGACGGAAGTTCCGTTTTTATCTGCGATATGACACACGATACTTTTATCTTCTCTGCTGATCGTCGCTATGTATCCTGTATCGCCTTCGAGTGTGATTGTTTTAACTTTCATTCTTCATATCTCCCTACAATTATTTATTTTGATGACCATTTGTGTGGGTTGTGTGGGTTTGGGTTTGATGACGTTTATGTCATAACGGCCGTCTGTGTAAACTCCAACAACTCTGCCGCGGATTCCTTTGTATTTGCCTTTTGTGATTTCGATCTTCATTTGCTTGTCCTTTCGTTTTCGGTTTCGTTTATGTGTGGGTCGTTTTGCGCGCGGGTTAAATCTTCCAGTGATTCCTGGATTTGTTTTTCTGATATGCCGCTGAATATCGCCAATGCCCGGATCAATTCTCTGCGGGCATCAACCGGCGAGCCGGTATTTGATTCTTTTTGCAACTCGCATTCAAACCATGCGATTATGTTTGCGATATCGGGTTTCGCTGCTTTGTACTCTGTGTTTTCCATATCTTTCCTTTCAAAAATCTTATGTTTAAGAACATGCATGTGTTATCTAAATAAACATGTAATAGCAAGTAATTAAGTACATTATTTTAAAGGAGTTACATTAATTTGCTATGACAATACTAAATGACACAAAACTAGCTAAAACTTCGATAAATCCGGCCGCATTGTCGCCCGAAACAGCAGCTAAAATGCTTGGATTGCAAGTTGGGATTGTCCAGAAACATATCTCGCAAGGAGCACCAGTAGGGACGGATGGGACAATCAATTTAATTCATTATTCAGCGTGGCTAAATAGCAGGATGACTCATGGCTATTGACGTAAATAATCTCTCGCAATCTGAACTTTTGCAGCTGATAAATTCCACCCCGCTTGGTGTTGTTATAGATCGGCCGCGTTTACGCAGGCAGATGGATATTGCTGGATATCGAATTGGTGATGGTAAACATATTAATCTGGTTCGGTATATCTCATGGCTGGCAAAAGAATATGAAAAACCTAAGCAGCAAAAGCAATCTATCGAGGAATCGCGGCTTAAAGATCTAATTTCTAAAAATGCAGCTCGAAAAGCTGCTCAGGATATCGGCGAAATACCAGCGATTGAAAACCCCGAGAGAAGGGAGCGAGCGTGCAAAGATTTCAGATTTTTCTGCGAGACATATTTCCACGATGTATTTTACCTGCCATGGTCAGCTGATCACTTGACGGTTATTTCAAAGATAGAGCAATCGGTTCTTCAGGGAGGATTGTTCGCATTTGCAATGCCGCGAGGAAGTGGTAAATCTGCGCTGACTTGCTCTGCTGCGATATGGGCTATACTTATAGGAGCAAGGAAATATGTTTGCCTGATCGGCTCCGCAACCCGGCAATCGCTTAATCTTTTTCAAAGCGTCCAGGCTGCCATGCTGGGTAATGATTTACTCTTGGCAGATTTCCCTGAAATTATTTATCCAATACAGTGCCTTGAAAACTCTGCGCATAAGCAGCGAGGCCAAAGATGTAATGGCCAGCTTACATATCCGGTCTGGGGAACACACAAGATAGTTATTCCTACGATTCCCGGCAGCAAAGCATCTGGTTCAGTGGTTACGGTCGATAGTCTGGATTCAAATATCAGAGGCCAGATTCATACTACGATGAATGGCAAAATTATTCGGCCTGATCTTGTTTTAATAGATGATCCGCAAACCAGAGAGTCGGCTAAATCGCTTAATCAGACTAATCAGCGGCTAAGTACATTGAATGGTGATGTACTCGGTATGGCAGGACCTGGCAAGAAAATATCAGGGCTTCTTACCTGTACCAAAATTTACTGCAATGATTTGGCTGATCAGATACTTGATTCTCAAAAAAATCCTGAATGGCAGGGACAGTGTACAAAAATGGTTTATACATTCCCAACAGATACAAAACTCTGGGACGAGTATGAGCAGATTCGCGCCGATAGTCTTCGAGCAGGTAATGGCGGCAGGGAAGCGACAGAGTTTTATATCAAAAACCGTATTGCGATGGACAGCGGCAGTAATGTAGCATGGCCCCAGCGTCATAACGAAGATGAAGTTTCCGCGATTCAGCATGCCATGAATTTAATGCTTCGTAATGAAGTGGCGTTCTTTGCAGAATACCAAAACGACCCGATCGCCGAACAATCTGATGAGCAGGTCCTTACGGTTGAGCAGGTTATGGATAAAACCAACGGTCGCAAAAGGGGAGAGGTTCCGCTTTCATGTCAGCATTTAACTATGTTTATCGATGTACATGATAAACTACTTTTCTATACGGTTTGCGCTTGGTCAGATGATTTTACTGGTTTCGTTGTTGATTATGGAACTTATCCTGATCAAAAGCGTCTCTCATTTACGCTCCGAAAAGCACAGATAAGCCTGCAAGATATTTACCGCGGCATGGAAAAAGAAGGAGCGATACAGGCAGGTTTAGAAAAACTATGCAGCGATTATCTAAACAGAGATTGGAATCGCGGCACAGGTGTCGTGAAAATCGATCGCTGTTTAATTGATAGCGGTTATTTGCCCGGCATTGTTGAAAATATCCGTCATAAACTCGGCAGTAATATTATTGCTTCAAAAGGTGTTGGTATAAGGGCAGCAAATAAACCAATGTCCAGTTATAAAAGAAAGCCCGGCGAGAGGCATGGTCATCATTGGTATATACCCAACATAAATAAAACCGGGGAGTTTACCCATGTGGCAATCGATACAAACTATTGGAAAACTTTTGTGCATGAACGTTTCTTTGTAGCAGCAGGGGACCATGGCAGTATGACTTTATTTGGCAAAGGCGCTCATCAGCATTCTTTATTTGCCGAGCATGTAGCGGGTTCTGAAATTTGGGTTCGTACCGAAGGTCACGGCCGCGTTGTTTATCAATGGTCACCAAAAGTTGGGGGCATTGATAATCACTGGCTTGATTGTATGGTCGGCTGCTCGGTAGCGGCATCAATGTGTGGATGCACACTTAGTGGCCACAGCGTAAAAAGTATTGCGAAAAGAGAAAGAATAAAATTATCAGATATTCAGACAAAGAGACAACTATGAATAATTTAAATCAGGAAAAACAATCTGAAAAAACAGGTGGCTTGGAATGCCGCAGTTGCGGTTGTCGGCATTTTCGCGTTGAAAGCACCCGCATTGCAAACAAGCAGATTATCAGGTATCGACTCTGCCGCAATTGTGGAAAGAGACTTACTACCATTGAAAGACCTGTTATAAAATAGAAAAGTCCTACTAATAGCAACTTTCTTTATAAATTGAGGAAATCCTCTTTGACACATTGACTTATAAAAATGAAAGTGTAAATTGGGATTGACAACTAAATAACGCGGGTAGCTTGCGACTGATCCTCGCATGTAACTCAGAAAAAATATAAAAGCCGTTCGGGGCCGAACACCCGGTGCGGCTTATTTTTTTATACTCGTTTATTTGGTTGCTTTTGGCGGGATAGAGCAATGGTAGATCGCCAGGCTCATGCCCTGGAAGATGAAGGTTCGAATCCTTCTCCCGCAATTATGACAGAAAATATTAAAATTTTAGAAAACTCCCAGCAACCTGCAAAAGTTTCCAGCGACGGCGTCTCCGTTGAGCAGCATCCATTGGCTGACCAGATTGCCGCAGATAAATATCTGGCAAGTAAAACTGCGACGCGGCGTAAAGGTCTGGGAATTAAATTCTCAAAATTATCTCCATCGGGAGCAGAATAAAACGAGCTGTCAGTCTTCAGACCTCAGCATTCAGCTAGAAAAACGCTGTCTTTTGCTGATGACTGCGGACTGATAGCTGAGGACTAAATTATGTGGTTTTTCGGCAAAAACAAAGAGCGTAAAGTAATCCGCCCTGCAGGACGAATCCTGCGGGCAAGATTCGACGCTGCCCAAACCACAGCTGATAACCAGCGGCACTGGTCAAACGCCGATGGCCTTTCTGCTGATGGTGCTGCAAACGCCGATGTTCGCAAAACCCTCCGTAACCGCTCCCGATATGAGGTTGCCAATAACAGTTACGCACGCGGGATTGTTACCACTCTTGCTAATGATGTGGTTGGCACTGGGCCGCGACTTCAGATGCTTACTGATGACGATTTTGGCAACAGGATCATCGAAACAGAGTTTATGAACTGGGCATCCCAAATACGCCTTGCCCAAAAACTTCGTACTATGCGAATGGCGAGAGCATCCGATGGTGAAACTTTTGGGATACTTTCAATAAACAGGAATGTAAATTCACCTGTAAAACTTGATTTAAGGCTTATTGAAGCAGACCAGGTTACAACCCCTTGGTCTAAATTCCTAAACTCGCAATCATTGGTTGATGGTATCGAATTTGATTCTTTTGGTAATCCTGACAAGTATTTTGTTTTAAAAAATCATCCCGGCTCTGTGTCTGTTGTTTTTGAGCAAGACTATAACAGTGTTGATGCCGGTTCAATGATTCATTGGTTCAGGGCTGATAGACCCGGTCAAAGCAGGGGGGTTCCGGAAATCACACCGGCGCTTCCTTTATTTGCACAGCTTCGAAGATATACACTTGCTGTGATTGCAGCCGCTGAAACTGCCGCTGATTTTGCGGCGGTTTTATATACCGATTCACCTGCAAATGGTGAGGCTGCAAATTTAGAACCGATGGATGTAGTTCAGCTTGAAAAGAGAATGGCTACAACACTTCCTGATGGCTGGAAACTGGGCCAAATAGAAGCACATCAGCCAACAACGACATATGGCGAATTTAAAGACCAGATTCTAAACGAGATCGCACGATGTTTGAATATGCCATTTAATATTGCGGCGTGTAATTCATCGGGCTACAACTATGCCTCAGGCCGGCTCGATCATCAAACATATTACAAAAGTATCCGGGTGGATCAAGCGGACATGGCATTGGTAATTTTAGACCGAATTCTGCAGGCATGGCTCGATGAAGCAATCCTAATCTCTGACTATCTGCCGCTTAATTGGAGAACCATCCGCCGTTTCCCTCACCAGTGGTTTTGGGATGGAACTGAGCATGTCGATCCAGCCAAGGAGGCAAAAGCGCAGGAAATCAGGCTTTCCAATCACACAACCACATTGGCAGATGAATATGCCAAACAGGGCAAAGACTGGGAAGTTGAACTCTACCAGAGGGCAAGGGAAAAAAAGCTTATGGACAAACTGGGCATATCACCAGAAAAAATAACAACTTCTATTACGGAGACAAACGAAGATGAAGAATAAACTAAACATCACAGCAAATTTCAGTATCGAGGCAGCAGCGGTACTAGCCGAAAACGAACAACCCAAGAACAGACGTTTCTCGATGACTGCATATACTGGTGGTCCAATGATGCTCGAGGGATGGAAGTATCCTGTGGTCATTGATTTGCAAGGTTTAAATAAAGGAAGTTCATCGCGACCCATTTTTATCAGCCATAACCAGGATATCGATGATTTGCTTGGCCAAACTGACCATGTGAATATTGTTGAAAACAATCTCGTAGCCGCAGGTGTGGTCCTTGGCGATTCACCCAGGGTTCAACGCGTAATTGCTTTGGCAGATAAAGGTTTTAACTGGCAGGCATCTATTGGCGCTCGCGCCGAGCAGGTTGAATATATAAAAGCAGGTCAAATTGTAAACGTAAATGGTAAAGAATTTACCGGCCCAATGAATATCGCACGTAAATCGACCCTGGGTGAAATAAGTTTTGTAACCCTCGGGGCAGATAATAATACTTCGGCAACAATAGCCGCAACTCATCAGGAGCAAACTATGGAAAATATCGAAAACAAAGAAACTCAGGAAACAACCATCACAGCGGAAACTACAATTGCAGATATCAGGGCAGCCGCAGCAGCGGAAACAACCCGCATTACCGCCATTAAAAAAATCTGCTCTGGTAAGTACGATGATATCGAGGCAAAGGCAATTGCCGAAGGTTGGGATCAGCCTAAATGTGAACTTGAGGTACTGAGAGCATCCAGACCCAACGTAAATATTATCACTTCGCAGAAAATCACTGCAACTCCAAAAGTTTATGAAGCAGTTGCATTGTTGGCTTCAGGTATTGCAGGTTCAAGGCTCGAAAAATATTATGATGACCAGACACTTGACGCCGCTGAAAAACTTCGCGGTATTGGTATCCAGGAATATTGCGAGCAGATTTGTGCTATGCAGCTGCCAAGATTTCGCAGGGATGCATCGGCATGGCTTGCAGCAGCATTCAGCACAGCTTCACTTCCTGGAATACTTTCCAATGTAGCAAATAAAATGCTTTTGGAAGGTTATAACTATATTGAAGATGCCTGGCGAAAGATATGCAAGATTGCAAGTGTTAATGACTTCAAAGAACACAGCAGATACCGCATGACCGGAAGTTTTAAATTCGAGCAGGTTGGCGCTGATGGCGAATTGAAACACGGTAAAATCGATGAGCAGAAATACGGCCAAAAGGCAGATACCCATGGTATTATGTTTGCACTGACTCGCCAGATGATTATCAATGATGACCTTGCTGCATTTACAGATGTACCGAGACAAATTGGTATGGGAGCAGCTGAGGCAATAGCTGATGCTGTATGGGGATTATTGCTCTCCAATCCATCAAGCTTTTTCTCAGCAGCGCATAAAAATTATAAAGATGGCGCTGATACCGCACTGGCTGTTGATTCCTTGACAGATGCCGAGGTTGTATTTGGTGAACAAACTAAACCAAACGGAAAACCGCTTGGTGTTCAACCTTCTTTAATATTAGTGCCGACGGCATTGCGAGTTCCGGCTGATTTGCTGATGAAGTCGCCAACCCTCAATGAAACTACAACTGCCAACAAAGGCAAACCAGCATCTAATCCACATATTGGTAAATATGAAGTTGTTTCAAGCAGTTATCTCTCGAACTCATCTTTCAGCGGGTATAGTTCAAAGGCATGGTATTTGTTTGCTGATCCAAACAGACTTCCTGCCTTGGAAGTTGCGTTCCTAAACGGAATAGACCAACCCACAGTTGAAAAAACCGATGCTGATTTTAACACACTCGGTATTCAGTTCAGAGGCTTTATCGATTTCGGTGTCAGAGAGCAGGATTATCGCGGCGCTGTAAAGTTCAAAGGTGAAGCGTAATATTAGCTGTCAGCTTTCAGTTATCAGTTTTCAGATATTTTTTAATAGGAGTATACTAAAATGAATATTAGTTTTTATCAAAATGGAAAATCAATTGATTATACACCGGCTTTTGATGTAGCAGCCGGTACAATCGTTGTACAAAAAGGTCTTGTCGGTATTACCAAGCTGGATATTGCTGCAAATACCAAAGGCGCACTGGCAGTTGAAGGTGTCTTTGCAGTACCCAAAAAGAACGAAGCGTTTGCAGCGGGACTCCCTGTCTGGTTCGATGCTAATGGCAATCCGCAAGGCGGTGTTGCAGGTAGTGGGTCGGCCACCCAAATTGGCGGCGATGCACAAGCGGCTGGTGATATTCTTCTTGGCGGTGCTATAATCGCGGCTGCGGCGGCAGATGAGTTTGTTTATATTGCATTAAACAAATTCGATGCTCGAATTCCAACATTTGCAACATCTGCTCGAATTACAAAGGCTGCAAGTGCAAACGCCGCCGCGACAGAATCCGGAGTTTGTTACGATTGCACGGCGGACAATACGGTTATCACTCTTCCGGCAACAGCTGTCGGCCTTGAGTTCACTGTTATGAATGCAGCTGCCGATGGCGCAGCACTTGTCGAAGTAGATTTCCAGGCGGCGGATAAAAACCTCGGCGGCTTGGGTATTGCAGCAGGCGGCGACGGTAAGAAATTGTCAAATACAAAGGCAACAGCAAAGAAGGGCGATTTTATAACATTTGCTGCTGACGGTACTGATGGTTATCGCATTAAGGCAATCCGCGGTATATGGGCACAGGAGAACTAAAAATCCGAAATCCTAATATCGAAATCCTAAACAAATCCCAATTACCAAAATTCAAATGTTCCAAACTCACAAATTGGGCGTTTTGAGTATTTGAGAATTCGAATTTTGAATTTGTTTCTGATTTAGGATTTCGTGCTTCGGATTTGTGAGTTGTTATGTCAAATATTCTTAAAAATGGTATCCAGTTTCTGGCGGATAAGTTGAAATCACATGCTTCCGAGACGGTAATTTATAAACGCGGCGCAGATACGATAAATATCTGCGCCAGTTTTGGCAAGACAAATTACCAGATAGAAAACGAGTCTGGCTTTCAAATTGGCGGTGAGATTACAGACTTTTTATTTAGTGCAGCAGATTTAATTATTGATGGATTAGTAACGGTTCCTAAAGCTGGTGACCGAATCGAAGTTGATGGCAAAGTATATGAAGCATTATTTATTAACGATGGCTGCTGGCGATATAGCGGCCCATTTGGAAAAATTATTCGCTTTCACACAAAGGAAATTTAATTTATGTCACTGACAACTAAGATATTTATGTCGGCTATTCCGTTTTATATGCTTGCATCCGGAGCGAATCAGGCAAATGAAGTTGTAACAATTGCTGATCAGTTCATGAAATATGGTGAGCTGGGACTGTGTTTTGCATTGGTTGCATATCTTATGTACAGCAATTACTGCCTGGTTGCCTCACTTCAAAAACTTATCAAGGAAAAAAGCTCGCAGGAGGAGCGATTGATAAATGCGATTCAAACTTTCTGTGCAGTATGCCGGGAGCGGCCATGTTTATTGGATGCAAACGCGTTTAAGATGGATAATCCAGACAGCTTGGCGGCTATAAAAAAGGATGAAGAGTAATATGGTTTTGCAATTAGCTGAAAAAATCGTAAACACTCTAAACGACAGTGAATTCGCTTTGGCTTTTACTGCTGTTAAGACACTATTTCCATTTTATGAACTCAAGGACTTAGCAAATTTAAAAGTTACTGTTGTTCCTAAAAGCGTAAATATCACAACTGCAAGCAGAAATAGCAGTGAATTTGATTATCAGGTAGATATCGCAATCCAGAAAGCTGTTAAACGGCCGGATGATACCGAAATTACCGTGTTAACTGAGCTTGCCTTAGCCATTGCCAAGAGTTTCCGCAATAAAGTTTATCAGGATATTGGCGCTGTATGCTTTAAGCAATCAATCGATCCATTGTATTTTGTTGAGCATATCCAGCCGCCTTCTGTTTTTACAAGCGTTGTCACATTAAATTTCAAAGTAATCCAGTAAGGAATTTTCATTATGCCTCTGCCATTAGAAAAACAACCGATCGTTCCCAATGCCCTTTATGCACCGACTATTATTCTGCAAACAAGTATTGCAACCGGGCAAATTTTAACATCGGCTCAAATTACCTTAAAAGGAGGCTCTGTTGATGAAAACGGCAAATGGTCGCCCGCTGATTCCCAGGCAAAGACGGTATATCTCCCAAATATATTTTCGCTTGAATCTGATATTTCGTCGTATTCACAGGATGTAATAGAGCTATTTAATCTTATCGTCCAGCTTATCGGGAATATCAATTCTGTCAGGAAGGTTGTCTGATGCCAATTACATGGTATGCACATTCTGGTAATATCGATATTGATAGTCCCATCTGGTACACGCAGCGCATAGGCGGTAGTCTTTGCGATTTTGCAAGCTGCAATAGTGATATAATTCTAAATTCAAATGGCTTCAGAGGCATAAGATTAAACAGAAGTTTTACATGTAACAGGCTTGAAAACAGCGATGGCAGCGGTTCGTTGATTGGATATTTTGAATATACAGGTACTGATACAGTTGGCACTAATATTGGCAGTATTGTAATTAATGGCGGTATTTTAGGTGAATATGAGGAATGTATCAGAATCAGCGGCTCGTCCTTGGGGGAATATAAGAGGCTTACTATAAATGGTTCTATTAGTTCACTTGATACGGCAGAAGGAATTGGGATTTCTATTGTCGGGGAAAATGCATATTTAACGATAAATGGTAATATTGAAAATTTCGGCGGCAATGTTCTGTATATAAATGCTGCAAATGCGCATATTTTAATTATAGGAGATGTAACCGGAAATGGTTCATTTATGGGCAGCGCGGTACAGACAACTACTAATGCGATGTACTGTACTATTACAATTGAAGGAAACTGTTTTTCAGAAAACGGTCCTGCTGTTTCAATTTTAGGTTCTTTCTCAACGTTGTATATCGAGGGGAACGCGGAAGCTGGTTTTTTGGGTCTGTCGAGTATTGTTATTCTTTCTAATTATGCACGTCTTATAATTACAGGTACCTGCAAAGGGCAAGGTGCGGTTTATGGCGTTGAAATACATGGCGATAATATCATTGCAAATATAGATACAGCAATTGGCGGAAGCTACAGCGGCGGGGGCATATTCTGGAATGGCGCAAATATGGAGGGTGGCAGTAGTTTAATTGTCAGAGATGCTATTGGCGGCGATTCTTCTGTTGGAATCGATATAACCCAAAATCCATCATTACCTCCCGGCATAATAGTAACAGGCTCTGTTATAGGAGGCATCAATGCCAGCGGTTTTGGCATTTGGGTAAAAGGTAGTGTAGGCTGCATAATTAAGGGTAATATCATAGATTCACCTTTTTGCAGTGCATACTGCGGGCCTGTCAGAGTAGAGCACAATACAGAAAATTATCATTTGATGTATCACAGCAGTGATAATGGAACTGGCAATCAGCCAAGATATTATCCACTGGCGCTTTCACCTGATTTGGTGAAACGCGGAATTAAGCATGGAACGGTTGTAGGCACGCTTGCGGGCGGCGCAAGTCCATTTAGAAGGTTAAACAGGTTTGTATAATATGAATAGTTTCAGAAATAATTCAGGTTGGCAAGTTTTACGTTCGGTTGAAGCCGTTGATCCGCAACTGGCTGCAAACACATTTGATTCCAAGCCTTCATTTGCGAAAAATATCAATGCTGCCGTTATCCGAGGTTTGGAACTTATCCTTGCAGCAATTGGCAGTGAAAACGGCACCAGCGGTGTTCGTATCTGGGGTGGACGCAATGTCAATAGCGGCCCGGCACAGCTTATAGCGGATATTACATTTACCTTGGGAACAATGGTTTGCAATAAAGACCCGCAAACACAAAAAACAACTGACCTGACAAGATATGCTGATTCAGCAGTTGTTACTTCTTACTGGCCGACGGATATTAAAGCAGTAAATAGCGGCAATAATTTAATGACTACAGTCAGTTTTGATGGACTCGATATCGCCTGGATTGCTGTGGAGGTAATTTCGCTTACCAATGTAATGAAGGCGAATATTTATTTCGGGTATTTTGGCTAATGGCAGCAAAAGTCTCAAACTTTGGACAGTCACTTTACAAAGTAAAAACTTTGTTCTTCGATAGTCCGGCTGTTTTAGCTTCAGTCGATTCTGCTACGCGAAAAGTCTTAAACCGAATTGGCGGTATGATAAGACTTACCGCTCGCAGGTCTATTAAGAAAGCACCTTCCCATACCGCAGTTAGTAAACCCGGCAAACCGCCGCTGAGTCATACAGGCCTATTGCGAAACTATATTTATTATTCATTCGATCCTCTCAGCAGGTCGGTTCTTGTTGGCCCGGTTGCTTTAAATGCAAAAGGTAAAAATGTTCCGCGTATTCTCGAATACAGCGGCAGTGCAAAAATAAAAGGTAAGAATGTTCATATCGCTGCACGGCCATTTATGGCATCGGCATTAAGAGTGAATCAGCCGAAGATGGCAGCTTTATGGAAAAATAGTGTAAGAAAATAATAAATTATAAGGAGTTTTTACAATGGCAGCAGCAGATTTCATATTAGGCATAAACGCCAAATTATATTACGGCACAAATGATGCAGAACTAACAGCAATGACGGAAGCGTCAAATGTAAAAGACTTGACTGTTTCAGTTTCAGCCGGTGAATGCGATATCAGCACACGGGCAAATAGCGGTTGGCGAGCAACAGCGGCAACACTGCGGGAATGTGAACTTTCATTCACAATGAATTGGAAGCCGGGCGATGCGTTCTTTACAGCGGTAAAAACTGCGATGCTAAATAGTACTACGCTGTGTCTTGCTGCATTGACAGGTGCTAAAGATGCTGAATATAGCTCTGGCCCACACGGCAATTTTGCAATCACAAAGTTCGATAGAAAAGAAGCTTTAGAGGACGCCATAACAGTTGATGTTACAGCAAAACTCGCGAAGTATATTGCCTGGGTTGACGTAGCAGGAGCATAATTTTTTAGGAAGTGAGGTATTAAATGAAAACTTTTACAGATAATGCGGGCAGAACATGGACTCTTAGCTTGACCATTGACAGTGCAAAGCGTGTTCGTGATTTACTAAATATTAATTTATTAGAGCCAGAGGCTGGCGATCCTCCCTTAATTACAAGGCTTGGCACAGATGAATTTTTATTGTGCGATGTACTTTATTGTCTTATCAAGCCGCAGGCGGATTCGCTAAACATAACAAGTGAGCAGTTTGGCCAGAGCATTGGCGGTGATGTGATACTGGCTGCACAAACGGCTTTTTATGATGAAATCATTGATTTTTTCCAGAAACGGGGTCGAACCGACAGAGCCAAAGCTGCGGCAACTCAGCAGAAGATGATAAATCTGGCGATAGAGAAGATAACTCAGAATCTAACTCAAATCGATCTGGGCGGGAAACTGACGGAAATATTTGGCGCACGGTCTATACAATAGCAGGATACGTCGGCGTTGACCCCGCGCCACTGACACTGCGTGAATTGTGGTGGATGAGCCAGGCAATTGAGTTTCGTGATCGGATGGAGTGGAATAGGGTTTCGGCATTGATGGCACTATTGTGTAATATAAACAGTGACCCGAAAAAAGGGAAAACATTCTGCCCGGCTGATTTTAATCCATATTTCACAAAGAAGCAGAAGCGTTCAAATGTAATAGAAGTCAAAGACCAGGAATCCAGAAGATTATTTAAAGAAGCATTTGAAGGAAAAATATGAAAAATGAAATCCGAAATCCCAATACCGAAATACGAAACAAATCCTAATTTCCAAAATTCAAATGTTCCAAACTCACGAATTTTGAGTTTTGAACCTTTGAGAATTCGAATTTTGAACTTGTTTCGGATTTAGGGTTTCGTGCTTCGGATTTTAATTATTAAAGTGAGGTTTAACAATGAGTAAATCAGGTTCAATTAAAGCAGGAGCTGCATATGTCGAACTATTTGCAGATAGAAGTCCATTAATTCGCGGATTGCGAGCAGCTGAGATAAGCGTAAAAAAATGGGGCCAATCTGTTTCAGCAATGGGCAGGCAAATGATGGGCGTGGGTACTGCAATTTTAACACCACTAATTGGTGCAGCGAAATACTTTTCCGCTTATGGCGATAATATTGCAAAAATGTCTAAAAGAACAGGTGTCGGAGTTGAATCATTAAGCGCCCTTGGATTTGCAGCAGAACAATCAGGAAGCAATTTAGAAACCGTCGAAAAAGCAATTCGCAAAATGCAGCAGAGTATCCTCGATGCGAATATGGGCTTAAAAACAACAACAGATATATTTGCAATGCTCGGTGTTAGTGCTGCCACATTTTCCGGTTTGAAGCCAGAAGAACAATTTCGCCTTATGGCTGATAGGATCAGCCAGATAGAAGATCCATCCAAGCGTGCTGCGATAGCGATGAAGATATTCGGAAAAAGTGGCACGGCACTTTTGCCAATGCTCGAAAAAGGTGCAGCCGGGCTTGACGAATTGATGAATGAGGCTAAAAAGCTTGGTCTTGTTTTATCAAGTGAAGATGCTGCATCAGCGGAGGAACTTAATGATGCACTAAATCGTATGTGGCGCACTATAAAGATGTCATTTGCAAATATCGGCGCTGCTGTTGCTCCGATTATAACGGATTTATCAAATAAAATTGCCGTAATCGTTGGCAAAATATCAAACTGGATCAAGGAAAATAGAGGTTTGTTTCAAACAGCCTTTTTTGTCGGCGCAGGTCTTATTGCAGCAGGCGGTGCGTTTGTCGTATTTGGGAATGCAATGATCTTTGCAGGCAAAGCACTTGCCATTATAAGAGGCAGCTTTACTGCCTTGAAAACAGGTTTAGCTTTTTTGCTGTCACCAATTGGTTTAGTTACCGCTGCTGTTATCTCTTTAACGGGAGCATTTTTGTATTTTACCAGTTACGGCAGCGAGCTTCTTAATTGGCTTGGCAATTGTTTTAATACATTAAAACAGGATGCGACAAATGCGATAGGTGGAATTGTTTCTGCATTTGCCAAAGGTGATTTGGGACTTGCTGCGCGTATAGGTTGGCTTTTTGTAAAAACCGAATGGTTGCGAGCTAAAGAATGGATGCTTGGCTACTGGCTTAGCATAAAACTTACTATTATGGAAGTTTGGTATTCGCTTGTTTATTCACTTGCTTCTGCCTGGTACGGGGCCGTTTACGCAATTGGGACAGCCTGGGCCGAAACTGTAAGCTTTATTGGCCAGGTGTGGATAAGGGCCGGGGCTATTTTAAAAACCGCCTGGGTCGATGCAGTAGCTTTTTTTAAAACCATATGGGTTGGTTTTAAGCAGTGGTGGGCAGAAACAATCGATTGGGTTGCAAAAAAACTTATGCGGGTTTGGATCTGGTGGAAGAAAATTACAGATTCAAGTTTTGATGCAGCAGCCGCGGAAAAACAATTGGAGGATAGTTTTGCCCAGGACAAACAAGACCGCCAGAGTAATGCAGATAATAAACGTTTGGAGATTGATAAAGAAGCTGACGCCAAGAGCAGTGCAATTGAAAAAGAAAAGGACGAATCTCTAAGTGAGATTGAAGCACGCAGAACAGGCAGGCGCAAACAATCAAAAACTGAATTTGATTCCGGTATGGCCGGGGCTAAGCAGTATGTTGAAGATGGATTGAAAGATGTAATTGATTCTAATAATGCCAGTAAAAAGGCTGTTGCAGATGAGCTTGCAAAAACAAAAGATGAATTTAATGCAGCGATTGCAAAAGCCAAAGAGCCGGTTGAGTCAAAAGCAAAAACACCCGTGTTGCATAAAAAAGATTGGCAGGGTGAGAGTGGTCTTACAAAGGCTTCGACTACAGGAACATTCAGCGCTTTTGGCTTATCGCAGCTTGGAGCAGGCGGTGTAATGCAAGTAATTTCAGCTGCAACCCTGCGAACAGCAGAAGCTACGGAAGATATAGCTGATAATACAGCTGGCGGCGGTGCAGAGTTTGGGGACTAACAATGGCAGATGAAATTACAGTAGCTGAGAGATGGTCCACCAGAAAAACTGCCGTCGGAAGCAGTAAAGGCTCAACTGTTGAATATATTATCCAGGGCACTGACGATGATGTTGACGCCCTGGATGCACTTTTATCAGCTTGTCCTGATACATGGAACGATGTACCACGTTCAGGCAGAAGCGTCGAACAAATAGCAGATAAAATATGGATTGGAACGGTTACTTATGGCTATGGCAGTAAAAACACAGCTGATATTGAGTACAACTTTGATACTGGTGGTGGAACGCAAAAGATCACTCAAACTATCTCACCTCTGACAGTAAGGGCATATGGAACCCAGCCGCCCGATTTTAAAGGTGCGATTAATGTTGATGATAATAGTGTTAATGGCATAGATATTATCGTTCCGGTATATAATTTCAGCGAGACAAGGCAGGTAAGCTCGGATTTAATTAATGATGGTTTTAAATCTGCAATATTTACTCTTGTCAGCAAAGTTAATAATGCTGTATGGCATGGCTTTGCGGCAGGAGAAGTCTTATTTATGGGTGCATCAGGCTCAAGGCATAGCAGAACTGGTGATGTTGAATTAACTTATAAATTCGCTGCAAGCCCGAACAAATCAAATATCACGATAGGCAGTATATCCGGCATCGAGAAAAAAGGCTGGGAGTATCTTTGGGTCAGATATGAAAAAAGTACTGACCAGAATTGCCTGATTCAGATTCCACGGGCCGTTTACGTTCATCAGGTTTATGAATCCGGTACTTTTACAGCTTTAGGACTTGGCGATTAATATGGCTGATACTTTTAAAAAAGTCCGAGACGGTGAAAAACTGCGAATACCTGCACGCACATACAATGCAATGGTTGATGCTGCCGCCGATTTTATCAATCGAAAAAATAATCTAACAACAGAATCAGGCAATACACTTCCTGCAAATATGGTTTATATCAAAAATACAAGCGGTATTGATGTTGGCAGGTTCAATATCATTGGGATATCAGGTAGTGTAATTCCTGCAAGCAATCCAAACTTTTTAAACCAGATAATTCTTATTGGTATAAAGCCTTTATGGCCTAATCACAGTTTAGGCAGATTCGTTATCACTGCTGAGCCTATAAGTAATAATAAAATAGGTCGTGCATATATATCCGGTTTAGTACCTGTAAAAATCTATTTACCCAATCCTTATGATGATAGATACAACGGTTTTGCAGATATATACCCTGATGATGTAACAAGACTGAGAACTTCTATTTCACCGGGACCTGTTACTGTAATGTTCCTTGATTTTTTCAGCGGTCATGATGGAAGTCATAACTATTCGGCAATTGTAAGGCTTAATTACTCTGAAAATCCTGTCAGGCGCGCAAGATGCATTGAAAATGCGCCGGACTATTCTGTTATTGCGGCAAATCTTTACAAAAATGATGTAGAGCAGACATCAGGCAGTGAATCTGCAATAAGGGTGTATTGCAGTATCTTCGGGGGAGGATGGCGTTTGGATTCGGCTATGCCGAAACTTCAGACAGGTGATATAATATACGTCACAAATATCGATGGCAAATGGCGGTGTCTGACAACATTTATTCCTTATGTAAGCTGCGACTGCGATTCGGTGGAGATTTAGTGAAAAGATGTCAATTGGCAAATCCATACATGTTGATAAGGCATCAGGTAAGGTAAAGTTCCTTGAATCCTCCAGAAAAGTAATAGCAACCTGCGGTTTCCCACAACGAATAATGCTGACATTTTCTGAAATACACGAGGCTGGTTTTAGTTGCGGATATACATATGAAGATGATTGTGATACACCGCCGTGGGTAAATCCTAACAGAAGATTTATCTTAAATAAAACTGCAGATGCAGGTGGTGTTATTGCTTATGAATGTAATGATACAATTTTCAGGGTCAGGTTTATAATGCAATATATAACTTATGATGGCAACGGCTTTCGCAGATATATCTGGGTTTATTTGTATCGCAAAACAGCTATAGCTAATTGTATATGCCCGCTGTTTATGTCAGGATGGGAACATATCTGGCAGGATGAATTCAGTGACGAGTTTCAGTCGATTACTGATAGTGCTTCTTCTATAGTTGGCAATACGGGTCTAAGTTTAAATACAGGCGAGCAGTATTTATGTATCAAACACAGAAGGGCCTGGTCAGATTATAAGGTATGGAGCGGTTACACCCCATCCAATTGGCAGGACAATAAGCAATATAATGTAGGAGAACTCGTTTGGGCAACAAATGGCGATATAGTTATCTGCAATACGCAGCATACATCGACATTTGCAACAAAGCCTATAACAGGTGAAAGCTGGACAAGTAAATGGCAGTGGGCTACATACAGTTACAGGCATGGTGTTGATGTTGTTACAGGAACAGATGGTAAAAAATATTATAGCAGGCGAATACATACTTCTGACCCATCAAATAAACCAGTTACCGGAGGAAGCTGGGGCTTATATTGGGGTGCTTGTCCTGCGGAATGGAGTAGCAATACAACTTACACATCGGGCCAGGTTGCGATGTATGGTGATAATGTTGTTAGATCACGATACAACTATGTTAATAATAAAGGGCATACTCCTGATGTAGATAATGACAGTTGTCTTTACGATTATTGGTGGGAAGTTATATTTGATCATAATTTTACAACATGGTCATCCGGCAGGCTCTATTCTGGTGGAGGCGGTAACAGCAGAGTCAGGGGTACTGATAATAAAGGTTATAAATGTATAAAGGCTCATCAGCCGCATGCAGATAATAAACCAATTACAGGCAGTAATTGGCAGGATTATTGGGAATTTGAATATAAAAAGAACACCCCTGAAATTGATCCTGACTGGAAAGAGTATTGGGCAAAAATAAAGTGCGATACACTTTTTCAGGAAGGCAGGTTTTTAGTAAATGAACAGATGGATGAATTTGTTACAGGCCGGTGGGGCAAGGTAGAATTTTCGGCGGAAATACCGGAGTTTCTGGCCTGGCAAAATGATTATGAATATAAGGTTGGCGATATGGTGGTCGGCGATGATAATCAGGTTTATGCGTGCGAGATTGATCACACTTCGTCTTTTGAGAATAAACCTGTAAGCGGAACAAATTGGAACGATTATTGGATTTTAGCAGAATGTGTGGACTAATGATATGAGTTGCTGCAACGGAAAAATAAAACAAGAGCTTGGCATAATTCCAAAAGTCAGAAAGCTTAAAAATATCGCAGAAGGCTTTGCAAAACTTGCGGTAAGCAGAACAGGTATGGATTTTAAATATGCTAAAGAAAGATTATCGATTTGCGAAAATTGTGAAAACATTACCTGGCTCAAAGATGCTGAGTTTGCTGCATGGCTCGCTGAAAATAAACTTTCGGTTTTAAAAAATATGGAGTCTTTAGAAAAGTTAAGCGATTTACCAATTAAGCCGCGTAGAGCTTTGACACGGCGGTACTGTGTAAAATGTAAATGCAATATTATGGCGAAAATACATAGCAAAGAGGAGAGATGTCCGGAGGAGAGATGGTGATAATTGGCATGCAATGAACCGCCAGTTCGGTGAATACAACTCCAGCAAATATATCACATTTGCAAAACTGCTAAGTTAGAATTTCAGTAAGTTGTTCTGAAAGTTTTTGTCTTACCAATTTAGTTTCTAAATCCAAATTCAAAAGATGTGAAATAGTTAACTGATTTGAATAATAAAAATATGTTACAGAAAATATCGTCAGGATATATGTAGAAAAATCTAAGCTCTTTTTAAAAAATCTTTTTTGTTGTCCTATTTCATACAAATTTTGTATATGGGCGATGTACGAAGAACGTATTTTTTGCCAGTCGTCGGTGTTTAAACTTTTGCCGCCATTGAGATTTTCCCACGCTAAAAGGCGCCAAAACTGCGGGTTTTGTTGATGAAAATCAAAAAAGCTTTCTATTATCAAAAGAGTCATATCAGGGACATCTTTTTCAGTTAACGATAAGATTTTTTCATTGGTTGCCGCTAACGAATACACTTTAAGCAAAATCTGTCGATAAAGTTTCTTCTTTGAGCCGAAATATGCGTAAATCCTTTGTTTATTTACATTTGCAAGTTGCGATATTTCGTCTATTCTGGCGCCGTGAAGGCCTTTTTGTGCGAAAACAGTTTCTGCGGCAGCGAGAATACTCTCTTTGCTTTTAACTGAACGCTGCTGAACAGGTAAAATAATAGCTTTATTCTTTCTTTTCATAATTTGGTCATATTACAAAAAAACCAGCATAAAAGCAAATAAATAGTTGTATTTTAAAAGCCAATATGTTAATCTTGTAAAAGCAAACATATAGTTGGATTTTGTTTTTTGGAGTTTAGAAATGCTTAATTTGCCTCAAAGAATTGAGAATGTAGAACAGTTAGAAGAATTGCTTTCGAGACCGTCGGCCGGTCTGGTGGAATATGTAAAAAGCCTCGATGGGGATATAATGATTCTCGGAGCCAGTGGTAAAATAGGGCCTACAATGGTGATGATGGCAAAGAGGGCGGTTGATGAAGCAAAAATTAAAAAGGATATAATAGCAGTTGATGTTCAGCCTCTGGATGATTTAAAGAAACAGGGGATAAAAACAATTCAATGTAATATGCTTGACTGGAAAGAAGTAAGCAATCTTCCAAAAGCGAAAAATATAGTTTATATGGCCGGTAGAAAGTTCGGCTCAAGCGACACCGAATGGATTACATGGGCGATTAACGTAATGATCCCGCACAATGTCGCGGATGTTTTTACAAAATCCAGGATTGCGGTTTTTTCAACAGGTTGTGTTTATCCTATTGTTGATGTTTATACTGGCGGCTCAACTGAAGCAGATGCGCCTAACCCCATAGGCGAATATGCGATGAGTTGTTTGGGCAGAGAAAGAATGTTTGATTATTATGCAGCGGAAAAGGTGAAAAAGTTGTTCAAATCAGGCTTAATTATGCCCTTGAATTAAGATATGGAGTTCTGGTTGATATCGCCACAAAGGTATTGAATGGTGAGCCGGTGGATGTAACAACAGGTTTTATGAATGGTATATGGCAGGGCGATTGCTGCGACCAGGTTTTAAGGAGTTTTGATTGTGCGGCAATTCCGGCATCTATATTAAATGTTACAGGCCCGGAGATTTTGTCGGTCAGATGGATTGCAAAACGATTTGGAGAATTGCTTGGCAAAGAATCTAAAATAACAGGAACAGAAAACGGTAAAGGCTATATAAATAATGCTGCAAAAGCAAATAGCATATTTGGAAATCCATCGGTTCCGATTGGGAAAATTATCGAATGGATTGCAGATTGGGTGCAGAAAGGCGGCCAAACAAGCGGTAAGCCAACACATTTTGAAACACAAGATGGTAAATATTAGAGAATTGTCGTGAAAAAAATAAAGGTTGGCATAATCGGAGCAGGTTTTGCGGGCAAATTTCATTGTGAATGCCTGAAGAGAATTTATGGTGTAGAAGTGGAACTTGCAGGTGTTACAAGTCTTCACATCCAAAGCCGAAAATCATTCGGAAATCAATATGGCATAGCTGTTTTTGATGATTCAGAAGCATTGATAAAAAATGTTGATGTGGTTGATATATGCTCTCCGACTTATGTTCATAGTGAAACAATAATATCTGCGGCACAGCTGGGTAAAGGTATAATTTGCGAAAAACCGCTTACTGGTTACTTCGGCCCAAAAAATGCTGATGCGTCTTATCAAGGCGATAAAGATGATAAACAGCGAATGCTTGATGCCGTTTGTGTAACGCTTAATAAAATCGTTGCCGCGGTGAATAAAAATAAAGTTTTTTTTGGCTATGCTGAAAATTTTGTTTATACGCCGAGTGTTCAAAAAGAATGTGAGATAATTGAAAAAACCGGCGCTCAAATATTGAGAATGACTGGCAAGATATAGTCTAAAGAGGAGTAACGTCTATAATATCCAACTTTTTTATATAACTCTACGCAATACTCCGTATAACCTCATCGCTTGCCTTCCCAAAGGATATGGCATTTTGCTTTTTACCAGCCAATATGTTTCCGCGCCCCCTGACTTTTGAAGCATTATTTGAATCTATGGCAAAAAACCAAGTTCGGTATAATTCGTTTTTTTCTTTTCAAAATATCGCCTTTACTCTTTGTTTAGAATTCATATTATTTCCCTACATTTAATATAGCCCATAACAAAACCAATACAAAAGCTACTCCACCCCAACATAGTAAGAAGCCTATTGTATCAGATTTTGTCCATTTGCAGAATTCCCAATTCGATTTTGGAAAAAGTTTAAGATGATCAAATCGAGTTGGGTTAACAAAACTTTTTTCTATTTCTCTGGCATCCTCTTCAGGATTTGAAGATACCGGGGTTTTCATTTTTGCATAAAAACGATCTACGATGGTTTTATGGGGTGGTTTGGTACAATAGCTTATGAATATCATCAGCGAAAGCGGGAACACGGCATCGAAAATCATACGTGATGTCAATAGTCCAGCTTTACTGAAAGACTTGACTGGCACTCCAAGATGATATAAGATGTATTGTTCAATGTTGAATCGTCCGATTCCCTCTAATTTCGAATTGGGATCATTTGGTTTGCAACGTGCCACAGCATCAAAAAATATCACATTCGATGGTATAACTTTTTTATGAGATATTTCGTTATCATTACTCCCTTCAACGGTTCTTGATTCAATAGTGATTTCTTCGGTCTTCAGTAAAAATGATTCTGAACATCTTATGCTTTTGAACTCTGGCAATAAGCGAGGAGCTATACCAATGATAATCAGGCATATTAACCAACTTGAAAATACCGCCGGCACGGTCAATCTTCTCCACAAATAAACAAGATAGGCCGAAGTGCCCAAAAAGGTCATAGCAGAAAGCACATCTTTTAGAATGGAAATTATTCCAAATTTATTGAAAAAAAGCGCCATAAAGATACCTGATACCAGCAGTACTATTATGAATACTCGCCCTGCAAATACATAATGCTTTTCAGATCGATTAGGCAATAATGGCGTATAGATATTCTTAACAAAAAGCGCAGATTGAGTTATTACAAGTACGTCGGCAGCCGATATCTGGGCTGCAAGAATTCCTGCAAGCATTAATCCTATCGCACCTGGACATAGCAGTTTCACAGTTAATGTACCCCAAACTGCGTCAGGATCCGCGATTTGCCCACCATAAAGCCCAACCGCAACAAGTCCGCACAAAACCCAACCAATTGTAACGAATCTCTTCGCAAAAGCTCCGCTAACGGAACCAATTCTTGCCGCATTTTCGTCCTTTGCAGCGCCGGCGACTGTAACACTGCCACCTCCAAAAGATAAAAGGCTGAGAAAAACAATAGCAGCAACCGAATACCATGTATATTCGCTTGTGTCAAAATGATTGAACATATTGAACATATTATCAGCCACTTTTTGGTGTAATCCTGAAAACCCTCCTAATTTGACTAAACCGAAAGGTAAAATAATGAACGAAAAAACCATGACAAGGATTGATTGAATTGCGTCGGAAACTGCGGCGGCTCCTAAACCACCCATAATTATGGCAAAAATAACGCCACCGTAAACAATATAAAAAGGCAGCGGTCTAAGATACGAAACATAAGACCTCAATTGGCCTCTTTTCTCCATATTTTGCAATACTTCAAATCGTGCACATTTTAATTGAGGCAGTTTTCCGGTATCGTATAATCTTTTTAAATCTTGATATTCATGAAAATCTTTTACCTGTTGACTTTCAACAGTGGTATATTGAGCTGGAGGTTTCGGTAATAAGGCCGACATTGTTTTATAAGATACCAAAAATCCAAAACCGCAAGTGACAAAAACTATAAATAGTAATATTACCGCATAGGTCGCGGCCAAAAACCTGCTTTGAAGCCGGTCAACATATAAATCGGCATTGGTTGTAAGTCTGACGCGACGGCCCCAAACATAGAAGAACCAGAAAAATGGTGTGACAAAAACCATTTGAAACGCCCACCATACTCCACCAACTCCTTGCCGATAAACTTCGCTGCTTACCATAACAGCGCCGCTTGCATCAGTTTTTGAACCAAAACCGAGAAAGAATTGAAGAAGTCTTCCAGTTTTTCGATCTGCAAGAAAATAGTCTGAAGTGTTTTTTACTTTTTTTGTCCAAATCTTTCCGATAATTAACATTCCAAAGAGATAAGACAATAAGATAAATATATCAATAATATGTAAACCCCAAATACGCATAACCTTGTCCTTCCGCATACAGTTCCATGACAATTAGCTGTTTTTATAATTTTACTTGAAGTTACCACTGCATCCGAACTTTAAAAAAGATTCAGAAGCAATCTTTTGAATATCTGGTGTGATTCCGATAGCTTCATTGTTAGTATAATAACCGGCGATAAATCCACCTCCGAAAGACCCGAATTTTTCGATGAGGAATTTTGCTTCATTAGTGATTAACTCTGAATCCTGCGTTGGTAAAGTTTTCTGCACATCAACAGGGCACCAAAATGTTACTTTGCCGCCGTAGTTTTCGGATAATATTTCAATTCCATGTAATCTTGGTTGATCAAATTGCAAACAATCAATGCCACATTGGATCAAATCACCAATAATTGATGTAATCTTGCCGCAAGAATGCATAATTACATTCATTCCATGATCATGTATACGTCCTGCAAGAATTTGAAATTCAGGTCTGAATATTTCTCTCCACATATCGGGCGATACAAATAATTGATTCTGTGTGCCCCAATCTTCACAAAACATAATCGCATCCGCTCCAGCTTCAGAAAAACTGTCAATAGCTTTTAATAATTCATTTCTGATTAAATTATGTAATTTATCAATTTTCTGCCGTTCCAAAACCACATCACAAAGGTAATCTTCAAGTTTACGCAGTTTTCTCGCTACACTAAATGTGAAGCCTGGAATAAAACCAATCCTGAACTTTTGAGTTTCAGCAAATAATTTTGTTGCTTCTGCATAATCACTTTTCTTCCCCAAGTCAGGAGGATAATAATGTTTAAGATTTTTCCAGTCATTTATTGCTCCCAATACCACCTCTCCTTTATCGAATTCAGTCAAAGATGCCCATGTCACACCCCATTCGTCTTTCCAACGTCTTAATTCACTTCTCTCTGGTGGTAAAATTTGAGGATTGGATTCTGTCCTTCTGCCAATAAGAAAATCGTTAGGGTAAGGTTCGGGTAAAACCATACCAATACGAGGAGGATTCTTGAAGTTAATGACAGCTTTTATGATTTTTCGACTATTCATTTATATTTCCATTTTTGAATAAAGAATTGTTTCTGCAAATACTAATATTTGGAAAAATTTTCCCATCGTTTTTTTAATAGGAATGCGGCGCTCTTTGGCTGACGCTGACGTGTGAAGATGCCTTTTTTATTGCCGACTGCTCTAACAATTCTTTGCTTAGTTGCAAAATCTGCGAAATTCCATACATGTTCACCAATTGCAAAGTCCAGTTTATCGAGGGTTTTATGATAAAGATCGAGCATTTCACACTGATATTCTTCAGTAAACATTACCGGCGGGTCCTGATGAAGGCCGGCAATGGTATCAGCTCCATATTCAGTCAGTAAAACTGGTTTATTAAATCGTTTATACCACTGTTTCATATCGTACTCAAGTTGTAAGGGAATCAAATCCAACTGTCCGGAATCTAAGTACCATGAGAAGTATCTGTTTACGCATACTACATCCAAATATTTGCAAATGCCTCTCTCACGTAATTCTGGCTGAATTCCTTTTTGGCCGGGCATGGAATGTAGTACTATTGTGACCATTCTTGTAGGATCAAGTTTGCGAGTTTCATCTATAATTCTCTTGAAATACTTAATAGAGTTTTTCTCCCAAGTGCTGGATTCATTTGCCAAACTCCACATAACAACACACGGATGATTTTTATCTCGTTGAATCATTTCGCGCATTACCTGCAAATGGTGCTCCATACCTTTGCCGTTTATTCTTTCTTCTGTAAAGATTGGAGGATTAGCAGGCACATCGCCTAAACCAACAGCGGGGCATTCATCAATAACAACAATACCCAAACGGTCAGCCATATTCATAATTTCTTCTGAATAAGGATAATGTGAAGTTCGAAAAGAATTGGCACCTATCCATTTCATCAAGTTGAAATCTTTAGTGTTAATTACATCATCGTGACCTTTACCGCGAATGTCAGAATCTTCGTGTTTGCCAAATCCTTTGAAATAAAAAGGTTTGCCATTGATCAGAAATTGTTTATCAGTTACTTTAATAGTTCGTATGCCGACAGGCAGACGGTAAACGTCGATTAGACTGCCATTCTCTGCAAAAGCTTTCATTTCCATTGTGTACAAATATGCATTACGGGGTTCCCAGAGCTTTGCGTTTTTGACTTCCAGGCGACCTTTGGCACCTTGTCCATGTATTACAATATGGCCATCTTTATCTAGCAGATTAATTTGAATCGAAGCAGCACTACCATTAATAATAACTTTGTAATCAATAATTCCATCGGTCTCGTTTATATCAGTTGTTACAATAACATCTGCAATATATATTTTGGGCGTCAAAATTAATCTTACTGGTCTATGAATGCCGCTATAATTATAGAAATCGCAGAAATTAACTAGAACACGATGATTTTCAGGGTGCATTTCATCTTTAGATGTCTGAATTTCGCCACGGGGAAGCGTATAATTATCAAGAGTATTATCAACTGCCAATGTTACTCGATTTGCATTGCCGAATTGGACAACTTCAGATATATCACCTTCAAAAGGTAAAAAACCGCCCCTATGTGATACAACTTCTTTGCCGTTAATCCATACGGTGGCATGATGACTTGCACTGCCTACCCTCAAGACCGTTCGGCAATCACGCCAATCTTTTGGCACAAAGAAAACTTTTTCATACCATACGTAGCCGACGTGATCCCTGATATACTTGTCCTGTGTAATGTCATTGTAGCTGGCAGGAACAGGCATCTCCATCGTATTTCCAAGAGGTTGAGAAAACCATTTTTTTACAAAACCTTCATTATTCTTATCTATTTTAAAATTCCAAATACCCGATAAATCCTTGACCTGACGAGTTTCACTTTCCCTTGGGTATAACATTTATTCACCTTTCTCTTTCATGGATTTCGAATACACATTCGAATGTTTTTACTCGTTAACGATTTTAATACGTAGGAATCAAATAATATATTAATTTACGCAAATATTTTGCAAAAATCAACAAAAATGCAAGGCTTTTCATTGTTTTCTTTTTCAACATCATAAAACATGCTTGTTGTTCTATAAATTATTGAAATATTTAAACTTATGTTTGACATATAAAGCGTTATTTTGCAGTTTTATGAAAGGTTTATATCCAATTAAATGAACATAATCAATATGGGAACTTACTCTTGCGTATACTCAAAGGTACCAATATTTAAAATACCTTGTTTATTTAACTTTGCCTTAAATAAACGGAGCATACCACTTAGGTTGAATTTAACATTTATTTGAATGTCTTTAAAATCCGGCATCTATACAGAACTAATGCTTTGAGAAATCAAACTAATGCAAAGTCTAGTTAAATATAAACCTTTGCATTTTACCAAATATATTTTGTATAAGCTTTTAATATTTGTAAATATTTTATTTGTACATTAGCCATTATTTACATAAGATCTTATGAGATAAGAAATTAAGTTATATAGTAAAAAATCCAAAATGTAGCAGTAAAAAAACTTGACATCGTCTTTACTTTAACGTAAATTGTAACGTGATATATGCAAGCGGTTGCATCTCCTGACTAAAAACACCTCTGATTTTCATCTTTGGGACCTCTAGCGTATTGTCATATGTCGAGGCCTCGTGGAAGCGTTTATATATGCCACGTATGCATATATACGCAAATTTAATTTTTCTATGCTTAAGGAGATCTTTATGCGAGTAATTAGTGTTCTAATAATCACGTTGGTTTTATTGACCGGAACTCAACTTAACGGGGCAACTTATGATATCCCCCACAATGGGATATCTGATCACTCCAGCTCGGCGATAACAGGATCGATAGCCTGGTATTTCGCAACCTATCCATCTTCGGGCAACGTTTTTAACCTTACATCAAATGCCGACTACTATATTAGTCAGCCGCTTACTATGCCGGCTGGGGTAACTCTGAATGATAGTGCAGGAAATGCCAGAATTGTTGCTGATGACGGATTGAATGATAACGTGATGATATTTTTCAATAACAATTGCACAATCACCAATCTTGAACTTTTTGCCAATAGAAAGGCACGGTTTTGCTTGCACGGAAATGGTAAGTCAGGTTTATGGTTAGAAAACTGCACATTACATCAGACTAAAAATGATTATACATCCGGCGATCCATCACCACACTTGATTTATATGCCTAATAATGCCAATTCAGCCATTGTCAATAATCTATTGAGGAGGGCTGGTTGTGATCCTAAATTAAATGGGGCAAATTGGGGCGGCGAGGCTTCTCTTATCTATGCAACGTTCAATAATATTTTGGCGTTGAATGATAATGATGCTGCGTATGCTCTGGCAGCTGGGTTTCAAATTTTTGGTTCAGCAAATGTTGGTATAACAGGCAATATCATTCAGCACACAGGTTTAAACTGGGACTATTTGGCAGATCCATCTGGTCATGTCGCAGATGGCATTACCTCATATCATAGCCCCGGCGGTGGCGGTCCTTATACTGCTCGCAGCAACACAATTCGCTATTACCGAAATCACGGCATACATTTGGCCGGCGATACTGTAAAAATAGAGAACAATAACATTTATAGTGGTTGGCATTGTGCGATTTACCTAGGTGATCAGAAATCTCCACACGAATGTTCGGTAAACTGCCGGATTACAGGTAATTATCTCAAGAACGGCAGTCAGCCGACGACAAATGAATGTATCCATCTTAACTACGTGGATAGGGCTACATTGACAATATCTGGAAATACTGGTGATGGTACAATTTACTGGGGGCCGGATTGCTAACAAATAGCAGATACCAGCAAGGCGCCTGACTATGAAGGCGCCTTGCCTTTGAATTTGGTATGACTCATTAATAAGGTATATGCAATATGGCTACATTCATAAAGGTATTTGTAATACTTTTCTTTTTTTCAAGCTGCACGAGAGCAAAAATAATATTTGTTGATGCTTCTTGTAAAAAAAGAAGTAGCACCGGACAATCTTGGGGGGATGCGTATAAAAGTCTGCAATTTGCATTGGACCATTCTTACCAAGGCGATCAAATATGGGTTAAAGCTGGGACTTATCTGCCTGAAAAAAAATATCGCGGCAGTAATGATAGGTGCAAAGCTTTCGCTCTTAAAAACGGCGTAGCCATTTATGGTGGATTCAAAGGCAATGAACGCAAGCTGAAGCAGCGACGATGGAAAACACATATTTCAGTTCTTAGTGGCGATTTAAACCTCAACTGCATAACAGATGATAATGATGTTTTTCACGTTATATTCATTCCTGCCAATAATAATCTCAACAACACTGTTATCCTAGATGGCTTTAGAATTACAGGAGGTAACGCTAATTCTCTGTCAGGAGAACACAGCAGCTATGGAGGAGGCATTTACAATGAAAAAAGCAGCCCAAGTATATGCAATTGCACATTCGTAAAAAATTCAGCCATATTTGGTGGTGCGATGTACAATTTAAATTCTGCTATAACTCTGTCGGGCTGTACCTTTGAAGACAATATCGCGTTAAGCCCCAAGGGCACCGGAGGGGGAGCAATTTATAACAAGGATGCTGCGATGTCAAATATAATCGATTGCAGCTTCAGCGGAAATTCAGCTTTCAACGGGGGAGCGATATATAATTTTTATTCAGAAAATATAACTATTCAGAATTGCCTTTTTGCCGATAACAACTCCATTAGTTCTGGCGGAGCTGTGTACAGCTCTAATACATCTATTCAAATAAACGAAAGCATTTTTTCTGAAAATTCGACTGTTTCTTGTGGAGGAGCATTATCGAATTTCAAAACCAGGGCTGGTATAAACGCCTGCCGTTTTTTAAATAATACTTCAATGGGCAGCCAATCCGAAAGCTCGCATGGAGGGGCAATTTTCAATGAAGAAAGTTTTGTCGATATTAAGGGATGCTTATTTATCTCCAACATCGCATCTCGGTATAGCTATGGAGCTGGTGGCGCAATACGTGAACTGAATAGTTCCACCCAACTTGAAGATTGTATTTTGAAATACAATCTCTCTAAGAATGATGGCGGTGCCATATTTAGCGAGAATGGAAAATTAAGTCTTTCAGATTGCTTCATTGCATGTAATTTTGCAAAGGCGGCTGATGGGGGAGCGATTTTAATTCGCAATAAACAAGTAGTAATTTCTACTAATTGCATATTCGCAGGAAATGCCGCCGCGTCCGAGGGAGGAGCCTTTTTTATCTGTGGCCAATCGAAGTTAAACATTTTAAAATCTACATTTGCAGCGAACTGTGCAAAATTTGGAGGTGGAGCCGTCAGCACTCATCAGGGAAGTAACACTGAAATAACCAAAAGCATAATTTGGGGTAATAAGGCTGATAGAGGATACCAAATAATAGTTGCAGATGCAAATTGCAGCGTAGGATATAGCGATGTACAGGGAGGATGGCCCGGCAGCGGCAATTATGATATAGCTCCTACTTTTGCCAAAACTCCCAAATCTCCCAATTGCCTTATGCAAACTGAAGAATATGATAGAGGCGATTTCCTTCTTGCCCAACCGTGATTTTGTCATAGCAGGACGCTTTGTGGCCATTTCTTTTCTACAGAGCAATCCAAGATATAATTTTACTTGTTGTTTTTATTTACACAATTAATTTGATATATTCTAAAATTTGAATATTCGGCTTTGAGTTCAGACATTTGTCTTATACCTATTCTTCCACCATTTAATATATTTCCAGTATCAAGATTTCGCTTAACTATTTTGCCGCTATCATCTATGAGATCGTTGTATCTCTTATCCTCAAAATCTATAACTATTTTACCATTCATATAAAAATCTATTTTTGGACCCCCGCTTAATCAGCAGGAGATGTATTGTATTAAAATTAAATGTTTCTGCAGAATAATCAAGTTCGTAAGAAGGATAATCCGGCCCTGAAGCCAATTGATAAAAACCTGAATTTTTTCTAAGGTTACAATGCTTACGTATCCCAACAGCTGCACAATTTGCCCAATATGAGATAAGAATTAATATCTCCTTTAGTGTAATCTTCAAATATCCCCATTCTTGGTGTCAAAGAACTATCTAAAACATCTTCACCATTAATACCTTTGGCGCTAAAAAAATAATTCCTAATCCTATCGGAGATAGAGGTCTAAAGTCGTATTCGACAATCATTGCTCGTAACTATTTTGTTATTCCAACAAACTATATGTCCTCCTGCAAACGCACCGCTGCTATCTTTAAGCTTTTCAATTAGAGAAGAATCTTCTTTTTTTAAAGATTCTAGTACACCATCATAATAATTTTTCCAGCCTAATTGTTTTTTATCTGATTTGATCCATTTTTTATATATTGAATCATGAGCTATGGAAAACATAATCATTTTATCAGATTCCCATTTTAATTTGCCTGGTCCCTCTAACGTCCATTCTTTAATACTATTTGGTTCTGTAAACAAATTTTCATAGATCAATGTAATCCTTTTTTCAAGGTCAAGGTCATGTAGAATAGTTTTATTACAAACTTCCATACCATAAGCATCAAAATCTGCAAATGCAGCAAACATAAGGTAAATTAAAGCTTTCAAGAAAAAAAATTTCATTTTTTGCTTTTCTAACAAAAATCATCTGTGCGGAATGTCACTACAGGTAAGCCAGTCACCATATAATATACAATTTTCCAAATTATCCAACGATGCGTAGAGAACCTGTATCGGATTTTTATTTCGAGACTTGAAACCATCATCTTTCTCGAAGTTTCAGATAGTGTCGGTTGAATAAGATAAATTCGAAATTATCTCCAGCAATGGTAAACCCCTTCAGTTTGTCACGTTTTGTTTTGGAGATTTTATTAAATTTTAAAATTACATTATTTGGATCAATTTTCATGTTTTTATACATGTCATCTACCTTTGCCAATGCCAAAAGACTCAAAGCTGGCAAGTTTCTTATTGGATGTTTTGTTAACATTTTTTATGGCGATGGAGGATTAAGGCAAATTTGAAATTTTATCGAAATTATCCAGTGTCTTGATTTATATTCCTTCATCAATTCTAACCTTTCGATAAATTATTTAATAAATTAATCCATATGGAAAACTTCTTTAAGCGGAATTGCAACCGGCGTATTATCAGTTTTATATTCCATGATGTCAGACATATAATTCCACCATTTTCGATTAATAGGATGATTAGGGACGTCATTAGCGATATTATTGTCTATTAATTTCATCACGGCAAAAAGCGTAAGGGTCTCCTCATCAAGAAATATACTATAATCATAAATGCCAGAATCGCTCAAGAATTTCCTAAGTTCAGGCCATATTTGATCATGTCTTTTTTTGTATTCAGCTTCATATCCAGGTTTTAATTTCATCTTCAGTGCTTGGCGTATCATTTTTTCTTCCTTAGTATTTTCCATATTCCTTAGTCGCTTCAATCATCAATTTCACAGTTTCAGGCGACACGTCTCCCTGAATAATATGAGCAGGTGCTAATAAATATCCTCCATTGGCACCAAGCGTCTGGCAGCGATTTTTAATTTCATCACGAATATTTTCTTCATTTCCTTCAGGTAAAAGCTTCTGCTGATCGACACCACCAAAAAATGAAATCGAGTCACCATATTTGTCTTTCAGCGATTTAGGATCCGAACCGGGAACATTTGGTTGTACAGGATTGTAGACATCGACACCGATTTCAATAAAATCATCTAAAAGGGGAGCAACTGCCCCATCAGAATGCATAATAATTAATAAATCAGGTTTTTCTTTTTTTAGTAATTTAAATATACGTTTATAGCGAGGTTTGAATAACTCTCTCCACATTGAAGGGGAAATTATTGTTGAATTTTGACTTCCTAAGTCTTCCCCAAACCAAATTGCATCTACACTAAGTTTTGCGAGTTGAAGAGCAATGCCGGTTGTCCATATTTCAACTTTATCATAAAGCGGATTAAGCCATTCTTCCTGCATCGCAAGTGCCATCATATGTTTTTCCAGACCGGTCAATTGCCAGGCTAACTCAAAAAGTGAAAGTTCGCAGTCCCCTATAATAAAATAATCATTGCCGTATTTTTCTATTTCCCTTGCTGCGATTGTAAAACGACCAGAAGCGTACGGATCTGGAAAATTGTAAATTTCAATCTCTTTTCGAGATGAAGCATTCTTAAGAGGAGGTTCTACAACCTCTACATACAGATCCGTAGGTTTCATCTTCATTCCGAATTCATTAAGCGTAACATTATTTTCAACCGGAATGGGCTCGAATCCCTCAGCGATTGTGCCTCCTACAATAACACAATCGCTACCTAATGCCATACGTATCGCATTGGCCGATATCCGGTAAGTAAGATCTTCATAATAAGACATCGTATATTCAGTACCTATATTGAGTTCTTTGCTAAAATACTCGATCAAAGATTTACACAAATCAAATTGAATTGGTACACGGTCTGGCTTTTTTTCTCTTGTAAGTGCAAGTTTAACTGTCTTTTTGGAATTCACTTAATTCTGCCTTTCAATAATCATAGTAATAAATTTATATTATTATAAGAGCAAAATAAGTAAGTCAACTAAAAAATGCAACCCCTTTCAAAAATAAACGATGTATTGCTTTCTGTATGTATAAAGTTGATGGCCGGAAATCTTATGGAATATTTCTCAACAACCCTAAGGTAGATTCTCTTATAATTAACTCTCCCCCAAAATGAACAATCCGATTAGGTCCATTGGGGTTAGCAATTTTGTCAAGAAGTATAGTGCCTATTAGATTTGCATAGTTTTCATGATATACATTATAAGTAGTTAAAGGAGGATTCCAGATGTCAGTTTCATTGCAGGTGGATATTGAAGCTATAGCAAGATCATCAGGTATTTTGATTTTCATTCTATGGCAAATTCTATAAATAATTGCCGTCATTTGGTCGTTTATTGCCAACAATGCTGTAACTTTTTTATCTAATATTTCATTAATGACCTTATCTAAATTGCGCATATCATGAGAGACGTGAAAAATTAGACCCTCATCAAATGATAATCCTTCTTCCTGGTATGTTTGCTTGAAAGCAGAGATTCGCGGATCACCTTCCTGGTATGTAATCAAAGCGATTCGGGAATGCTTAAGTCCTATTAAGTGTTTTAAGAGAATTTTTGCTCCTGAGAGGATATCCTCAGCGACTTGGTTTACTAATTGGTCATGATAATAACCTAAAACAACAAAAGGAACTGAAGTATTTTTAAGAGTTTCAACAGCTTCTATTGTGCCGATATAATGGCGAGAGCAAATAATGATGCCATCAATAAGCCTATCAAGCATAGATTCTACAATAGCATTTTCTTGAATAGGATCACTATGGCCTAATTCAATTTGAAGTCGATAGCCTTTTTGTTTCAAACATTCCTCTAAATTCACAGCAAAACTTTCGAAATTTTTCATAAAGGATATATCTCTTGCTACAAAGCCAATATTTTGAGACTTTTTCATAGCTATGGCTCTAGCATTGAGATTTGGACGATAGTTAAGTTTTTCACAATATTTTTTGATTCGCTCTCTTGTTGTAGAGGTAACAAGGTAACTGCGGGAGAATGCACGACTTACAGTTGAAACAGAAACGTTTAACTCCTTTGCGACATGTTCCATCGTAACGGTTTTTGCTGCTTTTACTTTATTAGTAACTTCTGTATTCATTCTAATTAGACTCAAGAGCGATTGTTCAAAAAATTCAAAAAACTTCTAAAGAAAACAATATCTATTTTTATTAAGATAGAATATCTATCTATATTACTCAGCATTATAAAATAGATCATGATGAAATGTCAACAAAAATGAAAGTTTTGCAAAGAATAATGCAAATTTGCAAAAGTATTCGGATTTTAACTTGACACTTTCGAACAAAATTTTTATAATGTTTTATGAAAGGGTTTGCATTTGCTAATTTTTAGAAATGTCCTTGTCTCAAAGGGAACTATCTTATGCCCATTACACGACCTTTTTGTTTTGTTTTGTCATTTATGTTTACTTATCTACAAATAGTTACTTCTGCATTAGCTTTTTCTGACAATAATGATACGGTAGTTTTGCTTCATATGGATCAATCAGCGGTTTATAATTATAGTCATGCAAATAGGACAGCTGTATATGATGATGATAGTTTCATTTTAGACCGTAATAATGACTTAATCTTGGGTTTTTGGGATGAAAACGATCCAAATATTGGAGCAGGAATTCATGAACCCGCTATAACAACCGGAAATTCTGGTTACTCAGCATCATCTGGCAATGAAGCTTTAACATTCGATGGGCAGCAGGGTGCTTTTGTCCCAAATGTTTATAGTCACGGAAGCAAACAACAATTTGCCTTTGAATTGTGGATTAAGCCTACGCAATTTATTGCAGGCAGTCAGACGATTATTAGTGTTACAGATGCATGGGAACTTCGTTTGGAGCCTTCGACTGATAATTCTACTGCAAGGATGATGTTTATTGTTTATGATTCTTCCCTTCAGGCATGGATTGCATACAGCGGCTACGGCTTGATTCAAAATCATTGGCATTTTATCCAGGCGGTCTATGAATACAACCGGACTTATGTCAGTATTGATGGTGTTCCAGGAGGGGCTATTGGTGTGCCGTCTATAGTGACGTATCCGTACCACCCTCATGTTTTTCTGGGTAGTATCTGGAAATTTGATAGACGCATGTATGTGGGCTTTATTGATGAATTACGAATAACTTCTAAAAATTATCTTTGTGGCCAATGGGGATATTGGTCCGGAGATATAAATAAAGATTGTTGTGTGAATCTGAGAGATTTAGCAATTTTAGGTTTAAACTGGCTATGAAAAAAATAGATAAACTGTATATATGGGCCTTGATTGTTGGAACGCTCCTGTTTTCGAGATATTGCAAAGCACAAATAATTGTTGGTCCTATAACAAATCCTCATCCGCGATTATTGATGAACAATGCGGAGTTGCAGACAATGAACGCCAGAATTGTTGGTAGGCAACAACCTTGGTACAGCTGTATGGTGTCATTCTCGAATCGCGTGAGTATTGCTTATGCCGGCTCGCCTTCTCCCTATACAGGTAATGATATTCAAGTATTTTATCCGAGAACTAAAATTGATAGTGAAAGAGCGAGAGATTTAGCATTGATGTATTATCTTGGAGGTCCTGATACCTATGCACAAAAAGCAATTAGTTATTTAAATGCATGGGCTACAGCTAATCCTACGCCGGCTTTAAATTTTGCAATAACATCCGAAAATGGATTGTTGGTGGCGAGATTTACACTTGGAATGATATGGACTTATGACCTACTCTATAATCACCCTGCAATGACTCCTCAAATTAAGAACAATTTTGAATCATGGCTGCGAATACTTGAATCAGTAATTAAGGACTGTATTCAGAATTGGGAGGATAACGATTATTATACTAAACAATATTACCAAAACCATGTTGTTGCGCATACGATGGGATTGTTAGCTATTGGCTATGCCATAGGAGATGTAAATCTCGCGCAATTTGCAATCGACCATCCAGATAATCCGCGGGATCTTGTTGAATTGATTAGAGAAGCTATTTTTATGCCCGAAGACACGCCTTGTATCAGGGACTATTCACCGGACATTTGGCCGGTACAAAAAGGTGAAATTTATGATAGGTACCGACATAAAACAGGTCCAGAAAAAGGGCTGCAATATTCTCACTTAACGACGCGGTTGTTAACTTTCTCTGCTGAAATGGCATTTCATAACGGACTTGATTTTTACAGTTATACTGCACCAACAGGGGAAAATCTTGAGCTACCGATGACATTTTTAGCTGATTTTCATCGCCTCAAGGATGCTTCCATTAAAGGCGGTTATTATTTCTCTAATGGACATGATGAATCATGGAGAATTGGAATTGCCGGAGATCCGACTAATTTTTTCGAGCTTGCTTTTAAACGTTATCCTCACAATGTGGAAATCGCAGAACTTTTGGGGTCCATAAATAGGGTTTCTATTTCTTTAGCTCAGTTAGATGAGAGTTTAGGAGATATGGTTTTGATATATGGTCAGCCCCTTTGCTGGGAAGGAAGAGTTTCAGCAGATATTAATCATGATTGTAAAGTTAATTTTCAGGATTTGACATACCTTGTACAAAGTTGGCTTAATTGCTCTGTACCATTCGCTGATAGCTGTCAAGAAGGCGACGTTAAGATATCAGATTGAAGAATAAAAAATAAAACAATATCCGTAATAAAGCAAAATTTTATAAAAATTTTAAAAAAATATTGACAATCAGCTAAGGTAATGATATCTATGAAAGGCCTTGCAAAAGATGCTTTTTTATTCTTTGGTGAAAAGCCTTTCAGGGGTTGGAATATTGCGATGTCGTTGTTGATATCGCTTAACTGTTAATCCTTTTTTCGGAGGAATGAGATGAAGAAGAAAATTATTGGAATGTTGTTTTGTGCGGTGTTTGCCGGATTTGCACAAGCAAGTGTTGACGGATCCGGAACTTTGAGTTTATGGCATATGGATAATCTAACCACAGTTGATTTTTATGCTGGTACTCCCGGTACTACTTTGGAAACACGTAGCGCTGTGGCTGATGACGATTCTATTGTTACAGGACGTAATCACGACTTGGCGTTTGGCAGTGTTAATACCGGTGGTTCCACATATTCACCTGCTTTAAGTGCTGATGGATTAGGACATACAGGTACCGCCGGCGATAGGGCTTTAGTATTTTCAGGAGCCCAAACAGCAGTTGCTCCCGGAGCTTGGCCCTCGATTGCTCCACAGAATTTCAAAATAGACTTTTATATGAATGTCGCAACTGCAAAAGTCGCAACGCTTGCAATGACTGTTAACACTTTTGAAATTCGCCAGCAGCAAAATGCAGTAACCGGCCTAAATGAGCTTATATTCTATATTTATGACACAGGTCCCACAAAAAATATTGTTTCCACTTCTTTTTCACTTAACGAATGGGATCATGTGGAGGCTTGGGTTTTAAATGGTTCTGCTCATATTGCCTTAAATGGTGTAGAGGCCAATCCATTGGGTGTGAGTGTTGGTACTCTTCAAAATCCGCTCGCAGGTCATGAAAGACTAGTCTTGGGTTCAAGATGGGACAGTTCTCCAAGTAAGGGAAGATTCTATGATGGAATGCTTGACGAAGTAAAAATAGTGCCCGAACCTGCAACTATGATTTTGCTTGGCCTTGGATTGGCTTTCTTAAGACGAAAAAACTAAAATATTACCCAAAGAGTTTTTAGAAAGCGAATTTTCTGAAAAAGTGGATGAGTGCTTTATAGTTATGGTTTTGTACGAGCAGATTAAAAGATAAAATTGAAGTTAAAATATTGTTAAAGGAGATTAGTATGGTTAGGGCTAAATCTAAAAAACTATCAAGGTATTGCGGTTTTACGCTCGTCGAATTGTTGGTGGTTATTTCTATCATCGCGATGCTTTTAGCCGTCCTTATGCCTGCATTACAGAAGGCAAGGGCTGTGGCGGTGTCTGTTATGTGCAAAACCAATCTAAAGGATATTGGTGTTATTATGAATTGTTATAGCCAGGACTATGGCTGTATCCCGCCAAGCAGTGAAAGTGGAAACCGCTGGATGTTGGCGCTTTCGAAGTACCATTACAAACGAAAAGCGAATACAATAGATGACCCGACTGGCGGTGCAAAGGCTGGCGGCATTTATGATTTCAGTCTCTTTAGATGTCCGTATGAGCAAAAAAAAACAGGAAAGACCGACGGTACCTCTCTAGTTGAACTTGGTGCCGCGGGGATTTATGGACTCAATCAATATTTCACAGGGTATTGTTTTGCCGACAACGTAGGCTCGGTGATGAAAATTCCGGGAGAAAAAAAGGAAGATATGAAATATACTAAACTTATAGATATCATATCCCCGGGAACATTTCCATTTATGGCTGACACGAGTACGGATGACCCATTCGGCATGAAGAGATCTACTGGGGCGATTGGTTGCTGGTGGTTAAGTGCCAAAGGGCCTCATCCCAACGCACTTGAGAAATACAAGTGGACTGGTGGGAAAAAAGGCGACGTTACTACGTGGTCACCAACAGGACCAGCTCCAAATCATCAAGGCAAAACAAATTATCTTATGGGAGACTTCCATGTTGCGACTATGGGGCTATGGCCATGGCGGGATAATATCGGGACAGATTTCCACCCAAAAAGAAAACCTCCAAGAGCAGGACCATGAATTTAATATTTTAAAAAGCCAAAATTTCAAGGTGTTAAAAATAAATTTTACTATTTAAGGTGTGAGGTAAAAAATGAAAAAGAAAAAAATTCTGGTTATTTTAACGATCATTTTGTCATTCTCTTATACTATGCTTAATGCAGGTCAGACGCTTGTCGGGGAATGGAATATGAACGGAAGTATTTTATCGAAAACAGTGAATGTTGGTGCAACTACAAGTTGGCCAAACGGCGGTTTCGTGAGTGAAACTCGCAATGTGATTGAAAACCCGGTTGGTGATTTAGTGTTTGGAGGCCCAAAACAAGGACAAGGTTCTGCATCTTATCCTACACAGTCAGACGATGGTGCAGGAGCTTCCGGACTTGCCGGTGATAAATGCTTGATATACATCGGAACACAACATGACTGTTCATTTGTTCCTAGGGTTCTTAATCAAATTAGCCAGGCTTTTCGAGTTGAGTTTGACTTTAAGATAAATGATCCTCCGAGTAATTGGGGTGCAAATGGGACAACTGATATAGTTGATGGTGGTTATAACAGGTTTTCTATACGCCTTATAACTGATGCGAATGCAGCTAGGATTAAGGCTCAAGCATATTGCTGGAAAGCGGATGGGACAAGTTCGGTAACTACTTCGACGGGGTATACGGTAGATTGTGTGAATTGGAACCATCTCGAATGCTGGCTTGAAAGCGGAATCTTTTATTTGAAATTGAATTCAGAAGTTGCCTTTTCAATACCATTGGCTGGAACACTTAATCCACCTGCAAATCCGGATGTGACATATAGCGGCTTGACAATTGGTGCTCGTTGGGATGGAGCTAACCGTTGGACTAGAGCTAATATTGATAATGTTAAATTATATTCTTTAGATCCCTCTTGCGGAGATTGGGGATATCTAAATACCGACTTCAATACAGATTGTGTAGTTGATTTCAAAGACATTGCTTTGTTCGCAGAGCAGTGGCTTACATGTACCAACCCTACCGGTGAAGGCTGTATTAATGCTCTGTAAGTAAATATTCAAATTATAAATAAAATCATTTATGTGGAGTTTTACAATGAAAAATTTGAAAATATTAACATTGGTCTTATTAGTGGTCATCTTCTTTTTACCTGCGTTTGCATCGGCTGCATTTACACAGGAAGTATTAGTCGGTGCTTGGGATATGTCAGGAACAACTTCGTTAAAAACAGTAAGTGTGCTTGAAAATGATCCTTGCACCGCTGCTTTTTTTGCTTCTGAATCACGAAATTATCTTCCTGATAGTAACGGAGATATAATATTTGGAACTTTTATAATCGGCACAGCAGGGTCAGCGCCTTCTTTGACAGGAGGACACCTTGTATTCTCCGGTGCAGAAAATGCTTATATTGAAAATGCCGTGTATGGAGTTCATTCGGTCGAAGTTGAATTTGATTTTACAACAAATAATATTTCGCAGGCTGCGATTATACTGGGAACGGCAGGCGGATGGGAAGTGAGGATTGAACCTGGAGAAGTTGGCAGCTCAAATGAAGGTAAGGCTCGATTAGATTTTTATTGTTCTACAATAGTCGACAATGTAATCGTTCAGCATATGGCTTCATCAAATTGGACTGTTACGACAGGTGCAAATCATCATGTGAAAATATCTGTTAAAGAAGATTCTGCTAGTATCGAATTGGACTCCGTTGTCTCTGGTTCGGCAAAGCTGGATGGTGGAATGCTTTTACCAGCTAACCCGCATTTGCATCTTGGATCAAAATGGAATGGCGGAGAAAGCTATTTTTCTGGTACTATCGACAATATATCTGTAAAAAAATATGAAGCTCCTCTAATAGGCGATTGGCCGATGCTTAGCAGCACATTGACAAATAAAGATGTAAATGTACCGGTTGATTTTATTAATCCAAATAACACAGTCAGAGAAAACCGGTCTGTACTCGCAGACGCAAATGGAGATGTCGTATTAGGTAAATGGGTGCAAGGCAATCTTGCTTTCCTTGACAATCCCGGAGCATATGATGATATGCTCGATTTTACAGGTCTTCAAATGGCTTACATTCCTGAAATATTTGAAAATCGAACATCTTTCCAAATTGATTTCGATTATAAGCCGATGAATCTTTTTTTTAGCGATTCCAGTCAGACAATCCTGCATGTTCCAGATTGCATAGAAGTTAGGACTGAACCCGGAACAGGACTCTATGCCGGCAAGTACCGCCTTATGTTTCCGGCGTTTACCAATCTAAATGGTGTTCTTACTGCTCGTACTCCGCGATCGGAATACATAATTGAAGAGGGTAAGTGGTACCACGTTTCTTGTTGGGTTGATAAAAGTCGCGCCTATATAAGTGTTGATGGGATTATAGATGATTTGATGGGCGGAGGCCTCGAGCGAGGTCTGAATCCGGCCATTTACGGTAACTTGTTTATGGGTGCTAAATGGAATGCTTCCGGCCGATTTATGTATGGTCAATTGAAAAATATCAAACTGACTGAATTTGACGAATGGTGTGGCGCTTGGGGTTTCGTTGCTTCTGACCTTAATTACGATTGTAAGGTCGATTTCAAGGATTTGGCAATTATTGCAGAGTCCTGGATGAAATGCACTGATCCGCAGGGTGTTGGATGCGTTAGTATATAAAGAAATTTATCTACATAGAAGTAAAATAAAAAGTTTATTCAAAACAGAAGACTTTATCTCCGGATATCCGGAGATAAAGTCTTAATGGCGACTGAAAATTGAATTCTATCATACCTAATTACTAAAAAAATGGAGTTACAATTAAGAAGTCTATACTTAGAAAAATGCACAAGATAAGGAAATAAATATTTATCAATAAAAGAAAAGGATATCTTATGAGATTCTCTATCATTATTTTAATTGGCTCGTTTTTAGCTGCAAATGTGGTTATTGCTTCAGATAGAATCGAAATTCCTCCTCTAAATCCCAGCCACCCTCGTCTTTTATTAAAACAAAACGACCTGTCACTGATTAAGCAACGTGTAATGAAAAAAGAAGAACCATGGTTTAACACTTGGAAAAATCTTGAGCAACATCTTCAACAGCAGATAAAAACTAATCGAAAAGCGGGGCCATATGTTGGGCCGAATTCGTTCAAATTTTTCGAAGCGTGTACAAAAGACAGTGGTTATGCACGAGATTTAGCAATGGCATATTGGATTAGTGGCGATGAAATCTATTCAGTGAAATCTTTAGAAATGCTGACAGGATGGGCTCAAAATGAACCTCTGCCTTCTTCGACTTTCGATCCTGAAGTAGAGTACCCGAATACGGGTATGGAAGTTGCCAGATCCGCTCTTCCTTTTATTTGGACATACGATTTATTATACAACTATCCAAAATTCACATCGGAGCAAAAAAAAGCTGTCGAAAAATGGTTTCGTTTATTATTAACTCATATCGAAACAGGAGCGAAACGCTGGAAGGATAATGATTTTTTCGATAAGCAGTATTATCAAAATCACATTGCGGCAGATGCTATGGGAACATTAGCAATCGCTTATGCTCTTGGCGATGAAAAACTTATTCGGTATGCACTTGATTCGAATGAAAATCCTCGAGATGTATTAGACGTAATTGAAGGATGTATATTAATGAAAAATCAAAAACCATATTATCGTGAACCAGCCCAATTTAAGGTGCATGATGGTGAAATAATTGATCGATACCGGCATTTTAAAATTGGCGGGCAATACAAAGGTTATGTAACAAAACCAAATCGCGGATTACAATATTGCGGTTTGACACTTTTATTGATGACAACCTCCGCTGAAATTGCGTATCAAAATGGCGTAGATGTTTTTAGTTATATAGCACCAACAGGAGAAAATCTTGAATTGTGTTTTGATTTCTATGCGGATTTTTATCGTCTAAAAGATGATAATTTAAAGGATGGTTTTTATATTGGCGAAAAAGAACGTATCGGAGAAGGCGGGGACGATCCTTCGGTTTATGAACTGGGATTCAAGCATTATCCTGCAAATAAGTCGATTCAAATGCTGCTTTGTTCGATGGATCGCACAAGACATGAGATTTGGATATTGGGACGACCTGGGCTTTATTTTGGCCAGCCAATTAATTGCAAATGAGCAGTAATTTAATTAAGAAAACTTTTGATGCTGAATAAAAAGAGTTGGCGATAATTGAGATATAAACATCATTCGTGATAAAAAGATGATCGTAGATTTAATTTAGAAAGTTTTTTGTTAAATGGAACAATCTTCAAAATATATATATGATTTTACCTTTGCTGATTACTATATAATGATTGGTTATTTAGTACTGTTAATCAGTGTGGGATTTATTCTTAAAAAAAAGGTTAGCAATGTTAAAGACTATTATATTGGAGGCAATAATATCCCTTGGTGGATGGCAGGAGCAAGCTGTTTTATGATGTCATTCAGTGCCTGGACTTTCACAGGAGCAGCGGGATTTGCTTACAATAACGGTATTGTAATTATTCTCCTCTTTTTATTTAATGTGATTGCCTTTATTTTTTGCGCATTTTTTGTTGCTGCTAAATGTCGTCAAACCAGAAAAATATCTTATCTTGAAATTGTTAGAAGCAGATTTGGAAGGGCCACGGAGCAATTCTTTTTATGGATTCAGGTTCCGACGATGCTTTTTGGTGGGGCGATATGGTTAGTTGGATTAGCGACATTTGTTTCAGTAGCATTTGGTATCCCCATACAGGTTACCATAGTTATTTCCGGAATTGTTGTGCTTATTTATTCAACCTTAAGTGGTTCTTGGGGAATAATGACCGCAGATTTTCTTCATTCTTTAGTTTTGTTGGTTTTGAGCATAGTGATTTCGATTCTCACACTTATCAAAATTGGAGGATTGCAAGATTTTGTTACAAAGGTCGATCCCGAGAAATTAAAGTTATTTTCCGAGCAACATAATGTGATATGGGTGGTTGCCTATTTTTTTCAAATCTTTTTGATTTTCAATTCAATTCAATATGCGCCTCGATTTCTTGCTGTTAAAGATGGGCTTAGTGCTCGTAAAGCAGCTTTGACCGCTGCTCTTTTGTTTTTTATTGGTCCGATTATCTGGTTTTTTCCTCCAATAGCAGCGACTTATTTATTTCCTGATATTGGAAAAATCGTACCTCAACTTTCACATCCTCAGGATGCAGCTTATGTGTTAATTGGCCTGGAAGTTCTACCAAAGGGACTGGCGGGCTTATTAATTATGATGATTTTTGTTGCGACTCTTTCCAGTATGGATGCTGCTATTAATCAAAATGCTGCGCTTATATCCATGAATCTTTATAAACCATTGTTTCGTCCAAAGGCAAGTGAAAGAGAGCAATTTAATGCTGCAAGAATAATTAACATATTATTAGGCTTCTGTGTGATAGTCTTGGCATCATTTTTTGCAAAACAAAAAGAATTTGCACTTTTTGACTTAATGCTTTTTCTTTTGGCTAGTATTGGTCTTCCTGTTGCGGTCCCGTTTGTGTTGATTTACTGGGTTAAAAAGACCTCACGAAATGCAGCTATCATTTCTACGCTTGGAGGAATTTTGTTTAGTTTTTTAACAGAGCACTATATCTTTTTTAGCAATAAAGAAAGCTGTATCATCTGCGAATATTTGAGATTTTTTGGAATAAATAGTTTTGACTTACATTACGAATGGCCATTCGCCTTGCGAGTTTTTGGTACAATAGGAGTCTCAACAGCACTATTTTTTGTAACTCGATTTGTTTGGAAAAAAAATTCGGAAGAGTACCAACAAAAGGTTGATGAGTTTTATAATATTATGAACAAACCAATAGATGTTGATAAGGAGTCATCCGGTTCAGGGGCAATGCAACATTTTATGATCGTAGGTATTCTTTCGCTGGTTGCTGGTGTTGGAATATTGGTTTTATTATTTTTCACCAATCGTTGGCTCGATCGTTTTGCGATTTTGTTAACTGGACTAATGATTTTCATGGCCGGATTGGTAATGTTACTCATTGCTCGATATAAAAAGGCTCATTGAAATTATATTTTTAAATCTTTTAAAATTAAACTCGAGATTTAATATAAAATAAAAAGTGTGAAATTTGTTTGATATGGAAAGTGAGATTCATAATGTCAGGAACTCCAAAACAAAACAGAAGTTTACGATTCAAAAATGAACTTGATTTCGAGATCAGCCCATTCACCGGGATGAAACGTCAACATTGGCTGGAAGCTGCACATTTTCTAATAGATGGTGTTTTCAGTAATATAGGAAACATCAATGATCCTATCGATTTGCCCAAACAGAATAAAATTAGCTATCCCCAATCAACGGATCCATCGCATCGTTTTCAGGCAGCCGAATTCGAAGGATTGGCTCGTACGTTCATGGCAGCCTGTCCTTTGATAATGGAAGATACTTCCATTGAATCTAACGGTATCAACTTGCGTGATTATTATTCCGGCATGATTCTAAAAGCTGCTGACCCTAAATCGCCGCGCTTCTTGGGACGAATATCAGATTTTATAAAAAAACATGGACGATCGCATTATCAACATACCGTTGAAGGAGGCGGATTGGTAATCAGCCTTATGAATTGTAGGGAGCAAATATGGAACCAATATAAACAATCGGAAAAACAAATGGTGGCAGATTTGATATCCGACTATGCCCATAATTTGACAATAGCAGCAAATTGGCGTCTTTTCAACATACTCATGCTGACGTTCTTAAAAGTCAACGGTTTTAAGATTGATGAAGCTGTCTTAAAGGATCATTTACAGCATATCCTCAGTTGCTATGCAGGCAATGGATGGTATGTTGATGATGAGAATTTCGATTTCTATAATGCCTGGGGTTTTCATTTCTATGGCCCAATTTGGTGCAATTGGTATGGATACGATAACGAGCCAGAAATTGCTAAAATCATCGAAGAACGTAATCATGAATTTATTGAAACCTGGCCGCGATTCTTTGCCCGCGATGGAAAACAACTTATGTGGGGACGTAGTGTTATTTATCGCTTTGCCGCTTCGACGGCATTTGGAGCTCATTTTCTGCTGCAAAATACAGTTTTTGATCCCGGATTTGGTCGAAGAATTTCTTCTGCAAATATGATGCAATTCCTCAACCGAGATGACATTTATGTCAATGGTCTGCCCTGTTTGGGATATTATGGTCCATTTGAACCACTGATTCAATTCTACAGTTGCGCAGCCAGCCCATTTTGGATAGCAAAGCTTTTTGTAGCATTAACATTGCCTAAAGATTCACCCTTCTGGACAGTAAAGGAAAATGAAGGTTTTTGGTCAGAATTGGGCGACCATACCGAAACTCTAGAACTTCCGGGTCCGGGAATACAAATAGCAAATCATGGAAAGATCGGCACAACTGAGATACGCACATCAAAAGTATCTATCCATGATACATACTATAATCAGTTGCAATTTAATCCGCATTTTCTGTTGGAAACAGAATCAAAGGATGGGACAAACGCGGCAAATTATTCAGTTCGGGAATTAAGCATCGGAAATGAGCGAACTCCTCTTATCGGCGTAGGTTTAGACTTTCGTATTCCAGTAAATATCGCATTTAATAAGATTGAGGATGGTATTCTTTATCGACAGCTAAATATACCACCTGTTGGACTGGGTGATCCGGCAAAAGGTGGTAGAATCAATCGAGGGCCTGAACGAATTGACTTGGCAGATATTATTATTCCAAACGGTGTTATTCGTGTTGACCGAATACGCGTACCATATCGAAACGCATTGCAATTGGGTCATTTTGCGTTGCCGCATCTTAATGGAAAAGCCCCAGAAATTTCACATTATGAAGTCGATGGAAATCAAGCCATCGCAGCAAAAATCGAAGGACGGCAAATTTTGATGATAGCAATTTATGGCTGGGATAAATTAAGTTTTATAAGGCATACGAATCTGAATCCAGAGGCTAAAGAAAGCACAGTAATTTATGCGGAACGAATTCGCGAAAAAGACTATTGTGGTATGGAAATCATGATTACAGTAATGTTGCATCGGTTGGATAACGGGCATTGGGTACGAGATGATTTAATCCCAATTCGTTCATTTAAGATTATCCCCTTTGCACCTTCCGGCAATGCCTGTGGAGTAAAGCTCAAACTCAGAAATGAACGTGAATATTTGATTGATTATGGAAATGCAGACGGTAGACGGATTATTTAAAATTAAACAATTATGATATCGGAAAGGGTACTTTTAAAATGGAAAAACCTCTAAATGAATTAGATAATATACTTGAATATATTGAAACTAATATTGAAACAAGGCATATCTGCTATGCAGAGCAACAGCTTGCCAAAGCGTTAAACTATCAGCGTCCTGACATAATGCCTTTAAAGATTCAATATCCAATTACAGATTTTCAACCTTTCACATTTGAAGAGATTCATGAAGATATTGGCAAAATGATGTATAATGAATTGATCGGCATACTTAATTCGATCATTTTAAAGGATTATGGACTGCCTATGATAAGAGCCAATTATGGTGTCGGTACTCTGGCTTCTCTTTTTGGTGTTGAGTCTAAAATTGTTGATAATAATATGCCATGGGTGTGCCACGTCAATTCAATCGAAAAGGTAAAGGCTATTATTAAAAAAGGATCGCCGAAATTGGATTGCGGTTTTGGGCAAAAACTGATTGATACGCAACGGTTTTATATAGAAAAACTTAGTCACTACCCCAAATGTTCACAGGCCATAAAGGTATATCATCCTGATTTGCAAGGTCCTTTAGATACTGCTCATATGATAGTAGGATCAGATATATACATCGAATTATATCAAAACCCTGGTATTATCAAAGATTTGTTAGAACTTGTTACTGAAACATATATCAGGCTCATGAGAGAGTTGAAAAAAAACTCGACCGATGAAAACGATGAGTATTTCTATCATTGGCAAACGCTTTACAAAGGTAAAATCCTTCTAAGGGATGATACTGCGGTCAACATATCCAAAGAAATGTATGAGGAATTTTCAAGACCTTATAATGATGCAATATGTGAAGCTTTTGGTTCCGGAGCCGTTCATTACTGTGGCAAACATGTTCCATGGATTGAAAGCATGCTTTCAATACCAAATTGTACAGGTTTGAACATTATTCCATTACCTAACCAACAATATGGTGAAGAATTTCTGCAGGAAATAATGACTTTTCTAAGACCCCAAAAATTGTATTTAGCTTTTTATCATATGGATGAAGATGAAATCTTTAATTTGAACATGGATAAATTTAATACCGGTTTTTCTTTGGTAACAAAAGCCGATTCAGAGGAAGAGGCCAAAAGAATAATGGACAAATATAATGTTTTTATGCTTAGAGCAGTAAGATTGAATAGTTAACAACAATTGTGGAAAGGAATTTTTGATGCTTTACCCTAAAGAGAATCATTGTCGTGAGATGAAAGAACTGAATGGTTTTTGGGATTATAAATTTGACTGGACAGAATCTGGTCAAAAAGAAGAATGGTACAAGGTTTTTAAAAAAGATGGCCAATTGCCTGTACCATCAAGTTGGAACGAGCTTTTTGCCGATGATGAGAGCAAACATTTTCTCGGTACTTGCTGGTATCAAACAACCACCTTCGTTCCAGAATCATGGCAAGGGAAAAATATTTGGATTTGGGTGGGTTCAGTTAGTTATCGTGCCAAGGTTTGGATTAATGGAAAGTATGTTGGAAGTTATGAAGGCTGTCATTTGCCATTCCAATTTACTTGCCAACAATATATCAAATATGGTCAGGAAAATTGTATAACGATTGCAGTGAATGCTGAACTAAATAAAAATACTATCCCTCCAGGAAATTTAAATCAAGGTATAAAAGGTTTCAAAACGATGCCTAAAGCAACCAATCGGCCTGATGTCGGATTTGACTTTTTTCCATTCGGAGGCATACATCGACCTGTGCGGCTATATACAACTTCAGAAGATTACATTGAAGATGTGACTGTCGTAACGGACTATCAAGGGAAAACTGGAAAAGTTGATATAACTGTCAATATAAGTAACAAGAAAGCAGATACACTGAAGATTTCTGTCGGGGAATATGGAAAAACTATAAACATAAACAACAAAAACGCTCTTAAAGCAACAATTGAGATACCAAATGTTGAGCTTTGGTCAACTCAAAAGCCTCATCTTTATGCGTGTAATATTAAACTACTTGAAAATGAAAAGCTTTTGGACGAATATGTACTTTCTGTAGGTGTCAGAACTGTCCAAGTAAAAGGAACTCAAATCTTATTAAATGGCAAGCCAATCTATTTAAAAGGCTTTGGCAAACATGAAGATTTTCATCTAATTGGCAGAGGTCTCAACCACGCTGTTATCAAACGAGATTATGAATTGATGAAATGGATCGGTGCAAATTCTTTCAGGACTTCGCATTATCCCTATTCCGAGGAGATGCTGGAATATGCGGATCGCGAAGGTTTTCTTGTTATTGCAGAAACCGCGGCCGTTGAAATACGATTCAAATATAACATGGATAAACTACTTGAAAATCATAAAAAAGCAATTCGGGATTTGATGAAAAGAGATAAAAATCATCCTTCGATCATTATGTGGAGTGTTGCAAATGAGCCGGGTTCTGAAGCAAAAGAATCTCGAAAATATTTCAAAGAAATTATGAGGTTTGCAAAATCGTTTGATTCAACTAGACCTTTCACTATAGTTTCTTGTGACGGTGAATGGATACCGCGAGGCAAGTGTAATATTATGGATCTTTGTGACGTTATATGTCTCAATAGATATTATGCATGGTATGCTGCACCGGCTTATATTAAAGAATCTATTCAGGCTTTTAGCGAAGAACTAGACGACATTTATAATGAATATAAAAAACCAATAATGCTTACAGAATTCGGAGCCGATGCAGTAGCCGGACTTCATTCAATGCCGGAAATGATATATAGTGAAGAATTCCAAGCCAAAATAATAGAAGAAAAAATCAAAATCATGCGATCAAAAAAATTTATGGTAGGAGAGCATATCTGGAATTTTGCAGACTTCTTAACTGGGCAAAGCGCAATGAGAGTCTGTGGAAATAAAAAAGGCGTGTTTACCCGCGATCGTCAACCTAAATTAGCTGCTCATGTAGTAAGACAACTTTGGAGAAATAAGTAGGAATACCTTTAAACTTCATAAACGGAGGCGGTGCAATTCATAACCAAAAAGTGATGAATATTTGCTGATGAATAAGCTATTTTTTAAAAGTTTAATTATCATAATCTGTTTTAGTGCGGGAAGTTTGGCTGTAATAACGGTTCCGAAAATTACAAATGTTCATCCCCGAATGTATTGCACCCAGACAGATATTAACGATATCCAGGCAAAAATAGCTGCTCAGCAGGAGCCGTGGTATGAAGCTTGGATTGATTTAAAAAATTTAGCTGATAGTTATCTTGGTTACTCGCCTAATCCCTATAGTGGCCAAAACTCACTTAATTTTTACGAAAATGCAAAGAGGGATGGGGGATATTGCCGAGATTTGGCATTAGCTTATCAAATTACCGGTAATAATCTTTATGCTGACAAAGCCCAAGACTTTATTCTGGCCTGGGCACAGGCTATACCTATACCCGCTTCTAACTTCGATCCCAATATTTGGTATCCAAACAGCGGGATGGAAGTAGGAAGAAGCACTATGCCTTTTCAGTGGGCTTATGATCTTATCTATAACTACAGTGGTTTTGCATCATCTGAAAAAGCGGAGGTGGCTAATTGGTTCAGGGTTCTCGAAAGGGTAATTAAAGAAGGAATTAACCGCTGGGAAAAAAATGACTATTTCGGACGTCAGTATTATCAAAATCATCTTGCGGCCCATTGTCTTGGACTTGTTGATATCGCTTACGCACTCGGAGACGAGCAGTTATCGCAATATGCGGTTGATAGTAATGAAAATCCGCGAGACATGATAGAATTAATTTCCGGTTGTATATTGATGCCAGATGATACCCCCTTCGGCAATCCAACCTTTCCGCAAGCCGGAGAAATTATAGATCGCTATAGACATGTACAACATAAAGGAATGGTTTATTGTCATTTGACTATGACGCTTTTAACGCTTACGGCAGAAATACTATATAATAACGGAATTGATTGTTATTCCTATTATGCTTCAGGCGGTGAAAATCTAAGTTTGCCTTTTGATTTTTATGTCGATTTCTTTAAATTACGGGATAGCTGCGTCAAGGGTGGTTATTATTGCGGCGAAAGCGTGTATTTTGATATGGCAGGTATTTGTGAGCTTGGATTATACCATTATCCTCAAAGTACTACATTGGTGGAATTGCTTCAGACTATACCTCGAGCGAAAATTCGAGAACAGTATCTTGGAAGTCCTGTACTGATTTATGGAGTAGAAATTGAATCCTACGATGGTGTAATAGCAAATTGGAAAATGAATGATGTTAGCCAAACTTATAGTGAAACTTCTTTGATGCGTAATGCTATACTCGATTCTGATAATGATAAAGACAGAAATCACCACCTTATTCTTGGGCGATATAATGACAGTGGGAGAGACGGCACTAATGGAGAATACGAACCTTCATTGACCATCAATGGAAGTGGAGCGAGCGGTATGCCAAGTGACTATGCTCTTGAGTTTAACGGCATAAATCAATCAGCATATAGTCCCTATACCTGGCCTGATGTGAATAATGTATACATTGAATGTGATGTGAAACCTGTTTTGATGTCCGGAGCACAAACCATAATTTACACAACTAACAGCTTTGAGCTACGTCTTGTACCTTCCGGTGATGGGCAAAAGGCAAAAATTGATTTTCATGTATGGTATCCGAACGGTTTTGCTACGGCTTCATCGTCAGAAATTCTGTATCCCAACCATTGGAGTCACATAAGAGCCAAAGCAATACCTGGCTTCTCTATTATAGAGGTTGACGGCCAGTCAGGAATTGCAGGCCATCCTCTAATGGTTGGCACAAGTTATAATGGTCACATTAATGTCGGAACAACTCATGCATTTAATACAAGGTTTTTTGGCGGTCACCTTGACAATTTGATCATCACCACAGGTTCAGGGTGTGGTTTATACGGTTATCTTAGAGCGGATTTGAATAAAGATTGTTATGTTAATTTTATAGATTTGCTGAAAATTGGGAGGGAAAATAAATATGTTTGGATTAGGTATTGCTGATATCGTTGTAATCATCGCATATTTTGTGGTTGTACTGATTATTGGTTTTCGTGCAATGAAACATATCAAAAATCAGGAGGATTATTTTCTTGGCGGTCGACGTTTCGGCAAGTTGATTCAGACTTTTTCAGCTTTTGGCCAGGGTACTTCTTCAGAAACCGCGATAGGGACAATTACCACTACTTATAATAACGGTGTTTCGGGTATATGGAGCAATCTTACCATGATATGGTCTACACCAATATATTGGCTAACATCACCATGGTACCGCAGAATGCGTGTTATAACATTAGGAGATTTTTTTGAAGAACGCTATGGTTCAAAACTAATGGCTGGATTTTATTCAGTCGTTGCTTCATTTGTTCTGGTCGCGGTTGTGGCAATTGGACTAAGATGTATGAGTGTCACTGTATTGGGATTGACGCAAAAACATATTGCTGACTTGACCCCGGTCGAAAAAATTGAATATGATAAAGCACAGGAATTAGAAAATCTTCATAAGTTTAAGATGGAAGGGAATTTTACAAGGATACAAGAAGAAAGAATAATTGTACTTGAGCTTCAACATCCGCGGAAAGAATTTTCTTATATAAACGAAAATTTATTAATAGGTCTGATTTCCTTGTGCATCTTTATTTACTGTGTAGCAGGAGGATTGGAGGCTGCGTTTTATTCTGATTTATTACAAGGTATTCTTATCATTGTCCTTTCTGTGATATTGATTCCTTTTGGTTTTAATAAAATTAGTATAATGTTCGGGAATGCCGGATTAATGGCAACCATAAATAGAATTCATGAGATTTTACCTGAATCTTATTTCGATATATTTGGTTCAGCAGAAGTTCTTGATTTCACATGGTTTTACATTGCCGCTGTTTCAATTCTCTTAACACTAAATGTAGCGGTGCAAGCGAACCAAATGAATGCTATTGGTTCGGCAAAAGATGAACTTACAGCACGTTTTGGTTTTGTTTCAGGTAGTTTTATCAAAAGACTTTGCACTCTCTTATGGGGAATATTTGGAATACTCGCGATAGTTTTGTATGGTAGCCACATAAAAAATTCAGATTTGGTTTGGGGATATGCATGCAAACATCTTTTAGGAAGTCTGAATCTCGGACTTATAGGTTTAATGATAGCATGCCTTGCGGCTGCTTTGATGGCAAGTGCTTCTATGATGATGCTTACAGCTTCAGGCCTTTTGACTCATAATTTATGCAGGCCTTTATTTCCAAATTTGGATGAAGGGCATTATGTACTAATCGGCAGGATAATGGGAGCAGTTATTTTGATAAGTGGCGCACTGCTGGCAACGTGGTTCGATAATATCCTGGAAATGCTAAAGTTCATATGGGAGTTCACTGCTATTCCCGCCGCGGCATTTTGGGGTGGGATGAAGTGGCGAAAAGCAAATCGTATAGGTGCATGGAGTTCTATGATCATAACTATGCTTACAATAACAATTTTGCCTATTTTGCTTCCTATAGCAGTTCCAGGCTTGAAAGCAAATAAATATTTATTGAAGCAGACAAACCCTGCACCGATTACCCGTATCTATACAGCACGAGTTATGGATGTGGAAAAACGCAATAATCAAATTCAGGCATGGGATAGACTAAATCAATTTGGAAAAGCACAAGGCGCAAGACCGGTTCCGATTACAATCGGTCAGAAAATAACAGTCACTTTTCAACCCCCAAAAAAATCTATTTTCTGGTCAAAAGGCATAAAAGAAAGTAATGGCTCAATTAGCGGTAATGGACTCTTATATGTTGAGATGGTCGCTATTGATTATTTTTATGATTTATCTAAAAATCCTCATGCTTTGAATGAAACAATACGCACTTTGTTAAGGATAATATTGCCATTTTCAACACTGATCATCGTTTCTTTGTTCACGACGATGGATGATAAAACAATACTTGATCGTTTTTATGTGAAAATGCGCACTCCCGTGCTAATAGATAAAGAAAAGGACCGAGTTGAAATCGAAAAATCGTTCTTAAATCCTCAACGATTTAAAGAAAACTTATTATTTCCAAACTCGAATTTTGAATTATTTAAATGGAAAAAAGTCGATGTTATGGGCTTTTCTTTATCCGTAGCCGGTGTATTTGGAATTTTAGTAATGCTTTATTTATTGCTGCATATTGGTTCATAATTATGAAATACAATACGCCCTTTGCAAATATTTGTAGCATAATTGGAGCTATATTGGAATCTCTTTTTTTAAAAAAGCAATTTTTTCATGGAAAACCTCCGAGGAAAGGTTCTCCTTGCGTTTTTTAGTGAAGAAACAACAATTTTCGTAAGAATTCCTTTTCCCAAGGATTTTATATTTTTGAAGATTTTATATGTATTTTATCTTGATTGTAAAAGAAAATAGATTATAATTTATGCAAGCAATTGCATTTATTCGAGTTTGGGATCTGACATTAAAAATATTTGTATATTTTGAATCGTGGCTTACGGCTCAAATTCTGTGAAACCGGATACGTCAATATGAATGAATTTAATGGCTAAGGCGTGTGGTACAATATATACGGCTCATTAAATTATGCCTTCATTATACAGCTTAATTCTTGAAAAAACAAGCATTTATGATAAATTCTACCAATGGAAAATACAGCCAATCAAACAACTGCTAACAAATGGTTAAATGTACCAATCATTGCAATAATCACTCGGCTTTTGTGCCGGGAATTGACACTTCAGAATGAATATCTTCGCACTGAGAATAAGATTCTAAAATCTAAAATTAAAAAACGATTAAGTTTTACCGATGACGAACGAAAAATTCTGGTTGAAGCGGCAATTTCAATGAAAGAGATTGGATGTAGTAGGTTTGTTAGCATTATTATGAGAGATTGAATTCTTTAGGTAAATAGAAAAGAATATGCGACCACTCTTATCCCAACTCTGCGGCGCCGAAAAATCCGCGCTGCATCATGCGCTGCAGCATAGCGCCGCGAGGGCTCGCAATTGAAATTGGATTTAAGCCTAAATTTTACAAAGGCTTGCGAAAGCTTGCGACGATGTGCGAGGGTATGCGAAGTGGTATCTAATGGGCCATACATGACTCGGATTGATGTTTACAAGTATCTGCAAATAAAGAGATTATAATTTTAGCCAATTTGTAAAGTTGTCCCGTTCGGGGAGATTGTCCGCTATTGAAAAGATTGGCGGACTTTTTTTGCGCTAAATGAGGAATTTTATAGCCTGCCTAACTATCGGATACTGTCAATAATCTTTCGCACATTTTTTTATAAGCTCTTAATCTGGTCATAATCTTCATATACTCAACCCTTAAGGGGTGACTCTCGGATCTGTTGACTAATTGGCTGAATTATCCTGTTCCATGTGGGATATATCTAACATTTTTTGACTACTCTTTAAGCTATAGTGAATGATGCTAAGACGGGCTCAAAATTCGTTGCGCACACTGGCTCCATTTTTCGATGTTATTTACCACAATTATGAAAGCCATATCTATTGATGACAAAAAATGTTAAGAACTAATTTGATTATTGTTAAAAAAAATGTTGACAAAGAGCAAGTTAAATGCTAATATAACTCATACCAACAAGTTAGGCACAAGTAAAATATGATAAAAGTACAAGCAAAGGGTGTTAAAGGAATAAATTATGGGACGCATTAAAGAATCAGGATCATTTGATGATTCCATTGGATTAAAATGGCAGGCTGTCAAAAAATTTGTTCTATCTGAAGTGGCAATGGGAAAATATACACAGGGAGATGTTTTGCCTAGTGAAAGCTATCTATGCCAGCATGTCGGTGTTTCAAGAAATACGATTCGTCAAGCCTTTGATGAATTAGAAAAAGAGGGATATATAAACAGAGTTCAGGGAAAAGGAACTTTTTTAGCAAAGTTTCATTCAGGTAAAGCAGCCCAGAAAACACAGATGTTTGCTTTGATAATCCCTGATATTGTTAGAACTTTGTATCCTTCTTTGGTGCAGGGTTTTGATCATGAACAATCTATTAGAAGCTATCAAACTGTAATATGTCAAACTTATAACGATGTTAATAAGCAAGGTAATATAATTCTTCAACTGCTTAATCGCGGAATTGACGGATTAGCGATAGTTCCGCCGACTATGTTGAGCACTCCAGTTTTTCAAATTGAACAGTTGATTAACGCCAATATTCCAGTTGTTGCTTGTCACCGCTCTATTGCAGGTATAAATATTCCAACTCTTACCTGGGATAGAGAGGGTGTGGGAAAATTGGCCGGAAAAATTTTGCTTGAGCAGGGTCATAGAAGAATAGCTTATTTTGGTGTGAGTAAATATTCAGTTACAGAAGCGCATGTAAAAGGATTAAAAGCTGTTTTGAATGATGCCGGAATTTCATTGCAGGAGAATCTGATTATTTATGAGCCTGCATCAGATACTGAAGAGCTTGAGAATAAAAAAATTAGCATGTTTATTGATTTGCTCGGCACTAAGGAAAGACCAACCGCAGTATTTTGCAATGATGATACTGAAGCTGAAAGAGTTTATTGGATTGCTAATAAGATAGGTATGAAAGTTCCGCAGGATCTGTCTATTATCGGTTTCGGCAATAATCATCGTGATACAATTTTCCGCAAAAATCTTACATCAGTAGTAGTTGACGAGTATTCATTAGGTAAAAAGGCAGCGTTAATTTTGCACGAAACAAGAGCTGGTAAGCTTCTGATGCATAATGATCAAACATTTATGATCGATTTAAATATTCATGTCGGCACAACAGTAAGCAGGCCCAACTGTTAAGGAGATATTCCAATGGTAGAAAAGAAGGGGTTTACATTAGTTGAGTTATTAGTCGTTATTTCGATTATTGCAATATTGCTCGCTGTATTGATGCCGGCATTATCAAAGGCTCGTAATCAGGCAAAAATGGTGATTTGCGCTACTAATATGCGGAGCATTCTCAACGCGGTTAATCTCTGGATGGCCGATAACGGCAACAACAGGTATCCTCCTTCAACGCAAGGATTTGCAAAATCAATAACTAAACGTACTGAAGCAGGTTGGTGGACAGTTCCGTGCCGATTGAAATATTATTATGGAACTCCCAAATCATTGAACGGCGGTTCAGTTATTGAAGTTCTCGGCTCATATATGAAAAGTGCGAAATACTTTAATTGTCCGCTTGTAAATAATAATGTCGAATGGGAAGATGAGTTTCTTGAAATGTACAGTAGCCAAAGGGTTATGTTCCTGGACAGCAGTTATATGTACTTGTGGAACTACAGGAATTTTATCGAAAATGAAGAAGCGAATCCTACCAAGCCATATATCGGCAAGGGATTCAATCCGACTTATGGTAATGATACGCTAATGCTGACAGATTTCTTTATGGCAGGAGAACAATATAATATTGCAAAGTACGGCAACAATTTATGGATGTCAGCCCATCCACTCCCAAAAGGCCGTCTGAATGATTTTCTTGGAACAGAAGCATTTACAGAACCTTTTGATCAAAAGATTAAATTATATATGACCAATTCAACTCAAATTCCATCAGTATATATTAATAATGGTTATCTTGACGGACATATTCAGAAATTTAATGTGAGAAATGACTGTGAACAAATAATGCTAAATGATAATGGGACAGTAAGGGGGGAGCGTTACTATCTGCCCAGGAAATGGCGCTAAATTTAAGAGCATAAGAGCACAATTGTAAAAGTGAAGTCAATTGAAAATAATGGAATTATTTTGTTTGTTACAAATTTATTAATTTTAATTTTGGAGGAAAGAAATGAAGAAGCAAATTTATTTATTGTTTTTTGTAGTCTTTCTATCAGGTGTTTCAAATGCGACTATGCTGGTGCATTATACGTTTGATGAAGCCACCGGTGCAACGACCGTGGCCGATACGGCCGGATCGTATAACGGGACACTTGGGTCATACCAGTCGGGCACCAACACCGGCTTGTACGCAACAGGTCTTGCCGGCAAATACGGGAATGCTGCGGGATTCTACAGTTCAAACGGTTCGAGTGCCGGCGGATGGACACTTGCAGATGCGACACCGTTGCTTAGCAGCAGTTTTACAGTGAGCTTCTGGATCAATACCGAGAGGTGGCTCAATAGTGCCTGGTTTACTTATGTAAACCAGGCAAGCGGGTTAAAAATGATAGTTTATTCGGAGACCACAGGCACCGGCGCCACAGGGTTAAGCGCTAAGATCGGTGATTACAGCTCCACCGATTCGATTACAGTAGTCAACAGGCTTGCATTGGGTACTACTGGCACATCAAACGAGTGGCTTCATGTTGCTGCTGTTGTCACCAATCTATCCGATCTTACATTGTATGTCGATGGTGTATCGTACGCATCCAGTACATCAACAGCAGGCTATGGCTTCGGGACGGCCGGGATGGACGGTTTAAAACTTGGCGGCCGTTTTGGTGCTAATGGAACCAACAACAAATATGTGAACGGCTTGATGGATGATTTTGCGATTATTGACAGTGCATTAAATGCAGAACAGATTTTGGCCATTTACAATTCGAGCATACCAATTCCAGAACCAATTACATTTATTTTATTATCGGCAGGTTTAGGCATTGTTCGTATCGGACGTAAAAAATAATATAGGAATTTTAACAGGAGTTTAAGATTATGAAAAAAACAGTGAAAATTTTAATGATTGTGCTGCTTGTATCATCTCTTTCGACAGTCAAAGCCGCTACGCTTGCTTATTGGGAGTTTGACGATAAGATACCTAAACAGGAAACTGTTCAGGGTGAAAGAATTGTTGACAGCAGCGGAAACGGAAGGGACATTTTTGTATCATCTACAGACACCCATTTACCGGATTTTTGGCCGGGTGACCCGAATTACGGTTCGGTGGCAGCACTTAATAAGGCTGTTTCTGATAAGGTTATTTTTGAACCGGGCCATAATTTCGGTGATGGCGGGCCTGTAGCAGGCACTGCATTTGATTTCGGTTACAGTGATAGTTTTACAATGGAAGCTTTGATACGCTGTCCGATAACTAATGATACATCCAACAGAGTTTGCGCGATTCTATCGAAAATCGGCAGCGGCGGTTCAGCTTCACCACAATGGTGGTGGCGTGTTAAAGAAACCGGCTTTTTGGAATTTATGCTTCAAGATGATGCCCCAGCAAGTGCCAATATCCTTTGCAACAGTATTAATATTGATGATGGTAAGTGGCATCATGTTGCTGTAATCAGAAATGTTGCAGAAGGCCAATTAAAAATGTATATCGATTACGTTGAAGTAGCTACCAAAGTTGATGGCACTTTTGGCAGTTTCGCAAATGACGGATTGGTAAATATCGGCCAATTTGCTGGCGCCGATAACCGTGATTTTTACGGCAGCATAGATTTTATTCGCATCAGCGATGTTGCGTTGACGCCGGATCAATTTATTCAGCGAAACAGAATATTTTTCGCAACAAATCCGAATCCTGCAAACAATGCAATTGATATGGCTGTTCCTTCAGTATCTTTAGGCTGGAGTCCTTTATCGGGGACAGGTATCACGGTTGATTCCCAGGTTTTGCAGGTTGCAACAGATGATGCTTTTGCAAATATTATTCAGACATTTAATTTAAGTGGAACGGCAAACAATGCTGTTTTGACGCCTGTAGCCAAAAGCAGGACTTACTATTGGCGAGTTAATACTTCAGGTACCAAAGACAGTGTGCCTTTCAGTTGGACAGGCTCGCAATGGAAATTTCAAACCCAAGACCTCGTAACAGATGTCGCAGGTTATTGGGCATTTAACAATGAATCGCCCGGCACAGTTATTGAACCTAATGATAAGGTTGTTGATTCGAGTGGGAACGGAAGAAATGTTAAGGCAGTCAAGCTTGCAACAGATTCCAATGCTATATATGACAATCCTAATGCAAATTATGGTTCAGGCGCATCATTGAAGACGCTCAACCAGGCAAGATTTGATTTAGTGCCGGGTCATACTTACGGCGATGGTTCAGTCGCAGGCAGCGGCATCGCAATACCGTCAACCAACGGAAATTTGACTATCGAAGCGGTTGTGAACCCAATATATACAACACAGACCGGCTGTGCGATATTTGCGTATTTGCCATTGGCTGAAGACGATTACTGGTACGGCAGTGATACCGCGTCATATTACTTAAGGGTTAACGGAACAACAGGTTGTCTTAGATTTACATTCGATGAGAGAAAAGAAGGCACTACAATTATAGGCGGTACTGCAACAGGAGTAACAAGCGTATTCGGCGGCTGGCATCACGTTGCTGCTGTTCGTGATGTATCTGCCCAGAAATTGCGAGTGTACATCGACGGCGTACTTGACAAAGAAGTCGCGGATATAACTTCGACGACTGCGAACGTTTCACCAACAGGTTATAGCTGTGTGGCAGGTTTCCATAGTTATCCTGCAAGTCGCGCATTTAACGGCAATATAGATTTTGTAAAGGTTACACGTGCGGCTTTGTCACCGGCACAATTTGTACAGGCATTTGCTTTACCGACAAATCCTAATCCCGTTGATGGTGCAACAGGTGTTCCGATTAATTATACTTTGACATGGACACCCATCACAGGCGCAACGATTACAAGTCAAACTGTAAAAATTGCGACCGATCCGTATATGCAGAACGTCGTTCGTACTATCATAGCTAGCGGTAATTCCGCAAATGTTACAGGTCTTAGCAACAATACGACTTATTATTGGAGAGTTGATACTGTTGGTTCAGATACGAATGGTCCATTCAACAGACAAGGTACTATCTGGTCATTCAGTTCTCCTTCATGTCTGATAACGGTCGAAATGGGCAACCTCTACAATGCAGATTGCATTATTGATTTCAAAGATTTTGCAATCATGGCGAACAACTGGTTAGCCTCGGAATTTGAATAAAAATGTTAAAATGGAAAGGTGCAGGGGAATTTATTTCTCCTGCATCTTTTTCTTGAGCTTTTAATATTACAGCCAAATAATTTTATTAATTTAACTACTTGTTTGGAGAAGTAGCATGAAAGTAATTACAAAAATATTTCTTGGATTGTTGATTTTACTTTTATTAGCCGGAAACATATTTGCGCAGGAATTCGAGGGTGTTCAAATGAACCTGGGTAATTTACCATTTCTATCAGATGCGCAAACACGGTCCATAAGTCCGGAAAACTTAACCGGCGAAAAAGGCAAAGGCGGAATGACGCCGCTAGGAAAAGGTGTGAACTCAAACGCGGCAAAAGAATTGGGTATTGGCTGGAAAGTCAATCCGAACGTTCGCATCAATCCTAACGATACTTTTGTCATGGCGGAAATAAAAGGCCCCGGCGCGATTCAGCATATTTGGATGACGCCGACAAAAAATAATAAACTTAATATCATTCGCGTTTACTGGGACGATGAAAAAACGCCTTCAATTGAATGTCCGGTCGGCGATTTTTTCGCCACTGGTCTTGGCGGATATATGACATTTTCATCTCTGGCTGTTTGCGTTAATCCCGGCAGCGGATTCAATTGCTATTGGCAAATGCCTTTCCGCAAAAGCGCAAAGATTACAATGACAAACACAAACCCCGAGACAATGACATTATATTACCAAATTGATTATGTGCTTACAAAAGTTCCGAAAAACGCCGCATACCTGCACGCGCAATACAGCAGCGTCAGTCCAATTAAGCTTAAAGATGTTTATACAATCGTTGATGGCATCAAAGGCAAAGGCCAATATGTCGGAACGTATATGTGCTGGGAAACTAAACGCGCGGGATGGTGGGGCGAAGGCGAAATAAAATTCTATATGGACGGCGACAAAGAATTTCCGACAATCTGCGGCACAGGCACTGAAGATTATTTCTGCGGCTCATACAATTTCGAAGGGCCAACCGCAGGCAAAGACGGCAAAAAAGAATATAAAGTTTTCAACACGCCTTACGCCGGAGTGAATCAAATCATTTATCCTGAAGGCAAAAATCTTGAAGACGGCGAAATCGCAGGCGTTAAATTCGGCATGTACCGCTGGCACATCACAGATCCGATTCGCTTCGAAAAAGATTTGAAGATTACAATTCAGGCTCTGGGCTGGAAAAAGGGCGGCATTTATCAGCCTCTTGAAGATAATATTTCTTCAGTTGCTTACTGGTATCAGACGGAACCGCACCACTCAAACTGACCGATTAGCGTTTGAGATTGCCACGGCTATCTGATAGCCTCGCAATGACATACAAACGCAAATTAAAATGGAAAAATAAAAATGACAAAGCAAAATTCAAAAATAGAATTGCTGACGTTCTTTTATAGCCGGGTTCTTTGGGTGGCAAATTGCTTAAGCTTCCGAAAAACTGGCAAACTCAAGGAATTGAACATTTTAAATTTTTCATTTTCTATTTTTTATTTTTTATTTTTTGGTTTCAAAAACTATCTTATTTGCGCTGTAGTAATGTATTTTATATTATTTATTACTGTTCCATTTGCCGCCGCTGAAGTTTTGTTTCAGAATGTTCCTTTTGCGCAGGGAACGCTCAGCTATCATACATTTAGAATACCTGCATTAATCCAGGCTCCTGACGGTACAATTTTAGCTTTTGCCGAAGGAAGAAAAAATAGCGGTTCAGATACAGGCAATATTGATTTGGTTTTACGAAGAAGTTTTGATGGCGGAAACACCTGGCAGTCTCTGCAAATTATATGGGACGATGGCGGCAATACTTGTGGAAATCCGACTCCGGTAGTTGATGAGTCTAATGGCAGAATATGGTTGTTTATGACGCATAATCTTGGACAGGATACATTAGGAGAAATAAACGACGGAACTAGTGACGGCGTAAGAACAATATGGTCTTGCTACAGTGATGATAACGGCGCCACCTGGTCAACTCCCGTTAATCGCTTCAATGAAGTTCAGCCTGCAGATACCCGCTGGGATGCGACAGGCCCGGGAAATGGAATTCAAATTAAGCAGGGCGCTCATATCGGAAGATTGGTAATCCCCGCCATCTGCAGAAACATCCAAAGCGACAATCACGGCGCGACCTGGACTCAAAGCGGCTATCTGGGCGTTGGCGGAGGTGAAGGAGCTGTTGTAGAAATCGGTTCAGGTACATTAATGCGAAATGACAGGGCAACAAGTCCTTATAAAGGATATTATAGCCGGCTTGTCAGTTACAGCTATAATCAGGGGTCGACCTGGTCGGCATGGCAAATCAGACAAGATTTGGCTGACCCGATTTGCCAGGGCAGTATAATTAGTTGCGACCCGACAGCAAGTCAGCGAATTTTATTGTTTTCAAATGCTGCTGATACTACACGTATAAAAATGACAGTGAAGATGAGTTTTGATGACGGATATACCTGGCCGAGAAGCAAATTAATTTTTGCAAAACATTCTGCATATTCATCATTAGCTCTATTTGCTGATGGTTCTGTTGGCCTGTTTTATGAAAATGGCGATGATATGCCTTATCGTAGAATGACTTTCGCTAAATTTTCACTTGATTGGCTTAAAGACCGTTCGATATTTTTCTGGGATTTTGAGGAATATCAAAACGGTCAGATAATTCCAACAGGTTCCAATGCGGTTGAAGATTTGCGAGGCTATGGTTTTAATGGCACAGCAACCGCTTCATTAAATGTAGTAAGTGGAGGCTGCGGAGAATCCGCGGTACATTTTGATGGAAGCGGCAAGGCTTTAAAAATTACCGATTCAGCATCAAAAGATATTCTTGATTTTGATGCAAATGAAGACTTCGTTATCAGTGTGATATTTCGTACAACATCTCATAGCAGCGGAGGCTCTTCAGGTGCCGGTGCGTTAATCGCAAAAGACGTTGGCTCCAATAGTCAATCGTGGTGGCTTAGAGTTCAGGATGGAAAACTAAGATTCCTCGAAGATAATGGTACAACCAGTTCTTCTGTTGTGAGCGGCTATAATGTAAATGATGGCTTATGGCACGAGGCTCTTGCCGTTCATAAAGGTTCAGCAGGCGTTATAGAGCTTTATGTAGATGGCGTGCTTTCGGCGCAATATGGGGCTGTCAGCGGTTCTTTTGCCAACAGCAATGATGTGACAATCGGCTGTTTTAATAGCGGCTCGTCCGCATTTTCAGGCGATATTGACAAGGTTGCGGTATATAGAGCCTTGCCGCAGAATATTTTGACAATTAGCAAGGGTGATTTAAATTGTGATTCCATCGTAGATTTTTCAGATTTAAATATTTTAATTAATAATTGGCTCCACAGTGATTGAAAGGCAAAATGATTATGTATATTGAAGGTTTGATTGCCGCTCCATTTACGGCACTGAATAATGATTGCAGTATTAATCTTGATGCGATTGAGAAATTGGCAGATTTCTATACGGCTAATAATTTAGCAGGGGTATTTATTTGCGGAACAACAGGTGAAAGCATGTCATTGACGCTTGCAGAAAGACTTGAGATTGCAGAGCGATGGTGCAAAACGGCAAATAAAAAATTGAAAGTCATTGTTCATGTCGGTGAGAACAGTATTGAAGCTTGTAAAAAAATGTCAGCTCATGCCCAAAAATCTCACGCTTATGCTATTGGTGCTATCGCACCAAGTTTTTTCAGACCTGCGTGTGTGGACGACTTGGTTGAATGTTGCAGTCAAATCGCTTCAAGCGCTCCTGAACTGCCATTCTATTATTATCATATGCCTTCTATGACCGGTGTTAATTTTGCAATGATCGATTTCCTTCGAAAAGCTGCTGATAAAATTCCAAATCTTGCGGGCATCAAATATACGTATGAAGATTTGATGGATTATTATCTTTGTCGCAGCTTTGAAAACGGCAGATTCGACATTTTGTTTGGTCGTGATGAAATTCTTTTATGCGGACTTGCACTTGGCGCAAAGGGCGCCGTCGGCAGCACTTATAATTTTGCTTCCGGACTTTATCATCAATTAATAAATGAATTTAAACGCGGCAATATCGAAAAAGCACGTTCTTTGCAGCAGAAATCGATGGAAATGATTAAAGTGCTGGCATCCGCGGGCTGTTCATTTTTGGCAATCAGTAAAGCATTGATGAAGGAGGTTTCAATTGATTGCGGTCCGGTTCGTCTGCCTTTGACAAAAGTTACCGATAGACAATATGAATCAGTTATAAAAAAACTTGAACAAATTGGTTTTTTTGAATCATGTACCAGTCAAGCTTCCCCCTTAAAGCAGAAAACCAAGATTGATTGTCCCATAAGCGAGATAAAGGTTTAATTTTTTTTTTGAAAAAGGGATTTTTAATGAAACTAAATAAATTATTTTTTTTTATCTTACTGTTTTTTATTTATCCAATCAATGCCAATGATACAAATCAAGTAGTTTATCAGGATTTATTTGTCGGCGGACAAGATGGATATCATACATATCGAATTCCTGCGATTTTGACTACATTGAAAGGAACGGTTCTCGTCTTTTGTGAAGGACGCAAAAATCACGGCGGCGATGCCGGCGACATTGACCTGCTCTTAAAACGTTCAACCGATGGAGGCAAAACATTCAGCTCGCAAATGATTATCTGGGACGATGCCAATAATACTTGCGGAAATCCATGTCCTGTTCAGGATGAGCAGACCGGAACAATTTGGCTTCTGTCAACCTGGAATCTCGGGGATGATAAAGAAAGAAAAATAGCGGAGGGAAATAGTGTCAATACCCGCAGAGTGTTTATTTTGAAATCTGATGACGACGGCGCGACGTGGTCTTCTACGAAAGAAATTACATCTACAGCAAAAAATAAACAATGGAAATGGTACGCAACCGGCCCTGGCATTGGGATTCAGTTAAAATATGGGAAAAATAAAGGCAGATTAATTATTCCCTGCGATCATTCTATCGCACTTCGTTATCCGGAAAAAAGTTTCACGGGCGGCTCGCACACGATTTACAGTGATGATAATGGCCAAAATTGGAAAATCAGTGAATGGATTTATCCAAATTGCGGTGAAAGTCAGGTCATCGAATTAATTGACGGCACAGTTTTGATGGACATTCGAAATCACCAGTATAGGGGCAAAAGAGCGCAGGCCTTAAGTTATGATGGCGGCCATAGCTGGACAAAAATTGATTTCCAAACTGATTTAATTGAACCTTTATGCCAGGCAAGTATTTTTCGATTCGCACCATACAAAGGATTCGATAAAAGCATAATTCTTTTTTCCAATCCGCACAGTGCAACGCAAAGAGTTAATATGACCGTCCAGGCAAGTCTTGATGAATGTAAAACATGGAAATATTCAAAATCATTATACCAAGGCCCAACCGCATATTCTTGTCTTGCTCGCTTGCCTGACAACCGGATTGCCTGTATGTATGAAGCTGGCGTAAAAAAACCTTACGAAAAAATTGTTTTGGTGTCGTTTACGCTAAATTGGCTCACAAATGGCAAAATAAAATAATTCGTCTATATATCGCGAAAGGATTTCTATGAAATATATAATGGCTTTAAGTGCATTGTTGCTAATTTTCTCACAATCAGTTGTTTTGTCGCAGGGGGATCTTTCTACTGGCGGTCTGAATGATATCTATATGCTTTCCAATGCTCAGACTCGTTCCATTTCGGCTGAAAATCCAACCGGTCAGCCGGGCAATGGCGCAAAAGCAGCGCCTGATGAAAAAAGTCCTTCATCGTGGCTTGGTCAGGGCTGGAAAGTGAGTCCCTGTGTTGATTTGAAATCGCGACAGACTTTTAATATGGCCAAAATAGAAGGTCCTGCGATAATTCAGCATATATGGATTACCGCTCGCAAAGAATTCTATCGTGATATAGTCATTCGCTTTTATTGGGATAATGAAGAGGATCCATCGGTGGAAGTACCGCTTGGTGATTTCTTTGCTATTGCTCATGGAGTGAGGTATCCTGTCAACTCAATTCCTGTAGCGGTAAATCCTGATGGCGGTTTTAATACTTATTGGCCGATGCCTTTCAGGACGTCATGTAAAATAACAGTGGAGAATCAGAGTGACCGGGACATGAGAGGCTTTTTCTATCAGGTCACTTATTCAGTTCAGCAGGTATCGGACGATGCTGCCTATTTTCATTCGCAATGGCGACGGACAAGAACAACGGATTATGTTAAACCAGAACATATAATTGTTGATAATATCAAAGGCAAAGGCCAGTATGTCGGAACTTTTTTGGCGTGGGTACAGATGTCTGACGAATGGTGGGGCGAAGGCGAAGTTAAGTTTTATTTGGATGGCGACAGTAATTTTCCGACTATCTGTGGTACCGGCACTGAAGATTATTTTGGCGGAGCGTGGTGTTTCGGTGATTCATATTTGAATGGTGTACTTAGCGGAGGTCAGAATTATTCTACTGCATTTTTAGGTTATCCCTATAGAGATAACCGCCCCGGCTTGACTCCGAAACACTCACTTTACAGATGGCATCTGCTTGACCCGATTAGATTCAACAAAGAATTAAAAGTTACCATACAGGCTTTAGGCTGGTATCGTACCGGCGGTAAATTTGAACCGTTGACGGATGACATTAGTTCGACTGCATATTGGTATCAGACTGAACCGCATACTAAATTTCCTCCGATGATGAGCCGAAAAGACAGGATACCGCGATAAAATGGTATTGGGATATAAAAAAGGTTAATAATGAAAAATAAGAAATTTTCTATATTAATAATTTTACTTTGCAGCAACTTTGTCTTTGCCGCACCTGATAAATTGAGTTGGCTCAATTGGTCGCAGTTGCCGATTTTGCCGCCAACTTCAGACCAGAATGAATCTTTTGGCGTTGCAGGGCCGTTCGCAGGTATTCACAATGATGCATTAATTATCGCAGGTGGTGCCAATTTCGCCAAACCTTATGACCAGGCACAAAAAACCTGGCATGATGATATTTTTGTTCTTGAAAAAAATAGCAAAAATTGGCAGCCTGCCGGCAAACTTAATAATCCGATAGCTTATGGCGCTTCTGTTTCGACAAAATATGGATTGCTCTGCTTAGGCGGAAACGATGCTAATCAAACTTTTGATGATGTTTTCCTGCTGAAATGGGATTCGAAAAATAAGAAAATTGAAAAAGTAGATTTACCTTCCTTGCCTCTGCCTTGTTCTAATATGGCAGCTGCGGCAATTGATGATGTTATTTACGTTGCAGGCGGACAGCGAACAACCAGTCCCTTTTCAGCAATGAAAAATTTATGGTCACTGGATTTATCGATGATAATCAGTGGTGGAAGCGCGAACTGGAAACAACTGCCGGTCTGGCCGGGTGAGCAGAGAGCATTTAATATAACCGCCTCGCAGCATAATGGTAAGGAATATTGTATTTATGTAATTGGCGGCAGATATCAGAAATCTCCGGAAGATTCAAACACGATTACGCTAAATGATGTCTATGAATTCAGTCCTTCGAAATACAAAGCTGGTCAATCGCCCTGGAAAAAATGCTCCGATTCACCAGTAACAATTAATGCAGTGTCTTCTATAGACGTTGGTCAAAGTCATATTTTAATTTTCGGCGCCGCTGTTAGTCCTGACTCTGCGGATTCAAATGATAAAGGATGTTTTTCGCGAGATGTTCTCGCATATCATACGATCACAGACAGCTTTACTTCTATTGGAAAGATGCCTCTAAGTCAGGTTACCACGACTGCTGTAAAATGGGGAAATAATATTGTAATTCCTTCAGGAGAGATTTGTCCCCGAATTCGCACCCCGCAGATATGGCAGGCTGAACTCGTGAAAAAATCAACCGTTTTTGGAAAGATAAATTTCTTTGCTCTGATTATTTATCTTACTGGTATGCTGGTTGTTGGTGTATACTTTATGCGACGCAACAAATCGACAGATGATTTCTTCCGTGGCGGAAAACGTGTGCCGTCATGGGTTGCGGGTTTGAGCATTTTTGCGACTCTTCTAAGTTCAATTACATTCATCGCAATCCCCGCAAAAGTTTATTGTACCGACTGGACTTTCCTTGCCATAAATCTTATCGGAATTCCAATTGCGCCTTTCATTTTGATTTGCGTCGTTCCGCATTTTATTAAAATAGATGCAACAAGCGCGTATGAATATCTTGAGAAAAGATTCAATATAGCAGTTAGACTTTTTGCGGCATTTTCGTTCATTTTATTTCATATTGCCAGAATGGCCATCGTTATGTTTTTGCCCGCACTGGCACTATCGGCAATGACTAATATGAGTGTTAATACCTGCATTTTATTGACAGGAGTTTTAACTGTCATTTATTGTGCTATGGGCGGACTTGAAGCAGTAGCATGGACAGATGCAGTGCAGAGTCTTGTTTTATTGGGAGGTGCCGGTCTTTGTCTTTTCATTATGCTCCATGGTCTTAATGGAGGTATCTCTGAATTTATTTCTGTTGCTTCGGCTAACGCGAAATTTCATACCATTAATTGGGATTGGTCATCAACGAGCTTATATACATCAGCTTTCTGGGTTATGATTGTTGGAGGAATCGGGCAGAATCTTGTGCCTTATGTTTCAGATCAGGCGATAGTACAGCGTTATATGTCGGTTTCGAGTGCTAAAAAAGTCAAAGATTCTTTTATTACAAGCATTGTGGCTGGATTATTTGCCACATTGTTATTTTTCTGTATTGGCACAGCTTTATATGTATTTTATAAACAAAATCCGCAGGATCTTGATCCGTCTTTTCAAAATGATGCGATCTTTCCGCTATTTATTACAAGCAAGTTGCCCGCAGGAATAGCGGGTATCGTAGTTGCCGGTATTTTTGCAGCAGCACAATCCACAGTATCAGGCAGTATTCACAGCATTTCAACTGTTGTGGTAACTGATGTTTTCAAAAGATTTTCTCTGTTGAAAACTGAAAAAGCTTATTTAAATCTCGCTAGGTTATGTGTTCTTCTCTTTGGTATTTTAGGAACAGCACTCGCTTTGCTCTTTGCAAGTGCGGATATAAAATCAATTTGGGAATCGTTTATGTCTGTTCTTGGTTTATTCGGCGGCTCAATGTGCGGTTTGTTCCTTTTGGGCATCTTTACCAAAAGGATCGGCGGAACAGCAGCCATAATGGGCGCTTTTATTGGAGCCGCTGTGCTGTTTTGGGTAAATAATTATACTAAAACATATTTAGTTTTATATGCGAGTATTGGAATTGCATCTTGTTTTATATCAGGTTATTTAATTTCTTTTATTTTTCCACAAAAGCAAAAAGATTTATCACAAGTTGTGTTACATCAGGAAACAAGTAAATGATTAATAAAGGTTTTTGTAAAGATTTTAAATGGGGCGTTGCAACAGCAGCTTATCAAATCGAAGGTGCTCCGAATGAAGATGGCAAGGGGCTGTCTATCTGGGATATGAAATGTAAAAGGCCCGGCGTTATATTTGAAAACCAGGTTGGAGACATAGCTTGTGACCATTATCACAAATACAAAGAAGATATCAAAATTATGCATGACTTGGGAATACGAAATTATCGTATGTCTATTTCGTGGACGAGAATTTTACCGAAGGGAACAGGAAGCGTTAATCAAAAGGGATTGCAGTTTTATAATAATCTTATAGATGAGTTGTTAAAAAATAATATTGAGCCATTCGTTACAATCTTTCATTGGGATTATCCTCAAAGTCTTTTCGAAAAGGGGGGCTGGCTCAATTCCGAAAGCTCGAACTGGTTTGCAGATTATACGAAAATTTTGATGGACAGTTTTTCGGACAAAGTGAAAAGCTGGATCACTCTCAATGAACCGCAGTGTTTTATTCATTGGGGACATAACTCAACCGAACATGCGCCCGGTATTAAACTGGCTTGTCCGGAAGTGCTTCTTGCCGCTCATAATGTCCTGTTAAGTCACGGCAAAGCTGTGCAGACCATTCGCAGTTATTCTAAACAGCCCGCAACCATTGGCTATGCTCCCGTTGGTGAACTATCGGTTCCTTTTGACGAACAAAGGGATAAGGATATCGAAGTGGCCAAAAAAGAAACTTTCAGCGTTAAACCTTTGAATTGTTATAACTCCTCCTGGTGGATAGATCCTGTTATATTTGGAAAATATCCGCAGGAAGGTCTGGATGCTTATGGTTTTGCTGTCCCAAACTTTAATGATAATGATATGAAGATTATCAGTCAGCCGATCGATTATCTCGGCCTGAATATTTATTTTGCAAAGCAGGTCAGTATGGATGATACCGGCAAAACAATTGAAATACCGCGTGAACCCGGCCACTGGTTTACTCCGATGGGCTGGCCCACAGAACCAAAATCATTATATTGGGGCCCGAAATTTTTCCAGCAAAGATATAATAAACCGATTATGATTACTGAAAACGGCACTGCTATTATAGATTGTGTTTCGCAGGATAAAAAGATACACGATCCGCAGAGAGTCGAATATTTGCGCAGATATTTAACGCAGCTAAAGAAGGCCGCAAATGAAGGTATTGATGTCCGCGGTTATTTTCTCTGGTCTTTAATGGATAATTTTGAATGGGCTTATGGTTTTAGCAAAAGATTCGGAATTGTTTATACTGATTTTACAACGCAGCAAAGAATCATAAAAGATTCAGGCTATTGGTATAAAAATGTTATTGAAACAAACGGAAAATCATTATGAATATCCAGCCCGTAAGACCTAAATGGAAAAGTCAAATAACCGATCGTCAGCGGTTTATTAATCAGATGCACTATAAACCCATAGACCGCTGTTTCAATATGGAATTTGGTTACTGGAAAGAAAATTATAATCTTTGGCCGATTTTCAAAAACAATGGTATTACAAATAACGCCGAAGCTGATTTGTTCTTTAACTTTGATAAATTTGAAATAGTATCAGGAGTAGACTGGCTAAATCCGCCTTTTGAGCAAAAAGTCATTGAAATAAAAGGAAATAAAAAAAATCTGCAAAATTCTGACGGACTTCTTGCGGAAGTACCCGTTGATGGCCATGATACTATTCCGCATTTTCTTCAAAGTCCTGTTAAAACACCGGATGATTGGAAAAAAATCAAGCAGGAAAGATTGATTATAAATGATGCGAGAAAACTGGACGTTGAGGAATTAATAAAAAAACACCCTCCAGGCAGAGATTATCCTTTGGGAATATATTGCGGCTCAATGATTGGCAAAATCCGTAATATGCTTACCTTTGAAGGTCTTGCTTACGCCTGTTTCGATTATCCCGATATGGTGGAGGATATGGTAGAAACAAGCTGCCAATTGCTTGAGAATGTGCTTGACCAGGTTCTCGGAAAAATCGATTTTGATTTCGCAAGCGGCTGGGAAGATATTTGCTTTAAATCGGGTCCGATCGTTTCATTGGATTTCTTTAAAAATGTGGTTGTTCCTCGTTATAAAAGAATCAGCAGCAAACTTCATCAGCACAATATTGATATATGGTACACTGATTGTGATGGGGATGTAAGACCGATACTGCCAATGCTGCTCGAAAGCGGAATAACTTGTCTGTTTCCGTTCGAAGTAAATTGCTGCACCCATCCCGGCAGACTTCTTGACGAATATGGTAAAGAATTAAGAATTATGGGCGGGTTTGACAAAATGGCTTTAGGAGAGGGCCCACAGGCAATAAAGAAATATATGGAATCGCTCGTGTCTTATGTGGAAAGAGGCGGCTATATACCTTTTTGCGACCACAGGTGCCCGCCTAATATAAAACAGCAGGATTATCTTTATTATCTCGACTTAAAAGAAAAAATGTTTGGAATATCTGATTAATATTTTGATACCTGAAAAAAAACCCGAATTTTCAAATTTAACTGTTCACGATTTTAGTGTTGCGAACAAAAGCTGAATTTTATGCTGCCTGTTTTAAAAGAATTACTGATATATCTGGAAGATAATATAAATGAGCAGAGAATATTGAATGCTGAAAAGCTGCATTGCGATACTCTAACTTACAAAACAGTTGAAAGCCTGCCAATAATTACGGCATATCCGTATCCGAAGGAAGCTGAATTTCAGCCGTTTCCTCATCGTGAGATTTTTGATAATCCGGAAAAAATGCTGTTTAATCAATTTGTAAGCTCGTTCGGCAGTATATATTTGAGTCAAAAAATTGGTGATGATTTGCCGATTACTATAAGACCAGATTTTGGCTGTGTGCTGGTAGCATCCATATTTGGAGCTAAGGTCGAACAGGTGGAAGATAATCCGCCATGGATAAGACATAGCGGAGAAAAAATCAGCTATGAGCAAATAATTCAAACGCCGGCAGGAGATTTCAACAGCGGTCTGATCGCGAAAGTTACGGACAGGTATAAATTTTATAATGATGTTTTAATTGAATACCCGAAACTTTTAAAACTGACAAATATTGTTTTGCCCGATTTGCAGGGTCCTTTCGATAATCTTGAATTAATTTGCGGCAGTAGTATCTTTTTAGATATGTATTCTCATCGTGAACTGTTTTTAAAAGCTATGGAAAAGATAACGTCGACTCAAATTGAGCTTGCCAAATACTTCAGGAGATATGTCAATAATAGAATTGAAGGTTTCAGCTTTCAACATGGATTTGCATTAAAAGGAGGAATATTAATCCGCAATGATACATCAATTATGGTAAGTCCGCAAATGTATGATGAACTTATAGCGCCTTTCGATGAAAAGATTTTACAAATTTTCGGCGGCGGAATCCACTCCTGTGGCAATGTGAACAATGCAGTAAAACATATGTTCCTTAAATCTGCCCAATGTTTTGATTTCGGTCAATCTGAACTTAACAATATCGAAAATATTTATAAATTTGCGTCTGAAAAAAAAATCGGATTGACTCGTATAGCTTGTTCAGAGCAGGAATTGCTCAATGGCGGAATTCAAAAAAAATATCCAAGCGGAATCAGTCTGATTTTCAGAGCAGAATCATTTGAACATGCTGAAAAAATTATTATCGAATATAAGCAGTCACATATAAATGTGATCAAGCAGAAAAAATAAAAGGCCTTTTTAAATTGTTAAATATACAAATGGCACAGCCACCGCGGTGAGGGTTTATCTATGTAATAACCAAATTGATAATCTTTTTTTAAAGGAAAAAAAAATGAAATCGAATGTCTTAAAGTTCAGTTGGTGTTTATTGTTGTTTTTGGTTTGCCTGGCAGAGGCATATACAGCGCCCTATAATGCAGTAACTGTCTTTGAACCTGATAGCACGTACTGCTATAGAATTCCTTCTATTGTACGTACAAACAATGGTACGCTTCTTGCTTTTGCCGAAGGCAGAGAGATGGATTGCAGCGATATGGGCGATGTAGATATTGTTGTCAAACGCAGCACAAACAATGGCCAAAGCTGGGGTCCCACAATTTTGATCGACAGTTACGGTGCAAACAGGCTTCACAATCCTTGCCCTGTTGTTGACAAAAATACCGGACGGATATATGTGATATATTGTGTTAACGGTAGCGTTATCGCTTATAAATATAGTACTGATAATGGGAGCAGCTGGACTAATTATACAGAAATTGGTTCCTATCCCACGGATGTTGACCTTACAAATGGAAGTATCGGTACTGGGCCATGCAATGGCATTCAGTTACGCAGCGGTCCCTATGAAGACAGACTCGTGATTCCATATCGTTATAGAACAACCACTGGAGCAAAAAAAATCAGATTGCTTTATAGCGACAATGGCAGCACCTGGAATCATTCGACAGGCAGACTCATGAGTACCGGTGATTATGGTATTAATGAAGTATCGGTTGCAGAAATGGCTAACGGCGATATTTATTTCAATATGAGAAACATAGATTCTGATGCCAATGAGGATACCTCCCTGCGCTATCGGATTGTATCATGGACGACTGGAGATTTTTTTACTAACTTAGATGATTACACGCCTTTGGAATTAGATACAATGTTGCCTGAACCAACTTTCCAGGGGAATAGCGGCCCTGTTATAGGCTGTCAGGGTTCGCTATTAATGCTTCCGAATAATCATTTGGTTTTTGCCAATCCTGCTCATAAATCCAGTAGAAGATACCTTACAATTCGCAGCAGTTTTGATGAAGGTGGCGGCTGGGCTCATAATAAGGTACTTAGCACAGATTACAGTGCCTATTCCGATATGGTATATTTGGAAAATGGCTATATGGGAGTATTATACGAAACCGGTTCAAGTAACGGCACAATAGCATACAGTCGTTTTGGTCTTAACTGGCTTACCGAACCGGAAATAGCAGTCTGGACGTTAGAAGGAACTGTTGGACAGATTGTCCAGCCTGGAACAACTATTTTTAATCGGATATGTTATGGTTTCCATGGCACAGTAACAGGCCAAATGCCGTATGTCGCTGGACCAGCTTCAGGAGATGAGGCCCTTCGATTTGGTTACACGACTACCGGTGATAATTCTACTTCAGATTATATTACAGTATACGACAACACCACCAATAATGGTTTGGATTTTGACGCTGGCGAAAAGTTTGAGATCACTGCCTGCATTAAAACTTCCAATCACCGCAGCGGCGGCGCGGCTTCTTCTGGAGCGATTATTTCCAAAGACAGTGATTCTTCCCCAAACCAGCAATGGTGGTTGAGAGTGGAAGATGCGCGTATCAAATTTTTAATTCTCGATGACACCGGTCATCAGTCGTATGTAACAAGTTCAATTACAATTCCCAGCAATTCCTGGGTAACTGTTAGAGCTTGTAGAGATACAGTTGCTGATCAACTGAAAATTTATATTGATGGGACGCTTAGAGGCACTGCCACAGATACTACAACGACAAGTTTAAGAAATGGCGCCAACGTAAGGATTGGTAATTTTAATAATTACGCAAGACAATTTAAAGGCGATATAAGCTATCTTAGCATTTTGCGCTATGAATAATGAAATAGTCGTTCGGTTACTACCTTCTTTTAGGTAGTAACCGAACATAAAACGTATCATCTCGGCCATTTATTTTGGGTTCTGGTAGTTTAGGGAATGTATTGTACGGCCGTGTAGTACAAATATATGTAGCTCATTAAATTATGCCTTCATTATACGTTTTAATTCTTGGAAAATCAAGAAGTTGCGGTAAATTTTGCCGATGGAAAATACAACGAATCAAACAACTGTTAATAGGTGGCTTAATGTATCAATAATCGCAACGACTCGTTCTATGCCGGGATTGACACTTCGGAATGAATATCTTCGACAAGAGAAAACAATTCAATAATTTAAGGTTGTTATGAAAACTCGTACAATGACAATGCTGTTGGTAATGCTTGCCGGCTGGATCAACAGACATCAGCAGGATATGTTAGAATACCTCAAAGCAGAAAATGCAATCCTAAAAGAAAAAATCGGCAAAAAGCGGATTATTCTTTCTGATGAGCAACGAAGAAAGTTAGCTGTCCTAGCAAAGAAAATTGGTCGTAAAGGATTAGATGAAATATGCGGTGTATTTTCCCCGGAAACGCTTTTAAAATGGCATCGAATGCTTATTGCAAGAAAGTATGATGGATCACAAAGCCCTAGAATAGGCCGTCCACGAATATCGGAAGAACTTCGCAACTTTATAATTAAGATGGCTAAAAAGAATCGAGGTTGGGGTTATATACGCATCCAGGGGGTATTGAAATATCTTGGCTTCAAAATTTGCCATTCTACTATAGCAAACATTTTGAAAAAAGAAGGATTGGAACCACAGCCTGACAGACAGAAGAAAACAACTTGGGCAGAATTCATAAAATCGCATTGGCAGTCTCTGACGGCTATAGATTTCTTTACCACTGAAGTTTATACATTAAAGGGACTGACTCGCTATATGGTTTTAGTGGCCATAGATTATGTTACCAGAAAAGTTGAGATAGCAGGCATTATAGAACAGGCTCATGGCACATGGATGCAACAGATGGCTCGGAATTTGACCGACCCATTTTCAGGGTTTCTAAAAAATAAAAGATATGTCATTCGTGATAGAGACCCGCTATACACAGATGCGTTTATAAAAATTCTAAAAGTAGGAGGCATTGAAGCTATAAAATCAATGCCTATGGCACCTAATTTCAGTCCTTTCATCGAACGTTTCATTCGGAGCATAAAATCCGAATGTTTGGATAAAATGCTGATATTTGGAGAAGCACATCTGAGGCATATTGTCCAAAATTATGTAGAACATTACCATTTTGAGGGGCCACATCAATCCTTGAATAACAACATTATTGATCCTCCACCCAAGGGGCAAGGTGAAATTGTCTGCCATGAGCGTCTTGGTGGACTTTTAAAGTTTTATAAAAGGGCGGCCTGATGGGATGGACGACTTTTTTTACATCACTAAGGCGGCCGGGTTTAGCCAATCTAGCTGAAAATAATTCAAACAATAACCACCAGATCACATCAAAGTTAGGTGACACAGCCGATATGTTTTATAATTACCGCTTCTGTTGTCCAGAAGTAGAACTACTCTTTTGCGCGCGTAGTCTACACGCAATAGATGCAATCCCATGCAATGGGGTGCAATCTGGTGCAATAAATGCAAAATAGACTTGCTAAACCTCCTTTAATGTAGCTCATTATGGCATAAAGGGTTACGGTTTTTAGCGTCTTTCCGGAAGGTCAACCCTGTTAACCGCTAGGTCCTAGGTTCAAATCCTAGTCGGGGAGTTTTGTAAGTTGAGCTGAATTAAAGACTTATGAATACCCGCCATGTCGGCGGCGCGGCCGTAACCTTCTTGTAAAAGAGTAGTACTACTCTTTTTTTTGAAAGGAAAACGCTGTGACCGCTGTTCAAACAATCAAATCTTTCGTGCCCAAACTCCGCCACCACAAGGCAACCAAACAAGCATACGGGATACATCTGTTCGGCCAAGCGGTTTGATGCCAAAAGACGGATTTTATTTTGATGCAATTTGTCGGCAGGAACCAATCATCGAAGATGAATTTGACCCAGCTAATAATCTTGTTGAATTCAGTGAGCTGCGAAGGAACGATATTCAGTTATTAGTTGATGCCGCAGATAAAGCTTATAAACTTGGTAAAGGTACAATATTAAGTGTACCAGGGACGGGTTTTGGCGATATTGCGCTTGTGCCAGCTATGTGGATGAAGCAAACACCGGGTATTCGCGAGATCGAGGAATGGTATGTATCAACTATAATTCGAAGAGATTACGTTTATAAAGTTTTTGAAAAACAATGTGAAATCGCCTTAAAAAATCTCAGGTTGTTAATTGATACTTTAGGTTGTAAAGTGCAAGCTGCTTTTACCACTGGAACGGATTTTGGCACACAGAATGGATTGTTTATTTCACCTAATGCCTACCGTGAACTTTATCAACCTTTTCACAAAGCCATTAACGATTTTATTCATAAAAATTCAAACTGGAAAATTTTCATTCATTCATGTGGAGCAATAAAAAATTTAATTCCGGACTTTATTGAATCAGGTTTTGACATACTCAATCCTGTACAATGCTCAGCAACAGGAATGGATGAAAAAGAAATAAAAGAAAAATTTGGAAAGTCCCTGGTTTTCTGGGGCGGCGGCATCGATACTCAAAAAACACTGCCTTTTGGCACGCCTGACGAAGTTTACAATCAAGTGCGGCAAAGAATTAATATTTTCAATCATCCTACTGGAATGGTTTTCAATGCTATTCATAATATTCAAGCAAACACGCCTATCGAGAATATATTAGCAATGTTTCGTGCGATAAAAGATAGTGCATAATGATGTCATTTTATAAACAAAAATAATCTTAGATAGACTTTGGAGCTACTTAAAGATGAATTATAGAGAAAATCTAGAACGTACCATTCATTTTGAAAAACCCGAATGGATTCCAATGGTTTTTCATATAAACCCTGCTTGCTGGAATTACTATGATAAAAATGTTCTAAACGAGCTTATCGTTTCACATCCTTTCTTGTTTAGTGAAGCAGATAGACAACGATTAAAAGAAACAAAGTTAATGCCAATTGAGCAGGCTGGAAAACCTTTTATAGATAGCTGGGGCTGTGTTTGGCAAACAACCGAAAACGGCTTTCACGGTACAGTTATCCTGCACCCTCTAGAAAATTGGGAAGCTTTAGAAAAATTGGTTTCTCCTGACGCCAAAATCGATTCTGGACGAGGGCCAATTAATTGGCATCAAGTGGCAGAAAATTTTAAGATTGCCAAAAACAATGATAAATTCGCAATTGGAGAATTATTACATGGACATACTTTTCTCACATTAGCTGACCTTCGTGGCTATGAAAACTTAGTTTTTGACATGGCTGATAATAATGCTAATCTTTGGAAAATTATCGAAATGATCGAAACGTTCAATCAGCAAATAGTGAGAGAATATATCAAGGCTGGTGCTGAATTGATTAAATATCCTGAAGACCTAGGCATGCAAGTTGGTCCAATGATTTCACCGAGCTATTTTAGAAAGTACATCAAGCCTAGTTATCAGCGAATCATGAGTCTTGCTCGTGAGGCTGATTGTATTGTGCATATGCACTCAGATGGTGATATCAGAGACTTGATAAATGATATGATTGATTGCGGTATTGATATCATTAATCTTCAGGATATTGTTAATGGAATTGATTGGATTAGAACCAAACTCAAGGGTAACATTTGCATTGAACTTGACATAGATAGACAAAGCATTACTAAATTTGGTACACCTGATGAAATTGACAAATTTATCCTGGAAGAAGTAAAAGCACTTGGATCTAAAAATGGAGGACTTATGATGGTTTATGGTTTGTATCCTGGCATACCAGTAGAAAATGTAAAGTCGTTGATGAATGCTATGACAAAATATGCAGCTTATTACTCCTAAATATCAAATGCTTAATGTCTTAAAAAAAATATATCACTTAGGATCTTATGAACGGTTAAATATTAAGGGTATCTCTAAAAATTAGTATTTTTATGTGCATTTCAATGCACTTACGATTATTTTAGCTCTTTGGCATTCAAATATATTATTCCATCTTTC
>Ga0209417_1000317_pt1 | contig 122488 bp, 114 predicted proteins | sample RifGroF2_FD_184002 | JGI IMG/M metagenome (GOLD analysis project Ga0209417, IMG submission 184002) | Groundwater microbial communities from Rifle, Colorado, USA - Groundwater F2 (SPAdes) (version 2) | ecosystem: Environmental > Aquatic > Deep subsurface > Groundwater | place: Rifle, Colorado... | reverse complement strand
AATATGATAAAATCCGTTATAAACAAAGGAATGAAATAGAGCGCTATTTTTTACGATTAAAGCGTTTTCGTAAGATATTTACTCGCTACGATAAGCTTGACATTATCTTCAGTGGCTTCATTTTTTTCGCCATGGTGATCGATGCTATATTAGTGTCAACAGAATCTAGTTACATCAGTTTTATATCGATAATTATTAACTTCTTAACGATTTTTCGAGGCAGTGACAAGCTTTAACTGGTTAGATAAATAAATGCTTTGGGTATGTAATTCATTTTTAGGCGAACGGGGGAAGCCATTCATTTTCTCCATTATATTGTATACAGAATAAAAATAATATTGCAAAAATATTAAAAGAAAGTTGAATTTAAATGAATATAAGTGATCAGATAAAAGAATTATTGACCAGCAATGGGGCTTGTGATGTCGGATTCACAAAAGTTGAAGATTCTACTTTAGAATTACAATATGTAATTTCGATTGTTGTGCCATTATCAGATACTATTATTGACGAAATAAACGATACTCCGACATATTCATACTTTCATCACTACCGCACGGTAAATGCCTATATTGATCAATTACTGCTTCAAGTTGGGTTTTTGTTACAAAGTCAGGGTTACCGTTATATTCCTATAGCTGCTTCCCAGTCTGTTCCATCTGATGGTGACAGAATACATATAGGGCGATACTCACATAAAAAGATTGCTGTACTTGCAGGTTTAGGCAGTATTGGTAAAAGTACACTGTTTTTGCATAGAGTACATGGACCTCGAGTGCGTCTGGGTACTCTGTTTACAGACTGTCCATTACAAGTGACAGACAGTAAAATTCATTCGATATGCAAAGATTGTAATTTGTGCGTTGACTACTGCCCTGCCAATGCAATAAAAGGTATTGAATGGCATGAAGATATACAAAGAAGCGAAATGTTTGATGCCAATGCATGTAATAATTACATGAGAGAACATTTCATGAAAATAGGCAGAGGTTCGGTCTGCGGAATCTGTATAAAAGTATGTCCAATAAATCATTTAAATAAATTGTAATTAAAATAGAAAAACAAGACTTTTCGTTTCAAGAAAGACTTGTTTTTTTTCTATCTGTATGATATAATTCCAGTCAGTTTGCATGAATAATTTATTTATTGAAAGTAGGTTAAGCTTTGACCCTATATAAAATTATAACACTAATTATCGGCTTCTGCGGAACTGCATCACTTTTCATGATGTTTCAACAGAACGACCGTAAACGTATTCTTATTTTTCAAATATTCGGAACAATTTTTTTCTGTGTTCATTTTTACATGCTCGGCAAATACACAGGAGCTGCACTTAATGCCATTGCTGCAACTCGTGCAGTAGTATATTTTAACAGAGATAGAAAATATTTTGGCAGTGTAGTATGGTTATGGTTATTCGTTGTAATCAGCGCTGTTGCTGGTATACTTACATGGGAAGGCGCGATATCGATATTACCGACAAAATGAAACAAGTCATGCAAAATAGCATGACTTGTTTTTCATATTTTTTATAAAATAATTCGGTTCCCCATCACGGTTTTCTTTTCATAGACAAAGCAATTCTTTTCTTTGTTAAGTCTACTGATAATACAAATACTTTGACTATATCACCAACTTTTACAACTTCAGATGGATGTTTGATATATCTATCTGAGATTTCCGATATATGAACAAGCCCATCCTGATGTACTGCAATATCAACAAATACACCAAAATCTATTACATTTCTGACTGTTCCGGTCAGTTCCATGCCGGGTGTCAGGTCTTCCATACTCATAATATCTGAGCGTAAAAGAGGTGGAGGTAATTCGTCTCTGATATCACGTCCCGGTTTCAGAAGCTCATTAATTATATCATTTAATGTCGGTATACCGATGCTACATGCTTCGGCAACAACAGCTTCGCCTTTCAATTTCACAAGACTGGGCAGCATTCCTACCTTTTCTGTATTTATATCCGAAAGCTCCATTCCAAACAATTCTAAAAGTTTTTTTGCGGCCTCATAAGATTCGGGATGAACCGAGGTATTATCAAGAATATTTTTGCCTTTAGGAATACGCAAAAATCCGGCACATTGTTCGAATGCTTTAGGTCCAAGTTTGGGAACCTTTTTCAATTCTGTGCGTGTTTTGAATGCTCCGTTTTCATTGCGCCAATTTGTTATATTTGTGGCAACAGAAGCTCCGAGTCCGGATATGTATGATAATAATGAAGCTGAAGCTGTATTGAGGTCAACACCGACATTGTTTACACAGCTTTCAACTACACCTTTAAGCTCTGTATTAAGCTTTGCAGGTGGCATATCATGTTGATACTGTCCGACACCGATTGATTTCGGATCAATCTTGACAAGCTCTGCAAGAGGATCCTGCAATCTTCTTGCAATTGAAACAGCACTTCTGAGCGATACATCAAATTCGGGAAATTCGCTTGCTCCGAGTTTGGAAGCGGAATAAACTGATGCACCTGCTTCATTAACTACCATATATGAAACTTGAGTATCGAGTTCTTTAATCAGTCCGGCAACAAAAATTTCTGATTCTTTCGAAGCCGTACCATTGCCTATTGATATAACCTCAATATCATGTTTTTTGATAAGCTTTTTTAGTACTGTCTTAGATTCTTCTATCTTATTATTTGGCGGTGTAGGATAAACTACTGTTGTATCGAGTGCCTTCCCTGTCGGATCAACTACAGCAATCTTGCATCCGGTACGATATGCGGGATCGAAACCAAGTACAGTCTTACCTTTTATCGGCGGTTGCATCAGCAAAGGCTTTAGATTGATGGCAAACATTGAAATTGCCTGGCTGTTTGCAAATTCGGTTAAATCATTTCTGATTTCTCGTTCAATTGATGGTTTAATCAATCTTGACCAGGCATCATCTGCAGCTTGTTTAACATACTCAGCACTGCTTGAGTCATTTTTTATATATGATAAATATATTCTGTTTAATGCTAATAAATCATTGAGTTCAATCGAGACCTTGAGAATATCTTCCCTTTCACCGCGGTTTATAGCAAGAATCCGGTGACTCGGTATCTTGCTGACGGCTTCGCTGTACTCGAAGTACATCTCATAAACTTTACTTTCATCAATTTCGGTTTTATCTGATTTGGAGGTTAATAATCCTTCCTTTTTCATCAGATCACGAAGAAAACCTCTCAAATTCGGATCATCAGAAATTGTCTCTGAAATAATATCCTTTGCTCCGTCAATTACTTCTTCAACAGAATTTACACCGACCTCTGCATTGATATATTCCTGTACTGATGTTATTACATCAAAGCTTTTGTCTTGTTTTAATATTGCAACAGCAAACGGTTCAAGTCCTTTTTCTTTTGCGATTGTTGCACGAGTACGACGTTTTGGCTTGAATGGACGATATATATCTTCAAGAGCAGACAGAGTAACAGCTTTGTCAATCACTGCTGCTATTTCATCTGTCATCTTACCCTGTTCGGTAATACTGTCCTTTATTTTCTGTTTACGATCTTCAAAATTGCGCAGATACTCAAGTCTGTCAGCAAGTTCGCGAAGCACCTGATCATCACACGAGCCAGTCATCTCTTTGCGGTAACGGGCTATGAATGGGATTGTGTTGCTTTCATCAATTAAGCTGATTATGTTCTCAACATGCTCAAGCTTTAATTTGAATTCCGTTGTCAGAACTTTTTTTATTTCCATGTTTACCTCTTTATCGATTTTGTTAGATAACTTATTTTATACTAATCTCGATTCAAAACATAGATAAAATTCAAGGAAAAACCTTTGCTTTATGGGTTTTCCGCAGAATTTTATCGTAATGTTTTATGAGAGATTAGTATTATACAAATATTATAACATTATCAAAGCATTTTTTCAATATATTTAATTGTATATATCATTTTGTAATTATATTTTAAAAAGAATTCATATAGTATTGAAATGTCATAATTTATATGCTATATTTTATATATACCAAAAGCAGGAGGAATTATTATGCCATGGTGTCCAAAATGTCGTTTAGAATATCGTGAAGGCTTCGCAAAATGCTCTGACTGCGATTCTGATCTTGTAGAAAAATTAGACGATGATGTAAAAGAAGAATCTGAAGTAATTGAATACACTGTTGACCCACCGATGGAGCCTGTGCTGCTTGTCACGGTCGGCGAACATTTTGAAGCGGAATTAATTTTAAATATGCTTAAGGAAGCCGATATACGCTGTTATTTCAAGGATAAAGGGGCCGGTTCATATATGTCAATATACATGGGCTTTTCTATATATGGAGCAGATATTTTCGTCGACAAAAAAGATTTCGATAAAGCGAATGAACTACTCATTGTAATGAATGAGCAGCCTGATATTGTTGAAGTCGATGAAGAAACAGAAAAAAGCATTCAAACGAAACAAGATTTTCAAGAAACTGAAGAGGAAGTTCAACAAAGTCAGGATATCAGAAAAGGTATACTGAAAACTTTGATAATAACCGTTCTTGCAATTTCAGCTATTGCTTTAATTGCTGCAGTATTACATATCTTCTTAAAATAGCGTATGAAAACATCTCTTTGGAATCCCTGGCATGGCTGTACCAAAATCAGCGCAGGTTGTTTGAACTGTTACGTATATCGCACTGATGCAAAGCATGACAAAGACAGCACTGCTGTTAACAAAACCTCCACCTTTGATTTGCCTTTGAAAAAGGACCGTAAGGGTGAATATAGACTGCAACCGGGACGGGATAATGTTATTTTCACCTGCTTCACCTCAGATTTTCTTCATGAAGCGGCAGATGAGTGGCGTACGGAAGCGTGGCGGATGATAAAAACAAGAAGTGATGCTGATTTTCTGTTTATTACTAAACGTATTCACAGGTTCGCTGATTGTATCCCCGAGGACTGGGGTGACGGTTACAATAATGTCACAGTCTGTTGTACAGTAGAAAATCAGGAGCGTGCCGATTAACAGGCTACCGTTATTTATTGACGCTCCGATAAAGCACAAGATGATTGTCTGTGAACCTCTATTAACTGACATCGATTTGTCGAGATACCTCAAACCTTGTATCGAAAGCGTTATTGTCGGTGGTGAATCAGGACCAAATGCAAGAATTTGCGACTATGACTGGGTTCTGCACATCAGACAGCAGTGCATCGACAACAACATCCCCTTCCGCTTCAAGCAAACCGGAGCGAACTTCAGAAAAGAAAGAAAAGTAAATAAAATACAACGCAAATATCAACATTCTCAGGCAAGAAAAGCAGGGATAGATTATAAATAACATTATCAATAATATCGGAGACAACCTATGCAACTTTATATTATCAGGCACGGAGATCCGGATTATGCAAACGACACACTGACCGAATACGGGTGGGAGCAAGCAAGAGAGCTTGCAAAGCGAATGGCTGCCGTAAACCCGGACAGAATATATTCATCCCCACGCGGCAGGGCAAAAGCTACGGCGCAACCCGCCTGCGAGCTGTTGAATATGCAGTATACAGTTGAGGACTGGACAACCGAAAGCATGGATTACATGCAATATCCTGATTTGACTGATCCCGACACGATAAAAAAGGGCTGGAATTCGAGCTTTGCCGAAGGTGTTCATGACTTTGAGTATTTTGTAACAACTGAGAGGGCTGACGCTCTCGATGAGATGATGAGTTGTTCGGATGAATTTCTCGAAAGGCATGGATATAAAAAAGAAGGCTTGTATTATCGTGCTGTGAAACCTAACGATGAGAAGATAGCTGTTTTTTGTCACGGTGGTTTCGGCGGTGCTTGGATATCATACCTGCTATCACTTCCACCGGCAATGGGTTGGATGCACCTTGCACTCAATACGACCTCGGTTACAAAATTCGTGTTCGAAAACAGAGAGAACGGGTTCACATTTCCCCGATGTGTTTATCTCGGTGATACATCACATTTGAAGAAATAAAATATAGTGTTATTATAAATATTTATTATGTATGCATGACAGTTTGTGTACAATTTTTTAACTCACATAGCAGGAGCCTCGCAGGATTTGCTGTAATAGGCTTAAAATATTATAACACCTTTCCTGAGTCGACATTCTTGATGTATTTTCAAATAGCAGGATTTTGCCGCAAATCAGAGGCACTCATGATGATAAGCCACATAATTAGAACATATAAAAGCAGCCGTAAAAATAACGGCTGCTTAAATTTTATTGAACTACCTGAACCTTTAGTAAATTGGTATTGCCTGTTGAATCAAGAGGTATTCCGGCTGTTATTACAACCATATCACCCTCAGCGACTAAATCGACCTGCTTTGCGCAGTCAATAGCATGGCGGATAAGCTCATCAAATTCAGTTTGCCACCTTGCCAGAACGGGGAAAACACCCCAGGATAACGCAAGCTGGTAGAAGGTCTTCTCAATAGGAGTTGAAGCTACAATCGGTTCCTGTGGTCTGAACTTCGACATTCTTCTTGCGGTGTGACCATGTCGGGTTACTGCAATTATTGCTTTAACATTTACATCCTTTGCTGTAATACAAGCAGCATCACAAATAGCGTTGGTTATATCCAATGTATCGACGTCATACTTAATATCTTTATAGCAGTCCATTTCGAAAGCATCTTTTTCAGCCTGTGCAACAATTTTTGCCATAACCTTTATTGACTGTACGGGATATTTGCCTGCTGCGCTTTCACCCGAAAGCATTACTGCGGAAGTACCGTCAAAAACTGCATTTGCAACATCAGTGATTTCTGCACGAGTAGGTGTTGGGTTGCTAACCATAGATTCAAGCATCTGGGTTGCTGTAATGACCATCTTGCCTGATTTATAACACTTCTTGATGAATTTTTTCTGAAGTCCCGGCAGTCTTTCATACGCTACTTCGACACCCATATCACCGCGTGCAATCATAATACCATCTGAATAATTGAGAATCTCATTAAAATTGTTTACACCTTCAAGATTTTCAATTTTGGATATGATTTTAATGCTGTGTCCGCCGTTATAATCGATAAATTTACGTAGTGCGATAACATCATCTTTACTTCTGATGAAGGATGCAGCAATGAAATCTATATCGTTCTCTATCCCGAATAGAATGTCTTTTTTGTCATTTTCGCTCAGATATTGAGCATCCATATGTGTGCCGGGGATATTTATTCCTTTATGATTGGAAATTACTCCGCCAACAACAACCCTGCAGTATACATTCTCTGCATCCGTATTCTCAACCTTGAGCATAACTTTGCCGTCATCTATCAGAACTTCACCACCGGGTTTGATCTGATTGGGAAGGTTCATATATGTAACGGAAGCAATTTTACTATTTCCCGGAAGTTCTTTAATTGTAAGCGTAAAGCTTTCGCCTTCAATCAATTCTGTTTTACCGTTTTTAAAATCACAAAGTCTGATTTCAGGACCTTTTGTATCAAGAAGAATAGCAATGGGCAGACCAAGCTGTTCTCTGAGTTTCTTTATTTTTTCAATTTGTAATTTCTGTGTTTCATGAGTACCATGTGAGAAATTGAGACGCGCAACATTCATGCCTGCAAGCATCATTTCTGTTATTATCTGTTCACTGCTTGAAGCGGGACCTAAAGTACATACAATTTTTGTTTTACGCATATTCATATACTTATCTCAATTAAAAACATAGATAAAATTCAAGGAAAAACCTTTACTATTCGGGTTTCCGCAGAATTTTAACATTATGTTTTATGAGAGATTAGTATTACCTCCATTATCTTAAAATAATGATCATAAAATCAACATATTAATTTTAACATATGATTGTGAAAAATTCCATCATCTTATGTAAAACAATCAAAAAACACAACGAAAAAGCATACAAAAGCTGTTGCTTTTCAGCAACAGCTCATATATATTATGCCCAAAACATGCTTTTTGGCAGAGGTTCGGAAATTATGGATTCTTTCAGGAACTGTACAGCTTTTTCTAGTCCCTCTTCAGATGTCATTATACTGTCTTCATGCTCAATACTGAGAACATCATCATACCCTACCATACGAAGGTTGCTGATCATATCGCGCCAGTACTGCATATCATTACCGTATCCGACGCTTCTGAATACCCAGGAACGGTTGATTTCATCACCGTAATGCTTGGTGTCAAGAACACCGTTTACAGCGGTATTGTATTTATCAACCTTAGTATCCTTTGCATGAACATGATATATTGCTTTTCCAAGCTTTCTGATAGCTGCTACGGGTTCAATTCCCTGCCAGATAAGGTGGGAAGGATCAAAGTTTGCACCCACAGTTTCACCAACTGCATTTCTAAGTTTAAGCAGGCTTTCTGTGTTATAAACACAGAAGCCGGGGTGCATTTCGAGAGCGATTTTATTAATTCCATGTGAGTTCGCATATTCAACTGTTTTCTGCCAATATGGGATCAGCACATCCTCCCACTGATACTTGAGAATTTTTGAAAAATCATCAGGCCAGAAGCAGGTTACCCAGTTGGAATATTTTGCACCTTCATGATCACCAGGGCAACCCGAAAAGGTTATGATCTTCGGAACTTCAAGTATCTCAGCAAGTTTAATTGTATTTTCAAAATCCTTCTGGAATTTCGCTGCAACTTGCTTGTCTGGATGAACGCAGTTGCCGTGGGTTGATAATGCGTTTATTCTCATGCCATGGTCTTTTATTGTTTTGACAAATTCGTTGAGCTTTGATTTATCAGCAAGCATTTCTTCTGTTTTACAATGTTGGCTTGCAGGATAACCTCCGGCACCGATCTCAAGTTCGGTTATACCGAGCTTCTGAAGATAATCAAGTGCAACCAAAAGAGGTCTGTCGCCAAACAAAACAGTTATAACTCCAATTTTCATATGGCATTACTCCTAATTTTATTATTTAGTTAAAATATACGGGTTGACCTGTCTTTGCTGATTTATATATACCGTCAAGAATTAATGATACTGTGTATGCTTGTTCAGGTGTAACGAAAGGTGTCTTATCATTGACAACAGCGTCGATCCAGAGCATAGCTTCACGATCCTCAGGCTTCATGTTACCAACACCTTCATAGAATGCAGCACCACCGCTTGCAAGGTCAGGTTTTAGAACATAACGTCTTCCCTGTCTGATACCGTTAATACGTACTCCATCGTTCATATCAATGCCGCCGAGGGTGCCACAGAGGGTTGTAACTGCTTCTCTTGCATCAAGTATATTAAGCGCCCAGCTTGATTCAAGTAATATTGTTGCACCGTTTTCCATAACAATAAAACCGAAGGCTGCATCTTCAACAGTAAATTGTTCTTTGTCCCATTCGCCCCATGCATTCCCGCTGGGAACGATATTACCGAGTTTTTTATATGTTGTACCAACGCAGTATTTTGGTTTGTAGTTATTCATTGTCCACAGTGTAAGGTCAAGCGCATGTGTGCCGATGTCTATAAGAGGACCGCCGCCCTGCTCATATTCGTTAAGGAATACACCCCAGGTTGGAACTTCACGGCGGCGAAGAGCAGTTGCTTTAGCATAATATATATCACCAAGTGTTCCGTTTTCGACTTCACCTTTTACAAATAACGAATCAGGTCTCTGTCTGTTCTGATATCCGATGGTAAGCTTCTTGCCGGTACGCTTTGCAGCTTCAACCATTTTTTTGGCTTCTTCAGCATTAATTGCCATAGGTTTTTCGCAGCAAACATGCTTGCCTGCTTCAAGAGCATCAACGCTGATGAAGCTGTGGCTTCTGTTGGGGGTTAAAACATGAATTACATCAATAGTCTTATCCTCAAGAAGCTTTTTGTAATCTGTATAAACCTTTGCATCTGCTGTTCCATATTCGACTTTTGCTTTCTCGGCTTTCTCAATTATAAGGTCACAAAATGCAACCATATTAACGTTGGGAAGAGTCTTAAGTGCCGGTAAATGCTTTCCGTTTGCGATACCGCCACAACCGATTATACCAATTCTAACCTTATCTGATGCTGCTATTTTACTCATAAAAATCCTCCAAAAATTTATTTTCTATAATAACTATAATAAGCAATTACTGTACGTTCCTGTTGATGCTCTAAATCATAACCGGTTATGACAACACCGTTCAGGCTCATAAATTCCCATGCGTTAAAATTTTCAATCTTAACTCTGAATAATGTTTCACCACTGCCTGTCAGTATAAGCTCGCCGTTACGCACATTAATAGATCCGTTTTTCCCGATGACTGATTCCACGTTGTCTTTTCGTTCGAGTGAATATTCAACATGATGTTCGTCAAGCCTGTTTGCCATGTACTTCTTATAGGCAATGCTTGAAGTATCCTTTGGTGGCTTTCGCCTGAAACGATTAAACATTTTATTCTATAAAAAGCAGTTTTTTAAAATATTCAATTGAATATTTTATACCCTGCTCACCAAGCTCACCCTGCCATATACCTGAATGCGGCTCAAGTGATAAAACTCCTTTATATTTCTTTGCGCGTAATATTGAAATTAATTCCGGCCAGTTTGTCATATCCATTCCTGCGGGCGGGTCATCAAGATGCACACCATTGATATTTACAGTGCCTTTCAAGTGGACATGATAAAATCTGTCTCCCCATTCCAAAGCTTCGGCTCTGTAATCTCTGCCGCCGTTAATCGAATGTGAAGAATCAAATTTTATACCGAGCTTTGGAAGATGTCTAAGAATGATGGACCATTCTCTCGGATTGGTAACATAGTTGTTCCAGCTGCAATTTACAACACATACCTTAACTTCATCTTTTGCATAGTCAATTAATGAAGAAATGTAATTAATAGCTGCGGTAATATTTGAATAATAGCTGATGCCGTCAACATAGTTAACAGTAAGCATATAAACAGGGCATGATAATCTTTTACAAAGATCAATCAAATCAAACTCCTGTTTCTGTTCTTTCAGATTGATAGAACCATCATTGTTTATTCTCGGTCTCCCCCATCTTCCGATAGCGGACATTTCAACCGAATTCTCCTGCATTGCTTTCTTAATTCCGGCTTCCTCATTAAATATGTAACTGATATCATCTGCATTGACATCCATTTCGGCATAATCCAGTCCGTATTTACGTACTTTTTGAATTCCGGCAGCATTATGGTCTGTTATAATTCCAAGTTTCAAAAAATCACCTTACCTTATTGCGAACGCTTTGTTTCGCATTTTTCATATGCAACTATTATAACATTATTATTCAAAATGACAACCCTTTTTTCATAATTAATAATAAAAATTCTCTTTTACTTTTACAAGCAAACTATTGTTTAATCATACTAAAATAAATTTTAGATTTTTTCAGATAATAATTAAATTTTTCAATTTTTGAAGCTGCTTTTACATTATTGGTTACTAATATTTTATATTTTTCAAAATCGGATGAATATAATTTTGTTTTATTCCGATATCCATTGAATTGAGTTAAGTATATTAAATTATACCAGAAATTTATCTCCTCGTTATTGTTAATATTACCCCAAAAATTTTTATATATAGTATCGGAATTACCAAACATTATACCGTTTAATTCTTCCTCTGAATATATTTTTTTATCTATTGCAATCTGACATATATCGGTTCCGGGTAAAAATCCCAATCCATGAAGCTGCAGTGAAAATGGTGGGTATAATTTCATACAAAGCTCATAAGATTTTTTCAGGTCTTCTAAAGTTTCAAATGGATGTCTGAGCATAAAGTCATAAACAATGTTTGGAACTCCGCAGCTCTGCAATATTTTGGAAGCCTTGAGTATTTGTTGTTCGGTTTCATATCGATTGAATATATCTCGCCTGATGTATTCTGAACCGCTTTGTATGCCTACTGTAATTTCGAAAAGGCCTGCTTCAACAAGCTTCATTATCGTATATTCTTTAATTTTCAATGGATGTCCCCATATTTCAAATGGCAGACCTATTCCGTTTTTATACCTGCTTGTAAATTCATCAATCCAACTCTTATCATCAGGAAATATTTCATCCCAGAAGTGTATAAATCTTAATTTTTTAATATGTTTTTTTGCATCGTTAAGTTCTGACATAAGATTTTCGACACTGCGAAATTTAACATATTTTTGACCTGTATACAAGCGTCTCAGATTAACAGACGAACAATAAGAACATGAAAATGGGCAACCTCGTGTTGCTGATATTTCATAACCATATGAATTTAAATTTTGGTCTTTATAGATAATTCTATTATTATCTATTAATATTCTGTTATTATTACATGCTTCTGGTAATCCATATTCGTCGGCAGTTTCTTTTAATGGAAGAAGTTCATTTTTTATTAATTTGTTTTCTTTATAATAAATAATATTGGGTAGATTGTCAGGGCTGTTTCCGGAAGCTATAGAATCAGCAAACTGTACAATTGCTTCTTCACCTTCACCAGAAATGACATAATCAGCACCATTTTCAAATGCTTTTTTAGGTATAAGTGTAACCAAAACTCCGCCCCATATGGTTAAAAATCCACATTCCTTAACTGCTTGCTGAACCTTTTTTACTGTTTCAAGATTAAAAGAGCTCATCACACTAAATCCGACAAAAATCGGATTGATTTTTCTGATAAGCTCTTTTAATAAATTTATTTCCTTTGCAGTTATATCATTAAGATGTTTACTATTATATTTCTTAATAGCAATTATCGTTGGGTTATATCCTGATTTTTTTAAAGCTGCTTCGAGATACTTAACTCCTATTTGTTTTGGGTTATAAAATGAAATTAAAACAACATTTTTATTCAAAACGCTCTTCCTTTTGATTTTGTTCTTCTTTTTTTATATCTTTTTCTGTTTCACGTACTAAATAAATTGGTCTCTTTTTTGTTTCAAGATAGGTTTTAGATAAATATTGCCCAAGAACGCCAATTGAGAATATCTGTATTCCGCCGAGAAGTAAAATAACAACCATTGTTGAAGGCCAGCCTGCTGCTGAAACATGCCATACAAGCTCACGAACAATCAAAGCGATTATACTTATAAATGCTATAAAAGTGAAGAATATACCCAAAAAAGAAGCTAAAACCAACGGAGCTGTTGAAAATGCAATTATACATTCAAGTGAATACTTAAAAAGCTTCCAGAAATTAAATTTTGTTTTCCCAGCTACTCGCTCTATATTTTTATATTCAAGCCATTTTGTTTTATATCCTACCCAGCAGAAAATGCCTTTCGTAAACCGGTTATATTCTTGTAAAGAAAGTACGGCATCCGTCATCTTTCGATTCATAAGCCTGAAATCTCTGGCTCCTTCAATCATTTCTGTTTCCGAAATTTTATTTATCAACTTATAAAAAAGCTTTGCAAAAAATGAACGAATCAAGGGCTCGCCTTTACGTGTGTTTCTTCTTGTCGCAACAGAATCATAATCTTCAGTTTTCAACGTGTTATACATTTCGGGTAATAAAGCAGGTGGATCCTGCAAATCAGCATCCATAATTGCAACATAATCACCTTTGCTTGTTTGAAGACCGGCAAACATAGCAGGTTCCTTACCGAAATTTCTTGAAAAGGATATAAATCTGGCACGCTCATCCTTAATTGCTAATTCTTTTAAGAGAGCAATTGTGTTATCTTTTGAACCGTCGTTGACAAAAATAAATTCAAAGTCAACATAATTCATCTGCTCAGCGATCTTTATTATCTCAGTATAAAAAAACGGTATTGTTTCATATTCATTATAACAAGGAACAACAATTGATATCAATTCTTTTTTATTCATGTTGAATTGCAGATATATTCTGCTACTCCCTATTTGATTATACTAATAATATCATAAATTTAAACAAAAGTAAACCTATAAAATATGCGTTCGGATAATTTTACCGAACGCATTTTATAAATATTTTGTTTAGTAATTTCTCATAATTTTATCTATTTCACGGACAACATTAACTATATGAGATGTATATGTATCATTAGTATATGATTTTGTTGTTAAGACAATAAGTATATATGGATCATTTGTCATTATTATACCTGCTTCATGGCAAACATTGTGAACCCACCCGCTTTTATGTGCAAATTGGACATTCATTCCTATTGCATCATATGTAATTGGGCTGCTGACTGATAAGCACAGATTAAACAGATCCTTACCTTCCGAACATGAATCCTTAAACTCATATATTTCATTCCACCAAATCGCAGCATCTCTTGCTGAAACAAGCGGCCAATCATAATCAGAATATGAATTTTTACAACCTGCAGAAGCTAACATACTTGAAGCTCCATTCCCAAATTTATCATAGAGCATCATATAAGCAATATTATCGCTTTTTACCATTGAATAATTAAGGAGGGTTTTTATCGAATAAGTTGAACCAATATCACTATATTTTAAAACACCCGATCCTGAAGTGTAATGATAACTCTGATATTTTATTGAATCGTTTAAAGATGCTGCTCCGTTTGCTATTTGTTGATAAATATATAACGCATATGGAGCTTTTACTGTTGAAGCACAGATGTATGTATCGTCAATATTATATGCAATATATGAACCATCCGAAATTCTGATTGCTAAAAATGATGTATCATATGCGTAATTAGCAATAAGGCTATCTAGTTTTGTTGTATCGGTTTTCAACTTTGAACCGGATGATTGATGAAGGACAACCTTATTATCTGAAACATATAAATTACTAACTAACTCCGAAATGCCATTTGATGTTCTTGTAACAACAGGTTTTGCAAGAACTTCCGGTAAAGTAAATGGATTAAAGACTGTTGGGTTTGTTATTATAAGCTTATTCATAGGTACAGAAGCAGGATCAAAATCATTTATATTGCTGTTTACAGTATATGCATCAGAAACTTCAATCTTTTCAGAGGGAACAAAAACAGCTGAATCAGTTACGAGTTCAGTCAGAACTTCTGTATTGATGTTATCATCGCTACTTTGTTTTGCTTGACAGCTTGAAAAAACTATTCCCACAACAAACAGCAGCAAAATAATTTTTCGCATACTAAGCGCATAGAGAACAAATAAATAGCGCTGTTATTTACAGCAACTTTTATGTTCAACTATGTCCTCCTCTACTAAGATTTTTTGCTTAAAAATAATTACCAAAGAAATTAATTTCGGTGATTTATTTTTGGATATTATAACATTAGCAGAAAGGTTTGTCAAAGGTTATTTGATGAACATTATCTTTGAAGTATAGGTTAGATGTAAATAATATATTAATAAATTATATTGCGTGACATATTTTCACTAATGCTTGAATATATTATTATATTTCTTTAGGTACATTTTTGTATATATTTATAATAAGCTAGTCTATTTTCTTTGTATTTTTCCACATAAAATATGCTTCCTAAACATATTATAATTCATTTAATACAGATTTTCATCTACTGAAATGCTTTCAATTATATTGTTATAAATAGGAAGTGTGCAGAGTTACCTGCACACTTATTAAATAGTTTATTTATTACCAAGACTGAGTATTTGCTCATCTGTCAAGACCACACTGTATACTCTTGCATATGCTACATTACCATTGAAGAAGGAGTCACCGGTACCGCCTGAGTTTATATCCGAACCTACGCAAAAAGCATGAGCTCCAGCTTCTGCTGGGTATGTTATAAGGCCATTGGCATCTTTTAATGCTGCAAGTTCACCATCGACATAAAGCTTGACCGTTTTTCCGTCATATGTTCCGACAAGTGAATAATACTTACCTTTTTCAATATCAGTTGAAATTGTTGTGTAATTACCGCCTATTGAAATCCAGAATTCAATCTGTCCGTTAGCGGTTATTTCAAATCCATATCCACCGGATTGCATATTTGCGAATGCATCCATATATGAAGACCCAAATTCATTTATCTTTATTTTTGCTGCTATAGTTAATTTCTCAGTATAATTTGCATATTCATCAGCAGAAAATTTAATTCTGAGATAATCTCCCTGCCCTTTAAATTTTGCAACATAAGCATCATTAAGTTCACTGTCTTTTTCAATAACAGCATTAAAGTTTTCTACTGTTTTATTAAGATCACCGGCGTCGCTTGCACCATTCTCATCAAAGACTATATCAAGCATATCGGCGTCCGGAACAGGTGCATTGGGATCAAGTGGTGCGGGTGGTTCACCCGTTGTCTTAAAGGTTGCTTCGATTGCAGTATCAGATTCCTTCCCATATGAATCTATTGCTGTAACTGTAACCTTGTATTCGGTACCTGATGTTAATCCGGTTGCAGTATATGACATTGTTTCCGGCATATCAAGGAAATAGAACTCTGACCAGATTTTGAAAGAAAGTTTCTTTGTATTATCTGATGCTAAATAGAAATCAAATCTGTAGCTATGTAAATTTTCACCGTCTGTAGCTTGCTTGAAGGATAATGTACAGCTGCTGTCCTTTATATTGGATATGTCAAGAGTTGTTCCTTCAGTAAATACAGGTTTATCTGCTGTTTGATAACGAGCATCAGTATAAACAAATGTATCTGTACTTGTAGGGTTCTCAATTGAATATATATTCGGGAAAAATTGAGAAGTAATTAAATCATACGGTTTGAAATCGATACTATTGTCTGAATATACTTCAACTACATAGAATTGAGCCGCTTTTTCTTTATTTGGAGGTAGTGTTCCGTAAACCATACCGCTCTCAAGTTCAAAATAGCTGAGAGTACCGGTACCGAGGGATGTGAAATCCTTCTGATTTATTGATCTCGGATCATTTACCGGATAATGTGAATGTCCGGAGAAATCTACAACCTGAGGATATTTCTTTAAAACTGCTGTAAGGTTAGTTGTTCCCCATGCATCACTACCGTATACAGTATTGGTAATGTGCGGATGCTGGGTAACAAAAATCGGCTTATCAGGTGCATCTGCTACTGCTTTTGCAAGCTCTTCATCAAGCCACGTTAACGAAGAAGCATAGTCAAGATTCTCGTTATCCATCGAAACTCCGATGAAATGATAACCGTTAACGACGATGTGGGTGTTTGCACTTTCACCTGTAACAGTCTCCCAACGAGCTTTTGCATCAGCTTTCGAATCGTTGTTGTAATATTCATGGTTGCCCATAATGAATAGTTTTTTTGTTGATTCTTGTAACTTGTTTGTCACAACCTCAGCAAATGAGTTCAATTGATTTTCATAGCCGTTATTGGTCATATCACCGGCAACCAATAATAAATCAAAATTTTTGTATTCCTGTTCAGCAGAATATGAATATATAAAATCCAATGCCTGTTCGAAACGTTTGTATTCAGTTTGCGTACTTGAGCCGCTCAGATGAACGTCACTCATTGCTGCAAATCTGAGTACAACTTCCTTTTCAACTGTAGATTCAGATGATGTACTATCCGAATTGTCAGTACTTGCTACACTATCTGCCTGCGATTCGCTGTTATCAGTATTACAAGCTGATAATAATGGTAAAAGCAGAGCAAAAACTAAAAGTAAAACCAATAATGCTTTTTTCATTTATATGACCATGCCTTTCTTTATGAAGCGGAATGTTTTGGGTGGTTCGGCATATGCCGAATTTCGGTTATAATTTTAACCGAAAAGCACAAAACTTCCTGTTTGAAAGATTTTTCTTTCAAACTTTTCTCCTGATGTTAAATTTCTTTTGTTTATTATATACTATTTTTTCAATATATACAAGCTGATATTTTGAAAATATATACAGTAAGATGTTAATTCAAAACTTGACTTTTTCAGTAAAATATGATATAATTTTAATAAAATTATTAAATTTATTAGGAGAATTGATTTTGAACTTTTATTCGAAGTTAAAAACCGAAGCACAGAATGAGAAAAGTAAAAATCTTGATAAACTCAGTGCTTTAGAAATTGTTAAAATAATAAATGATGAAGACAAGACTGTTGCGTACGCTGTTGAGAAAGTACTACCTCAGATTGCTGTTGCCTCTGAAATGATTGCAATACAGATAAAGAATGGTGGCAGACTGTTTTATACAGGAGCCGGAACATCAGGAAGGCTTGGAGTGCTTGATGCATCGGAATGTCCTCCTACATACGGAGTACCATTCGAAACAATTCAAGGATTGATTGCCGGCGGGTATAATGCAACATATAAATCTATAGAAGATGCTGAAGATGATCCTGATTCTATTGTCAAGCAGATGAAAGAACGTAATTTTTCTGTAAACGATGTTTGTTTTGGACTGTCAGCAAGCGGAACCGCGCCTTGTGTAATTGCTACCCTTGAATATGCGAAATCACTTGGAGCAAAAACTGTTGCTTTATCCTGCAATGAAAGCATCTTAATTGCTAAAATTGCTGACATTGCTATAACACCGATTGTAGGTCCCGAGGTTGTAAGCGGTTCGACGCGAATGAAGGCCGGCTCAGCACAAAAAATGGTTCTGAATATGGTTTCCACTACTATGATGGTGCTTCTGGGAAAAGTCAAAGGAAACTTGATGGTATGCATGAAACCATCAAATAAAAAGTTAGTTGACCGTGCTGCAAGAACAATCGTCTCAGAAACGGGTTGTAGTTATGCTGAAGCATTGCAAGAATTAGAAAAAGCGAATTATAATATAGTAGATGCTATTGAGCTGATAATTTCGAATAAATAAAAACGAGGGAGATTCATTGCGAATCACCCCGATGTTTTATAAAAGATAATTAATAGCAAATACCCTGTGCTTTCATTGCTTCAGCAACTTTAAGGAAGCCTGCAATATTAGCATCTGCAACAAGATTGCCAGCGCATCCATATTCAACAGATGCTTCATATGCACTCTTGTATATACCATCCATTATGTTCTTGAGTTTAGCATCTACTTCTTCGAATGACCAGGAAAGTCTCTGCGAGTTTTGGCTCTTTTCGAGACCTGATGTCGCAACACCGTCTGTGTTTGCAGCTTTTGCCGATCCAAACAATACGCCTGCTGCGTGGAATGCTTCAACCGCTTCGGGAGTGCTTGGCATATTAGCACCTTCAGCAACAGCAATTACGCCATTTTTTATAAGTGTTTTTGCAGCATCTCCGTCAAGCTCGTTCTGAGTTGCACAAGGAAGAGCGATATCACATTTGATACTCCAGATGTTTGCACAACCTTCAAAGTATTTTGCTGTTGGAACTCTCTTTACATATTCGGATATTCTTGCTCTTTCAACTTCTTTAAGCTGTTTAATAACCTCAAACTTTATGCCTGCTTCATCATAAATATATCCATTGGAATCGGACATATCAACAACCTTACCGCCAAGCTGATATACCTTCTGACATGCATATATAGCAACATTACCGCTGCCGAAAACAACAACATTTTTGTTTTCAAAGCTTTCACCTTTACTATTCAACATATTGTCTGTGAAGTAACATGTACCGTAACCGATAGCTTCAGGTCTTGCAAGAGAACCGCCGAATGAAAGTCCTTAGCCTGTTAAGATGCCGGTAAATTCGTTGCGAAGTCTCTTAACTGACCGAACATATAACCGATTTCTCTACCGCCAACACCGATATCACCTGCAGGTACATCAGTATCTGCACCGATGTGCTTACAAAGTTCTATCATAAAGCTCTGGCAGAAACGCATAATTTCTCCGTCACTTTTGCTTTTTGGATCGAAGTCTGAACCGCCTTTACCGCCACCCATAGGAAAACCTGAAAGTGAATTCTTAAATATCTGCTCAAATCCGAGAAATTTAATTACTGATAGCATAAATGCCTAAATATTGCATTAACTATACTTAGTGCATGATTATTTTGGTTTGTTTAAAGTTAAATATTATCAATATAGTATTTATTATGTATAATATATTAATTCGCTAAATTTCACAACTTAACCTAAGAGCTCAATATTCTTGAGAAATAATAGCGGATCTTTCTTCTCCCCGTTAACAATAACTTCAAAATGCAAATGTGGGCCGGTGCTCTTACCTGTACTGCCAATGTTTCCAATTATATCTCCAACCTTGACTTCCTGACCTACAACAACATTGATTTGACTTAAGTGAGCGTATCCTGTTTGCAAACTGCCTTCATGTTGTATAATAATATAATTACCATAACCATTATATGATTCCTGAGCAAATACAACCACACCGTCTGCTGCTGCCATAACCGGATCGCCATAGCATGAAACTGTATTGTTAGAATGTACAATATCTATCCCGTTATGATAATCCCTCATTGAAGGTCTCCAACCGAATTGAGAGGAAATGCGTCCAATATAAGGTAAATCAAACAGCTTTAATGATGCAGGTGTTTTTATTGTTGAATTTAAAATTCCTCTTTCAACAATTTGAATTTGCGGTTCAGATATAATATTCTCGCTGACTGTCTCTTGGGCAACTATATCTCCATTTATATAAGTAACAGTAATTAATTCTTCGGATGTACCGTCTGCACCGTTTTGAAGTGTTCTTGAATAACTTGAATTTTTATCGCTAAGATCAAGATAAACTATATCGTATGGAACTATTTTACTTACTGTTTTTAGAGATGTATATGTAACATCGAGCTTCAATGTATCCTTATCCACCATCAAACTGTTGCCAACAATTCCGAACACTTTTGACAATTCATCTACAGACAAGAATAAATCAGTATCAAATTCACTTTTATCTACATTGATTTCATTTGCAATTTTTACATCAACAACACTTTCATCAACTGCATAATTTGAAGATAATAAGGTTTTTACATTTAATAAGGTATTATATATAATATCACTGTCTTCGCAAACTGCAACAAAATTTCCGTCAATAAACAACCCATATCCCTGTTTTAAATTCTGATGCTTATTGACAGTAAAACTATCATTATTAGTTATTGAAGAAGCAACACTTTCAATATTTTTATTATGTAATGCATCAACCCTGTCAATGTTATTTATGATAATTAGAGATGATACTATTGAGATGCAAGCGATTAAATAAAATGCAAGCATATAATGTTTTGGTTTTTTTCTTGATAACAAACGAAAAAACATAAAAGTGCTCCTTGCGTAAATTTTGTTCCGGAGGTATATAGCCTCATTGAATTGATTTGATAATCAAAATAGATAGCATAATAATATCGAAAAGTTCAATTATATATTTATGTAAGGTAAAATGCAAAATTTAGTATAATCAAGATGCGAAATAAATAGTAATTTTGCACACTGATATATTATACACTATTATTTTTATTGATGCAAGTATTTTTTGCAATTTTTCAAAAATAATATTGCATAATTTCAGATTAAGTATTATAATGGATAACAAACATTGGAGACATAAAAGGTTGAGCAAAAAGAAGCATCGCTTCCAATCTCAATTTGTTCAACCTGAGAGCTTGTACTTTACTATTATAATAAATAGTAGAAATTTTGATAAGCTGAAAACGTACAAGCTCCGAAAGAAAGTATGGAAATTATTATGAGAATCAACTTTACAGAAAGTAAAGTAAAAAAAGAAAAGCCTAATTCAGAAAATTTAGGATTTGGTAAGTATTTTACTGATCATATGTTTATTATGGATTATACTGAAGGAAAAGGCTGGCATGATGCTCGAATTGTACCGTTTGAAAATATTTCTCTTTCTCCGGCTGCAATGGTATTTCATTATGGTCAGGAAATGTTTGAAGGTTTAAAGGCATATCGTACAAAAAATAACGATATTCTTTTATTCCGCCCAGATAAAAATATTGAAAGAATGAATAATACCAACGAACGTTTATGCATTCCTAAGATAAATCCCGATGATGTTCTTGAAGCAATCAAAGAACTTGTCAAGGCGGAACAGGATTGGGTTCCGTCACTTCCCGGAACATCTCTTTATATTCGTCCCTTTATTTTTGCAACCGATCCGTTCCTTGGTGTAAAACCTGCTCAAAATTATATATTCTGTATTATTTTATCACCTGTCGGTGCATATTATAAGGAAGGTATAAACCCGGTAAAAATTTTTGTTGAAACAGAATATGTACGCGCTGTTAAGGGTGGTATCGGATTTGCAAAAGCCGGCGGTAATTATGCTGCTTCTCTGTGCGGTCAGAAAAAAGCTTATGATCTCGGTTATTCACAGGTTTTATGGCTTGATGGTGTACACAGAAAATATATTGACGAAGTTGGTACAATGAATGTTTTCTTTGTTATAGACAACGAAGTAATAACACCTATGCTTGAAGGCAGCATTCTACCGGGTGTTACAAGAGCTTCAGCGCTTGATATAGTAAAATCATGGGGTTACAAAGTCAGCGAACGCAGAATTTCTGTCGACGAGGTTTTTGAAGCTCAAAAAACCGGAAAGCTTAATGAAGCTTTCGGAACCGGTACTGCAGCTGTAATATCACCTATCGGTTTACTTGACAGAGAAACAGAAAAAATTATTATCAATGACGGTAAAATCGGCAACATATCTCAGAGGCTGTACGACACACTTACCGGCATTCAATGGGGACTGTTACCCGATACATTTGGCTGGACAGTTAAGGTAAAATAAGTCGTTAAATAAATTTTAATTAATGGAGGGTTGTAATATGATTAGAGACAAAAGCTCCGCAAATGAAGTTTTTGTTAAAGAAAAAAATCAATCACAACCCTTTGTTGATGAATTGATAAATGAGAATATTATTGCAAAAGAAGAAAAATCTTTAATTAAGGATAAACTGAGGGAATATGGATTCTTTAACGAATTTTTCTTGTTTACAATTATTATAACATTAATAAGTATAGTTATATATATAGTTGCACGTTATAACAGTAATTTTGCAGAATTCTTTACTCGATATCCCGGTTCTTACCTGAGAGCTTTTCTGGGATATATAACTTCATTTATTCCCTTTTCGATTGCTGAAGCTATATTGATATTATTACCTGTATTTGCTATAGCTTATATTGTACATTCAATTACGGTTATGAAAAAAGATGCAAGAACAAGTGCTTTTACTAAAAAGCTGATACCCCTTATCTGCGTTATAATGATTATGTTCTCAACTTTTGTAATTACCTTTTCAACAGGCTATTTCAGGTATCCGCTTGAAAAAAATCTAAATCTCGTGAAAAATGATGTCAGTGTCGAGGATCTTCGTCTTGTTGCTATAGAAATCAACAGTGAATTAACCGAGCTTGAAAAAGATATTAACTTTAATTTTGAAAGCTCATCCTATATGAATTATTCTTTTGATTCGCTTGTAGAAAAAATAAATATTGCTTTTGATGACTTTGCATCTGATTATGACTTTATCTCACATTTTAACAGCAAACCCAAACAAGTTGTTTTATCAGTTCCGATGACATACACTCAGATTTCAGGTGTTTTTTCTTTCTTTACGGGTGAAGCTAACATCAACATTAATTTCCCTGATTATATTCAACCGTTTACGGTTGCACATGAAATGGCTCATCAGAGGGGTATTTCACGTGAAGATGAAGCAAATCTGGTTGCTTTTCTGGTTTGTATGAGAAGTGATGATTCATATATACGATACAGCGGTCTTTTAAATATCAATGAATATGTTTTATCCGCTTTACGCAAAGCATCTTCAAATGATTATTCTCAGATGTACTACAGCATACCCGGAAGCATCAGGCATGAATTAAAAGCTTATTCGGATTTTTATAACAGTTATAAAAATAAAACTGTTTCTACGGTAACTAAAACAATAAACAATACATTCCTGCAATCACAAGGTCAGACCGAGGGATTGAAAAGTTATGGAATGGTTGTAGATTTGATAGTTGCATATTACAAATCCATCGATTGAAAAATTATTGACTTAAGGAGAAAATTTATGAAAAAAAATTATCCTGTTATATCCGGGACATTTCTGCAACCTGGTTTTTTTAATGATTATGATGATAAAAAATGGGATACTCATTTGAAATATCTAAAGGAAGTCGGAATTGATAAAGTAATAATTCAATGGTCTGCTAACACACCTAATTTAAAATTTACTTACACCGCTTATCCTTCTATTCTTGCAAGCGAAAACAAATTAGCAGAATTCCAATATGGTGGCGAGTATGTTGTTGAAGGATGTCTTAAAGCTGCTCAAACTAACGGAATGAAGGTTTTTGTCGGTTTGAACGAAGCTCCCGAATGGTGGTCGAAATATGCTTATGACGAAAAATGGAACACTTCACAAGCACTTCTCGGCAATAAAATAGCGAAAGAAATTTATGACTTATACAAATCAAAATACCCTGAAGCGTTTTATGGCTGGTATTATGTCTGGGAGATGTTCAACAGTATGAACGGCTGTGAAAAAGCTTGTGCTGACATGATGAATGTCAATCTCGACTTTCTGACTGAGCTTGATCCATCAATGCCTTTGATGTTATCACCTTTTGTCAGAGCTGCCGAAGGTGATGCTGTAAGTGCAGGTCTGGAATGGGACAGGCTCTTTTCTATGACTAACTTCAGAAAAGGCGATATCTACTGTTCACAGGATGCTGTCGGTGCCGGTTGGATGAAGATCGATCTGCTTGATGATTATTTCAGAGAAATAACGAAAGCAATAGATAAAAAAGACGGGCTTCTATTCTGGGCAAACAATGAAAACTTTACCGATACAGATATTGTTCCGGATTCACCAAAAACCGGGACACGTTTCATTCCCGCACCGCTTGACAGGTTTGTTAGACAGATGGAGATTTCCGATAAATATGTAAGCGATCATGTTACTTTTGCATATTCACATTATTATTCCCCTGACCGGTGTGATCCAAAGCTGCATGAAGCTTACAAGCAATATTTTGAAACAGGAAAAACAGAATAAAATAGCTATCCCTGATAATCAGAGTATAATACTGATTATCAGGGATCTTTACCATCTTCGAATATTGACCTGAGCATTGAGAACGAGTAAGTTCTGTGGATTTGGCCGCATAAGATTCCAATATAATGCACCTCGAAACTTGTATTCATTAACAAGCCCAAGCTTAGCATTGATACTACGTGCATCTTCAAACCATACTATATGATTTACACCATATTCAGTGTATTTGAAATAAGGCGCTTCCGCGTCGTTGTCATATTGTATTACAGCATTATTCTTTGCAGCAATTTCGATTGCTTCATTTGTCGATATTGATTCGGCTTTTGACTTGCCTTGAATAAAAGGGAGAGACCAATTATACCCATAATTTGATATACCCATATATATTTTGAGAGGTGATATTCTGCTGACTGCGTAATCCAGTACTTTTCTTATAGACGGTAACGGTGACACCGGCATGGGAGGCCCGTATGTATATCCCCATTCATAGGTCATTAAAAGAACATAATTTGATACAGCTCCTATTCCTGCATACTCATGACCTTCATATAAAATACCCGGTTGAGCATCTGAAATTTTAGGAGCAAGCGCAGTTATTACAGGATATCCGTTTGTATTCATTATTTTTGTCATTTTGTTTATAAAAACTATATATTCCTGCGCATTTCTTGCGTCAATAAATTCAAAATCGATATCCAGTCCTATATACTTTTTTTCTTTCATCGCATTCAGAATATTGTTAATCAACACATCCTGTGCTTTTATGTCATTTAAAATAATTGCAGCAAGTTCACTGCTGAATGTACCAAGTTCTGTTAATGTAGATAGATGCATATACGGTGAAGTCCCATATCTGTAAGCTGCTTCAATCAAAGCTGTATCATCGAGCATAACCAGCTCGCCATTTGGTTTAAAACCATATGTAAAAGGCATCAAATGACTCATGAATGGTAATGATTGATTAAGCAGTTGTTTATCAATAAAAGGATATGCATAACCACCGGCGTAGAATGAATATGGTGGTGTTCCTTCATATGTTATAACAAGAGTCTGCCCGACAGTAATTTCGGGGTTACCGTAAAGAGTTATATTGTTTCTGTATAACATATTCATCGAAGTTCCGTATTGACGGGCTATCGAAAACAACGTATCACCAACCTGAACAACATGTGTTGTTGCAGGAAATAAAACTACAATTGACTGACCGACAACCAGATTCCCCGGATTCGGAAGCATATTATTTGCAATCAGAATTTCAGGCGATACTCCATATTGAGCTGCAATAGAAATTAATGTATCACCAAGTTTTACTATATGTATTACCATTATAGCTATAGCCTCCTCAAATCCGCTGTATATTTTACTATTATTATATGAGTTTATTATTTTATTAGTACATAAAACAATATTAAACTAACAAATGAATTGTGATTTTATTAATTTGAAAATAGCCAAAGAGCATAGGCATTTTTCAAATTGCTGAGGTATTTCATTTATTAGTTTTATATAGTAAAAAAGCTGATGCACATAATATGCACCAGCTTTGCATTATTCAGTTATGATTGTTCTTATAGGGTAAATTTCGTCGATCATGACTTGATCGGTATAAACTAATAATTCAAAAATTATGGGCTTGATCGTATCGCTTTCGACATCACTCCGTAATGTACCGTTATTATGCCTGATACGATATCTCACCTCATAGGTATCTCTGTAAACCATGGGTGCTTCATTCTCTATTTCCCTGCTGTAGAGCTTGATTTCGATATCGTAAATTTTCTGCATTGTGAACTTTGATGGCAGTGTATTATATTTTTTAAAATTATCAGAAAAAAATGAAGGATAATCTACATAATTCCCCTCTATAACCGTGCTGAAGTATTGTTGAAAGAATTTTGCTACAATATCGCAGTCATCAATAGTCTTTTCTGTTAATGTAACGCCATAACCGTTTGTTATATACATTATACCTCTATTCTGGTCCATATATATTGGATCATCATATATATTAGCTTTATAATCAGGTACATAAAAACATATATTCTCAGCTATTGATTCTGTGTTATTGTTCATCAAGGATTTTTCTTTAATGAAATCCATAACAACCGTAACAACATAAAGCACTATTATTACTGCAAAAATTATAGAGATAATTACGATTATTCTTTTTCTGACTTTAGATTTATCTTCCTGCATATCTTTTAAGGTTATTAAAACCTACACTGATACCACGAAGCGGATCTTCCATTCCTTCAAATTCTATTGCAAGATATCCATTATATCCACTACGCTTTAATACATCAATACACTGGCGAACAGCAACATTGCCGTGTCCAATTATAGAGCCACGGAGATAATTTCCTGCTCTGGAGTTAAACCAGCCTTCGCCGGGTGAATCAAGGCTGCCGCTCTTTATGTGGAAGTCCTTAGCATGAGCATGACGTGCATACGGTGCCATTAAACCGACTGATTTTGTTGAATCCTCGTCAGCACAAGTAAAGTTACCCATATCGACAAGAGCACCAAAGTTCTTTTCGTTAACTGCATTTATAAGTTTTTCAACTCGAGCTGCATCCTGAGAGAAGAAACCATGGTTTTCTACACATGTTACAACACCTTTTTCTTCAGCGTATCTTGTTACTTCTCTGATTGCGGGAACCATTATCTCAATAGCATTATCATAGCCTCTGCCAACCTTTATGCTGCTATTGAAACCTCCGGTTACATCATGACGCATTACTTTGCAGCCATATACTGCAGCAATGTCTACATTACGTTTTACTTTTGCGATTTCTGATTTAATATCTCCTGAAGGAGTATTGACAAAGTCAGCTCCTGTGCAGAAACACACAGGTTCGATTCCTGCACTTACGCAGTGCTTTTTAATATCTGCTGCATATACAAGGTAATCCTCGTATCCAAGACCGACTTCAATGAAGTCAAGACCTTCTATTCCCCACTCAGCTGCTTTATCAATACAGCCTTTTACACCAAGGCTGTTATCCTGAGCATATCCGTAGAAGCTGTAAAGACTAACACCTATTTTCATAAAAATAATTCCTTTCGAGTTGTAGTTGTTTAGCATAATATTATTAAACCACATTACACACTATTTTTCAAGTATTAATCAACAATTTTCTTATATAATACTATTTTTCATAAGAAACAGTAAGAAATAATTCAAAACTAATTGTAATACAATTAGTTAAAAAGACCAAACAGCAAAGACTTTTCCTCGAATTTATCACGGTTTCTAAATCGAATTAATATAAATACGAAAACGCATATACTTGCTGCTAAGTATATACGTTTTCGTTTTCGCTGGAGATTGTGAAGGAGTATATAATTTTTATGTGTTTTCTGATTAAGTGTTACCGAACTTTCTAAATCTCTGATATCTTTTTTCTAACAAATCGTTTTCATCTATATTCATTGATGCATTTATCGTTTCCAATAGTAATCGCTTTATGGTTTCGTATGATTGTTTTTGTCCGAGTTTTTCTGATATAACCTTGTCTATTATATTCAACTTATATAATTCTTTTGATGTTAATTTAAGACACTCAGCTGCTTCTGCTGCTTTACTCGAATCTTTCCAAAGTATGCTTGCGCAGCCTTCGGGTGAAATTACAGAATAAATTGAATTTTCAAGCATCCATACTTCATCTGCAACAGCAAGCGCAAGCGCTCCGCCTGAACCGCCTTCGCCGATTATTATTGAAATTACCGGTACTTTCAGTGTCATAAGATTATATAGACATTCTGCTATTGCTTGCCCCTGCCCTCTTTCTTCTGCACCTATACCGCAATATGCGCCGGAGGTGTCAACAAAACAGATCACAGGACGGTTAAATTTTTCGGCTAACTGCATTTGTCTTAATGCTTTTCTGTACCCTTCAGGCTGTGCCGAACCGAAATTTCTCGATATTTTATCTTTTGTATCCTGACCTTTTTCAAGACCTATGACTGTAACAGGAGTTGTATCAAGAAATGCAATTCCGGAAATAACAGCATTATCATCTGAAAACCTTCTGTCACCGTGAAGTTCAATAAAGTCGGTGAATATGTTTTCAATATAATTTTTTGTAGTTGCGCGTCCGTTTGCTCGAGCTTTTGTCACTATATCATATGCTGCCATCTGATTATCCTCCTCCCATTTATTATTTATAGTTATGAAGCTGAAGTAATTTTGTCAGATACTCTTTCAGCTTTTTTCTTTCTACAATATCATTTATAAATCCGGTTTTTAAGAGATATTCAGCTTTCTGAAATCCGTCAGGCAGCTTTTGTCTTATTGTCTGTTCAATAACACGAGGTCCGGCAAAACCGACAAGTGCATTTGGTTCTGCAATTATTATATCACCCTGCATAGCAAAGCTGGCAGTTACACCACCCATAGTCGGATCGGTTAAAACTGTGATATATAACAAGCGGTTATCTGAATGTTTTTTTACTGCACCGCTGACCTTTGCCATTTGCATGAGAGATAAAATACCCTCCTGCATTCTGGCTCCACCTGAAACACAAAAACCAATAACCGGAAGTCTGTTTTCTGATGCGAATTCAAATATTCTCGTTATCTTTTCACCGACAACTGTTCCCATAGAACCCATCATAAAGTACGGTTCCATAACGAATATAGCTGAATTTATACTATTTATTTTGCATACTCCTGTAATTACAGCTTCATTTTCGCTACTTTCGAGTTGCGAATTTTTTAGTTTTTTATCATAATTCGGGAAGTCGAGTATGTTTTCGGATTTTAAATCAGTATTATGTTCTATAAAACTGTCTTCATCTGCTATCATATTAAGCCGTTGGCGTGAATTCATCCTGAAATGATGATTGCAATAACTGCATACAACTAAATTTTCGTTAAGCTCATCATTGAACAACATTTTATTGCATGATGGACAGCAAACACACATTTCGTTCGGAATGTTAGCTGATGGTGTTTTACTTTGTTTTATATTACCTTCAAGTGCAATTTTTGGTTTTTTAAATATACCTTTTCTGATCATACAATATCAATACCTCCGTTTTTCAGGACATCGGTTGAATAATCTCCGTTAGTAAAAGTTTCACTTGAAACTATCTCAAGCAGGTAATCTATGTTTGTATCTATGCCTTCAATGACAAGTTCACATAGCGCTGCTTTCATTTTACGTAATGCTTCTTCGCGTGTCGGAGCATATACAATCAATTTTCCAAGCAATGAATCATAGAACGGTGGAACGATATAATCCTGATAAATAGCTGTATCAAATCTAATCCAAGGACCTCCGGGAATATGAAGGAAGGTTATCTTACCTGCGCATGGTTTGAATTTATTTTTCGGATCTTCTGCATTAATGCGGCATTCGATTGCATGACCGTAAAATTTAACTGGAGCTTGCGTGAAATCGATTGCTATACCTGCAGCAACTCTTATCTGCCACTTTACAAGATCGATACCTGTTACCATTTCGGTTACAGGATGTTCAACTTGAAGTCTTGTATTCATCTCACAAAAATAGTAATTGTTTCTTTTATCAAGCAAGAATTCAATTGTTCCAACCCCTGTATATCCGACTGTTTGTACTGTCTTTGTAGCTGTATCAATCAGTTTTTTACGCAATTCGACAGTTACCACCGTTGAAGGACTTTCCTCAATCATCTTCTGATTGTTACGCTGTACAGAGCAGTCTCTTTCGCCTAAACAAACTATGTTGCCGTAATTGTCGCAAATTATCTGCATTTCTATATGTTTAATCGAAGTCAGATATTTTTCCATATAAACACTGCCATCACCGAATGCTGCTTTTGCTTCGGTTGTTGCAATTGTGAAAGCATTTGCAAGCTCAGCTTGTTTTTCGACGACCCTTATTCCTTTACCACCGCCGCCTGCACTTGCTTTTATCATTATCGGATAACCGATTTTTTCAGCTTCAACTTTTGCCTTTGTCATATCATCAATTATTTCACTGCCGTTTATAACAGGAACTCCTGCATTTCTCATTGTTATACGTGCTGCATTTTTATCGCCCATTTTTTTTATTACTTCACTTTTTGCACCTATAAAAACGATTCCGCATTGTTCACACATAGCAGAAAATTTTGCGTTTTCGGATAACAAGCCGTATCCCGGGTGAATCGCTTCAACCTTACATGAAACTGCAATAGTGAGTATTGCACTTATATTCAAATAGCTGTCCTTAACCTGTGCAGCACCGACACAATAGCTCTCGTCGGCAAGACTGACATGCATAGCATTTCTGTCAGCTTCCGAAAATACTGCTACTGTTGATATACCCATTTCTTTGCAGGCTCTGATTATTCTGACTGCTATTTCGCCACGGTTGGCTATTAATATTTTTGAAAACAATTGCCAACTCTCCTTATTGAATCAGTTTTTAATTAAAGCGAATGAAAATTCGCCGCTGACACATATTTTACCGTTCACAATCCCTTTGCATTCAGCAAAATAGAAAGGCGGCATTTCTCTTATTAATGAACACTCAAAATTGATTGTATCTCCAGGTTTAACGACTGTTTTGAACTTGACTTTATTCATTCCGCTGAACAACGGTGTACAGCCCGATATTTTCTCACCAAGCAGCACACAGCAGGTTTGCGCTGCCATTTCACATTGAATTACTCCCGGTACAATCGGATTATTGGGGAAATGACCTTGCAGAAAGTATTCATCACCCTTTACAATATAGCTGCCATGAGCTATATTATCATCACTGACATATGCCTCATCAACCAAAAGCATTGGTTCACGATGCGGTAATATGTTCTTCAGTTCATTTCTGTCCAAAACAATACCTCCGTTATTTCAATCTTAACAGTGTTTGACCATACTCAACAATACTTTCATTCTGAGCACAAATCTCAATGATTGTTCCGCTGATTTCTGTAGTAATTTCATTCATAAGCTTCATAGCTTCTATAATACATACAACATCACCTTTGCTTATATTCTGACCTATTTTAACAAACGGTTGACTTTTGGGTGAGGAAGATGCATAGAATACACCTGCAAACGGTGCTTTTATGATTATGCCTTCGTCTTTTAACATAGTTACTTCCTGTTTTTGTGATGAAGCTTCAACTGTTGCAGGAGCTACTGGGACAGCTGAAATCTGGCGTTTCATAACTATCTTTTTATCGCCTTCGCAAACTTCAAGCTCGGACAAATTCATCTTGTTCAAGACATCAGCTAAAGCCTTTATTTCTTTTATATCCATAAAATTATACCTCTACAATTCAAGTTATTAATGGTTTAAAGACCAAACATACATTATGTCCGCCGAACCCGAGAGAAGTCGATAATACAAAATCAACCTTTACTTTTCTTGCCTGATTCGGAACATAATCAAGATCACATTCTTCATCCGGAACTTGATAACCTATTGTCGGTGGAAGAATGCCATTATTCAAAGCAAGCACAGATGCGATTGCCTCAACTGCACCGGCTGCTCCGAGCATATGACCTGTCATGGATTTTGTAGAACTGATCATTATTTCATATGCTTTCTTCCCAAACACATTCTTTATCGCAAGTGTTTCCGCTTTATCGTTTAAATGTGTGCTTGTTCCATGAGCGTTTATATATATTTTATCGTTTTCCGTTATATTAGCTTCTTTTTTCGCGAGATCTATAGCATTTGTTGCGCCAAGTGCATCCGGATGCGGTGCTGTTACATGGTAAGCATCACTCGTATTACCGTAGCCGCAAACCTCTGCATAAATTTTTGCACCTCTTGCTACTGCATGATTATATTCTTCGAGTATAAGTATTCCGGCACCTTCACCCATAACAAAGCCGTTTCTTTCTTTATCAAAAGGGATTGAGCTTCTTTTCGGATCAGTACTTTCTGACAAAGCAAAGCAATTTGCAAAGCCTGCGATTGCGAGAGGGTTTATTGCAGCTTCAGAACCACCGGCGATAATTGCATCCGCTCTACCGTATTTTATTGCAAGATATGCCTCACCAATTGTATTTGAAGATGTTGCACAAGCAGTTACAACCGGAAGAGTCGGTCCCATTGCTTTAAATTTAATCGAAATCATTCCTGTTGCCATATTACCAATCATCATAGGGATGAAATGAGGAGAGACTCTTGAGGCGCCCTTTGTATACAGTTTGATTGATTCATCATAGAATGTTGCCATTCCACCGATGCCAGAACCAACATAAACACCAAGTCTTGTGTTTTCATAATCTATCAAATTGCTGTCAGCCATTGCCTGAACCGCAGCTGCATACGCATACTGTGTGTAAAGGTCTGATTTTCTTATTTCACTTTTATCGGCAAAATATATTTTTGGATCAAAATCTTTTACTTCTGCATCAGTTTTGATTTTTATATCAGTTGTATCAAAACGTGTTATAAAATCAATTCCGCTTATACCGTTTGATAAGCTATTCCAGAATGAATTTATATCATTCCCGACAGGTGATATTACACCTATTCCTGTTATAACTACTCTTTGCATATTCACCCTGCTTTCCACTTAAATATATAATCCGCCATCGACCTTTATAACTTCACCTGTAATATAACTTGCCATATCTGAAGCTAGAAAAACTGCCAATGACGCAATATCTTTCGAATTGCCAAGTCTTTTCATCGGTATCTGAGCTTTAGCTGATTCAAGCATTTCAATAGGTAAAGCACCGGTCATATCAGTTTCAATAAAACCGGGTGCTATTGCATTGCAGGTTATATTTCTTGCTCCGAATTCTTTTGCAACTGTCTTTGTTAATCCGATAATTCCTGCTTTTGAAGCTGCATAATTTGCTTGACCGGGGTTCCCCATCATGCCTGAGACAGATGATATATTAATGATTCGTCCGCTTCTCTTTTTTATGAAATGCTTGCAGGTATTCCGAATCATATTGAAAGTACCTTTTAGATTTGTATCGATAACCGAATCAAAATCTTCCTCTGACATCTGCATCAATAATTTATCTTTTGTAATACCTGCATTGTTGACAAGAATGTCAATCCCACCGAAATCATTGATTATTAGATTACAAACATTCTGACATGAATTAAAATCAGCTACATTGCATTGATAGGCAGCTGCTCTTACACCATATGTAATCGCTTCTTTACAAGCTTCTTCTGCTTTTACAACATTCCCGTTGTAAAGAATTGCAACATCAGCTCCGGCTTCTGCCATTGCAAACGATATTGCTTTTCCTATACCTCTTGAAGCTCCTGTAATAACGGCAACCTTGTTCTTCAGCACTGGAGTAACTCCTTTACTTTTATAATATCATCGGTATTTTCAACATTTATTGTTTTAATTTTACTTGATATTTTCTGAATCAAACCGCAAAGCACCTTACCTGCTCCGACTTCAATAAATGTATCAACTCTGTCGGCTATCATGTTATTGATTGTATCTTCCCATCTCACCGGATGGTTGACCTGGTCTGCTAAAGTATCAGCAATATCTGATGGGTACGGTTTTGCGGATATATTTGCATAAACAGGTATTTTTGCTTTATTGAATTTTACTGTTTTTAAATATTCTCTCAGCTTTTCTGATGCTTCATTCATAAACGGTGAATGAAAAGCTCCGCTTACAGTAAGCTTAATTGTTCTGCCGCCTTCTTTTTTTATTGCTCCAATTAAATCATCACATGATTCAACAGCACATGCCACTACAATCTGTCCGGGCGAGTTGTAGTTTACCGGATATGAATTATCGACTATTCTACATATTTCTTCAACCTTTTCGTTATCAAGCTTTAGGACGACAATCATTGCACCTTTATTTTTTTCGGAGCATTCCTGCATGAATTGACCTCTCATGCAGACGAATCGGAATGCATCTTCAACAGTCAGCATTTCTGAGAATGCTACTGCTGCTGTTTCGCCAAGCGAAAATCCTGCAACACAATCAGGTGTTATACCTTCGGCTTTCAATGCTTCCGCACAAGCTAAATCCATTGTAAATAGAGCCGGTTGTGTATTTGAGGTTATAGACAATTGCTCAGTATTACCATTGAAACACAAATCTTTAATGCCGGGTTTTATAGATTCTGCAATATCAAATATTTTCTTAGCTGCAGAGTTGTTTTCATACATTTTATTACCCATTCCGGAATATTGCGCTCCCTGACCGGCAAATACAAAGGCTATTTTACCCATTGTAAATTACCTCTCATCACCTTTTCAGCTTCCTCAAACAGCTCAACAATAATTTCTCTGCATGTCTGTTCTTTCTTTACCATCGAAGCAATTTGTCCGGCTATAACACAGCCCTCGACAATATCACCTTCGATAGCTGCTCTGCGTAATACTCCAAGTCCAAGCTTTTCAAGTTCTTCGTTTGAAATACTGCTATCATACTCTTTTTCAAGATAGTTTCTTGTAAATCTGTTTTTTAATGATCTTACCGGATGACCTAACCTTTTTCCTGTTAAAACAGTATCTATATCTCTTGCATTCAAAACTCTGTCTTTATAATTACGATGAACATTACATTCTTTTGCAGTTATAAAGCGAGTGCCGAGTTGGACACCGACTGCGCCGAGCGAAAATGCTGCTGCAACACCTCTGCCGTCTGCAATACCACCTGCTGCGATGACCGGAATATTTACAACATCACAAACCTGTGGGACAAGAGCCATTGTTGTCAGCTCTCCGACATGACCTCCGGATTCACCACCTTCGGCAACAACTGCAAAAGCACCGTCGCGTTCCATCTTTCTTGCAATTGCTGTTGAAGGTACAACAGGTATTATTTTAATTCCTGCAGCCAGCCATGTCGGCATATACTTTGAGGGACTTCCCGCTCCGGTTGTCAGGACTTTTACCCCCTCTTCGATTACGGTTCTTGCAACTTCATCGGCAAAAGGGCTCATCAGCATTACATTGACACCAAACGGTTTTGAGGTCATTTCCTTTGTTTTTCTGATTTCTGCTTTCAGTTGCTCAGCATTGGAATTCATACCCGCAATTATACCAAGACCACCTGCATTTGAAACTGCAGCAGCAAGCTCAGCATTTGCAATCCAAGCCATACCGCCTTGAAAAATCGGATATTCAATCTCCAATCCTTCACAAATTATTGTTTTAATCATTGCATTTACCATTCCTTTTGAAAAGCAAGTATAACATTATGATTGCCTTGCTGATCGAAGTGTTTTAAATTTTAATTCTAATTTATCTTTGATTCAATAAAATTAACAACATCGCCGACGGTTTTGATTGATTCACGATCATCAACATTGATACTGTACTCATCTTCTATATTCATTATAAGTTCAGCAATATCAAGTGAATCGAGATTTAAATCCAATAGTGCTGTTTCCGATGTTATTGTATCATCTTCCTCGCCCTTCAATTCTGCAATCATTCCCATTACTTTTTTAAATACCATAATTATCTTCCTCCAAAAATTTATTTTTTCTTTTTCCATTCAATTATGCATGTACCAGTTGTAAGACCTGCACCGAAGGCGCAAAAAATCAATTTATCGTTCAATTTTAATTTGCCTTCTTTATTCAACTCATCAAGAAGTATGGGAATACTTGCAGATGAGGTGTTGCCGTATTTTTCAATATTGTGTGGGAATTTTATTTCGGGTTGCTTCAACTTTTTTCGTGCTGTATTTATTATACGTATATTTGCTTGATGTAATATGAAAAGAGATATATCTTCAGATGAAAGAGCATTATTTTCAAGTATACTATTTATCTCATCGATAATAGATGAAACCGCAAACATAAATACTTCCTGCCCGTCCATTGTAAGTTGACTTTTATAATCATCAGCTTTTGAAAATGGGTTATTACCTCTAACACCAGGAACATTGAGAATTTCGGCATTTGCTTGACTTTTATTACACACTGCAATAAGACCGTTTCCCTTTTCGAGAACAACAGCACCTGCTCCGTCACCAAATAATACACAAGATGCTCTGTCTTGCCAATCAACAAGCCTTGAAAGTGATTCCGCACAAATTATCAAAACTTTACTTACCCGTCCAGAATCGAAATATACGGATGCAAGATCCATTGCATATATAAATCCCGAGCAAGCCATGTTTATATCAAAAACAAACTTACTCTTTGAACCGATTTTATCACGAATGAGGCAGCTCATTGCAGGTGAAATATAGTCGCCTACCAATGAAGAGCATATAATCATGTCGATTTCATCGGCTTTTATATGAGCATCGAAAATTGCATTTTGAGCAGCTTCACAAGCTAAATCAAGCAATTTTTCATCAGTCAAAACCCGTCTTTCTCTAATACCTGTTCTTGATGAAATCCATTCGTCATCAGTTTCAAGAAAGTTCATTAAATCGAAATTTGTAATTACTTTTTTAGGAACACTGCTCCCAGTACCGGATATATAAAAACTCATATTTGTTTCCTTGTTAAATTATTTTTTATAGTATATAAATAAATTAAAATGTTATTACTTTGAATATCAAAGCTTTTCTACTATTATACACATTTTACGATGTTTGTCAATAGTATTTTGAGAATCAAAGTAATATTTTTTTTGAACGATAGAGTAATTTTACTTTCTGGTTTATCAAAAATACAACAAAATAATGTTTTCCGTATTTAAATTGATAAAATGTTGACAAAAAAAATTATTAAATATATAATAAGATAATGATAAATTAGAGGCAATTTTGAAATTACAGTTTTGTATCGATAAAAAAATAAATCAAAGAGGGAGATTATGATGAGTAATAAGAATACTGCAATCAGTCACTTTTTAGCAAATTCATTTAATGAAATTGTAAAAACCGAAGAACTTGCTATTACAAATCGATTTCCTGAGTTGTCATTCAAGGAAATGTCATTAATTGAGATAGTACATCTTGCCGAGCTACGCAAGACTGACAACAGCGCAACCACTATAGCCAATAAGCTTCATGTTACGGCCGGAACCTTAACCACTTCAACTTCTATTCTTGAGAAAAAAGGATATTTATTCAGAAAAAGATGGGACAAAGATAAACGTGTAGTCCGTATTTTTACAACTGAAAAAGGGCGTGAAGCTTACGAATTTCATAGATTGTTTCACCTTGAGATGGTCGATGCAATGGTTGAAACTCTTTCTGCTGAAGAAGTCGAAGCATTGATTCGTGCTTTAAGCGGTATTAGCAACTTTTTCAGATCAAAATACAAGAAGCTCAGATTAATTGATAAAGTTCTGGCATATGTTGATCACATTGATAAATAAAAAATACTCTGCAGCTTTGAACTGCAGAGTTATATTTTTCATAATATTAAATATGTTCTTTCAATACTTCTTCAATGGTTAATGAACGACAATGTTTTATTGGCTTCCATTCAACTTTCGCAAAAACTGCGATAACTGATATAGGAACATATGAAAACATAAAAATCGGGAAAGTAAATAGATACTTTATTTTTTTATATGTAGATGCATGGATTCGATTCCACTCTGTAATTTCAGTAATAAGGCCTGCTGCAAACATTACAATATAAGCATTTACAAATGATTCTACATTTGATTGAAGTAAAGTTAGAATTCCTTTATCGAGTGTTAGAATGCAGAACAATCCCATTAGCGTATTAACAACAAACCCAATTAATGCAAAAACAATTGCTGGGATTATCGCCATAGTCATATCAAAGCAGGCAAAACTGTTCTTTTTAAATAATCCTTTTAACAAGTTTTTCCCATATTTATAAAATACTTGAAGAAATCCTTTTGACCATCGCATGCGTTGAGACCATGATTGTGTGAATAGTGTTGGTTGTTCATCATATAAGATTGCATTTTCGCAATATGTAATTTTTTCACCATTTATAATACAATCTATTGAAAATTCAATATCCTCACTTAATAAATAGTGATGCCACCCATTGTTCTTTTTAATAATGTCTTTATGAATTAAAAAACCTGTTCCTGAAACTGCGCAGCTTGTATTTAATATCATTCTTGGCTTATTTAAAAAATTTATTTCTCTTAAAAACCAAAGAGAATATCCTGCTGAAACCCAATTGTCACCAAAATTTTTTGAATTTCTATAACTGGAAATAACCCTTTGTCCTGATCCATATGCTTTATTCATTTCAGATATATAGTTTTGATCAAGCAAATTATCTGCATCAAAAATAAAGTATCCATCATAATTTTTATATGAGTACTGTTCCATTACCATCTTAAAAAGATATTTTAATGCATATCCTTTTCCACGCTGTATAGAATTAAATCTTTCAAAAACGATTGCCCCATTGTTTTCAGCTACTTCTTTTGTATTATCATTACAATTATCTGCAACCAGATATATATCTACTAACTCCTGAGGATAATTTTGATTCTTAATACTTTTAATTAGATTTCCAATTACAGTTTCTTCATTTCGCGCTGAAATCATTACTGCAAAACGATGTTTTTTACATTCGTTAAGTTTTTTTGGTTTAAAAAGTAGAGCAACTACAAGGTAGATTATCTGATAAAAGTAACATATAGCAAACATAAATGCTATAAAATAATTAATGAGTTTTAGCAATTCCATATTATTACTTTCTTTTATATTATGTATTTATATATTTCTAATTTCGATGATATTACTGTATTAAACTAACAAATGAATTGTGATTTTATTAATTTGAAAAAAGCCAAAAAGTATAGGCATTTTTCAAATTGCTGTAGTAATTCATTTATTAGTTTTATATAATAACGAATAATTATAGTTTTCTAAATCAATATTATTATACATTATTTAATGCTAAATTTCAATATAAATATAAAACAAAAAAATATTGTCATATATTATACTCTGTAACATACTCATTGAAATAACTATTTAAATCAATATAATATGTATTAAGCTAACAAATGAATTTTAATTTCTTTCAAATTACTGGTTTATTTCATTTGTTATTAATATATACCTTAATTAAATAAGGAAGTGGTTTATATGATATTTATTAAAAAATTATCTTTATTTTATCTATTATAATTTTACTTATATTAATTTCGGGATGTTTCGAAATTTATAATACTTCATCAAATCAATCAAATGATAATTCTTTGGCTGAGTCATTTATTTATGAATCAATTACTGAATCTATGATATCAAGTATTGAAGAGTCTGTTCATGTTGATTATATTAAAATTACTCCGGAACAAGCAAAAGAAATTATAAACAACGAAAGCAATACAATTATTCTTGATGTTCGCACACAAAGCGAATATGATACCGGTCATATTAAAAATGCTGTATTGCTTCCAGATTATGATGTTACTGAAAAAGCTGATGATGTCCTTCCGGACAAGAATGCAAAAATACTTGTTTACTGCAGAAGCGGCCGCAGAAGTGAAATCGCAGCACAAGCATTGATTGAGCTTGGTTATACTAATGTACTGGATTTCGGTGGAATTATTGACTGACCGTATGAAGAATATATTATTACCGAATAATTCTGATAAAATCATTGATTATTCTTGACATATCGCTGTAATAATGTATAATAAATATATCAATGAAACAAGGGGTAAATCAATATGGTTTATGTTGTAGCCAAAAACTTCGTGAAGGAAGGAAAAGTCCGTGAATTCTATGCTCTTGCAAAATTATTGGAGAAAGAAACTAACGAGAAGGATACCGGCTGCATTAAATATGTTCTTGTAAGAGACAAAAATAATCCGAATACATTTGCATATATAGAAGAATGGGAGTCACAGGAAACACTTGATAACCACACGAAAGCAAAGCATTGTACTGAAATCGGTTCAAAACTTTATCAATATCTCGAAAAGCCCGGTGAAGTTTCTTTCTTCACAGATTCAGACAATATCACATAAAAATTTGCTGCAGCTTATCGCTGCAGCATTTCTTATTTTATAGGAATAATTATTTTGAATTCTGTTTTCACGCCCGGAATACTGTCGACACTGATGCTTGCATTATGCTTTTCCGCAATTTGCTTTGCTATAGCAAGTCCGAGACCTGTTCCCTCTCTGTTCTTCTCGGTATTGTTCTTATAAAATCTTTCAAAAATATTTTGAAGTTCTTCTTTCTCGATTCCGATACCATTATTAATAATCAATATTTCAACATATCCGGTAAATGCATTAAGACTGATATTTACCATACCGTTTTCATGTGAGAATTTCACAGCATTATCAAGTATGATTGTAAGCATCTGTTTCAATCTCGAATAATCACCTTCTACAGTTATGTTGTTTTTATTTGAAGCAAATGAAATTGTGACCTTCTTTTTATCTGATATGTTTCGCATTCCATATACAGCATCAGTTGCAACATCATATAGATTTAGTTCACTTTTTTCGATAGCAAAATCTGTACTTTGCAACTTAGATAACTCAAGTAAATCATTAACCAGTCTTTGAAGATGAATGCTCTCGTTCAGCATTTGCTTATGGAAGCTATCTATATCTGCTTTTTCTGTTATAACACCATCGCAGATTGTTTCAAGAGAGCCTCTTATTACTGTAACAGGAGTTCTCAGCTCATGAGAAATGTTAGTTATAAAATCATTACGCAGCTTCTCAAGTTTATGACTTTCTTCGGAAGATAATTTGAGTTTTTCAGAAAGAATGTCAACTGCAATTGCCAGATCGCCTATCTCATCCTTTTGTTTTACACTGGTCTTTACTGTGTAATCTCCCTGTGACAGTATAACTGTTGTATTCTTAATATCATTTATAGGTTTCACAAATCGATATGAAAGATATATTGATATCGCCAACGACAGTATAATAGCAATTGATAAACTTAATATCAACAACTTACCGCTTTCATTTACAGCTGCATTTACTCCACTTATTGATGTATGCATTAATACCACCGCAACAGTATTATTATTCAAATCAAAAACAGGTGTTGCGACTGTTACTGAACGTTCACCGAGAAAGCTGCTGAATGCCTCACTCATTACTGTTTCACCGTCAAAAGCAGTCTGGACTAATGATTTGCCGTCTTCCGGTATTTCGTAATACGAAACACTATTCATCATCATTCCGAATTTAATCAGATTCATATCCTGATCAACAACCCATATATCACTTTCGGCAACGTTATTTAACACTCTGAGATAATTTCGAAATCCACTGTTTACAGAACGCCCCATCATACTTGAATTATTCTCTAAAAAATCTGATATTGAATCAGCAATTGTTATTGCTTTGCTCTGTAATTGATTTTTTTGTATATCGTAAGTATGATTTCTGAAAACAATAAGAAAAATAAAACTTAGTATCAAAGATATTACTAATAAAGATATCAGAAAATTAAAGAACAATCGTTTTGCTATTCTGTTCATTCCGTCACCTCAAATTTGTATCCCATACCCCAGACGGTTTTTATCTCCCATTTCGGGTGTTCAAACTCGTCAAGTTTCGCTCTTAATCTTTTTATATGAGAATCGACAGTACGATTATCACCGAAATAGTCATATCCCCATAAGCTACTCAATAAATTTTCCCTTGTAAAGACTTTGTTTTTATTTGTTGCAAATATCCATAATAGCTCCGTTTCTTTTTTTGTCAACGAAACAGGCTGGCTCTCTACTTTTACTACAAAATCGTCAAGGTTGATTTCAAGATTCTCATATTTTAAATATTGAACATCATTTGTTCTTTCAATTCGTCTTAATACTGCTTTTACTCGTGCAAATACTTCACCCGGTGAAAAAGGTTTGACAATGTAATCATCAGCGCCTATCTCAAGCCCCATGATTTTTTCGAAGTCTTCGCTGCGTGCAGTAATCATTATAATTGGTATATTTGAAATTTTTCTGATTTCCCTACAAACTTCAAACCCATCTTTTTTGGGCATCATTACATCAAGAAGAATCATATCTATTTTTTCTTTATTAAAAATTTGTACAGCTTCATCACCATCATATGCAATAAAAACATTATATCCTTCTTTTTTTGCATATTCGGATAAAATCATTACAATTTGCTTATTATCATCGGCTATGAGGATATTTTGCATATGTGTACATCTCCATTCAGTTTTTGTTTTTCTTACAATTTTATATTATCATAAGAATACAATTGATACAAGTACATTTTAAATATACTTTAAAACAAAATAGTAAAAACATACTTTTGCCATAAACGATTGTTATTATATAGACACAGCAGAAAGCTGAACAAATTATAGGGGGAATTAAAGATGAAAAAATTCAGAAAACCATTAATCGTATTAGCAGCGGTTGCTGTTCTTGGTGCTATATCAATTACTTCAATTGCTGCCGGTGTATTCGGAAATCCTGCTCAAATATTAGCTGATCTTACAAGCCAGAGTGCTGACAGCGTTGAGCAAGCAAAACTCGAAACCGGTGAAACCTATGGTCAGATGGCTATAGATGCAGGAGTATTTGAGGAATTCAAATCAGCATTACTTGAGGAAAGAAAAGCTGATATTGCAGAAAGAGTTGCTGAGGGCACGCTTACCCAAGAACAGGCTGATGCAATAATCGCAAGAATTGAAGACAGAGTCGCTAATTGCGATGGAACTATTCTTGGTAGAATGGGTAACAGAAATGCTTTGGGATTAGGTCAGATTTTAGGACTTGACACTGAAGCTCTCACCGAATTCAGAGCTGCAACTATTGAAGAAAAAGAAGTAATTCTTGCTGAAAAGGTTGCTGACGGTACAATCACAGAAGAACAGGCTGACGCTACAATTTCGAGACTTGAAACAAGGAATTGTGATGGAACAGGACTTGGTGGCACACAAAGCGGCATGCGTAGTGGCAGAGGCAACAGTGGCCAAGGCCAAGGTAGCGGAAGTGGAATGCGTCTTCAGGACGGAATCTGCCCGAATAATTAACTCTGCATTACAAAAAAGAGTTGCGAAAGCGACTCTTTTTCTATTTGTTCAAAATATTTTATTATTTTAGAAGCATATTAGTTTTATACTATATTGCATTAAGAATAAACTTAACTATTTGATGTAAATTATATAATTTATACATAGTCGATTGGAGCTCATATGGAAAGCAATAAGCATATATATTTAAAATTATTTACCTCAACATTTTTAATCAGCGCATTCACTTTCGGCGGCGGATATGTAATTGTCCCTCTCTTAAAGAAAAAGTTTGTAAACGATTTTAAATGGATTGATGAAAAAGAAATGCTTGATATGGTCGCAATTGCTCAGTCATCACCTGGTGTAATTGCTGTTAATACCTCAATTATCATCGGATATAAAATTTCCGGTTTTGTGGGAGCTTTATTTACGATATTCGGTACTATACTTCCGCCATTGATAATTATGTCGATTGTTTCTCTTTTCTATATAGCTTTTAAGGAGAATATTGTAGTAAATGCTATTATGAAAGCTATGAGAGCCGGGGTTGCAGCAGTTATAGTAGATGTTACTATCACAATGATAAAAGGAGTTACAAAGGATAAAAGTATCGCTTCTATAATTATTATGATTCTTGCTTTTATCGCTGCTTTCTTTCTTAATATTGATGTAATGCTGATTATTCTTTTCAGCGGTATAATTGGCGGAATTCTGTTATATCATAATATTTACAAAAAAGGAAAACAATTCTGAAAGTAAACTTTCAGACACAGAGTTTTATGCCCTTGACACCAGCATTTCAAGTTATACGGTGGACAGTATGACATAAGTTTTACTTCTGTTCAATTGTAACTATATTAATTAAAAAGTAATTAAATCAAGCATAAAACTCCACGCAAAGATGAAAGGAATGACAACAAACATGATTTATTTAGAATTGTTCTGGAGCTTTCTCAAGGTTGGGCTTTTTAGTATAGGCGGCGGTTATGCCGCATTGCCTTTAATCCAAAAGCAGATTGTTGAGTCTCACAATTGGTTAACTGCAACCGAGTTTGCTGATGTAATTACTATGTCACAGCTTACACCCGGGCCGATCGGAGTTAATGCTGCTACATTTGTCGGTACACGCATTGCCGGAGTGGGTGGCGCAATAATCGCTACTATCGGATTCATTCTCCCGTCATGTGTTATTGTCATTATCTTAGCATATTTATATAATAAATATAAGAACCTGAAAATAGTAAGTGGAATTTTAAATGGCCTCAGACCTGCTGTTATTGCATTAATTGCTGCTGCAGGATTAGATATTTTAATAGGAACTGTATTTAATGATTTGTCAATTAATCTGAACAATATTAACTTTATCAGTATCGGACTATTTTCTGCAAGTCTTTTTATTTTAAGAAAATTTAAACCTAATCCCATCTATGTAATGGTTGGCATAGGTATTGTCGGCGGAACAATTTATCTATTGATATAATTTTTGATATTGATTTTCAGCAAAATATATGCTATATTAAAATTAGTTGCACACGCAACTAATTTTTCTTTGCCGGAAGGAGACTGTTTCTATGATCGATTCCTTGATGAAACATATCAAACGAATATCGAGATGCTTCACTTTATATCGTGAAGATAAATTAAAGGATAAAGGTATAAACGGTTATCAGCACACATACATTCTGAAAATTTACCAGAACCCGGGTATATCTCAGGAACAGCTTGCTAATATGATATTCGTTGATAAAAGCAATGTAACAAGGCAATTATCTGCTCTCGAACAAAACGGTTTCATCGAACGAATTCCCAATACTGATGATCAAAGGCAGCTTCTTGTCTTCCCCACCGAAAAAGCTAAGGATCTATATCCTCTTGTATGCGACACAATACGGGAATGGAACAAATCTATATTATCAGGTCTATCGCCTGATGAACAGAAACAACTGATATCTCTTCTTGATAAAGTAGCCGCTCAAGCAATAAAAGCTACTGAAGTAATACAAAAATAAAGGATTATTATGAAAAAATATTTTGAATATATAAAACCGCAAATACCAAAAATGAGCTTTGGATTATTCATTAAATTCATAGGTACTATAATGGATCTATTACTTCCCTGGATACTGGCATTTATGATCGATGATGTTGTTCCGACAAAAAATAAAAGTAACATTATTTTCTGGGGTTGTATGATGGTTCTGTTTTCTATATTGGCAGTTACAGCAAATATTGTTGCAAACCGAATGGCATCAAGGGTTGCAATGAATACAACTCAGAAAATAAGATATGATCTTTTTAAGAAAATACTGTATTTATCATGTAAACAGATTGATGATTTTACTATCCCATCGCTTGAATCAAGACTGACCACTGATACCTACAACCTCCATCAAATGACCGGATCGATGCAAAGACTTGGCGTCAGAGCTCCGATTTTATTAATAGGAGGTATAATAATAACGCTTTCCCTCGACCCTATTTTATCGCTCACATTAATTTCGGTTCTACCTATTATCGGATATACAGTTTATAAAATTTCAAAAAAAGGCATTCCGTTATATACTGAACAGCAAAAAGCAACCGATAATATGGTCAGAGTAGTTCGTGAAAATGCAGTTGGGGTCAGAATTATAAGAGCACTGTCAAAATCGGATTTTGAACAACAAAGATTTGATTCGGTAAATAATGAGGTTACCGGAAAAGAAACAAAAGCATCCGTGATTATGGCTATCAGCAATCCGCTTATGAATCTGTTCTTTTACTTAGGACTGACAATGGTTATACTTGTTGGTGCATTCAGAGTAAACAGCGGCTTTACACAGGCTGGTACTATTATCGCATTTTTAACATATTTCACCATTATACTTAATGCAATGCTCTCGATTACAAGAATGTTTGTTATGCTTTCAAAAGCGATTGCTTCAGCAAAAAGAATCAACGAAGTTCTCACTGCTGAAGAAGATCTGAAAATGTATCCGATCGATCATGTTGACAACGATTATCATATTGAATTCAATAATGTTTCATTTTCATACAATAAGAAACAGAATAATGTCGATGATATATCATTTAAACTCAAAAAAGGCGAAACACTGGGTATAATAGGTGCAACCGGTTGTGGAAAAAGTACAATAATAAATCTTTTAATCAGATTTTATGATCCCGACAAAGGTCAAATACGAATTAATGGTGACAACATCAACAGTATACCCTTTAATAAACTCCACTCAAAATTCGGAATTGTATTTCAGAATGATATTCTATTTGCCGACTCAATCGGTGAAAATATAAGCTTTGGCAGAAAGCTGCCTAATGAAGAAATCGAAAAAGCTGCCGAATTTGCACAGGCAAAACTATTCATTGATGATTTAGAGGAAGGCTACAGCTATAACCTAACATCAAAGGGCACCAACATCAGCGGCGGGCAGAAACAAAGATTGTTAATTTCACGCGCAATTGCGTCCAATCCTGAAATTCTGATTTTAGATGACTCATCAAGTGCATTGGATTATAAAACAGATGCTGAATTCAGAAAGGTACTTCTGAATAATTATAAAGATACAACAACTATTATAATTGCTCAACGAATCAGCTCCATACGAAATGCGGATCTTATTATCGTTATGGATGAAGGTAAAATTATTGTGATGGGTAAACACTCGGATTTAATCAAAGATTGTACACTCTACAAACAAATCTCCGATTCTCAGATGGGAGAGAAGCAATATGAATAACAATGTAAATGTTAAACCAGATAAAAAATATGTTTTATTAAGGCTTTGGAATTACCTTTATCATTACAAATGGAATCTGCTTCTCGTTTTCATTCTGTCATTACTTAGCAATGTACTTGCATTAATCGGTCCAAAGCTTGCGGGAGATGCAATTGATGCAATAGGCATTGTTCCAGGTCAGGTTCAGTTTAACAAAGTATTTATATATATATTTTTTATGCTTATATTTTATATCCTTTCATCCTGTCTTTTATATATACTTTCGGTTGTAATGATAAAATTAAGCCGCAAGGTAACATATAAAATGAGAAAGGATCTTTTCGATAAGCTTACAACACTTCCTGTCGGTTTTTTTGATAAAACTCAAACAGGCGAAATAGTCAGCAGAATCTCATATGATATTGATACGGTGAACGCTTCATTATCACATGATTTGCTTCAGGTTTCAACAAGCGCTATTACTGTCATCGGTTCATTAATTATGATGATTATTATTTCTCCGTTAATGGTGACGATATTTTTACTTACAATTCCCTGTTCGATTCTTTTTACAAAATATATGACAAAAAAAGTTAGACCTTTATACAGAAAACGTTCCGCAAATCTCGGTGAGCTGAACGGATATGCCGAGGAGGTTATTTCCGGGCAAAAAACAATTAAAGCATATCACCAGGAGGAATCCATAATTGAACGTTTTGAGAAAAGGAATAATAATGCTGTTGAAGCTTACTTTAAAGCCGATTATTATGGAAGTACAACCGGTCCCGGGGTGAATTTTATCAACAATCTTTCACTTTCTCTTGTTAGCGTTTTCGGTGCATTATTATTTCTGTTTGGGAAAATAACACCCGGTAATCTTTCTTCCTTCGTTTTATATTCAAGAAAATTTTCCGGACCTATAAATGAAATGGCAAACATCATCAGTGAACTTCAGTCAGCTCTTGCTGCTGCTGTGAGAATGTTCAAAATGATTGATGAAGTACCCGAACCTGCTGACAGTATTGATGCGAAAGCACTCAATAATGTTGAAGGAAATGTTGAATTCAAGAATGTTGATTTCGGATATGTCCCAAACAAACAAATAATTAAGAATTTAAATTTGAAAGTACAACAAGGCGGCCTTATTGCTATTGTCGGGCCTACCGGCGCCGGAAAAACTACGATTATCAATCTTTTGATGCGTTTTTATGATCCGCAGAACGGTTATATTTATGTCGATGATAATGATATAATGAAAATAACACGCAAATCCTTACGTCGAGCTTATACAATGGTATTACAGGATACATGGTTGTTCACAGGTACTATCTTCGAAAATATTGCATATGTTAAGAAAGATGCTACCCTTGAAGAAGTTATCGGAGTCTGTAAAGTTGCTAAAATTCATTCATTTATCACTCAGCTTCCCAACGGCTACAATACTGTTATTAACGAAGATGGTATGAATATCTCCAAAGGTCAGAAGCAGATGCTTACAATCGCCAGAGCAATGCTTGTCGATTCCAAAATGTTGATTTTTGATGAAGCAACTTCAAATGTTGACACTAGAACAGAACAGCAGATTCAGGAAGCTATGATACAGCTTATGCAGGGCAAAACCTGTTTTGTAATAGCACATCGTCTTTCTACAGTAAAGAATGCAGATATTATTCTTGTTGTAAAAGACGGTCATATTATTGAACAAGGAAAGCATGACGAGCTACTTCAAAAGAACGGTTTTTACACTGGATTGTTCAACTCACAATATGAATAATAAAACCAAAAACCACCGATCCTTAGCGGAATCGGTGGTTTTCAGCGTAACCTATTTATGAAGAAGTTTGAATCGGCTTTTACTGAGAGAATGATTTTGATATATCATAATCAAGTGATTTAAGAATTCTTGTGTAGCTGTTATGAGTGACTACAAAATGTTCCATTAAAAGTATTCTTAGTGCTTCAAGTGCATTTTTAAGGCCGTAAGTAAACAATTCATCATCTCTTGACGGTTTGAGACAACCATCGGGATGTAAATGTGCTAAAACTACAGTATGGGGTTTTGCATTAAGGCAAATACCCAATATTTCATCAAGAGCGTTTTCTTCTTTATTAAAAGTGTATTTAAGTTTATTGAGTGAAATAATACTTTTATTTTTATTGACACATATAAGAACAGTAGTTTCAGTAGTATCAAGAGAAAAATAGTTGATTAAAAACTCACCAATTTCATTTAAATTGTTTATTCTTGTATTCTCAATTTTTTTACAACTGAGTGATCGTCTGATTAATTCAGGTATCAGTTTAATTAAAACAGCGGTATTTTCACCGACACCCTCAACATCCTGTAAGTGTTCAAAACGGGTGTTTAGAATCCCGTTAATTGAACCAAATGTATTTAATAGTTTATGAGCAGTAGTATTTGTGTCTGCACGAGGTATTGAATAAAACAATAAAAGTTCTAAAAGCTGATGGTCGCTAAGATAATTATTGTTGTTAATGAATTGTCTTTTTAATCTTGCACGATGACCTGAGTGAATATTAGAAGAATCTGATTTTTCATCTTTCGACTTATCTGTATTTTCATATTTCATATATAAAATTCTCACAACTTTCCAGCTTTTTAACTATAACATATCTAAAACTTCAAGTCAATATCAGAAAACTTATTTGCTAACACATTTCAGATGTTTCTAACATTATATCATTATTTACCTTCTATGTGCTCTCTCAGATGTTTTGATAACATTGCGAGTGAAGCTGCCATATTTTCATTCTGAACTAATATATCAGCCGGAACTGTTAAATGCACAGGCGCAAAATTCCATATTGCCATGATACCGCTGCAAACAAGAACATCGCATACTTTCTGAGCTTCATTTGCAGGTACAGTAATAATACCGATTTTTATATTATATTTGTTACTTATCTCGTTAATTTCAGTTAATGGAAATATAACTTTTCCGGAAATCTCCGTCCCTGTTAATCGACTATCGATATCAAATGCTGCAACAATATCCAATCCATATATTTCAAATCCTTTATATGATAATAACGCTTTGCCAAGAGAACCGGCGCCAACAAGGATTGCTTCATTGGTATTATTATAACCAGCAAATGATTCCATGTTTATTATTAATTCATTTATAATAAATCCTGTTTTTGGTTTTCCGTGTGTTGTACTCATTGCAGCAAAATCTTTTCTAACCTGAACTTCATTCAGCTTAAGCTCTGCAGCAACAGAAGGTGCTGAAATAATAGTCATATTCTTAATTTTTAAATCTTTTAGATGTTGAAGATAAATTGGGATTCTCCGAATTGTTTGCTTTGAAATATTCCGATCAGACATTTATTCACTTCCAATATAAGTATTTTTTATATCAGTATTATAATTGTTTTAAAATAAATTGTCAATAGGAGTCGATAAATGATTATAAAAAAATTATTAATTAACATATATTTAATTATATTCCATTATATATATGTTATAATATGGTATATTTTTATTTTGAAAGGATCATACATATGTCAAAATCAAATAAGGAACTAACAATTGAAGTTGTAAACAGTTTTATGCAATCATGGTCAATCAAAAATAATACATTGGCAATTCAATCTGATCAATTAATTGAGTTAATAAAAAAAGTTAATAGAACAATATGTAATCTTGATATTCCAAACGAATGTAATGAGAATGATAAAGTTGAATTTTCAGAATTTGTAAAGAAACATAAATCGGAAATCAATCGATGATATGCTGTAAATTTACATTATATATATACATTTAAAACATATTTAATATTATTTTATTTATTTTTATAGTATATTTATTAAATTATTATATTGACTTTATAAATTTATATGGTATAATATAATCGTTTAGAGATTTAATCTCAGATAAGGAAAGGGTATAAATTATGAAAAAGATTTTTGCATTAATTTTTGCAGTAACCTTAGTATTTTCATTAACAGGCATTTTTGTTGCTGCTGAAGATACTGCGATTACTGTAAAAACAGTAACTTTTGACGGGGATCCTGCTGAAGTTGCTGCTGTTCCGATGGCAAGCCAAACACTCGATGTTCTTATAGACGGAAATAATGTCAGCACAGCTACCGGATTCTCAACATCCGGTATAGTATTATTCCAGAATAAGAAATGTACAGAAGCAGGTGTGTATCCTGAATACAGCATTGTAATGGAACTCAATGAAGCAACTGATATTGGTGGTGTTACATTGGATTTCTACAAAGAGTATATGTCGATGATTGGTCTTCCTAAGGATAACACCATTGATGTTGAATACTCGACAGATGGTTCAGCTTTCTTTCCTGTTGATTCATTTACATTTGTTGGTGAAGCAGTTCAAGGTGAGATCGAAGTTCAAACAGTTGAATTAGCTTTTGATTCAGCAATTACTGCAAAGTACATAAAAGTTACTATGGCATATGGTGATAGTCCTTTTACAGGCGATGCTAAAGTAGTTTGGGAATGGCAGGGCTTAACAGAGGTTGGCGTTGTTGCCGGAACAATTTCAGATGAATCAATAGTTGAAGAATCTACAACTGATGAATCAACATCAACTCCCGACACTGGCGATTATGGATATGTCGCATTCATCGCATTAGCAGTTGTTACTCTTGCAGGTGCCATAGTTGTTAAAAGAGTCAGATAGTTTAGAATAAGTAAAACATAAGTGGCTGTATCAAAATAGTGCAAAATCAACAAATGGAACCCGAAGCTGTAGAAAACTACTGCGAGAGGTGACATTTGTTGATAGAACAAAACTCTGATTGAATCAAAGAAAGCGTGCTTTTTTGCGCGCTTTCTTCATCTCTAAAATATTATTAGTGATAATTCTATTTTAATTATGATTTTAATAAACAATTGTTTTGAACGTTCTGTGCATTTTGCTGCAACCACTTTTTGCATTTTATTGATTAAATTATCTTATACAAATTTGATTATGAAATAGCATTATTCAAACATTGCTATTCGACGTTCGTGACGACCGCTTTCAAATTGAGTATTAAGGAATAGCTTTGCAAGTTCCATCGCTTTTTCGTTGCTTACTACTCTTCCACCCAGGCACAATACATTTGCATTATTGTGTTTTCTTGAGAACTCACAGGAAAATTCATCAGATAATACTGCTGCTCTAATTCCTTTCTGTTTGTTTGCTACCATTGACATACCAATTCCAGTACCGCAGCATAAAATCCCAAGCTCCGCAGTACCGTCCTGTATCTTTGAACATAACTTTTTTGCATAAACCGGATAGTCGACCGATTCGGTATTATACGAGCCAATATCGATATATTCGATGTTGGTCTCATCAAGGTATTTCTTTATTGCTTCCTTGATTATGAATCCACCATGGTCTGCTCCTAATACTATCATCATAAATATATCCATCCTTTCTTGTTGTCCCTGATGTTTGGTACGGTTCTTTATATATCGCACATTTTTAATTAATTAATTTTTATTATTATTTTCATTTCTTTCTCTCTCAGCTTGCGAAGGTCTCAGATATTTTGGCTGTAATTTTTCAGCTTCAATCGAAGGCGTATAATATCCGCATATAGCCGTTGATAATGCATTCTGATACATTGCTGTTTGCGAAGCAAGAATTATATTTGCATTACCGGTATACTGAATGTTGAACAGCCTTGCACCGTCTCCGCAGATTATTATGGGTTTATCAAAACGATTCAGCTCTTCTGAAAGATTGTCTGCAGTTATAATCCTGTCATCGCAGAGTCTTTTTCCTGTTCCATCAAATAATGCATTATAAAACTGACTGCGTCTTGCATCCATCACCGGGCAAATAATACTTCCTGCCGGAGTGATATTCGTCGCAAGTGCAGCAAGTGTTGACACCGCTGCACAGGGGATATTATATGGCATTGCAAGTCCCTTCACTGTCGATACACCGATTCGAACGCCTGTAAATGAACCCGGACCAACTGTAACAGCGATTCTGTCAATGTCCTTCATTTCACATACGTAGCGTTTGAGCATTGCTTCAGCCATAGGCATCATGTTTTCGCTGTGTGTCAGCTTATTCTTTATGGAAAAAACAGCATATTTATCAACTATACTATCGTTTATATCTGCAACTGCACAGGATGCAACTATTGCAGTTGTGTCAAATGCAAGAATCAGCATTTTTTCTCCTCTTCAACTGTAATACGGCGTTCATCATCAGAAATTCTTTCTATCTTTACAATAATGGAAGTTGGTGGGATTGATGATTCAATGTTTTCACTCCATTCGGTGATGATAATACCGTTATTAAAGTAATCATCAAAACCGATTGAATACAAATCATCTTCACCGGTTATTCGGTACATATCGAAGTGATAAATAGTTTGATTATTGCCAATATATTCGTTTACTAATGCAAATGTCGGGCTATGCACCAGATGCTCTGCTTCAGGAATGAGCTTTTTTACAATGCCACGCACAAAAACTGTTTTTCCCGCTCCCAGCTCGCCATACAAAGCAACAAAGCTGTTTTCATCAAGAAGCAATGCAATCTGTGAACCGATATCTTCGGTTTCTGCTTCAGATTTAGTCAAATATTCTTTAATCATTAAAAAATCCCGCTTATATTTCCGTTATCATCTATATTTATTCGTTCTGCGGAAGGGCGTTTTGGCAGTCCGGGCATTGTAAGTATTTTACCCGCAAGTGCGACAATAAATCCTGCTCCTGCCGAAACATAGATATCTCTTATGTTAATTGTATGTCCTTTTGGCGCACCCAATAGCTTTGGATCATCAGACAACGAATACTGTGTCTTAGCAATACATACCGGCAGATTCGCATATCCAAGCTTTTCAATTCCCTTTATAGCTTCTTTAGCATCCGGATTAAATTCTACTCTTCCTGCGCGATATATCTTTGTTGCGATTGTTTCGATTTTATCCTTGATGCTCAATTCATTGTTGTATAAAAGTTTGAAGTTCGCATTGTTACTGTTACAAATTTCGCAAAGCTTTGTTGCCAATTTCTCTGCTCCTTCACCGCCTAAAGCAAATGCTTTGGAGACAACTGCCGGAACACCCATTGTTTCACAATGTTCCTTAATAAAAGCGAGCTCGCTTTCGGTGTCGGTATAAAAATGATTTATGGCAACAATTACAGGAAGATTGTAATTCTTCAGGTTCTCGATATGTGTTGTGAGGTTACAGATGCCTTTATTAAGTGCATCAAGGTTTTCTTGTGAAAGGTCAGCTACCTGAACACCGCCATTGTATTTCAAAGCTCTGACAGTCACAACGAGTACAACTGCCGAAGGAATTAATCCTGATTTACGGCATTTAATATCAAAGAACTTCTGTGCTCCGAGATCTGCACCGAATCCGGCTTCGGTAATACAATAATCCCCAAGCTTCAACGCAGTTCTGGTTGCAATAACCGAATTACAACCATGCGCAATGTTTGCGAACGGACCACCGTGAATTATGCAGGGCGTGTTTTCAATAGTCTGAACAAGGTTTGGATCAACTGCATTTTTGAGCAGCGCAGCCATAGCTCCATCTGCTTTGAGCTGTCTTGAATAGACAGGGTAACCGTCTTTGTCGTATGCAACCAGTATGTTACCCAGTTTTTCTTTGAGGTCTGAAAGTGATTCAGAAAGGCAGAGTATTGCCATTATCTCACTCGCAACGGTTATCATGAAGCTTTCGTTTCTTGTTTCATTTTCACCGATTTCAACTGTTATGCGACGTAAAGCACGATCATTCATATCGAGAGTTCTTTTGATTATAACTCTTGCAGGATCTATATTAAGCTCGTTGCCATGGTAAATATGATTATCAAGCATTGCGCAAAGTAGGTTATTTGCACTGGTGATAGCATGAAAATCGCCAGTAAAATGAAGGTTTATTTCATCCATTGGCATGACCTGCGAATAACCACCGCCTGCTGCGCCGCCCTTCATCCCGAAAACAGGACCTAATGACGGCTCACGGATAGCTATAATCGCTTTTTTGCCGATTTTCGCCATTGCCTGACCGAGACCTACGGTTGTGGTTGTCTTGCCTTCTCCGGCCGGCGTGGGGTTTATGGCTGTTACGAGAATTAATTTCCCATCCGGTTTGCTTTGCAATTTTTCCCGTGCTTTAGCAGTTATTTTTGCTTTATATTTTCCGTATTGTTCAATATCATCTTCTGTTAAGCCGATTTTGGCTGCAATTTCTTTGATATTGACCATTTTTGCTTCTGACGCTATCTGAACATCCGACTTCATATATTAACATCCATTCTGCCGCATAGCGACCGCACACAATATAGCGTGAAACAAATTATCTTCTCAATGTTAACTTAATTTTCACGCTACCCTCCCGAATACATATAAATAATAATTTATTATAAACCATGATGTTCATAAAATCAAGACAATATTAATCATATAGCTCAAAATGAAGCCGATTACTTTCTTATTGAATTTGCGACAGCAGCCAGAGTAACACCCACATCCGCAATAACCGCAAGCCACATGCTTGTCAAACCCAATGCTCCCAGCAAAAGTATAATTGTTTTGACACCTAATGCAAAAACAATGTTCTGTTTTGCTCTGAACAGTGTTCTTCGAGACAACTTTATTGCTTCTGGTATTTTTTTGAGATCGTCATCAAGGATAACCACATCAGCTGCTTCTATTGCAGCATCCGAACCAATGGCACCCATAGCAATACCGACATCGGCTTCAATCAATACAGGTGCATCATTTATGCCATCACCCACAAAGACTGTGATACCTTCCTTACATAGTTCCTTAACATTTTCAACTTTATCCTGCGGAAGTAATCTGCTGAACACCGAAGTAATTTTAAGCTGTCTGGCTAATTTTTCAACCGGTGTTTTATCATCGCCGCTGAGTATTGATATACTCTTTATATTAAGTGCTGAAACAGCTGTTATTGCATCTACAGCATCAGCCTTTATACTGTCAGCAACCTCAATAAAACCCTTATATACACCATCTACAATGACATAGACTCCTGTTCTATAATTATGGTGATTCAGGTTCAGCTCCGGAATAAGCTTTTTGTTACCTACAGATACAGTTTTATTGTCAACTTTTGCTATGATACCTCTACCTGCAACTTCAATCACATCAGTTACCCTCGACAAGTTGATGTGTTTGTTTGCTGCAACAATGCTTTTTGCAATAGGATGATTTGAGTTGGCTTCAGCATGAGCGGCAAGATCAAGAAGTTCGGACTCTTTTATATTATTCGTTTCAATATTTGTTACTTCGAAAATTCCTTTTGTAAGAGTTCCTGTTTTGTCAAATGCAAAGTTGACTGCTTCGGAAAGGTTCTCGATTGTTATACTTCCTTTAAGCAGAATGCCTTTTTGCGATGCTCTGCCTATTCCTGCGAAGAATGCCAGCGGCACAGACACAACTAAAGCACAGGGACATGAGATTACAAGGAATATCAGCGACCTTCTCAACCATTCGTTGAAGCTGTCGAATCCAAATATAAATGTTGGTATGATTGTCAACAGTACAGCAAGAAGCACTACTATCGGAGTATAGATACGTGAAAACTTTGAAATCAAGTGATCGGCTTTTGCTTTGTTCTTCTTAGAATTTTCAACAAGATCGATGATTTTCGCAGCAAAACTTTCTGTAAACAATTTTGTAGAACGCACTTTTATCACACCATCAAGGTTGATAGTTCCTGCAAGAATTTCATTTCCTGGTTCGATATACTTTGGTAATGATTCACCTGTCAATGCTGAGGTGTCTATGGATGACATTCCATCTGTAACAATACCGTCAAGTGCAACACGTTCACCGGGTCTAACAATAAATAAATCTCCAATTTTAGCAGTCTCAGCTTTCGTTAATATTACATTGTAACCATCGAACAAATTAATTGTCTCAGGTCGGATGTTTATAAGTTGATTGATAGAAGCTTTTGATTTATCTATTGCATAGTCTTCGAGATATTCACCTATACGGAAAAACAGCATAACTGCAACAGCTTCCGGATATTCTCCTATAAAAAATGCTCCGAGAGTTGCTATTGTCATTAATGTATTTTCACTGAATAGATCACCACTAATTGCTTTTTTTACTCCGTCTTTAATAACTCTGAATCCAAAAATCAAGTACAGTATAAGGTAAAGAATCAACGTTTGTCTGTCAGGAAGATAAATAAAAAATAAAAATATATACAAAGCAATTGCAAGCAGAACCATAATCAATTTAAAAGTGTTTTTTGTATTCATAAATTGCCTATTTTTCACACAAATGAATTATTCCGAGCGCCATAATACTACTTACATGCTCATCTGCAAGCGAATAGATAATAGACTTGCCACTCCTGCGATAACGCACCAGCTTACTTTGCTTAAGTATTTTAAGCTGATGAGATACTGCGCTTTGCGATACCTCGATTTTTTCTGCTATATCACAGACACATCTCTCACCACCAATTAACGAATGCAGGATGCTGATTCTTGTACTGTCTGCAAAAACACTAAAGAACTCAGCCAAATTCAAAAGTTGTTCTTCTGTCAATTTTTCATCACTGTCCTGTTGTTTGTAAAAGCAGTCCTGATTTAGTTTACAGCTTTTTCTGTGTTCGATATCATATGCGCATTTTTCTATATTTCTGCAATCCATTGTGTTTTCTCCTTTATATGTTTATATGCTCATATGTTATTATATTCATTTAAATAGTTTTGTCAATAGCATTTTTAAAATTTCTCAACAAAAACCCTGCAAAAGATTTTACTTTTACAGGGTTCAAATCAAAATAACTTTTTAGTCTTCGACAGGCTCAAAATCTTCTTTTCCAGCCGAACAAATCGGGCACACCCAATCCTCCGGGATATCTTCGAATGCAGTACTCGGAGCAATTCCACCATCCGGATCTCCATCTTTGGGATTATAAATGTAGCCGCATACAGTGCATCTGTAAAGTTTCATATTTACAACCATCCTTTCCACCACAATATAAAGTGTTAATTTAGTTTACCGCTTCATTGGTTACAGGTCAGCCTGATGTTGTACCTGCTTTTCTATTATATAATGTATTTATATAAAATTCAAGAGCTAAATGAACTACACAATAAAATTTATTTATTATTCAACTCTGCATACTGTAGCATATTTCGGCAAAAGAACATAGCAAGCATTGAAACCAGGATATTTGTTATTGCCATTGCAAGCATGACGGTTACTTCTCCGCTGATTGTTATCAACCCAAGTAAAGTAAGAATGCTTCCTGATATTATGCCCGGTATAGCCATAACCATTACTGCTATAATAAAAATCAGATATGTTCTGACTTTAGATGTAACTGTACCGAACAAACGTCCAATTACGATAAATGCTGCTGATAATACAATTGAAAAGGATATACGCAGAAGTATACACACCAGTATCTCTGCAGGAGTAGCACTGACAATTATACCTGCCGGAACAAAAATTATTATCGCTTCAATAACAAATCCTATAAGATTTGCTCGCAGGTTATTTATTAGCTTCATGAATGACGGTTCGGGAACAAGATAAATATATTGCTTGGTGAGCTCTTTTGGAAATCTGCCAAGTGAAATACTGAATAGTTGCATGTAAACCGAGAACGAAACAACCGGAATTATGCCGGAATCACGCATAAAAAATGCGAAAATGATTGAAGCTGCAACAAATATGAATGAAATTTTACTTATAAAGAACATATTACCTCTTCGGTTCTCAATCAAATGTTTATAGTAAAATGCGTCTGCACCCCAACCTTTATCAAACCCTATTTTGCCGACTTTAATTTTCTCAGGTAATGCTTCAACTTTAGTACCTTCTTTCCTGGCTGTAATTGCAGAGTATGTTATTTCTGCAGTTTTTAATACATCCTCATAAAAATCAGGATTTGAGATTGACATAACAATAACAACAGCAATAACATAAATCAGTATTAGTCCCAGTCCTAAAAGAAAATCAACAAGTGATGAATTTACTGCACCGGAAAAGATAGAAGAGCACCATCCGCTGACCGGAAATAATTTTGCATACAAACTGTTAACTGCTTCTATTGTTCTCGAAAGCATGTTTGCCTGGTCGGTCAATACATAAATAAGAATAGCTGCCAATGGTAAAATAATAATCGAATAGAATATTACTTTTGCGATTTTACGTCGTTTCCCATCACCGTTTATCAATGAATATATAAACATTGCTGTAAGCTGCGCCAGAAACAGACTGACACCGTAACATAAAACTATTATTAAAAGTTCGACGAATGAGATACCGTAATTGTTGTGCATCCAGGCATACTGGAAGAAGATGAAAAGCCCCATTAAAGATGAGAGACCGAGCTGTTGTATCAGACCGTAAAAAAGCACCTGTTGAGGTTTTACAGGCATAGGGAAAATTAGATTGACATCCTGCATTCTGAATATGCTGCCACCATTAGAAAGTCCACTTTTGGCAACGAGTATAAACATCAGAGTTATAAATCCAAACACAATTGCATACAGTTCACTGATATCACGGTAATTTTGTTCTTCGCTAAGCTTTTGAGAACCTATAAGTGTCGTACTCATTAAAATTATTATAAAAATAAAATAAATAAGTTTACCGGGACTTTTAAACAGTTGTTTTATTGAGTTTCTAAGTTTTCTGCTAAATAAATAAAGAAATGCACTGTTCATTTTCTATTACCCTTACCTTCGGTTATTTCAAAGAACAGCTCTTCAAGTGAATGTGTATTGCTGTCATCGTGATTATTCTGCATTGTAGCTGCGAAGCTGCCATTCACCATTATATGAGCGATGTCCCAATAATCCTCGACACTGTCTATCATATGAGTGCTGATTAACACCGATGCACCGTTTTTCTTCAGCTCAACAAAAACTTGTTTCAATTCCTTTATTGCATGCGGATCAAGACCAACCATTGGTTCGTCGAAAATAATTATTTTTGGTCTATGAACAAGCGCACAGCAAATAGAGAGTTTTTGATTCATTCCTTTTGACAGCTCTTTACCAAGTTTGTCTTTTTTATCCCAAAGCTCAAATCGCTCCAAAAGTTTTTGACCATAACCGTCGTCATCTATGCGATATGCACGCCTGGTAAATTCCAAATGCTCTGATACCGTCAATAAATCATAAACCGCCGGTATTTCGGGTATGTAGCCCAGCAATTTTTTTGCATCAATAGACTTGTTAGGTATTTTATCGATAAAAATCGAACCTTTGAATCTGAGCAAGCCTGCAATACATTTTATGATTGTTGATTTCCCTGCACCATTCGGTCCAAGCAGAACTGCTATTTGTCCGTCATCAATATTAAAGGATATATTGTAATTGGCGATCGTCTTACCATAATTTTTCGTTACATTGTTTATTTGAAGCATTTATCTTATCTCCTGAAATTTATTGAATTCATATTAACATATTTAACCGTATATGTCAAGAAAAACTGCCTTTAATCAGGCAGTTTTTCCAATAAAGTTATATTGTACTTAGGGTAAAATAGACGTAATGCTTCGAGCTTCTGAAACACTGCCATCTTCTTTTACATAATAAACGATTGTTTTATCATTAGAATCATCTTTTTCTTTATAAAAAATCATGATACCGCTTAAAGTTAATATATTATTTTTAATGTATTGATTATTTGTAGAATATGCAAGATTTGGATCTTCAGTTATGATTATTGCTGCATTAAAGTATAGTGTATATTTTTTATTACTCTTGAAATCATCCCATTTTTGTGCATCCATTATAGAATATTTTCCAGAGTAGATATTTGTATAGCCAATAACATTATATCCATCAGTTGTTGGGATTTCAATTCGTTTATTACTTGAAACATTTCCGGCTTCTATTTGCTTTTCAAGATAACCATTCCAGTAATCAGGAGTATATTCGGAAGCACTTACCTTCCATTTGTTTTTTGTATTTAAGAAATCAGAATAACTTATATTACTGCTTTTAATAGATTTTATAAGCTTTTTAAATACTGAATTTTCTTCAATTGATTTTCTGTAAGCATCGATTCCTGACATTAAAGCATTTAAAAAATCCGCTCTGTCTATAACTGCATCTTTTAATTTATTGCAATAATTTATTGCTGAATCATATTCAGCGTTTTTATATGCTTCATTCATTTTATCTCTGTAGAAGGGTACGATATATCTGCTTTTATCTTTTGTAGTCCGATCACCGAAAAAAGCATTTCTTCTTTCTGTCAGATCCTTTAGAAATGACAATACATCAAGCAATTCACTTCCTGATAAATCGTTGTTAACAATTTCGCAAGCAAAATCATCAAGTGTTTTATTGTAAATTTCATATGAATCCTTATATGTATTGTGATAGTAATCTACATAGTCATTGTATACTATCATATAATCATCACGAGATGAAGCCGCTAAAGCAAATGATCCTACTGATACTGTAATAATAACCGCGAGTATAGCTGATAATATTTTTTTCATTTAAAATCACTACTTTACTTAATTTGATTTATAGATAATATATAATTTGTCGACTTTCTCGTTATCTGATATCAACATCACGGCCGGTTCTTTTGTCATGGGGTCAATTATTCCGACACAGAGCTTTATTTCTGAGTTTTCATACAGAGATAAATCAATTATGTTTTTTGTTGTCTTTTCAGTGCCAGGTAATAAAGTGGATAATTCCAGTTTTGTTTCGTATTTATCGAGAATATTGTTATCATTGTCGAGTACATACAGATATACCGGCCAATCCCAATACATTGGTGCTACACCGGTATTAGACCAGGTGATTTCAACTTTTTCCATTGATGACCATTTGGATTTTGTAACGACTGATTTCGTTACATTATATCTGTACCCCATATTGAATAGGACCTTGTCTATACCTTGCTTGAACAATTCATCACTCTCGTTTTTCAATTCAGGATATTTTGGTCCTAAGAAGGTAACATGAGATTCTGAAAGCATTTGAATTGTCTGGTCTATATTGACTTTCAACAACCAGTCCATTGATAATGAGCTGGTGAATTCACCACCGATAGGAGCTGTTTTCCATGCATCCATCATTGGTACCAGCGCATCAAGCTCCTCAGCTTGAGTATAATCGCCGCCGTATTGCAACCATTCATTCCAACTATCAGTGCTATCGGGATCGCCTGTCATGTCATTATACAAGCCAAAACCATATTCTGCTGCTGCTTTGAAGGGTCTTCTCATAAGCAGCTTTGCATTCGGGAAAGCATCCGGATAAGGTTCTATATACTTAAGTCTTGTTGTCTCATTAGGAATTCTTATTATACCGCCTTCATAATAAACATGCCATTCTCCCCAATGTCCAAGACTACCGAGTTGCACATAGCTGACAAAATCATCGTTGCCAAAGTATTCACCGAGTGCCTTTATTGCTTTTGCATGATATTCTATAAATATCTCATTATTGTAGTTTGGTGAATACCCCATACCGTATTCAATATCGTAATTTGTACCGTCGCCACTTGTTTTCTCATACAGCCAATCAGGGATATCTATATGTTCTTCGTCGGTGGGATAGTCACATTGAAAGCGCAATACTGCATGCTTACCAAGGCTGCGCCAGTATTCAATGTTATTATCTATTGCAATTTGTTCGAACGCATATAAACCTTCTTCAGGTTCAAACTCTCTGAAAGTAATATCGATATAAACAAGAGAATTATTGCCTACATCAGTTTTACTGGTAGCATCAGTTGCAAAACCCATAAGGGGATTATAATATATATCATTTGTAACTTGAAATTCTGTTGAAATTTTATTTCCAAACAGCCACATAGCATCCTCCCTTGTAAAGAAAATAATGGCGGCACTTATCATAATAGCGATTATCAGAACAAGTGCGATAATAATAACAATGAATTTTCTATTAGCCATAATATTCTCCGTCATACTGTATAACAGTAATATCTTCGACTCCCTGTATTTCCTTCATTTTTTCCACAAAGCTCATGCTGTCGCCTTTAAGATATATTTCGAGTGCCAATTCATACAAATTCTTTTTTGTAGTTTTAGATTTCAGGCGATATTTTTGTCTGCCCATAGCGATTTTGATTTTATCTTCGGTAAAATCACCGGTAAAATGAATGATTGCGATGTAAACCTTACCTTTAAATGACGTCTTTGACATGATAAGTATTACTAAAAATACTATTACCCATGATATACCTGCCAATGAATACATCTTTGCTCCGGCAATAATACCTGATGTGATTGCCCAGAACAAATAAAGTAAATCAAGAGGATCTTTTACAGCTGTTCTGAAACGAACGATACTCAACGCACCAACCATACCCAGAGAAATAACAATGTTTGTGCTGATTGCCATCGTAACCGCAGCGGTTATAACTGTCATACCGATTAACGTTATCGAAAGAGCTCTGTTGTAAACTACACCGCGATAGAATTTCGTATAAATCAGATTAATCATAAAACCAACAAACAATGCAACTAACAATACAGTTAATGCGGTCAGTGCATAATCTGTTGTAAATGTATCTACGAAATTCTGAAGTTCAAGTACCGATTGTTTTATAATATCTTTTGCACTCATAATTTGACCCTTCTTTTTTATATATTCTTTTTTAGCAACGGATTAAATGAAGCTGCACGCTCATAACAATAAGTAAATTTTGAAAATGCTTGAAAATCACCAGACGGAATCGGAAGCATTTCTTTTATTATCTGAGGTAAAAATGAAGTAAATTTAACTTCGAGAATCAGTTTGCCCGGTTCAAGTACATAAATTGACGGTAGTTCAGAATTGAACACATCTTTGAATAATACTGTCGATCGAACATCATGATCAAAGGTTATACGTACATCACCCGGTTCAAAAACATAAGGTTCCCTCTCATAATCTACAATACATTTCGGACGCAAAACCCTGCTGACACATTGATAATAGAATTCATTGCATAGATCATCTCCGCGTTTTAACAAAAAGTCGTTTTGGTTATCCATTAACATTTCTGTTTCTTCCCGTGATAATGAAGATGATTTTTTATTTATATAGTTAACATTTTTAATTTTGCATTCCAACTTTATAACCTTATCGCTGTCATCATAAAATCTGATTCGATATTTTTTTCTGTGCTGTATACCCATAGTTTTATCTACATATGCTGTACTCCAGTAGTCATCAAAATATACACTTCGTATCTTATATGAACCGTTACCTGCATTTTCGTCCAGACTCATAAAGTTAGAAATTTTGGCTTTGAGTATTTCTCTGTCAGCATAGTTGATCATGTATTTCAATTCGTGTCTGAATTGTGTTTTTTCTTGCATAACAATCTCCATCCCCTGTTTCGGACAAAATAGTCATGAAAAATACATGGAGATACGCGCCAATGTATCTTTGAGTCGTATATTTATCACGCTATTCTCCTATTTATCATATCAACTGTCCAGATATATTCCTTCCGAATCGATAAAGAATGAAATTACACCATAATGCCTAATACTATTTCTGTCTTCATAATAGTCAAAGGCAGCCTGTGAATAACCCGATTCATTTGTTGCAATAACTCTATAAAAATACTGTCCGTAAGGTAACATATTATATTCTATTTCAGGCAGTAACGCATCATCAGTTTCATAGATTATATTGTCAAATAAATAACTGTCGGAAACCTGTATTTTATATGTAATGCGTTCATTGTCAAGATCAAAAGCAACATCCCAGTTGAACCGCAGTTTGTTATCGTCGGTAATTATTGGAGTGCCAAGATAAAACGGCATTGGCTTTTCGAGTGAATTAAGATATAGTTGATAATTAATATCCACAAAATTATGCAACTCATTTAAAATATCATAATATTCATTTTGGGTTTGTCTTGCATATGCAATATCAGGCGTGCTGTACAGATACGGCATAACAACTTCGCTATATCTTTGTAAGAGGGGAGATAATTTATCTCTTGACAAATATGTCATAACTTCTTTTATCTTTTCATCAAGCTTCTGACGATAACTCTCAACCTTTAAGACACGCTGATGCAGTATACATCCCCAGTAATTAGAGATACCTATTTCATAGCCTTCAATACTATTTGTATCATTTATCCTTCTTGTATTCCAAGCACCATCATTATCCCATGAAATAAAATACCACTTTTCACTGTTAAGTGGGCTGTAAAGAAAATAATTACGGCTGGTTGTATCTACATTCCCGGTCAGAATTTGAAATGCCAACCATGTAAAGTAGTTTTCTTCATCAAAATACTTTGGAAAGGTCTCTTCGATTGGGACATAATAATCGTTCAGGTCTTCGAGTATATTAATCAACTTTGTATGATCGTTATTCCCCTTTATTTCAAGAACCTCTTCAAATCCTTTGAGGTCATATTCGGGATCATCAGCCATTTTTATTTTGTCTTCATATCTGAAAAACTCAAACATCTCAGCTTTATATAAACTGGCACCGGTATCAAATCCATGGTTTCTCAGGTATCTGTTATTAAATTGTTCAACCTGTGTGTAAAGTCCATAATCGATAAACTCACCGTTTGTTGTATTACTACCGGTCAGGTCTTTAACATATAAATGGACGAATTGTGTTCTTGCACTTATCATTCCGGGGATATTCTTCATCAGGTCATAGGAGAGCTTATTTCTGAATCTGACTGTATCGTATATATGTTTGTTTAATATAATTGTTCTCTGTTCGCGCCACATTCCTTTACCGTTATCAATTTCAATTTTATATGATTTCTGTGCTGCCGTTGAAGTAGTGTTACCTCTGACATTAACAATTGAATTAGGTGCTATAGCATCGTATCCAAATTGTCCTTCAACAAGCCCGTTTTCATCGCCAACCTGTAAAATCCCTTCAACTGCATATCTTTCGATTCCAAGATCCTGATAATAAAATACCGAATAGGAGTTTACTTCCTGCCATGTATGGTTTGTACCGTCGCCGGAGTTACCTTCTTTTACAGTCAAGTACATTGTAACAACTGAATAATCGTCATCAGGATTGTACCATAATGCTTTATCTTCGACAGTAATTCCATCACCAGTAGAACTCTCAGTGCTTGATTCGACAGCACTTGTTTCACTTTCATCAAAGATTGACTTAATATAGTCGCAGCCTGAGAATATGCTGACTGGAAATATAAAACAAATAAATATCAATAGTGCTTTCTTCAATTTCATAATAATCTCCATCCCGTGTTTAGGAACGAATAGTCATGAAAGATTTATGGATATACGCTCTTATGCGGGGTATATCTGTTATGCTTTCACGCTATCGTTACTTTCTACCCACTTTCTTGTTCTACTTTGAAGTCGTCATATCTACTGTTGATTTTTTAGCAATGTTGTCTTCATAGAATTTTCTTCTTGAACGTTGTTTAATTATTGCTCTTCTATCAAGCCTGTCACACAATACGGTTATTTTCCCTTCAGCCGACTTTGCAAATACCGGCTGCTCGCTTAAAACATGGTATTTTAGTTTTTTAAGATATATATTTAATCTGATGTAAACAGCAATACAAAATACTGCTCCACCGATTACAAGTCCGAAACCGTAATAAGAACTATTGCCGTATTTTAAAATCCATGTTGAAACATTTGTTACAACCGCAAATAACGCAGCTGACCATAGCGCGCCTTTATTATCAGCAAAGTACAGAAGGATCAGCATCATGCTGTTTGCTATTGTATACAAAGCATATCCTACACATAATACGCGAAACATACCAAGCATTCCTGCAGTGAATCCAATATCCAATTTTGGTATTAATATTGTTCCCAGGACGATAAAAATGATTGTTGAAAACATCTGTTTTTGTCCAAGATAGCTCAGTTCATCACGTAAAATACGAATCATATTTACCTCGGCTGTATCGATATCACCGATATTGCCTTCGTTATTAAACAAACTGAAATAATTTTTATATAAGGGATAAAACCTGACTTCAACAGAAGTAACAAAGTTTACTGTTGTAATCAAGATTGAAAAGAAAGCTATTAGTGCGGGAACATCGTATTGTGGTGCACCATAAAACAATCCTTGAATCTGAACGCCGAGCGGACTGGTCCACATTATAATCAAATGACCAAAAAGGCCAAAGGTAATTAATGCGCCTACCCAGGTTAATGCAGGGTATTTTTCAGTCCAACGTAGGAAATTCATTGATGTACCAAAGCCTTCAGGAAAATATTTATAAAGTAAACAGAAATACCAGCCTGCCAGAACACCGTATCCAATTATAACAGCTATCATTAGGACAATGATGTTATCCATTTCAGTGAAGGTAACCAATAAGAACCCGGTCGCAAATGCTATCAGAAGAGATACAGCAAATGCAATTAAGATACTTCGATAGTCTTTAATGGCTGTAAGATATGTTGTTTCAGTCCATACAACGACTAAAACAAGAAATAATAAAAGTGATAAAACCTGATATGCGAATGGAATACCTGCAAAATACAGAAATATTCCGTATCCGATACCGCCGATAACAAGCATTAATCCAAGGCTGCCATAAAAAGATGTCATTATTGCATCTTTCTTTTCCGAATATAACATATCTGCTGTAAATCTTGTTGTAATCATAGTAAAAAAACTTGTTACTGTCAGAGATGCCAACAAAGCATATGTTATCATCGATAATAAAAGTTCTCTGTTATGCTTTATGGTATTTCCATAATAAGCTAATAAGATCATTCCTACAAGAAGCAAAACTCCAAGCAACATAGGCCCGGTTGTTACAATACCGGCATAACCGTAAGCTCTCAGCGTCGCAACAAGTCCTTTTCGTGAGAAGAGACGCTTAAGTTCAAACCCGATTCCTGCCACTTTTTGATTACCTCCTCATAGTTATCCGAATAGTTTTTTACCATGTCTTCATGTAAAAAGCTGTTTTGTACTCGTTTCTGACCTATAATACCCATGCGTTTACGATCATCTTCATTCTTACATAAAAACTCAATCGCACTTGCTATTGCTTGAGAATCCATTGGCGGCACACATATTCCGGCACGTCCCATAGTATCATATCCGGTACCCTCAAGAATTTCCCGGCAACAGCCAACATCTGTAGTAACACAAGGTCTACGTGCTGCAAGTGATTCCAATACTGACAGCGGCTGTCCTTCCGAGATGCTTGTCAATAATGTAAAATCAAGTTGCGAAAGGTATTTAACAACGTTTGTATTACCGACAATAAGAACATCCTTAATTTGAAGCTGCTTTATTAGATCCTCACACTCTTCGTAATATTGCTCATCGTCAGTATCGCCCAGTATATGAAGTCTTGCGTTTTGAACTCTTTGTTTAAGTTCAAAGAAAGAATAAATCATTGTTTTTAAATCTTTTATTGGATGGAAACGAACAATTGCTCCAATATCAATGAATCCATTGTCCTCTTTATCTGGTACAAGCCCAAAGCTGCGAAAATGTATTCCGTTACCAATAACTTTTAACTTATAAACTGGGCAACCAATCTGTTCCTGAATATGCATAGCACGGTTAAAAAGTGATGTTACACTCGATGCTTGAAAATATGCACATTTTGAAAGCATATAGAAAAGTGAAATCCAGTTCTGCTTAAAGTATGGTTTAACCCAAGTTGAGCGAAGAATTTCCTCTTCCCTCTCTCTTGTGTATATGCCATGCTCTGTAACAACAAGCGGTTTTTTCTTAATTGCACTTGCCATTGCACCCAACAGACCACCATAACCGGTTGATGTTGAATGATAAATATCAGCATTGGGAATTTTCTGTTTCATTATATAAAGCATAGGTAAAAGCATTGATCTTTGTGTATGAAATAATTCTGCAAATGATATGTATTGGTATCTTTCGTGGCTCATATCCAACAAGATATTAAGAAATGCTTCACTCATCAGAAAAGCCAGAACACCGATTTGTTTTTGATTATACAACCTGAAAAGTACATTCCAATCGGGATTTTCGCAAGTTATCAGCTGTCTGTGTGCTTCTATCTCAATTTCACTGAATTTTATTAGATCGCCTTTATTTACTTCCATTTTCATTGCATCATCAAGGAAAATTTCATTGATCTCGACAACATTTGTGGGAAGGTCGTATTTAAATCTACCTCTGTTCTTAGATTCAGCTCCAATAACCCACAAAACAAATTGGTGTTGAGGCATAGCTTGCATATAGTTGTGAATCCAGCTTGAAACACCACCACGTACATATGGATAACAACCTTCAAGTATAACGCAAATACGCAAACTGCAATACCTCCTTAATTTTATTTTTCAATCAATAGTTAAATTATAGTTTAGCTATTGATTTATTATTTCTCGATTTTTATTTCAACATGATCTGAAACCGCAGTCAGCATATATAATTCATTGCTTAACTTATCAAGTCCACCACCAACAACAGAAACCGGTTCACCTTCTCTGATGCGAATCATCAGATATGCTTCATCGTAAAAATTGTCGATATCAATTATATATTTATCTCCCTGTGTCTTACGGGAAACTCTTATTGTTGCATATCTTTGTATAGCTTTTGATGTGTCAGTTGCACTTAAATTCCTAATATTAGGTGCTGAATCATATAGCCATCCAATATACTCCTCAAAGTTATTTCTCATCATTTCCCAACCAACTTCAGCTCCTCTATCAGGATCCAAAGCGTCATCAGGATGAATGAAGTGAGAATTAATATAATGAAAATTCAATTCGTTGAAAGCCAGCCATTTGCTATATGTATCTATTGAAGTTCCTGATATTATACGCGGAAGGTTTATAATACCATCTTCATCAATACAAAATTCCTGTTCGTATTCAATATCCTCTTTTATATAAATACCTGAAAAGGTTTTTATTTGCGGATAATTCGCAACCAATAGCTTTCGGCCCTCGTCTGATAGAATATTTGATGGCGGAACATATATATCATATATAAATTCCGGGAATAGCATTTTAGTGAAGGTTGTCAATTCATCAAATGCTTCAATTACATCTGTTTCAGATTTCCAAGTCTGATAATTCAACTTGTTTTTATAATCAAAATCTCCGAACACCAGCGGTTGATGATTATAACCGTGATAACCGAGTTGCCCGCCATTATCAAGCAACATACTGCCAAAATAAATAAATGAAGTTAGGTCACCATATCTGTCAAAGGGTGCAATGGTTTCTTTAGTATATTGTTCTATTACAAGCCCGGTATATTTCAAACCATATTTCTTTGATAAGTTCAACATGTCAGGCCACCATATATTGGTCATAAAGCTTGATATATCTCTGTTATAAAATTTTGTAATATATTCATTATATCCATTCGGAATCGGTGCGGGAAAGTCATCAATAAAGAAGGTTGATGCATTGATTACCGGATATGAAAACTCGTCTTCAAGTAAAGAATAAGATGCTAAAGTAATTCCTCTGGTATCCTTCTGCGTTGACGGAAATGTGTTAACAACGAATTTTCCTTCTCCATAATCTGTTTCCCATAGAATCGGTATTCCTTTATCAGAGCGTATATGGACTGTAGCTTTAGATGATAATCCTATATCAAGCATTAAAATTGGATCTTCCCAGCTATACTCCAAATTTTCAGAACCAATCATGAAGTCTGAAGTTATCTTTAATCCTGTCATAGGTGTATATGTCATACCGCCTTCATCGATACTTAGCCAATTAGATATAACCAATAGGCTTGAAGTTGGAATTAATGGATTAAAAAATAAAACTCGCCCACCATCTCTTACCCAGTCTGTAAGAGTAAAAATTTCAAGATCAAAAATATTTAAATCAGAAATAACACAAACCGCTGTCCGGTAATTTGTCAATTCAGGCATACCTGAGTTGCTGATATCAACGACATCATATCCAACAGATGCAGCATCCAGTATATATTCCATATATGAACAGAATGAATCGGCATATTCATCTTCTGAAGATGTCAGTATAACACATTCTTTTTCAAGTGTTGATATTTCTTTCTTGTTTTCTATAATATTTGTTGGTAAATATGAAAGAGAACCCCTTTCAATATTGACACTAATACCATTTCTTTCAAAGCCAAGAAAAACAGCAATAACTAGTAAAAAAATAATTGGATATAAAATTTTATGAAGCTTAATTGATTTTCCCATATCAAATTTACATATATAGTATTGGACATATTTTTACTATATAATGCATAAACCTCCTTCATTGATTATTCCAATATGATAATTTTTGTTGGGTTGACGGAGATAAGTAACTCCTGCTTTTTGTGATATCGCTGAGCGTACTTTTCAACATAACAGCATTTCCTGTTAAATGATAATATTTGATTCTGGTTAACAAAATATCTTCATTCTTTGACCATTTCAAAATCGCTTCATCAAGTAATTTGTTTGCTTTCTGAAATATACCCATCTCAATTAAATTATTAATAGCTTCAATGTATAAATTTACTCCGGTATTAGGATATTCCAATCGTTTTGTTAAAATGGAATCATATCTTTGTCTTTGCATATAAAGTAAGCTATCCTGCATTAATCCACTATGTATATAATCCCGAATCGCAAAAATATACGTTTCAATCGTATTGACATCGTTGGAGTTAATTTTATAATTCTTTTCAGCTAATCGAATTTGAATCTCATATTCACGTTGTATTTCCATTATAGCTGTCGAAGCATAATGCGTAACTTCAATATCATCATTTTCACGAGCACGCTGCAATAAATTGACATATTGTTTCGGATCCTGTTTTAATACATCAATCATTATTTTTCTTCTTGTTTCCTGGTCATTGATAAGAATTGCTTCTTCAAGCGGTACAACCGATTGCTCGCTTGAGTCATCTGTCATCGATATCGCTTTATAATCATTGTCGAGCATATTTAATTTTTCGAGTTGAATTTCACGTGAACCCGAAAGATTTTTTCTTAAGTATTTATCAGCTTTTAAAGTTATAAATATACCACAAATCGGCAAGAAAAGTATCAGAACAAATAGCTGCATGGATATTTCTAATACATCAGTTTTTATCAGAACAAACATTATCAGCGATATAATCGCATGTAAAATTAAAAATATAATAAGATAAAAATCGAAAGACATAAAATTGTTTTCTGTAGTTTGTATATTCATTTACATTGGACTAACAGAAAAGCTTCCCCCTTTCGAAATTTGCATTAAACTTTACCTTCATTTGTTAAATCATCAGAAATCTGATTAAACGATAAACCGGCTTTCTTTAATCTTCCGAGCACGAATGGAATATCTTCTTCGGTTGCTTGCGAAAGAATTATATAAATTTGCCCGTTATCTCCTTCGCCCACAACATCACTTTCGCGAAGGTACTTCTGAAGTTGAAGTCCTACCTCATTAATTGTCTCAGGCGTTGCTTCAACGCTGATAAGTGAATATTCTGAGATGGCAACTTCCTCCATCTGAGCTCTAACGCGAAGTACATCTCTGAAAGCATCTTTTTTCAATATTCTTGTGTTCGGGAGATAAAATTCATCTGTAAATCTATCGTTATACTGCTGTGCTCTAAGAAGAGAAACTTCAATCAAATTACACACTATCTTGAGGAGGTTCTCAAAATACATTGCCATTTGTTCGTGTGATACTTTATTAATCATAACAAGAAGTGCAAGGTTATCATCTCTGTATATTGGGAAAACATAATCAGGATAACTTGGAATACAATCAATATTACGCCAAACTTCGTTTTTTCTGAGTTTTCCAATCAGCAGATCATATTTATTTAGATCGATTGATTTTGCTGTTGACTCTATAATTTTTTTGGAGCAAACTCTTAATCTTCCAAACACACTGTTTTTCTCAATAGAGTATATACTGATTGTCTGGTTCTCAAGAATATCCTCAAGTGATAATAATGCTTCCTTAAATATAAGATCAGGTAAAACTGTATTAAGTTTTTTTGTAATATCAAGAATTCGTCCAAAGCTGTCACGATATGAAATAATTTGTCTTTTAAACTGCTTTTTGTTTTGTAGGCTACTGTTATATACATCATTTAAAAACTTATATCTTCTTTCAAGATCATTTTTTTCATCATTCAAATATGTATAGTCATTGACATGCTTGTCTTTTGTATAACCTGTAATAGCACCAGCTATAAAATAAGCAGCATATGGTAACCAATTATCAATGTTATATACTATAAGCCGCCAGTCCATACCGTCATTCATATATCCTATTGTTAAAGATATTGAAGCGAGGAATGCTGCAACAAATCCGGTGTTTAATCCATGAATAGAACCAAGTAAAACAATAAAAAGTAATCTAAAATCAACAAATTGGAATTGCGCTGTTGTTGAAGTAACTGTATTCAATAATTCCATAATAATATAACCGATAGCAAGTTCTATTGTTTTTAAGATATTTGATTGAGATTTGAAAAAATCAATTATTTTCTGTTTAAAATATGATATTTTTGATATATTTTTTGCATTAATGTTTTCTATAAGGAGGTTTATATCATCTTCTACATTAATGAGTGGCACCCAGTCAAATTCGCGTTTGGCAATATTAGAATATACCGGTTGATATACCATCGCCGGTTTGTCTGAGAAGGAAATTCTTGTTGTATGAACAACCCTTCGTAAGCTTACACTCAGTTCTGAAAAGGTCAGCTGTCTTGCTCCCTGTACATTAATTGTTATAATTTTTTCAGGCCAGTCTTGAATTATTCGTACCACCAGCTCAGACAAATCTTCTTGAGATAAAAAATCTACAAGCTGATGTTCACTGCCGCTGATTTGAGCAAAGTTTTTGGTTGCTATTTGTTGAATCAAGTTTCCGATTATAGATACATTCTCATAAAGTCCGAAAAGTATCGGAACTCGTAAAGTCACAATAGAAAGCCCATTGTTTTTCCTATATACTTCGCAGAGCTTCTCACAAGAATGCAACAATACTCCGGCTCCGTCACCCGGTACCGGTTGAGTTTCTTCTTTTACACTTATTAAGCCCTGATAAACATAAGTTGATGAAATAAAGATAACTCTTTTTACATCATAGTCGGAGCAAAGTTTAAGCGTAATTTCGAGATCCTGCAGATCATTGAAATATCCACGGTTTTCATCCGGTCTTCCGGCAAAATAGATTACTGTTTCAAATGAATATGTCGAGAAAAGCTTCATAAAACCCTGTGAAGACAGCTGTTCACTAAAGCTCTTACATTCTTTGCCTATTATATTTTTATTAATATCGTTCGAAGCAAGCACAACCTTATATAAATCTGTAAGTTTATCAACAAAAGATGTTGATATCGATTTCAGACTTCCGGTCAATAAAATCTCCACAAAATTCCCTCCGGTTTATATTTTATATTGCTGTTCTATTTGTTTTTTATGTTTTCATATATCCAATGTATATCATCCTTGCATTTTATAAATGCATCTACATATACAGGTGAGAAATATATTCCTCCATGATTAGCAATATAATTGAACCCATCTTCGAAGCTCCAGGCTTTCTTGTAGTCGCGTTCTGCTGTAATTGCTTCAAAAACATCAGCGATACATGCGATCTGAGAATAAATATGTATATCCTCACCTTTGAGCCCAAAATACCCGTTGCCGTCATACCTTTCATGATGTTGCTTTGCGATAAGTGCAGCTGTTTGTAAAAACTCATTCTTACTTGATGATAAAATGTCATACCCATGTTGAGCGTGCATTTTCATTTGTTCATATTCTTCGGTTGATAATGTTCCTTCTTTATTTAATGTTTTTTGGGGGACCATTATCTTGCCTATATCATGTAAAAATGATGCTTTTGCAACCATCTCAGCTTGTTCCTTCGGCATCCCAGATTGATAACATATTGCATAAACATAATGAGATACATTACGTACGTGAGTCATATTTGATTTATTCTGTAGAAAAATATCAAGAAGTTTATCGATATTACCTATGTCTGTCGGTTTATATAACATCAACCAGGTATCGTCAACAAAATCTTTTTCTTTTATTTTGATTTCTTTTCTCTTTAAGTGATAAGCTTGTACCAGCGATATTATGCTATATAATGTAAAAGTAAACATAACAATTAGTGTAATCATATATCCTCTATTAAGAGAAAATACCATACAATAACTAATATAGCTCAATGAAACAAGGAAAATTGGGAATAAATAAACCCAACCATTTTCCTCTTTTGGTAATTTTTTTAATAACAGTATAACTAATATCATAAAAGCAATTAATATATATAAACCGTAATATTTCGCGAGCACATATAGTAATAAATCATGTGTTGTAATTAAGAATACCGTAAGATATAGGATACCTACCGAAACCAATCCATATAAAAAGCCGCTTGATAAACCGGTTATTTTTATAGCTGCATAAAACAACATAACTCCGGCAAGCATTGCTATAGAAATAGTAATTTTCAAAAGCAGAAAATTGTTTAAATTATTATAAAAAAAAGCACCTAATAGTATGGAATATATGCAAAATATAATACCTGAATAGCCAATCGGCATCAGTCTACTTTTGACACGGATATTTTTTGATAAAATCCCTGTTGAAACAGATATTATTGATAAAATGCTAACAGCTATGATAAAAATAATATTTAAAATACCTGTAATTGATAATGGAACCGTTGCATTTTGTTGTTTTGAGATATATGAAGTAATTTTTGGTACAAATGACGCTCTGATGATTATATCTATTGTTGTTTCATTTTCTGAAGGAGATATTTCCAGCTGATAATAAAGCTTTGAGCCTAATTGTACGGTTTCATCAATTGAATCTATTATTTTTCCATGATTTATTTTAATTAATACCTGATTGAAATAAGTATTTACGTAAAGATATTGTGTATCATTCGATGCTTCGAGTATTTTATTCAGCCTGATATAATTTTTATCTATTGAAGTAATTATATTACTAAGTGAATTGATTTGTTTGTATTCAACATTAGAATTGTTAAGTTCGGGCATATTGCTTCCTACAGCATATTGCCAGTCCTTAAGAATCTTTGTGTTGCCATATACTATTGTATCATTATTATCAAGATATAAAAAAGCAGCAAATAAACAAAATACGCAAATCAAAGCCATAAAAAAACATATAATAGCTTTTGAACGATAATTCTCAAAGCTGTTATTGAGTTTGGCAGATTTGAAATTAGTGTCCATTTATATACCTCAATTTATTTAAAATTATTGAATATGGCATAAAAAAGACTGTTTGTGACTTTCTTATGCCATTTAATTTTACTTATTAAATATATCATATCACTAAATTCTTAAAATTTCAAGAATTTTTACTGTATGTTCTTACCGAAAACATCAATCGGTTTAATTTTGGTATTTATTTTCAAAGCCTCTGCATGCTTTGAATTATCTTTTGATATCTCACTTTTTGTATCATATGTAAGGTCAGAATACGACCTCTGCTCGGGTGAAAGATCGGCATACTGTCTCTGTTCGGAAATTCTGTTTTCATCATTACGTTTTGCAGATTTTTCCTGTCTACTGTAACGGTTTTCATCATCTCTTGAAAAATTTAACTTAGAGAGAAATTCCTCGCGTGCATCTTTTGTCGGAGTTGTAGATTGTTCTTCATATTTAAACTTTGGAATTCTGATACCCGAAATGCTTGCTGCTTCAGCCAATTCATTTACACGCTTTTTCAAATCAAGCGCAATTTTTTGGGTTGGTATCATATCCTTTTCGATACGTTCGTTATAAGCATCAATAACCCAAAGGCTTTCAAATACTTTATTCATGGATTTTGATAAGTCATCCGCTACAGCAGAATAATCAGAACGCACCTCTCCGATGATCTTTTTCATCTGATAATTTGCATCTTCAACTGCTGCTATATATGTATCAATATGATTCATAATTTCATCGGAAGTTGTCTTACGGATTTTATCCATTTCATTTAAAGCACGATCCCTGGTTGTTGACATCATATAGTCATTGTTATATAAATCATACTTTGGTCTGCTGTTCTGCATCTGAAGCTGTTCTTTGTAATTTGCAATCTGCCCGGCAAGAGTATCATTTTCATGCATCAACGCTGTGATCCGGGCATTTCTGTCGTCACGCAATTGAGCATACTTTTCTACAAGAGCAGCATTTTCTTTTTCAAGTTCTTGTACTCTCTTCGATAATTTATCGTGCATATCAGTATAATCGCGAGGTGATTTTGAAGTTTCTCTCAGATAAGATAGTTCTTCATTTGCGGAATTCAATTCCATTGTCAGTGCAGTAAGCTTTGATGTCATTATATCTATTTGACCTTCAAGTGTACTGATGTATTCATCTGCACTCTTTTTATCATATCCCCAGATTGTCTTCTTCATACCGATACCTCCTTTCCATATTTTAAAATAAATACAAAAGCTGCAAAACAATAATTACAGGGTAATTATTAATCTTGCAGCCAGTCAATCATAATAAGTACATAATGCAATTGCAATACATACATTATTTTAGACACTCAGCTTTGCGTCGTCAGCTTTCGCTGACTTTGCCAAATATTAAGTGTAAAATATAGTTTACAAAATCTCCACAACTGTATTATATACATTAATTCTTAACTTGTCAATAGCATATTTGCATTATTATTCATTTTTTATTTTTTATTTTTTCAATTAGCTCATTAATAAAGTCAACAATTTGCATACTTCCCTTATCACCTTCATCACGGCTTCTGACAGAGATTGTCTTTTCTTCTTCTTCTTTGACACCAATGACCAGCATATAAGGAATCTTTTGAAGCTGAGCTTCTCTGATCTTATACCCGATTTTTTCCGATCTTATATCCATTTCACATCTGATACCGGCTGTTTTTAATGCGTTTAGAACAGAAGTTGCATATTCATTGACTTTATCTGAAATTGGAAGCACTTTAACTTGAAGCGGTGATAACCAGAGTGGGAATTTTCCTGCAAAGTGCTCTGTTAATATACCAATAAATCTTTCTATTGAACCGAAAACTACACGGTGAATCATTATCGGTCTATGTTTCTCACCGTCAGCTCCGGTATATTCAGCTTCAAAGCGTAGCGGAAGCTGAAAGTCAAGCTGAATAGTACCGCACTGCCATGTTCTGCCGATTGAATCTTCAAGATGGAAATCGATCTTCGGTCCATAGAAAGCACCATCACCTTCATTAATCTTATAATCCAATTTAAGCTCATCAAGTGCTTTTTTCAAGCTATTTGTTGCATGTTCCCAATCCTCATCCGAACCCATGTGATCCTCAGGCATTGTTGAAAGCTCTACATGGTATTTGAATCCAAACATGCTGTAAACTTCATCAATAAGTCTTACGACACCTTTGATTTCATCTGTGATTTGATCCTCTGTCATATAAATATGAGCATCATCCTGAGTAAAACAGCGCACTCTCATAAGTCCGTGCAAGGCTCCGGATTTTTCGTGGCGATGAACAAGTCCCAATTCACCCATTCTTATGGGGAGATCTTTGTAAGAATGCATTTCGGATTTGTATACAAGCAAGCCACCCGGACAATTCATAGGTTTAATCGCATAATCTTCTTCATCAATGACTGTAGTATACATATTTCCCTTGTAATGTCCCCAATGTCCGGAGGTTTCCCAAAGGTTTCGATTGAGCATGATAGGAGTGGATATTTCAACATATCCCTCTCGTTGATGAATTTGATGCCAGTAATCAATGAGAAGGTTTTTAAGAATCATTCCTTTGGGAAGGAAGAACGGAAAACCGGGACCTTCATCCAACATCATAAATAAACCGAGCTCTTTGCCAAGCTTGCGGTGATCGCGTTTTTTTGCTTCTTCTATTCTGTTGAGGTATTCATCAAGCTCTACTCTTGTAGGGAAAGCTGTTCCATAAATACGAGTAAGCATCTTGTTCTTTTCACTGCCGCGCCAATATGCACCTGCAACTGATGTCAGCTTGAATGCTTTTACAACACTTGTGTTTTTAAGGTGGGGTCCTGCGCAGAGGTCGGTAAAATCGCCTTGTTTGAAGAAGCTAAGTGTTTCTCCATCAGGGAGATCCTGAATAAGCTCAACCTTATAGGATTCATTTAAGCTCTGCATAAACTTGATTGCTTCATCTCTAGGCATTGTATATTGTTCAAGTGGAATGCTTTCTTTTATTATCTTCTGCATCTCGGCTTCTATTGTCGGTAATGTTTCAACAGTGAATGGCACTTCTGTGTCAAAGTCATAATAGAATCCCTCATCGATTGCGGGACCAATCGCAAGCTTAGTTTTAGGGTAAAGTCTCTTTACAGCCTGTGCAAGTATATGTGAAGCTGTATGTCTGTATGCATGTTTTCCCTGTTCGTCATTAAAAGAACTTTCAACAACCGAGCCGTCTTTAAGAATAATTTTCATATTGATTTCCCTTTCACAAAATATTTCGAAAAAATAAAAAACCCTGGCGCAGTTATACTGCTCCAAGGGTGTAATTGATTTATCAATTATCACGGTTCCACCTTGATTTTAACTCTGAGGGACTAATATTATTTCTTATAAAAACAATAAAATAAATTATATAATCCCTTTTCTTTAACGCAGAATCACGGCAATGCTTAGATGCTTTCGCATGTTTACACGCAGCTCCGGAGTGGTCTTCGCTCAAACTCTGCAAAAAGGAACTTTCAGCGCATATTTGTATGCATTCCTTTTCTCTGGTTGCTATATATGAGTTACTCTCTCCATCAAAGCTATTATTATATTTGTTTTATAATATCACAAAACAAAAAATATGTCAATATTTATTTTCAATCAATTATTTCAAGCTTAATTTTCCAACATAAAATTTTTAATACCACTGCATCTATAATATCTTGTGATATTTCGTTGCTTTTTACTGCTTCTATTATAGAAGCATAAAGAATTTTATATTCCGAAGTACATATAATGTCATTGCCTGCCAGCACCGCTTTTACTGCAACCTCCTCTTCACTAATGAAGTCATGTATTGCCTGCATATCCAAATCATCCGTCACAATTATTCCATCAAATTTTAATTCATTGCGTATAATATCATGCACATTTTTTGATAACGATGCAGGATTGCTACCGTCCATACACTCTACAATATTATGTGATACCATAATTGCATCAGCACCGGCATTTATACCTGATATAAAAGGAAGAAAATCATTTTCAACAAAAGTTGAATACTCACGATAATCATAAGAAAGCTCTTTATGAGTATCTTTATTATCACTGTATCCGGGAAAATGTTTCAGTACACTGCCAATATTGTTTCTTTTCATTTCGGATATGACTTTTCGGACATATTCCGATGTCAGTACAGGATCAGTGCCAAACGATCGTTTAAATATGAAGCTTGAAGTCTGAGTTGGAACATCACATACAGGAGTAAGGTTTATATTGACTCCAAGCGATAAAAGCAGCTCAGATTTTTCTTTAGTATCGCTTGTAATCAGTTCCCAACCGTTTTCTTTGTATAAATCCTGCGATGCCCGAAAAGGAACTCCCCTGAACTGTCTGTATCTGCTGATACGATTTACTTCTCCGCCTTCTTCATCCGTAGCAATTATCATACCAAATTTTGCTGCTTCCTGATAATTTGAAATTGTATCTATAACATCACTTTTTAATTTGTTGAAGTCCTTTGCAAATAAAACATATCCGCCCAGATGATATTTATTGATATGATCGATTGCATCTTCTTCCTGACACCTCACAAGAAACATCTGTCCGACTTTTTCTTCAACGCTCATTATGTCAAGCAATTGTTTTGCTCTTTCTTCTATCGAAATATTCGCTGTATCAACAATTACTTTTTCGATATTCGCAGTCTGTACTCCTATATTATCATTAATCCTGCCATAATAATATATTGTAGCAGGATGACCTAAGATACATTTTATATTGTCAGCTTTGATAACATTATCTGTTACAATAAATGCATAAACCTTATTATCAGATAATATCCGCAGAATGTTATTACTGAAATCTGTTGTGATACCATCTATTCTGCGTAGTTGGTTATCAATCAGACTGCTTGTCTCAGATTCTACTCTACTGACAAATATAAATGAATCTTCGGAAATCTCATTTTGCGATTCAATGTGATCAGAAAAGTCACAAGAAGATAAAGCTAATATTAAAAAAATAGATAATATAACTATAATTATATATTGGTTTAAGTGTTTTATAAGCTTAACCCGGTTCTTCAAATTTTGATTTGAGTCTACATTATTTTCAATTTTGCATATAATGAAACTGGGATATCAAATATTTATTATACTTCCGAAAGGAGCAGAATTTATGTCGGAAAATTTAAATAATTTAGAAAACACAATACAAAATACAACTACTGATCCATCAAACTTATCATGCCCTTATCACTGCCCTTGCTTATGCGAGTGTGTCAAAGATATTGTCGAATTGCATAATTCAAAATGTATTATTGACACCTATATATATAAAAATGGTTATCAATTCTTCTGTTGCTGCGGTTTCAAAGGAGTTATTGTCGGATATGGAATATGTGTAAAGTATATAGACTGTCAAGGATGTCAAAGAACAAAAAATCAAGAAGGTAGTGTTATCTTTTGCAATGTTCCGCATTGCTTTGGTAAAAATATAACAGTGCATATATGCAGTAAACCAAAAACAAAGGAATGTCCGAATGCTGTAATGGTTGAATTTCCTGTTATAATATGCGATTGAACTATTTCTAAAATAAATAGAAGGCATCACTTAAGTGATGCCTTCTGCTTCTTATTCGCTGACTTTTGGAATTTCTTCAAAATTTTCAAGGATGTTATCAATATTATCAGAGCCGAAAACTGTAATTATTATACCTATCATATATTTTCCTTCTTTTCTTATATAATAATACTGTGTTATTCCTGATATTGATGCTTCGATATACTGATATTCATTACCGGAAATTGTTTTAGTATTTAATTCAGAAAAAGTATATGTACCTATTCCCGAATCATTCAATTGATCTTTAAGTGTTTTAATATAATTTTCATATGTAATGCTTGCATTGCCTGTCTTTGCTAAATTCTCCATCATAAAAATTATATTTTAATTTGTGCTGTTGTTTTTTACCATCATGTCATAAATTGTTGTTAAATCAAGCAACTCTTTTGAATACTTATCATTATCAATATAATCAATACCAAGCTGCATCATTTTAGAAATTTCTTCATCGGTCATTACTAACCAATTATCTGCATTTTTAAATCTTAAATTTGCGAATTCATTTGTATAAACGTTATCGTTCCATGTGCCTCTCTCTGCATTCGGAGATAATGTATCCTGAATAATTGAACACCCTGCCAAGTTTAGAATCAACATTGAGATAATCATTAAAATAACAACTGCTTTTTTCATTTTTATAGTCATTCCTTTCACCGTTTCGTGGAGTTTTGTGCTGGTTTTACGAAGTAAAATTTACACCATACTGTTTGGTGTAAAAGGTACAAAACTCTGTTTCTGAAGGTTTACTTTCAGAATTCTTCCTCTTTCGTTTTTTTATTTTATTTCCACATATGCAAGTGGTAATAAATCTCTGATCCCGGTTTTGCTTATATTTCTGTTTTCGTCATTGAGGATTACCTTTATATCCGGGCAGTATTCGAACAGCATCTGTCGGCAGTTGCCGCAGGGTGGTACAAGGTTATTTAATGAGTGATGATGAACTGCTACAATAGTATCAAATTCTCTCTCTCCTGCACTAATTGCTTTACCTATAGCGATGAATTCAGCGCATGAGCCGTGAATTCCGTCGCAATTGATTCCGCTGTAAGTATTTCCGTTTTTACAACGAATAGCAGCGCCAACAGTGTGATAATATACGCCGTCGTCAAAATTCTTATCCAGTACATCAAGAGCTTTTTTTATCAGTTCTTTGTCAGTTTGAGTAATATCGTATAAATTCATTTTCTCACCATCCTTTCCAGATTATATCATTAAATTTTCCAAATTGCAATACATATTTTTTCAAAATAAAAAGAACCGGAGATAATACTATTCTCTCATAAAACATGACGTTAAAATTCTGCAAAAAACCCATTAAGCAAAGGTTTTTCCTTGAATTTTATCTATGTTTTTAATCGAGATAAGTATAACTCCAGTTCTCTATATTATATCTTGTTATATTCTTGCAACACCTGTTTTACGTGCTGCTTCGGCAACTGCAGCAGCAACCGCTTTTGCGACATTCCTGTCGAGTGCTGATGGAATAATAAAGTCAGGTGATAGCTTTTCATCCGGAACATATGCGGCAATAGCTCTTGCTGCTGCGATTTTCATCTCATCATTTATATCGCTTGCACGGACATCAAATACACCGCGGAAGATACCCGGGAACGCAAGTACATTGTTAATCTGGTTCGGATAGTCGCTTCTGCCTGTTCCGACAACTGCCGCGCCTGCTGCTTTGGCAAGGTCGGGCATAATTTCGGGAACAGGGTTTGCCATCGGAAACAGAATCGGATTTTTGTTCATTGATTTGACCATCTCAGGTGTTACGCAGTTCGGAGCCGATACACCAATGAAGACATCAGCGCCAACCAATGCGTCTGCAAGAGTACCCTTGACACACTTCTGATTAGTGATCTCAGCCATCTCAATCTTTTCAGAGTTGAGATCTGCACGACCTTTATATATTGCACCTTTACGGTCGCAAAGAATTACATCCTTCAGTCCCATGGAAATAAGAAGCTTGATTATTGCTATGCCTGCGGCGCCTGCACCACTTGTCACAACCTTAATATCACTGAGCTTTTTGCCTGTGAACTTCAATGAATTGAGCATTGCAGCAAGACAGACAACTGCTGTACCATGTTGATCGTCGTGAAATATCGGAATATCGCAGCATTCTTTAAGCTTTCTCTCGATTTCAAAGCAGCGGGGTGCTGAAATATCCTCAAGGTTTACTCCGCCAAAGCTGCCTGCAAGAAGACGAACAGTATTTACGATATCATCAACACTCTTTGAACGAATACAAAGAGGAATTGCGTCTACATCACCAAAGGTCTTGAAAAGCGCGCATTTACCCTCCATAACCGGCATACCTGCTTCAGGACCAATGTCACCGAGCCCGAGAACCGCTGTACCGTCGGTTATGACTGCAACAAGATTCCAGCGTCTTGTATATTTGTAGCTGAGGTCTGCATCCTTTTGTATTTCAAGGCAAGGTTGAGCAACACCCGGTGTGTAAGCAAGCGAAAGATCGTCACGTGTATTGAGCGGAGCGCGGCAAATAACTTCAATCTTTCCCTGCCATTCTTCATGCTTTTTAAGTGATTCTTCTGCGTAATTCATTTAAAAATTCCCTTCGTATATAATAACTATAATTTAAATGTCAAGTGATACTCTAATTTTTTCAAGTAGCATTGGTAAGGATTATAATAATTTAATTTGTTAATTACCGTTAAGAATATGTTAATCGAAATTAAGAAACCGTTAATATCATTAATTTGGTGATTCGATCATTCTATACCCAACCCCGATTTCTGTTATAATATATTTAGGTGTAGACGGAGTTTTTTCTATCTTGTGACGTATATTTGCCATATTAACCCGCAAAATCTGATTGTCAGATTCAACCTTCGGTCCCCAAATACATTTTATAATATATTCATATGTAAGCACCCTGCCTGCATATTTTGCAAGTAGAGCTACGATTTTATATTCATTCTGTGTCAGATGCACTGCCTTTCCTTCAACCGTCAGACAGCGTCTGTCGAAATCAATAACAAAGTCATCGCAAACGAAAACACCTCTTTCGGCTGTTTCATTTACACCATCGGAGTTTCTTATATGCCGCAGAGCAGTTCTGATTCTTGCAAGCAGCTCTCCGTTTCCAAAAGGCTTTGTTATGTAGTCATCCGCACCTAAATCAAGAGCTTTTATTTTATCTCTTTCGTGGGTTCTTGATGAAACAACGATAATAGGAATCGCAGACCATTCACGAACAGATTTGATTATCCTCATTCCATCCATATCTGGCAGGCTCAACTCAAGCAATATAATATCCGGACAATAGGAGGTTATCATCATAAATGCTTCTGAACCGTCTTTTGCTCGAATTATGTCATAATTATTCATGCTTAAAATTGTATTGAGATAATTACAGATGTTATTATCTTCATCAACCAATAAAACACTGTGTCTATTTCCCATAACCTTTATCTCCAAAATATAACTTACTATTTAATTATTCTATCAGAAAAATATGTCTAAATAAACATCAATTTAATTTATCATAACACAAAATCAATATTAATTTAATGATACAATATTAATATTTCGTTAAATTCGTGTGTTGTATGTTAAGATACTGTTAATGTGTGTTGCTATGTATTGAATATTAATAATCAAAATGTTAATATAATTAAGATAAAAATGTCGATATTAATACATATATAATACTAATCTCTCATAAAACATTATAATAAAATTCTGCGAAAAAACCCATTTGTTAAAGGTTTTTCCTTGAATTTTATTATGTTTTTTAATCGAGATTAGTATAAAAATCTAAAAAAGCTGTACTGTAATTCTTTACAAGGTGCGTTTGCTTTTTCAGTGTGATTACAACAACCTTGTTGCGTTTTCCAACACGGCTGTTTTTTTAAGGATTTTTAGGTAATACCTTTTGTATTAAATCGATGAAAACAAAAATTTAAAGGAGAGATTCAAATGAAGGAACCACAGGTTATAGGCTATTTACCGGATGAGCGTCCTCCCATATGGAAACTGTTCCTATATGCGCTTCAGCAAGTAGTCGTTATGTTCCCCGCAACTATCCTTGTTGCTCTCATCACAGGTTTCCATGTTTCAACCACAATCTTCGCAAGCGGTCTTGCAACCATCTGCTTTATTCTTATAACAGGTAAAAAAATACCGTTATATTATGGCTCAAGCTTTTCATATTTATCTGCAATTGCCAGTATAATGGTGACACAAAGAGCATTTGGTGAAGTTGCTCCGGATGCAGAAATAGCCATAGCTCAGTTCGGTATTATTATGTCCGGTCTTGTTTCGATTGTTGCCGGTCTTATAATAAAATTGATTGGTAAGAAGGCTATAGATTTTGTTCTCCCTGCAACCGTAACCGGTCCTATTGCAATGATAATCGGTCTATCATTAGCTGGGAATGCTTTAAAAGATGCTTCCGGTTATGCGAAGGTTGAAGATGTTGTTACAGTCAATAATTACTTTTGGATCGTTGCTTTAATAACATTATTTGCTACAATTTTATTCTCTGTATATTTAAAAGGTGTTCTCGGTCAACTGCCGCTTTTATTTGGTCCGCTTGTCGGATGCTTGGCGGCTTATATTATAGGCTTAAATACCGGAACAAATTTATTTAGAGAATTATCTGCAACCGCAGGACAAGGTATTTTTGCTCTTCCGCATTTTACTCTTCCCATACCATCTTGGGCAGCAGTCCTTGCAATAATGCCGATTGCTATTGCAACAATACCCGAATCTACAGCTCATGTATATCAGCTTGATATTTATGTCAATGATCTCGCGAAGAAAAAAAATACAGGCAAAAAATATAACATAGCTGAAAAACTCTGGATTAACCTCGTGGGTGACGGTGTCGGTGATATGGTATCTGCAGCAATAGGTGGACCCGCAGGAACAAACTATGGTGAAAATATCAGCGCAATGGCAATAACAAAGGTATTTTCGATTTGGGTACTTGGTCTCGCAGCTATTTTAGCAATGATAATTGCATGCTTTACACCATTAATAAATGCTCTTTATGCAATTCCTCAAGCAGTCATTGGTGGGCTTGAAGTATTCCTCTTCGGTGCAATTGCTGCTCAGGGTATTGCAATCATGATTGATAAAAAGGTTGATATGTTCAATCCAAAGAATATTGCTGTTATCGCGACAATAATGGTTATTGGTGTTGGCGGTCAGTATGTATTTGACGGTAATATACCTTTTTATATCCAAATGGCAAATGAAGTAAAACAAATAAATATACCTTGCATAGCCGGTGCTGCGGTTTTCGGTATTGTATTAAATCTTATACTCAGCATAGGCAAAAAAGAAAAAGTTGTTGAGGTAGATGCTCAGTAATAAATAGCTAAATATTTAATATTGAAATATCGCTGCCGGAAATGGCAGCGATATTTTTTTAAGAAATTATCTAAGATAACATAGGAACCGCAGAATAAATTTAAACAATTTATTCTGCGATTCCTTAGAAAGGGAGTATATGAAGTGTTTTATCCTGTTATTTCTTAATCTCCCAGAAGAAAGCTATTTCTTTTCCGTTTTTGGGTGCTGTAATAAATGTTATTATAATATTTTGTGCATCAGCTTCAACATAATATTGGACTGCTGCCGCTTTGCTTGCCGGAGTAACTGAGACATATCCGGGAACAAATCCGGCACCATGTGTTATTGTATAAACAGTTTTGCTTCCATTTCCGGCTGTACTAAAATTACCGTTCTTTATGTCGGAAATAACATATGTTTTATCGCTGTCATAAACCTGAAGGTTTGTTATTGCGAGCACGGATTGTTTATTCTTTGGCTCAATAATACCTTCGTTGTTTACAACCGTACAGCTGTCTAAAGTTACAACTCCAAGTGCTTTTGAAACATCAAACAAGAAAAAATCTTTGTTATCTGCTGCTGAATTCAACATACAGTCACGGAAAGTCATGTTCATTACTCTCGTATCGGAGTTTTTAATTGTGATGATTCCTTCGGTTGCATTCTCAAACCAGGTTCCGACAAAATCACATGGACGTAGTCCGTTTTTTGCAGGAATAAGAATATCGGTTGTATTCGAAGCAAAAATTCCGCCAATTACATGAACACCGTCAAAGGATTCGCCGTTCAGGTAATCAAGCACCAATCCTGCTTCACAGGTTGCAATTCTCGGATGAACAATTGTATTACCCGAACCGTAAAGTTGAAGTCCGTATTTGCAATCCGATGCAAAAATATTTTCGAAATTACAATCAAATATTCCTACTCCGCTCGGTTCGGCATTTCCGCTGATGCCGCAGTAAAGACCTGAAAACACAAGGTTTTTGAATGTACCTATTGCAGAATTATATTGTGTCAACGTCGAACCGCCAAGAATTCCGGTTATTTTATCCGCTCCGTTTCCCCGCAGAAAAAATATATTTTCAATACTGGTACCCCAAAGTGCTTGATTTGCTGTATCGATCATCGTATTGTCGGATTCACCGATCCATTTTAACTGCGTCGCCCACATTCCCTCTCCGACAATACTGACCTTTGCACTTTTTACAATGGTTTTTGCAATACCATATGTACCTGATGGTAGATACACTGTTCCGCCGCCTTTTATAGCACATTCATTTATCGCTGCCTGTATATATTCAGAATCGTCGGTGCCGTTTGCTTTTGCACCAAAGTCTTTAACATTGTATCCCATAATACTCACCGTCTCCTCCGGTTCAGATTCTTCTGTTTTACTGATTTCTTCATTTATGCTTACTGTTGAAACATAACTGCTTTCGTCAGTCTCGGTTCTTACACAGCTTGCAACCAAAGTTAAATTCAATAATGCTATCAGAAATATTGAGATTGGTTTTTTCAAAGTTTAGTCTCCTTCCGAAACAGATAATACATAAATAAAATTATAACCTATTTATATAATTTCTGCTGTTCCCAAAAGCCCATCCATTATTGTTGCTGCGCACCAACCGGTGTAGACAGAATACATACCTCCTTCGTCAATGGAGTTATTCTGATCTGCTCTGCCATCCCATTGCTTGGTCTCTGCGTTATAGGTCCCTCTCCATGCACCGTCCCACAGAGGACTTTCACCCTCGCATTGTATAGACATAAGGAACTCGCTCAACTTTATAGCTGCTTTTTTATATTCAAGGTTTCCTGTAAGCTTAAATATCTCAACTAATCCCATCAGTGCAAAGCCTTCGGTATAAACAAGATCGCATATCATCGGATTTTCTTGAAGAGATGCCTGAAGGCTATCAGCATCACTGTTCAAAATACCGCCGTCAACATGCTGAAGCGACAGAACAAATTTACCGACCTTATCAAGTGCATCGAAATACCTGTCGTTTTTGATATACTTACAAATACGAGCGATACAAAATAAAGCAATTGCACTTTCCGAAGACGGTGGTCTCCAGTCTTCATGCTTCAGCAGCTCATATGTGGTAGCAAATCTACCGCTTTCAAGTTGTAGTGTTAAGAGATATTCCATAGCTTTCTTAACTGATTCAAGATATTTTTCATCATTTGTTATGCTGTAACACTGTGCAATACCTGCTGCAAGCCAGAAGATAAAGCATGAACCTCTATATAAACCCTGGGTTACATATTTATCATATCTGAAAAAATAACCTTCCGGTTTCTGTATCGAAATCCAATGATCTGCAAGCTTTACAGCAGCAGCTTTCAATCTTTCATCACCGGCTATTTCATACATATCAAGCAATGCGATTAAAACCTTGCCGTTATCATTTTGGAATTTTGCTTCACCCGACAAATCTGAATATTCACCGTTGTACATATAAAACGGGAATGATCCGTACCATGCGGACATAGGTTCATTATCCTGTACTGACAAAAGCCAGTTAATAATATTCTCATAAATATCTTTTTCATCAGCTCTGTTGTGTTTTAGAATAACTCTTGCTATCTCGGCATTGCAATCTGGTCGTGTCCAGCAAACGCGACGATTGACATTAATTCGTATTCTTTCATAAACTCCCACACTACCTCTGTTATAGCTAAGCATCTGTGTTTCAATCCATTTCAGGCATTTATCAACACTTGTTTTAATTTGTTCTTTCATAATTATAACCATCCTTCTATCCTCAATTATTAATTGTATATTTGATACCGACACTGTTTCCTAACTGTTTTGTTAAGCCAAGCTCAACAAGCTTTTTCAATACACGGCCTGCCATTGTTTGCGATACATACAAAACCTTTTCAGCCTGCTTGCGGTTTATAAACTGATGTGAGTCAAGATAATTCATAATTTTCTGCTCATGTTCGCTCAAGTTCGCATCTGCGAATTTCATATTAGGGAGTGTTATCGTAAAAACATTATCCGAAATTTTTACTGATGGCTTTTGAGAACAATTTATATAGCTTGCATAAATTCTTTGAATACCGGCACCGTAGGTTTCCGACAGCATCAGCATATAGAATATATTCGCCAGCATTTCGTTTCGACTCTGTGACATGCCAAGCAGAATATCATTCAGTGTTATCTGCCCTATCAGTCCGCCTATTGAGAGAAATTCGATTTTATCTGCAAAGATATTAATGATAATTCCGCCGCTGTATGTGTAATCACGATGAACTATTGCATTTGAGACAGCTTCTTTTATTGCTATATCCGGATAAAGTGTGCTACAGGATTTTTTTATATATGTGCATACATCGTAAAACTGGTTGATTACCGACCCTCTGAACTCTTTCCGTTCTCTGAAGTCAATTTTTGATGAACCATTGAAAATGTTAAGTTTGATTGTGTGCTCACATTGTTCTGAGAGTAATAATGCGAGATTTGTATATATATTTTTTCCTCTGGTAATTCCTAAGGTTAACTTTTTAGCATCGTCAAGAATAATCTGTTTTTGCTTCAATATATCATCAAACGTTTCAAAGCTCAGATTTTGTTCCTTTGAACGCAGGATTTCAAACTCACTCGAAGTTACTTGATCTGTAATAACGCCACCCGAACCATGACTTATATCATCAACATATATTGAGCCTTGTCTTTCAGCACTCATTATATTCCTCCTTCCAAATTATTAAATGCTAACACAATACTAACACAAGCTGATACTGCTGTCAATAAACAAAACTGTAAAAAGCTAACACAAAACAAGCGGTCGAGCTTATTCGACCGCTTGTTATATTTAAAAAGCTATCATTTCCTGCATCATTTGGTTTTATTGCATTTTATAGTATTATATACCACTATTGCTGTATTAATTTTTGCTGTTTGCGATGAATATCAACAAGACTGTTTATAACAGTCATTTTATCGATTATTGTTTTAATTATTCTGTCAAGCTCGCTGCCTTCGGTATAATCGGCAGCTACTATGAAATCGACTCTTTTATCCTGCAACAGACCCTCAACATTTTTCTTTTTGTACGGCTTATACACAGCGATCGATTGTCCGCCATTTACCTTAACCAGCTTCATGCAAGGCACATCCGTCAATCCGTCTCCCAGATAAATCATGTTGCGGAACGGGATCCGTCTTTCATCATTCGGTATATATTTATTCAACGAATCGTCATCAGAAAGGTCAAGAACACCTTTGTTTATCCTGAAAAGAAATTGTGTTTTCCCTGTATAGTTTACAGCTGTCTTTGGCCAGTCGGCTGTTCCGTTTTCATCATAATGAAACTCACATCCAAAGACTTCTTTGAATTGCTTGTAAATTGAACAGCCTTCTATTATTTCTTTCATACCTGATGATATTATGTAATGTTCAATTATAACACCGATATTTTTTCCATATTCGTTTATCCTTGAAAACCAGTCCTCAACGCCGGGGAAAAACTCAATATTTTCACCAAGCTTGACAAAGGCTTCTCTTTTTATACTTATATGATTATCCTTCGATTTACGCACCATCAGATACATATATGAAAGAACCCTGTCCATCTTCTCTTTTTTTGATAACTCATCTGACAGATTCCAGAATTCGTCGGACTTCATACCTATATTCGGAATGAAGCCATACTCCTGCATATTAGTGGGTGACAATGTTTTATCAAAATCATACATCAGTGCAATTATTGGTTTGTTTTTTGACATATTTTTCTCCGTTTCTAAATGCGATTTGAGATTACAATTTCAATATATCAAACAAATTATACTTTGTCAATCATATATTCACAAAATGATAATTTTTCAGAAATTTATATTAACGATATTTAATATTATTTTGTTTTTGTGTAAAATGTAAAATATTTATTGATTTATTTTATATTATATGATATATTTATAACATATAATCAACGGACGAATCAAGAACAATTTTATTTGTCTGTCATATTTATCCTGTTATATATTACTGAAAGGATGACAAAGTTTGAAAGATAAATCTTTCAAACTCAGGTTTTATGCCTTTCACACCATACACTATGGTGTGAATCCTGCTTTGCAGGAACAGCATAATTCCCACTCACGAAAGAAAGGAATGACCAAAAAATGAAAAAGCGTTTTATCGCAGCAATAATGATATTTTTATTGCTTGCAGCATTGCTTGCTTCCTGTAATTCGGGCGGAAATACAGATACTTCATCTGCAGTCAGCTCCGAAAACAGCGACACAAGCGAAACAGTAAGTACACCAAAATGGGAATATGATCCCGAAATACCCGAAACCTTCGACGGCGAAGGAAAAGATTTCACTTTCCTTGTAGTCGGCGGTGACAATGAAGCATATCACTCTGTCGATATTGGAAGCTGGGGTGAAGTAACACCCGATGTCATTTCAGAAGCAGTCCAGGAAAGAAATGATTTCATCGAAGAAGAATTGAACATCAAAATAGTTGTTGAATATCAGCTTGGCGGCAATATTACAACTTACATTAGAAATATGGTTGATTCTAATGACGATACTTATGATGTTGTAATGCCATTTATCAATGATGCTTCAGCTCTCGCAATGGATGGTTATCTTATACCTCTCGCAGATGGGGAAACACTTAACCTTGAGGGTGTATGGTGGGATCAGAACGCAAATGAGCAGCTCACCGTCGGTAATGTATTGTATTTTACAACCGGTGATATCAGTATGCTTGATAATGACTGTACGCAATCTATAATGTTCAATACTGATCTTGTCAGTGAGCTCAACATTGATGATCCGTACGAATTACTAAAAAGCGGTGATTGGACCATTGATAATATGATCTCAATGGCAAAAACAGCAACAGTAATGAATAATGAATTTGCTCCAACATCATATAAGAATCGTTGGGGACTTCATATTAATGTAAACGGAGCAACAGGTATGTATATCGGCACCGGCGAGCGTCTTACATCAAAGGATAATGAGGATTATCCTCAGATTGCTCTCGGTACAAGCCGTGCTGCAACCGCTTTCAGTAAGATTTATGAGTTGATGCATGACTCAAGTTATTGTATAATAATAGAAAATTATAATGATGAAGCAAAAGGTGATGGCTTTGTTAACTGCTATCGTGCTGCTGCTGAACAAATAGCAAAGAAAAATGCTCTTTTCAGAGTAATGTCGATGTCGGATACAGACAGACTTCTTGAATATGATTGCAACTACGGAATACTTCCTATGCCTAAGCTTGATTCAAATCAGGATAAATATTATTCATTGGTTAGCACTCTTGCGGTTCCGGGTGTATGTATACCCACAACGAACAGCGACCTCGAGAGAACCGGTTATATCCTTGATGCAATGGCTGCTAAAGCAAAAGAACTTGTTACCTATGCTTATTATGATGTCAAGATGAAGAACAGAATTGCAAATGATCAAAATGCAAGAGATTCACTTGATATAATATTTGACAGCACTGTTTATGATCTCGGCGTTGTATATGACTGGGGTAGTATCAGAAGCTTTATAAACAATGCCGCAACAGCATCAAGCAACACCTACACCTCTCAGCTTGATGCAGCAAAAACAAGTATTCAAGCAGCTATCGATCAGACTGTTGAAGATTTCAAAAAAGATTCTTAATTCATCGATAAATTCAAAAAATATATGACAAAAAAAGTGCGGTTTTGCCGCACTTTTTTTATATTATGTACATATGTTCTTCTTATTGAATTATTTTGCATATTTGTATTTACAAAGTAAAAAAGCAATGCTATAATATATAGATGATATAAAATAAATTAATTGATTTTATATCAGAAAAACACCTATAACAAAATGCAAAAATAGCTGCCTAATATAAGCGAAAATATGCTTTGATATGATATATGGTATATTTCCGCTTATATAAAATTATTGTTATTTTTGCAGATAGTTAAAAGAGAGGAAAAAATAATGAGCTACACTGATATTTATGGAATCAACAACAAGCTTTATATGTTTAAGCAATACCTTGCTATGTGTGATGATTTGAAATGCGAAGGTATTCCGGAAACTATTGCAAAGCTTGAAAAAGAAATTGAAAAAGCAACGAAAGAACTTGAAACACTTACCCCCAATGCTGAAATGACAGCCGCTGAGCCTGACGATTATAATGAAATTTTAAAGCTTCGTCCCACTCAGACAAAGAAATTCTTCGAAAAACTACCTGTGGATTTCCGCAAAAAACTCGCCGGAGCTATTTATTCACGCTTCGCGGGTTGTACTCTCGGAGCACCTGTTGAAGGATGGACTGTTACTCAAATCGAAGATTATGCGAAACAATTGAACCTTGAATATCCGCTGTCAGATTATTGGACTGATACTCCGTATAAGAATCAACCGAGGTATCGGTTATCAAAATTTGATGATTATCTTAAACAAAATCTGAATTCAGTTCCCTGCGATGACGATGTCGGATTTACAATCCTGGCTTTATTGATTGCCGAAGAAGGCAAGGGTCTTGATCTCGATACAGAGGATGTTGCAAAGGCATGGGTTAAGTATGTTACAGAAGCATATACTGCCGAAGATGCAGCTTTGAAAAACCTAAAAGCCGGTATTCCCTCAAAAGATGCTGCTATCAAGGACAATCCCTATTTCGAATGGATCGGAGCAGATATCCGATGTGACGGTTACGGTTACATGGCTCCCGGTAATCCTGAACTTGCAGCAAAGCTTGCTTATTACGACGCATACTTATCACACCGCCGCAACGGTATATACGGATCTATGTTCTTCGCAGCTGCAATCAGCGCTGCATTTGCTCTTGGCGATCCCTTTCTTGCTATAGAAGAGGGATTAAAACAAATACCGAAAGACTGCCGTCTTGCAAAGGATGTTCGCTGGGCGATGGATATCCGCCATACAGTCAAAGATGCGCACCATGCAGCTGACCTTGTTGACCAGAGATTTCCGGGAATGCATATTGTTCATACACTCAACAACGCCTGTCTTGTTGTTTTCGCTTTACAACTTGGCGGTAATGATATTGGCAAGATATTTTCAAATGCAGTATTTATGGCACATGATGCCGACTGTACAGCGGCTACAGCGGGTTCTATAGCCGGTGCATGTTTTGGCTTAACAGAGCTTGATAAGCATTGGTATGAATGCTTCAACGGAAAAGCGATGTCATTCTATAACGGGCCAAAAGAATATGATATTGAGAATCTCATTGACAGATACATGGTAATTGCTGAAAAATCAATTAACAAATAATAAGGAATATATTGTGCAAGGAAAGACGCGAAGAAGGGAGGTTTATTTATGATCGGTGTTGCTTTAGAAGGCGGAGGTGCCCGCGGTTCTTATCAAGTCGGGGCAGTCAAAGCATTTTATGAGCATGGTTACAAATTCAATGGATTTGTCGGGACATCAATAGGCTCTATTAATTGCGCTCTCCTTGCACAAAACGACCTTGATACTCTTATTAAAATGTGGAATACGGTTGACACTTCAACTCTTTTCGATGTTGATGATGAAACGGTTAAATATATTGTAAATATGCAGTTTGACAAGCTCAATATGGCTAAAATCTATACTACGTTTGCAAAAGTAATAAAAGACAAAGGTGCCGATACCTCTAAAATCAGAAAATTGCTTTTTAACTTAATCGACGAAAAAAAGCTCAGGCACAGCGATATAGATTTTGGACTTGTTACAGTATCTCTGCCGGATTTCAGACCGCTTGAAGTCATGCTCGAAGATATACCCGATGGAAAAGTTATCGACTATATAATGGCGTCATCTTGTTTTCCGGGTTTTATGAGTGCACAGATAAGCACAAAGCACTATATAGATGGTGGATTTTTTGACAATATGCCGGTTAATATGCTTGCAAAACGTGGATATGATGAGATTATCGCAATTCGTACAATTTCTCCCGGGGTTATCCGCAAGCTTGAATATAAGGATGTAAAAATTACAACAATAACACCAAGCGATAATTTAGGATTGTTAATGTTTTTTTCTCCTGAGCAAGCGAAAATCAATCTACAGCTCGGTTATTATGATGCGCTTAGATTTATAAAAAAACTTGGTGGCACGAAATATTTTGTTCAAAAAATACCTGATGATATTGCATTTTCTGCTTTAACCTCCATCGATTACAAGGTTATCAACGGCATCGCAAAGCTTCTTAACCTTTCCGGGACTGAAGGTATGAGGCTTCTATTTGAGGGAATACTTCCTTCACTTTCACAAAAACTGAAAATCCCTAAAAAAGCCGGTTATGGTGATATTATTATCAGTATTTTTGAATATGCCGCTTTGAAATGGCAGCTTCCGAGATTTAAAGAATATTCGTATAAAGATTTTTGCATGAATATTAAAAATACCATTCATCAGAATCCTTTAAGCAAAGCGGATCAAACACCCCTGATGATGGCAATACTAAGATTTATATCTGCACTCCCAGATGAAAAGCGCAATCAGTAAGGAATAAATTTGAATGATAAATCTTTCAAACTTAGTAAAATTCCGCTCTCAAACGAAAGGCATGGATATAAATATGAATGGAAAATTTAAACTTGTAAGTGAATATGTTCCGACAGGCGATCAACCGCAAGCGATTGAGGCATTATGCAACGGAATTGAAAAAGGATATAAGAATCAGGTTCTTAAAGGTGTTACCGGAAGCGGTAAGACCTTTACTATGGCCAACATTATTTCAAAGCTTAACCATCCTGCGCTTATTCTGGCACATAACAAAACACTTGCCGCACAGCTTTGTTCGGAATTCAGAGCTTTATTCCCTCAAAATTCGGTTGAATACTTTGTATCTTACTACGATTATTACCAGCCTGAAGCTTATGTTCCGGGTAAGGATGTATATATTGAAAAAGATTCTTCAATCAACGATGAAATAGATAAGCTTCGCCATTCGGCAACATCAGCATTGTTTGAGCGAAACGATGTCATTATTGTCTCAAGTGTTTCCTGCATATATTCTCTCGGTAATCCCGAAGAGTATAAAAAACAAGTTATTTCACTGAGACCGGGTATGAAGATGCATCGAGAGGAATTAATAAAAAGATTAGTTTCATTGCAATATTCAAGAAGTGATATTGCTATGGAAAGAAATAAATTCCGTGTTCGCGGAGATGTTGTCGAAATTTTTCCTTCAAACACCTCAACTGATGCAACAAGAGTTGAATTCTTCGGCAACGAAATTGAGAGACTGTCGCTTATAAATATTATTACTGCGGAAGTGACAGCAAGAATTTCTTATGCTGCTATATATCCCGCATCACATTATGTTACAGATGAAAAAAAACGCGAAGCTGCTCTTGTCGAAATACAAAAAGAAATGGAAGAACGTGAAAAAGAATTTCTCAAGGAAGAGAAATTTGTCGAAGCACAGCGTATTCGTGAAAGAACATTATATGACATTGAGAGCATCCGTGAGATAGGTTATTGCAGCGGAGTTGAGAACTATTCGAGAGTTCTGTCAGGGAGAGCACCGGGCAGCGTTCCATATACACTTCTTGATTATTTTCCGAAGGACTTCTTAATGTTTATTGATGAAAGTCATGTTTCGGTCTCTCAGGTTAAAGGTATGAGCGGCGGTGACACAGCAAGGAAGAAGAATCTGATTGATTACGGCTTCAGACTTCCCTCTGCATATGACAATAGACCATTGAGGTTTAATGAATTTATGAAGAAGAAGGGACAAACTATATATGTAAGCGCGACTCCTGCCCCGTATGAGCTTTCTATAACAGATAATCTTGTCGAACAGCTTCTCAGACCTACCGGTCTGCTTGATCCTGAAATCGAGGTAAGACCGGTTGCAGGGCAGATAGATGATCTCATGTCTGAAATCAATACAAGAGCTGCGAACAAGGAAAGAATCCTTGTTACCACACTGACAAAGAAGATGGCGGAAGACCTTACGGAATTTTTCGAGAAAAATTCGATCCGATGCCGTTATATGCATTATGATATAGACACAATCGAAAGAATTGAACTGCTGCGCGGACTGCGTGCCGGTGATTTCGATGTCCTTGTCGGAATAAATTTGCTTCGTGAAGGTCTTGACCTTCCTGAAGTAACATTAGTTGCGATTCTTGATGCAGATAAAGAAGGCTTTTTGCGTTCTGAAAGTACGCTTATACAGACTGTCGGACGGGCTGCGAGAAACTCTGCCGGCAAGGTTATAATGTATGCAGACAGGATTACAGGCTCGATGGAAAGAGCAATCAAAGAGACAAACAGAAGACGTAAAATACAGCATGAATATAATATCGAACATAATATAACTCCCACTACGATTGTCAAGGAAATCCGTTCGTCACTCGAAATAACGTCAAAGAAGGATATTGATGCCGCTGTAATGGGTAAAATGAATGAAGCAAACAAGAGAATGTTAATCGAAAAATTAACTACTGACATGAAAAACGCTGCTAAAGTGCTTGATTTCGAGACTGCTGCAGCACTCCGTGACAAAATTAAGCTGATTGCAATTTCCAATCGCTGAATGAAAGGTTTTATTAAATGGCAAAAGAAAACATTATTATAAAAGGTGCGAGGGTAAATAATCTTAAAAATATCGATATTACAATCCCGCGTGATAAGTTTGTTGTTCTGACGGGATTATCAGGTTCCGGCAAATCCTCACTCGCATTTGATACACTGTATGCCGAAGGACACAGAAGGTTTGTTGAATCATTGTCTTCATATGCAAGAATGTTTCTCGGTCAGCTTGATAAACCCGATGTTGATAGCATTGACGGTCTGTCTCCGGCGATATCAATAGACCAAAAAACTACATCACGGAATCCTCGATCCACTGTTGGAACTGTTACCGAAATATATGACTACCTTCGCCTTATGTATGCAAGAATCGGAATACCGCACTGCCCTATTTGCGGCGAGGTTATAAAACAACAGTCGGTTGATGAAATAGTATCGATGATAATGACACTACCCGAAGGTGCGAGATTTATGGTGCTTGCGCCTGTAGTGTCGGGCAAAAAAGGTATGTTCGAGAAGGTTTTCGATGATGCTTCAAGAAGCGGATTTGTCCGCGTCAGGGTTGACGGCTCAATGTATGAGCTGACTGAAAAGATAGAGCTTGACAAGAATAAAAAACATGATATTGAAATAGTGGTTGACCGTCTTGTTATGGAAAAAGAAACGATCAGAGGAAGACTGACAGACAGCATCGAAAACGCTGCTGCTCAGTCAGGCGGTATTGTAACAATACTGCTTGCCGAACCTGTTGAAGGCTTTGAAACCGAGCATACCTTCTCTCAGAATTATGCCTGTAAAACGCACGGTATCAGCCTTGGTGAGCTTGCACCGAGAATGTTCTCATTCAACAATCCGTTTGGTGCCTGTGAAGCATGTACCGGCTTGGGTGAAAGCTATGTTATTACGCCTGAATGTGTGGCTCCGGACAAGAATCTTTCGTTATCACAGGGAGCTATAATAGTAAATGGCTTCAAATCGATCGACAGCTTATCATGGCTCGGTAAGCTGATGAATCAGCTTGGTGCTTATTATGGGTTCAATATTCATACACCACTGCATAGTTTCAATGATGAAGCATTGAAATGCCTGTTTCACGGCAATGTATCTGCCAGAGGAACAAAACGTCACGATTATGCTGAACCTCGTTTTGAAGGTATAATTGAAACAATAAAACGCAGATATGATCAGGCAGCACAACCGGAACAAAAACAATACTATGAAGATTTCATGGAAAACATCCCCTGCCCTGTCTGCAACGGAAATCGTCTGAAGAAAGAAAGTCTTGCAGTTACAGTCGGAGGTATGAATATTGCTGAGCTTTGTTCACTCTCAATAGAAATGACCGCTAAATTTTTTGATAAGCTTATTTTGAATGAAAAAGATGCAACAATTGCAAGAGATATTTTAAAAGAAATTAAAGCAAGGCTTGGCTTTTTAAAAAGTGTAGGCCTAAATTATCTTACCTTATCCAGAATATCCGGCAGCCTTTCGGGTGGTGAAGCTCAACGAATCAGACTTGCAACACAGATAGGTTCATCATTGGTAGGAGTTCTGTATATTCTTGATGAACCGAGTATCGGACTGCATCAACGCGATAATAAAATGCTTATTGAAACTTTAAAAAGGTTGCGTGATATCGGCAACACTCTTATAATCGTTGAGCATGATGAAGAAACAATGCTGGAAGCCGATTATATTGTTGATGTAGGACCGTATGCAGGCATTCATGGCGGTGAGATAGTTGCTGTCGGAACACCTCAGGAAATCATGCAAAATGAAAGATCGATTACCGGGAAATACCTGTCGGGTAAATTGAAGATTGATGTTCCTAATACAAGAAGACCGGGAAATGGAAAATTCATTACAATTGTCGGTGCCGCCGAGAACAATCTCAAGGATGTAACTGTCAGCTTCCCTCTCGGGTGCTTTGTCTGTGTAACCGGCGTATCCGGAAGCGGTAAATCTTCGCTTGTTAATACAATTCTGTTCAGAGGAATATGTAAAACCTTTGGCAGAGTTGGACTTATACCCGGCAAACATAAATCCATCGAAGGCATTGAAAATATTGATAAAATTATTGATATAGATCAATCACCCATCGGTAGAACTCCCCGTTCAAATCCGGCAACATATACAGGAATTTTTACCGATATAAGAAGCACATACGCCTCTACACCCGAAGCGAAAGCAAGGGGTTATAAGGAAGGCAGATTTTCATTTAACATCAAAGGTGGACGTTGTGAAGCATGCCAGGGAGACGGAACACTTAAAATTGAAATGCACTTTCTGCCTGATGTCTATGTTACCTGCGATGTATGCAAAGGACACCGTTACAACAGAGAAACACTTGAAGTCAAATATAAGGGCAAAAGCATACATGATGTGCTTGAAATGACTGTAGATGAAGCTCTGGGGTTCTTTGAAAATCATCCTCGGATAAAGCGTAAAATTCAAACACTATCCGAGGTCGGACTTGGCTATATAAAACTCGGTCAATCATCAACTACCCTTTCAGGCGGTGAAGCACAGAGAGTAAAACTTTCAACCGAGCTTTCAAAACAGTCAACCGGTCGTACAATGTATATTCTTGATGAACCGACCACAGGTCTTCACTCATATGATGTAGACAAGCTGCGTGAGGTGCTGCAAAAACTTGTTGATAAAGGTAATACTGTTATTGTAATCGAACATAATCTGGATCTTATTAAAACAGCTGACTATATTATTGATATGGGTCCTGAAGGCGGTGACAAGGGCGGTTATGTAATTACGCAGGGTACTCCTGAAGAAATTACCGCATCCGAAATATCGTATACCGCGAAATATCTGAAACCAAAACTAAATGAAGTTGAGGTAAATGAAGTTGAAGTTTAATCTAAATCTATTTGAGAAAATACTTAATAATGTCGATAAACCCGGAAGATATATCGGCGGGGAGTTCGGCGAAACAGTGAAATCGAAAATTGATGGAGAGGTTTCGGTTGCATTCTGTTTCCCGGATACCTATGAAATCGGCATGTCGAATCTTGGTATGAAAATATTATACGGTGCATTGAATGCAGAGGATTTCATCCGCTGTGAGCGTTGCTTTGCACCATGGATCGATATGGAGGCACAGCTTCGCGAGAACAACCTGCCTTTATTTACGCTTGAGAGTAAAACACCGCTTTCAGAGTTTGATGTTGTCGCTTTTTCAATGCAATATGAGCTTTGCTATACGAATGTATTAAATATGCTCTCACTTGCCGATATTCCTCTGCTTGCAAAAGACAGGGACGAAAGCTATCCATTGATATTGGGTGGTGGGCACTGTACATATAACTCTGAACCGATGGCGGACTTTTTTGACATCATCTCAATCGGTGAGGGCGAAATTGTACTTCCCTCTCTTATGGGATTGTACAGGCAATGTCGTGATGAAGGTGTTTTAAAACAAGAGTTTTTGCAAAGAGCGACAAAGGTTGACGGCATGTATGTTCCCTCACTTTATGAGGTCGAATACAAAGATGACGGCACATTAAAATCGTTTACTCCGAAGAATGGTGCTCCTGCAAAAATAACAAAAGCTATTGTCGAGAATCTTGATGAAGCGTATTATCCCTCAAACCCAATAGTACCGTATCTTTCAACAATCCACGACCGTATAATGCTTGAAGTATTCAGAGGCTGTATCAGGGGCTGCCGTTTTTGCCAAGCGGGTATGGTTTATCGCCCATATCGGGAAAAGTCAGCTGACAAGCTCAATTTGCTTGCTGTTGACTGCGTAAAAAATACCGGTTACAACGAAATTTCTCTTCTTTCGCTTTCAATAAGCGATTACAGCGAGTTACCAAAATTGACAGATGAGATGTTGAAATGGACTGATGAAAAGAAAATCAATATTTCGCTTCCGTCTATGCGAGTTGATTCCTTCTACAAGGACCTTATGGAAAAGGTTATGAGTGTCAGACAAAGTGGAATTACTTTTGCACCTGAAGCTGGTAGTCAGCGACTTCGTGATGTCATAAATAAAAATATCAGCGAAGAAGATATACTGAAAGCATGCGATGTTGCTTTTGCCGGTGGTAAAGATGCAATAAAACTATATTTTATAAACGGACTTCCTACTGAAACAGATGAAGATATTGTTGCAATACCTCAGCTTGCAAAAAAAATTGTTGACCATTATTTTGCTTCACCATATCGTCAAAAAGGAAAAAGCATCAGTGTTACTGTCAGTGTTTCCTGCTTCGTTCCAAAACCTTTTACTCCGTTCCAGTGGTTCGGTCAGAACAACATAGAAGAATTGATACGAAAACAGAAGCTGTTATCAACTTCAATAGAAAGCAAACGAATATCACACAAATGGCACGAAGCTAAAGTCAGCAGACTTGAAGCAATATTTTCAAGAGGAAACAGAAGACTATCTGAAGTACTCGTCGAAGCTCATCGCAGAGGAATGCGGTTTGACAGCTGGGATGAGTTCTATGATTACAGCAAATGGATACAGATTTTTGATGATTGCGGAGTGGCTATGTCGTTCTATGCGGAACGCGAAATCCCATTTGACGAGCTACTTCCCTGGGATCACATCGACTGCGGTGTCAGCAAGGAATTCTTGATTAAAGAAGCAAAGAAATCAATCGAAGGAACTGTTACTCCTGACTGCCGAACACAATGCAGTGGTTGTGGTGCCAATAAGCTGGGAGGTGTTCGCAGATGCTGTCTGTAAGAGTATTTTTTAAAAAGCAAGGTGCACTTTCGTATATCTCACATCTCGACCTGAACCGTGCAGTACTTCGTGCATTTGCCCGTTCTGAGCTGCCTGTTGTGTACAGCGAAGGATTCAATCCACATCCGAGACTGACTTTTTCTCAACCAATGTCACTTTTTCAGGAAAGCCTGACCGAAATATTTGATTTCAAGGTTGATCCCGATATACCATATGACGAGATACAAAATAAGCTCTCGGCTGCATTGCCGAAAGCTCTTGAGATCACAAAGGTTGCCGCTCCTGTAAAAAAGCTGACTGAAATTACTTATGCACTGTATTATATCACAATTATGGGAGATACAGCAAAGGTTGCAGACATACTTAAAGGTGAAATTGTTGTCTTTAGATCAACAAAATCCAAAAGCGAATATGTTGATATATCGAATCAGATCAAGTCTGCTGATGTGATAAATATTGACGGTGGCGTACGCATTGAAGCAGTTCTATCAACATCACCGACTGACTATTTAAACCCACAGTATATCATAGACTACCTTTCAAAAAACATTGAGGCTTTCGACAGCAAGATACTGAGAGTTAAGATGTATGACAGCGATATGAAAGAATTTGAATAAAAGGACATCTACACAATGAAACACGAATCATTCAGATTCGTGTTTTTTATACTTATGATTTTCTATTGCTTTGTTATAAACATTTAACATAAAATCAATGCATCTGTCCGAACTGAGTGATGTCATATTTTCACGAATTGTGTTGTATGCTTCTTCACGTTGTTCTGATGTTTTAATGCTCAATTTATCTATTATTGACACCATTTCTTCAGGTGTTTCAAAGAAAAATCCTGTTTTACCGTCAACTATCTGGGATGAATTTTCTTTATCAAGCCGTAATACTGCCGGAATTCCTGTTGCCAATGCTTCAAGCATCGATATTGACATCATTTCCGTGACTGATGCGCTTATATAGTAGTCACATACAGCATACATCAGAGGCATATCATTATGATCAAGTCTGCCGGTAAAAATAATGTTTCTGTCCAGATTATATTTCTTAACGAAAGCTTTTAACTCTTGTTTCTGCGGGCCTTCTCCGATTATAATCAGCTTATACTCGGGTTTGTTCACGAAAAATTTTACCCAACAATTAATTATATAATCAATCGATTTTTCGATTGCAAGGCGTCCTGCAAAAATGCCTGTGAAATCATTGTCACCAACACCTAATTCTTTGCGTTTTATATTAATGTCATCAGCAGTAAATCTTTTTTTATTGAAACAGTATATATCGATAGAATTAGGAATTATTTCGACCTGTTTATCCTTCAATCCACATTCCCTGATGAATCCTATAGCTTTATGTGACGGACTTATTACCATATCGGCGTTTTTTGCGATATATCTGATATACGAGTAAAAAAGCTTCTTTGCTGCCGGTAATACATTCTTATGTTTGATAACATAATGAATATAGTCATTATACATTGTATGCAATGTATAAACAATGGGTAAGTTCATCCTTATTGCTGATTTTACACCGAAATATGAAATCGTGAACTCATGATGCACATGAATTACATCCGATTTAAATGCTCGTAAAATTTCAAGTCTTTTTCTGCTTCTTGGCAGCGATAATCCGTAGCCATATATTCTTTTTAACGCAATTGCCGGGCAATATAATACCCCATCGATTAATTTATGTCTCTTAACTTTTGGATCTGCTGTTATAATAAGAACATTATGTCCATTTTTTTCAAGACTTTCCTTAAGCATTGATACATGAGTGACAACGCCGTTCACATACGGATAATATGCTTCCAAAAATATCGCTATGTTCATATTCTAAGCTCTCTATATACTGATTCTCTTCAAAACCTTATGAAACTATTGCGTTATATTCTGTATGAGAATCAATATTTTTTTACTTTTCATTAAATTTATGGACATATCAATAACCATTTATTGGTATATAAGATATGTCCATATGTTTATTCTTTACTAAGTAACTCAATTTGTTTTTCAAGCATTGGATAAGGATCCTTCCACTCAGGAGACTTGATTACCTTACCATCAACTGCTCTATGTACCTTGCCGTCAGGCCAAATCTTTTTCATATTTGCATCATGTACAATTTCAAAGAGCTTTGCCGGTTTTACACCCATTTCAACCATTGTTCCTAATGCAAAGTAAATCAAATCAATCATTGCATCAGCCTGATCAATAATATTATCGGCTTCTGCAAACTCATCTATTTCTTCAAGCATCCAACTATATCGTTTTTGTACTCTGTCTTCAGAAAGAAGCTCCGGTTTATCTTTGTATGGTGCATCGAATTTATTATGAAATTCGTGTACCATTTCCCACTCTCTGTCGATACTCACACCAACCTCCACAGCTTGCTATATTAAACTGACAAATGAATTGTGATTTTATTAATTTAAAAAAGCCAAAGAGCATAAGCATTTTTCAAATTGTTGAGGTAATTCATTTATTAGTTTTATATAGGCACAAATTTGAATGAAAAATTGGTGGAGATACGCGAAAAGGCATATTCAACCACTCTGTTTTTCAAGCTAATTTACCTTTTACCTTTTTTATAATAACATTCAAACCTGTAATAATGGTATAAACGATAATATAAATGAATGATGAAATAATAAATGCTTTAATATCTTTGACTTTACCTGCAATAAGAAAGAACGAAATCCACAGGTTTATATAATTTAAAATAATGTGTATTATTCTCTTTGGAGCATCGCCAAGTTTTTTTGCATTAAAAGTCAGGAAAGACAAAGCATATATAAAGGAGAATAACAGGATGCAGAACAGCATTGTTAAGGATGGAATAAGGTTTTCATTACCTTCACTAACTGATATATATGTTATTGATGAGAAAATTAATACCAGTAATGTAAATGCGTAGCATGTTCTGAACACAATATTGTGTAATGCACTCGTAATTTTATTTCCGTTCAAGTTCTGCACTGTCCTTTCGGTTTTATTAAACAAGCTTAACTAACTTCTCGCTCAATTGTTCCTTCGCCATAGAAGCGGTAATAACGCAATTTATATGGTTCTTCACTAAAAGTGAATCAACAGTGATAATAAATTCTTCAAAGTCTGTCAGATTATCCTGACATATTTTTAAAGCGGAGTCGATAAACAAATCAGTAATATCATAATTGCCTGCAAGTAAACCGCCTACAAAACCATAAAGTTGCTTTCCGTCACGTATGTCGTAATCAAGACAATCAATCAATCTAATCTGATGCTTAATATCGAAGGTCAATTTCTTGCCGTATTCGATACATATTACAGAACCACGAGATTTTTCGACAGCCTTGTTGGCATCTTCGATTATTGCCTTTGTTTTGCCTGTCCCTTTTAGACCGATTATAAGTTTGAGCATACAAAGTCCTCCTATGATTTTTTCAATACTCTAATAAAATATATAGTATTGATTTATACAAATTATACACTATGCACTGTCGTTTTGCAAGTGTTTTTTATGACTTTTTACAATTCAGTTATCTTATTTTTCAACTCTTCGCCAAGCTTCTCATATCCGCTTTTACCCATTAATGCGAACATATTTTTCTTATACGCTTCAACCCCCGGTTGGTCAAAAGGATTTACACCAAGCATATATGCAGATGCAGCACACGAAAGGAAGAAGAAATATATTAATTCACCGACTGTTTCTTCATCGCAGTTATCGTATTCAATGACAATATTGGGTACTCCACCATCGGTATGTGCCATTATTGTGCCAAGGAATGCAAAGTTGTTTACATTGTCAAGCGGCATATCAGAAACGAAATTCAATCCGTCAATGTTCTCAGCATCGAACGGTATCGAGATCGGATTAACAGAATTCTTTTGCATAACAACCGTCTCGAATATTGTTCTTTCGCCATCCTGGATGTACTGTCCCATTGAATGGAGATCAGTTGTGAATACGACCGACGCCGGGAATATGCCATTCCCTTGTTTGCCTTCACTTTCGCCAAACAACTGCTTCCACCATTCTGCCATATATCTGAACGAAGGACGGTAACTGCAAAGCAACTCTATCTTCTTGTTTTTCCTGTAAAGTGCGGTTCTGAGGAGTGCATATCTGTATGCGGTGTTTTTAAGTCCATCTTTGAAATACTGTTCTCTTGCTGAAGCAGCGCCTGCAATAAGTTTATCAATGTCTATGCCACTAACAGCAATAGGAAGCAGTCCGACAGCTATAAGAACCGAGAATCTACCGCCGATGTCGTCGGGAACAATGAAGGTTTCATAACCTTCATTATCGGCAAATTTCTTAAGTGTGCCTCTTGCTTTATCGGTTGTAATAAAAATACGATCAATAAGCTCTGCTTTCGAATACTTAGCTTCCATCATCTTTCTGATAATTCTAAATGCAACTGCAGGTTCGGTTGTTGTACCTGATTTTGAAATTACATTGACTGCAACATCTCTACCTTCACAGATTTTTAGTATATCATTCAACTCATCTGATGAAAGTGAGTTACCTGCAAAATAGATGTCGGGGGTGTTCTTTTTCATTGAGTTATATAAGGGTGATTTTAAAAGCTCGATAATTGCTCTTGCACCAAGATATGAACCACCGATGCCGATTACTATCAGAACATCACTGTTCCTTTTGATCTTATCAGCGGCAGCTTTTATACGATTGTATTTTTCTATATCTTGCTTTATGATGCTGTCACGCCAGCCTAAAAAATCGCTGCCCTCACCGTTCATACTCATGATTTTATCGTGAGCTGTTTCAAGCAATGAGTGCAGCGGTGTTAAATCGGATTCCTTAATAAAACCTTTAAGATACTTTTCGTTTACTGTGACTTTCATATATATGACCATTCCTTTTTATTAAGTGGAAATTTTGTTGTTCCGGTGAAGCCAGATTTACACCTGCTGTACAATGCACAGCAGGTTTATTTGTTAAATAAATAAAGATTCTGATTTAATTGCTATTCCGTTAGGATATTCAGCAACTCTTCCGATTGAGAAGAAGCCATCGGTTCCGTTGATACGTACCCATTCACCTACAGAATATTCTGCTTCGAGTTCTAATTTTTTAAGATATACTTCAGCACCGTTTTTTGCAAGCTTTTCAAAGAACTCGGGTAAGTCAATTTTTTTCAACGATGAAAATAGACTTTCAGTCGGTATGACCAATTTTTCTCTGTCGTCTTCGCTCATCTCTTCAAGTTGTTCGAGTGTTATAGCAGCATCAAGCATAAAGTCTCCTACGCTTGTCCTGACCAGACTACCCATCGCTGCACCGCAACCTAACTTTTTGCCGATATCGGAGCATAAGGTTCTTATATAGGTGCCTTTTGAGCAATATACATCAAGATAAATGCTGTTGTCAACCACCTCGGCATGCAATCTGTGTATTTTTATATTACGCGGTTTTCTGTCAACTTCAATACCTTTGCGAGCAAGATCATATAGTCTTCTACCATTAATTTTTATTGCAGAATACATCGGTGGAATCTGAACTATTCTGCCAATAAATTCAGGCAGAATCTTTTTAACTTCATCGATACCCGGTATAACACCGGAAAAAGTGTTTAGTATTTCTCCTGTAGTATCTTCAGTATCGGTTTCTATTCCAAGTACAAGATTTGCATAATAACCTTTATCATGCTCAACAAGATAATTACTTGCTTTCACTGCGCTGTTAAGCATAATCGGAAGCACACCGCTTGCAGCAGGATCAAGCGTTCCGCTATGTCCTGCTTTTTCTGCTCCCAACAATCTTTTAACCTTAGCAACTGCTGTGTGTGATGTCATTCCTGACGGTTTATTCAATATAAGTATTCCATGTGTAATCAAAATCGTTTTTCAACCTCCTTAACAATAACCGACTTAACATCTTCTAAACTCCCGGAAATATTACATCCTGCAGCATGATAATGGCCACCGCCACCAAATATATTGCATATTTCCGCTACATTGACAAACTTATTCGAACGAAGTGACAGCTTATATCCACCATTGCTGTCAGGACGGATAAGTATACCTACCTCAACACCCTCAAGTTGTCTGGGAAGTTGAGCAACATCACTAAATTCGGTTTCAACTATATTATGTTCTTTTAACATTTCATCATTGAATCCGATAAGAGCAATTTTCTCATCAGAAAAAAATTCAAGTAAGGTGTAGGCAAGCTTTGATATCGTAAATTGTTCTTTTGTTTTCATATCAAAAAGCAGCCGGTTTATTTCAGCAAAATCAATTCTCTGCTCAATAAGCTGAGCTGCAATTATATGTGTCTGAGGTCTGACAGATGAATATTTGAATCCACCGGAATCAGAAACAATTGCTGCATATAATGCTTCTGCAATTTCTGAATCAAGATCAACACCGAGTGCTATCATAAGCTCATAAATTATTTCACCACAAGCAACACGATCTGACATTAACAGTTTATATTCGCATTCAATGTTGTTGCCCATATGGTGATCTATAGTAAGATTAATCTTATCGGAATATTCAGTTTCGAAATCACCAAGCAACTTTGGCGAAGCAATATCAACAGATATAATGAAACAATCTTCCTTTGATTCTTTGACAAAAACCTTGTTTTTATCAAGAAACATATATCTGGCAGGAACATTACCTGTCAGAACTTTCGCTTTTTTACCACACTTTTTAAGTATCTGCGCAAGTGCCGATGCAGAACCAAGGGTGTCCGCATCGGGATGCGTATGTGTCAATATCAAAAAAGGCTTTTCCGATTGCTTCAAAACTGCTGCTATTTGCTCAACTGTTTTGTTTATTGATTGATTCATCATCGATTTCCTTCAGTACTTTTTCAATGTGCATCGCTTTTTCAACTGTGTTGTCAAACTCAAAAGTCAGTTTTGGCGTTATCCGCAGATTTAAACGTTTTGCAAGCTCGCTACGTATATAACCGTTTGCGCTGACAAGCCCTTTGTTTATTTCTTTAATATCAACAGCGTTTTTACCTGTAGGCAATGCACTGTAATATATTTTTGCCACTGAAAGGTCCTTGCTGACTCTTGCCGCTGTTATGTTGAAGAGAACACTTGTGATTCTGTAATCCTTTACAGATCTTATTATCTCATTCAATTCGCGTTGTGTCTGTTCGTTAATTTTTTCCTGTCGTATACCCATATTAAAACCATCCTTCTGCAATTATTGCAACGCTCTTATTCATTCAGGGTTACACAGATATTATTTCCCAATATAAATTATCTATTTAGTTATCTCTTCCATTATATATGCCTCAAGAACATCGGCATCTTTAATGTCATTGAACTTATCAAGTCCTATACCACATTCATAACCCTGTGCAACTTCTTTTACATCATCCTTGAAGCGTCTGAGAGATGAAATTTTATCTTCAAATATAACCACACTGTCACGAAGAACTCGGATACCGGCATTCCTGGTAACCTTGCCGTCTGTAATCATACAGCCGGCAATCGCACCGACATTCGGTACCTTGATGACCTGGCGTACCTGTGCTCTGCCGAGTATAACTTCCTTGAACTTCGGAGCAAGCATACCCTTAAGTGCTGCTTCGATTTCTTCTATGCATTCGTAGATTATTCTATATGTGCGAATGTCAACCTCTTGACGTGCAGCGACATCAATTACATTTTTATCAGGTCTGATATTAAATCCGATTATAATTGCGTTTGAAGCTGCAGCAAGCATAATATCGCTTTCAGTAATTGCACCTACACCTGTATGGATAACTGAAACCTTGACTTCTTCATTAGAAAGCTTCGAAAGGCTTGCGGTTACTGCTTCGGCAGAGCCTTGAACATCTGCTTTTACTATTATATTAAGCTCTTTAATACCGCTGGCAATCTGACTAAACAGATCATCAAGCGTAATCTTCGATGCTGCTTTAAACTGCTCATCTTTTACTTCCTGTTTACGCTTCTCGACAAGCTCTCTTGCCATCTTTTCATCCTCGACAGCATAGAAGATATCACCTGCATTTGGAACTTCTGAAAGACCTGTTATCTCAACAGGAACAGAAGGACCTGCTGCTTCGACTTTTTCGCTCTTATCATTAGTCATTACACGGACACGACCGACTGCGGTTCCGGCAATAACAGCATCACCGAGCTTCAATGTTCCATTCTGTACAAGTATGGTTGCAACCGTGCCTTTACCCTTATCAAGTTTTGCTTCGATGACAACACCCTTAGCTGCACGGTTGGGGTTAGCTTTAAGTTCCTTAACTTCGGTAACAAGGAGTATCATCTCAAGCAGGGTATCGATACCTGTGTGTTTTAGAGCCGATACAGGAACGCAGATGGTTTCACCGCCCCATTCTTCGGGAACAAGGTCATATTTTGTAAGCTCCTGCTTAATTGTTTCAGGATCAGCACCCGGGCGATCCATTTTATTTATTGCAATAATTATAGAAACTCCGGCTGCTTTTGCATGATTAATCGCTTCTACAGTCTGTGGCATGATGCCGTCATCTGCTGCAACAACAAGAATTGCAATATCAGTGATTTGAGCACCTCTGGCACGCATTGAAGTAAAAGCTTCATGACCGGGTGTATCAAGGAAGGTTATATCCTTACCTTTTATATTTACTCTGTATGCGCCGATATGCTGTGTGATACCACCGGCTTCACCTTCAGTTACATTTGTATTTCTGATAGCATCGAGAAGTGACGTCTTACCGTGGTCAACGTGTCCCATTACAACAACCACAGGAGCGCGCTCGATCAAATCTTCGGTTTTATCTATGCTTTCGTCAAACAACTTCTCTTCCATTGTTACAACAACTTCACGAGAAACCTTTATTCCGTATTCATCCGCAATAAGGTAAGCTGTATCATAATCAATAGCTTGATTTACATTGACCATAACGCCCATTTTCATGAGCTTTTTAATAACATCAGGTGCAGTTATTTTCATTCTGCTTGCCAGATCGGAAACAACGATTTCGTCCGGTACTGTAATAGAAAGCTGAACCTTCTTAGGTTTATATACAGGTCTTGTATTTCTATCGTTTTGGAAAGACTTTTTGTTTCCATAGCTTTTTGTATTTTTTTTCTTTATCTTCTGCATAGTCTTGTTCAGATCATTTTTTGCATTCTCTGGAACAAGATTTTCAAGCTTTTCATCATATTTTGATAGGTCAACACCGGCACTTCCGCGTGTGTCAACAACTCTTACGGTACGTTGAGACATAGGAGTCTTAGGCTTCTGATTTTGTTGTGGGTTTTGTTGTTGAGGCCTCTGCTGTTGCGGCTGCGGATTTCTAGGTGCGTTTTGATTCTGAAATCTGTTCTGCTGCTGATATTGCTGCGGTTGTTGCTTATTTTGTGGTCGATTGAAATCACGTTTTTGCTGTGGCTGAGTAGATTGTTGATGTGACGCTTGTTTCGCTGCTGTCTGTTGCGCCGCCGCTGCCGTTTGCTGCGCAAATTGTTGTGCTGCTGCTTGCTTTATTGCCAGTTCCTCAGCTTTCTTCTTCTGTTGAGCTTTTCTTGCTTCATCAAAAAACTCGTCAAGTTTAACCTCATTCTTTTGTGTGAGGTTCTCGAGGACAATATTTATCTCATCGTCTTCCAGGACTGAATTAAAGCTTTTGCGTGATTTACCGTTTTCAGTAAGCAATGCTGCAATTTCCTTATTCGGTATTTCAAAATCCTTGGCAACCGTTCCAAGTGTGTTATTTTTTGCATTCGTTGCTGCCATATGCATTCCACCTCTCTAATACCAATCCACAAAAATAACCAGGATTTATTTTGCTGAGAAAATACCAAACATTAAAGTATTTTTCGAAAATAAAATATAGTTGTTATTGCATATTGTTATAGGCCTTATCTTTTTCGGGGTTAAGTATCAATTCAATATTTATTCTGCACTGTTGCGGCTTTTCCTGAAGCCGATAAGTAAATTGTTATCGGTTATAGCCACAGCAGATGATTGTTCTTTTCCGACAGCCGAGCCAAGCTCTTCCATTGTATAACCAAGCTGTTCGTATTCTGCATTGTAATAATTGCATTTATCAGTTATCCGCTTTAATGTGTTTTCAGCGGCATCCGATGCAATAATAACAAGCTTTGTTTTTTTGAGCTTGATACCGTCCAGCACCGAATTTGTTCCAACAAGTAATGCTCCCGCTCTTTTGACGAGCCCTAGCATACTTAAAGCTTTATCCATTTATATTATTCCTTAGTTCTGTTTAAACTGAGCTTCAAGCTCTTCATAAACCTGTGGAGATACCTGACATTTGAAGTTTTTTTCGATTCTTTTTAATTTTTTTGCTTTCAAAAAGCATTCAACATTTGAACATACATATGCGCCTCTGCCGTTCTTTTTACCGGCTTTGTCAAACATAATATTTCCATCAGGTTCTTTTACAATTCTTATCAGACTTTTTTTATCCTTCATCTCATTACATCCGATGCATTTTCTTAAAGGACTGTTCTTTTTGTTTGGCTCCATAGGATTAAGCGTCCTCATCAACATCAACACTCGAAGTATCGTACTTCAATACCGGTGCTGCAGCTTTATCATCAAGCCAGCTGTCAGACTTTATATCTATTTTACAGCCAACAAGCTTAGAAGCAAGTCTTGCATTCTGACCTGCTTTTCCTATTGCAAGTGAAAGCTGATCATCATCGACAATTACTCTGTATGCATTATCTGCATCAGTTCTCTTTACAACCGATTTAACCTTTGCGGGTGCAAGTGCTGCTGCAATGAATTCTTCCATCTGAGAGCTGTATTTTATTATATCTATTTTCTCGCCGTTAAGTTCATCCGATATGTTTGTCTTACGTATTCTCTTGGGACCGATACAGGCACCGATAGGATCGATGTCAGAATCGTTTGACCTTACCGCAATTTTCGTTCTGCTGCCTGCTTCACGTGCAACGGACATAATTTCAACTTTATTTTCTGCAATTTCAGGCACCTCAAGCTCAAACAGACGCTTGATAAGTCCGGGATGTGTGCGTGAAAGTACAACAGAGGGTCCTCTGACGTCCTGCTTTATTTCAGTTACGAATACTTTCAATCTGTCACCAACCTTGAGTGATTCGTTTGCAATCTGCTCATGGCGGAATAAAACCATCTCATTTTTGCCGATTTCGAGAGTTGCATTGTCTGTAAGCGGATCAATACGAACAACAAGTGCGCTGACAATTTCGTCCTTCTTGCTTTCGTATTCTTTGATGAGCATTCCGCGTTCAGCTTCTCTGATTGCTTGTATAATAACTTGTTTTGCGGTCTGTGCTGGAATTCTACCGAAGCCTTTAGGTTGTACTTCGATTTCAACTATATCACCATAGCTAAAAACAGCAGATAATTTTTGCGCTTCATCAAGTGAAATTTCTGTTTTAGGGTCTGTTACTTCTTCGACTACATTCAACAGCTTATACATATGTGTTGATTTTGTTTTCGAATCAAGTACGACCTTTACATTTATCTGACCGCCGCTCTCACGTTTGTATGCTGTAACAAGAGCAGCTTCAACACGTTCAAGCATATATTCCTTAGGAATTCCGCGCTCTTTATCAAGAGCTTCAATTGCCTCAAAAAACTCGGTGTTCATTTTGAAATATCCTCCGTTATAATTAATTCGGCTTTCAGCAATGCAATATCGCGAAGCGCAAATATTTTTTCATCAATTTCTGTTGTCAACTTTATTTCATTGCCATCAAAGTCTGAAAGCTTTCCTTCAAAGAACTTCTGACCATTGACCGGCGCATAAAGTTTTACAGATATCTTATGTTCGGTGCCAACAAACTTCTTGATATGCTTTTCTGTTTTAAGCTCACGTTCAAGTCCGGCACTTGCAAGTTCGAGACAATAGCTTTCTTTTATTATATCAACTTCATCAAGTAATTCGTTAACTTTGCTGTTAACCTTCGCAACATCTTCGATTGATATTCCCGTATCTTTGTCTATTTCAATAAGAAGATTGTATGCTGTCGGATCCTTGTAATAATCTACATACCACAGCTCGTATCCGAATTCTGTTACAACAGGTTCAACCAGCTTTGTTACCTTTTCAATGATTTCTTTTTTTGTCATATATCTACCGTTTTCTTTTCTATCTTATTTTCCCATATCCGTTTATTTTGATACGGAATCAATTATTTTAAAGCTCTGCTTTGCTTTGATATTGGTGTGCAAACAAAAGTTAAAGAGTGGCTTGCCACTCTTTAAACTCCCACACTGCTTTATAATATTATTATATCACTTAAATTCTTAAAAATCAATACCTTTTTATAATTTTCTTATAACTTCAGTTGATTTTTCTAACTTTTTTACCTCTGAAATCGGTTTTACAGCTTCACAATTCCATACACTGACCTTGTGAACTTGTCCAGCGCTTTAGAACGATCATCGTATATTGTGCTGCGTTCTTTATAGAATCTACTCATCAAGCTGTCCGCAGCAGATTTTTCGTTATGTACAAAAAATCCTTCGAGTATCATCCTTTCATATTCATCCAATCCGTTGAAGCCTCTCCTGATTAGTTTCAGCTCTCTGACGATAACCATTCTTCTGAATTTGGCATCATCAAGCTTTGCTATTAATGAAATCAGCTTCTCTTCGTATTTGTTTGTCCCGCTACCTGTAATTGGAACCGCGCTTGATACAGTTGAGAATGCAGTCTTCTCATTCTCGAGAGCTGTAATTTCCTCGCTTATCGCATTATAAGCATTCTCGAGTAACATCTTTCTTCTCAATAAATCCTTTGCAAAAATTGTGTAATCCATTTTCTTCTCCTCTTATAAATCATTCATCCTCTTATCGAACAAAAGAACATTTGTTCGTCGTCGTAAGTATTATAACATATGATTTTTAATTTGGCAATACAATAAATCGGACTGAGAGCTAAAATTTGATATAAAATAGAGTTTTTTATCTATTCAGGTATTCATATATTTGTAATATCATGTTATGCAGTATTGCATATCCTGTATTACGAGGAGGTGTTGATGTGAATCTATGCCCGGATGCTTGTAATATTACATATGCAGTCAATTCACTCGCAATTGCTATTTCAAAGAATCTGAGTAGCAAAGAAATAGCACTGCTTTCGGCAGTGCTTGTTCAGCTTGGTGATACGCTTGCGACAATTTCTACTGTATGTTCAAATTGCTTCATGAAAAACAATGATAATAATATCAGTTGAGAAGACTAAACATTGGTTTCGACTTCTTCGGGAGTTTGGCTTTTAAACTGTTCCTGTACTACTTCATCTTCTACATGAATTTTTTGTATAGCAATTTTTTTGTACTTCCTAATTGTTCTTCTAACTGCAAGCTTTGATATAAGTAACAACAATATCAGGAAAACAGAAATAGTTGAACCTATTATAATAAGACTACTATTATTTTCCACTCCAAAGAATGTGTCAAGCTCATAAAGCTTGTTTTTAACCAGACCCATAAAATCAGGAGTACTTATTGTAAATGTTATTTTCTTGCTGTTGCCAGCATCATCAGTTACAACAAATGTATGTTTGCCCATATCCATTACATAGCTGCCACTGATGAAATCATGACTTGGAGTGGTATCATAAAAATACAGTCGCCGAACTCACTAAAGTCTGATATAATAAAATCAAACAAAGTGAGGAAAAAGAAATGATTTACGACAAAGCATTCAGAGAAGAAGCAATAAAGCTGTCCGATGAGATCGGATTAAAGAAAGCTTCGCAGCAATTAGGCGTACCATATTACACATTGTCCGACTGGCGGAAAAAGTTCAAGAATTACGACGGTCAGATTCATGTCGGTAGCGGACATGCCAGGCTAAAGGATCCTCAGAAACAGCGTGAAATGGAGCTTGAAAAAGAAAACGCCGAGCTGAGAAGAGCAAACGAGATACTGCAGGAAGCTATGGTTTTTTTCGTGAAAGGCCGGAAGAAGTAAAAGCAAACCAACGTTACTGGTTTATCAAAGAGCATAACGGAATGTGGTATGCAAACGAAATGTGTACTGTACAACGATAATTATGGTGTGCAGCGAATGCAGCTCGCTCTGAGGCAAAACGGTTGGGTAGCCGGGCTTCGGAAAATCAAGCGTATCATGCGAGAAAATTGCTGGCTGCATGAGCAGAAACGGCGTTCGAACGGTATAACCAAGGCCGACAGCGAAGCGCAGAAGGCAGAGAACCTGATACAATGAGACTTCTCGGCGGAAAGACCGTACGAAAAGCTGCTGACAGACATAACCGAGGTCCAATGTACCGACGGAAAGCTGTATGTTTCTCCGATAATGGACTGCTTCAACGGCGAAATCATTGCTCTGAGCATGGACGACAATATGCGAAAAGAACTTGTTGTTTCAACGATAAATACCGCATCGCAGCGATATGACCTGAGCGGAGCGATACTCCACAGCGACCGCGGCAGTCAATATACCAGCACTACTTTCAGGGACAGGCTGAAGGAGCTTGGAATCAAACAAAGCATGAGCGGTACGGGGAAATGTTATGACAATGCCCGGATGGAAAGCTTTTTCGCTACGTTGAAAAAGGAAAAGCTGTACCGGATACCAACGCATCGTTTACCGATGGAACAAGTAAAATTCACACTAACACTTTTATTTATAAGGATATAATAATTGATGAAGAAAATGAGTTGTGCTATATTTATGTATATATAAATGATAACACATTTGTAAAACCTATTATAAAAATTTATATTAATAGTAATTTTGAAATTAATGAACCTTTAGAATATGCAGTTATAGCTTATTAATACTAAAAGTGGTGGGAATTTTCATTCCCACCACTTTTATATTTAATTGATTAACTCAACAAATCTACTGTTGTCTCAATAAATTCGGACATTTCGTCAGCCGAAAGCTGTCTTGATGAGATGAGTGCAATCATGTATGCTTGTTTTGCAAGCTTCTTTGCTTGTGCTTCGTCGCTATCCATGACTGCTTCGATTTTCTTAATCAGACTACTTTCAAGGTTTACAGCAACAGTAATCTCCTCAGGCATATCGAAGTTGTTGTCACCCATTCCGTTGGCCGCATATGCCTTCATCATATCGTTGAAGCGTCTTGACTGCTCGCTGATATTAATGAGTGCAGGTGCATTGCTCTCCTTGAGGTGAACAATTTTTATTTCGGTCTTTTCTTTTGCGATGACATCCTTGAAGATGGCTGTGAGTTTTTCGTTTTCAGCTGTTTCGCTTCCGATTGCTTCAAGGTCAGAGTCGATACGTGCAAACTTGATCTTATTGTTCTCCTGCTCGAGGAAGCTTACAAACTGGTTGTCGATGAATCTGTCAAGCAGCAGTACCTGTTTTCCCTGCTTCTTGTAGAGATTGATATAATAGCTCTGACGTTCGGTTGATGAAGCGTAGTATACTGTCGCTTCCTTTTCATCACCGGTATATTCCTTCAAGGTTACAAGCTTATTGTCGATAGTCTTAAATAACAGAGAATCCTTGAGCTTATCAAAGAACTTTTTGTCACGCAGGCATGCATACTCGATGAATGGTGCGATATCGGTCCATATCTTTTCAAAGTTTTCACGATCTGTGTTGAACATACCGTTTATCTTATCGGCAACCTTCTTTGTAATGTGTGCTGACACCTTCGAAACATAGGTGTTTGTCTGGAGATAGCTTCTTGATACATTCAACGGAAGCTCGGGGCAGTCAAGCACACCTTTAATGTTAAGCAGGAATTCTGGTATGACTTCTTTTATATTATCTGCTACAAAAACCTGGTTATAAAACAGCTTTACCTGGTTCTCAACAGAATCGAATTCATTTTTCTGACGAGGAACGAACAAAATGCCCTTGAAATTCAACGGATAATCCGCGTTAATGTGGATATAGAACAGAGGATCACGAAAATCATAGAATACCTTTTTGTAGAACTCATTGTATTCCTCAGGTTTTACATCAGCCGGCTGACGCAGCCACAACGGATTGGTATCATTGATTTTACCGTTGTCGGTAGCTTCTTCGCCATCTTCGTCTTTATCCTTCTTCTTTTTCTTTTCACCGTCATCAAAGTATATCTCAATCGGCATGAATGCACAGTATTTATCGAGAATGTTTCTCAGCTTGACGGCATCGAGATATGCACGTTCATCATCGTTGATGTGCATAATAATATCTGTGCCATGCTCATTTCGATCTGCGGCTTCGGTCTCATAAGTACCCTCATCACCACAAGTCCAGTGGACTGCAGGTGCATCAATATATGATTTTGTTATAATTTCTACTTTTTCTGAAACCATGAAGGATGAATAGAAACCAAGTCCGAAATGCCCGATTATGCCGTTGTTAGTATTTTTACCCTCATATTTCTGGATGAAATCTAATGCACCGGACAATGCAATCTGGTTAATATACTTGTTTAGCTCATCTTCGGTCATGCCGATACCGTTATCGGATACAGTTATTGTTTTTGCCTTTTTATTAAGCTTAACATCAATTCGGTAAACCGTTCCGCCAGACTCGATCTGACTGAGTGCAACCAATCTTTTATGCTTTGTTATTGCATCAGCCGCATTTGATACGATCTCACGCAAAAAAATGTCCTTTTCCGAATACAGCCACCGCTTTATAACCGGAAAAATATGTTGTGTTTGTACTGAAATTTCACCTTTCATTAATGACATCCCTTCCATTTTGATATTTTTATTTTAAAAACTTATTTTAATCACATAAACATTCACCACTCCCTCAAGAGTGGCGAATGAATTTTGACATTATTAAGCTGAATTTATTCAGCTTTCTCCGAATCTTCGCCTTCTATACTCTCTTCTGCAGCAGGTTCTTCTTCAAAAGTGCAGTTGATATCTTCCTCGGTAACATCGTCCTCCATGAAATCTTCGTCGGACATATCACAGCAGGCATCCATAGCGAGCATTCTATCTCTCTTTGCTTTTTCTTGTGATTCGCAAATCAAAAGCCATGCACCGGCGATACCGCCGACAACAGACAGTGCAGCAAAGGTTTTTGCAAGACTTCTTTTCTTGTTATATAATACAAGAAATATAATTGCAAACGAAATTGATTGAACAATCAGTGATATAGCAGCATAGAATCTAAACTTTTTCATTAATATAACCATTCCTTTCTTGAGAACCGGGAATTGTGCCGTTCTGGCAAAGCTAGATTTACACCATTCTTCATGGTGTAAAAGGCACAAAACCTTTGTTTGAAAGATTTATCTTTCAAACTTATACTCCTCCTGTATAAAGCTTGTATTATCTTATTTTGTCTTTTTCATGCTAAGATATGCATTAAGAAACCCGTCAATTTCGCCGTCCATTACAGCAATTATATTACCTGTTTCAAACTGTGTGCGGGTGTCCTTTACCAATGTATAGGGCATGAAAACATATGATCGGATCTGACTTCCCCACTCGATATTCATCTTATCGCCTTTGATGTCTTCAATCTTTTCGAGATTCTCTCTCTCCTTGATTTCGAGTAGCCTGCTTTTCAGCATTTTCATCGCTGTTTCTTTGTTCTGTACCTGTGAGCGTTCTGTCTGGCAGCCTGTTACTATACCGGTCGGAAGATGTGTAATTCGGATTGCAGAGTCAGTTTTATTAACATGCTGACCACCTGCTCCGCTTGAGCGATGGGCCTCGATCTTGAGATCTTCTTCTTTGATTTCGATTGAGATTTCATCGTTGAACTCGGGCATAACCTCAACTGATGTAAAAGAGGTCTGTCTTTTACCCTGTGAGTTGAACGGTGATATACGTACAAGTCTGTGAACACCGTTTTCACCCTGAAGGTAACCGTATGCGTTATCGCCTTCAATAAGTATCGAAACGCTTTTTATACCTGCTTCATCACCGTCAAGATAATCAAGAACCTTTACCTTGAAGCCTCTCCGTTCACCAAAACGGCAATACATTCTATAAAGCATTTCAGCCCAATCCTGAGCTTCGGTTCCGCCTGCGCCTGGATGAATCGTTATTATTGCATTGCTATGATCGTATTCACCGTTTAACAGTACTTCGATTTTTTGTTTTTCGTATTCCTTTTGAATCTTATCAAGTTCTGCAAGTATCTCCTCAGCAAGACTTGCATCGTCGCCGTCAAGTGCAAGGTCGGTCAATTCAATTATTGACTCAATGTTCTTTTTTAATTCTATATAATTATCAAGCGTATTCTTTTTATACTTTAATGTTTTCAATACACTCTGTGATTCGGTCGGGTTATCCCAGAATCCGGGTTGTTCGGATTTTTCCTGAAGTTCTTTTATTTCTTTCTCAAGTACTATAATATTCAACACATCGCCAAGATGTGAGATATCTTTCTTCAATTTGTCAATCGTTAATCGTGATTGCTCTAACTGTATAAGCAAATATATCACCCCATACTGTAAATATAACACACACAGGCAAAAATGTAAATACTTAATCTATAAAAAATATTTTTTTCTTCAATTGAAAAATTAACTGCACTGTGGAAAAGAGATAATGTTGGTTGTATAGTAATTGTGTTTTTAGATTTTTGAGTCAGAGGAGAAATTAGTTACGCTGACACCGCCACCGCTGCTGGCAACGGCTTGCTCTTGACCTGAATAGACAAAATGCTATAATCGAATGTCGATGACAGAAATGTTATTATATGACCCTTTCTGTTCTTTCCGATAATTCCATCGCCTTCCCAATGACCGGATTCTTCTCTGGTCTCTGTTTCTGCCGGTCGTTCCTCTATGCTTCTGCCAAGCTTCTTCTTTCGATCTTTTAGCTTTGACTTTAGTTTTCGACGTACCTTCAATATAAGATCGATATTCTTAATTTTCAGCAGCCCATCATCAATCCAATTATAAAAGGTTCGGCTTGTTACCATGTCATCAAACAGATTATTTTCTTTTGCATACCCTACTGCTGAATCTATTGATCGCTTCTTGGCCGATGACACCTCTTTTTCAACATATTCAACTATATAAAACTAGAGTCTGTTCACACTAATTGACAAGCGTAATTAATTATGATATAATGCAGATATGGAGATAACAAAAGAACAATTTGAACGAATATCCCCATATCTGCCTCGCCAACGCGGAAATGTGAGCATAA